>Ga0308164_10000535_pt1 | contig 61601 bp, 60 predicted proteins | sample PhyTR2_FD_201031 | JGI IMG/M metagenome (GOLD analysis project Ga0308164, IMG submission 201031) | Phyllosphere microbial communities from UC Gill Tract Community Farm, Albany, California, United States - DLSLT.R2 | ecosystem: Host-associated > Plants > Phyllosphere > Unclassified | place: USA... | reverse complement strand
CAGTGCGTATCTGTTTCCTTTGCTGCTGGTCATGTCTGCAGATATACATGCAGAACTCTATTTTGACCCGGCAATGATTGAAGGGCAGAAACAGGTAGCTGATTTATCACGTTTTAGCCAGGAAGGAATACAGAATGAAGGTGTTTATCAGGTTGACATTTACGTGAATGGCACCTTGATGACCTCAAAATCGCTGCAGTTTGTTGCTATACCTGATAAAACCAGCAGGTCTGTCAGAGATAATACCGGGTTACAGGCTTGTCTGACCAGAGATGACCTCGCCAGTTTTGGTGTCATGGTATCCGCCTTTAAGCAACTCCCTTATGGTCAATGTGTTTCACCGGGTGATTATATTCCTCAGGCGTACACTACGTTTGATTTTCAGAATATGCGGCTGGATATCAGCATTCCGCAGATTGCCATGAAAAACATCCCCAGAGGATGGAGTTCACCGGAGCTATGGGATGAGGGTATTAATGCCGCGCTGCTCAGTTACCGTTTCAACGGAAGCGATAACCATGGACGTTACGGGGACAGTCGGAATAACTACCTGAACCTGGAGAGCGGTCTGAACATAGGGGCCTGGCAACTGCGGGATAACCGAACCTGGAATGAATATGATAGCAATGAAGGAGTTCGCCGTCAGTGGCAACATCTCAGTACCTATGCTAAGCGTGCCATCATCCCCTTGCGAAGTGAGCTGACATTGGGCGACAGCAACACGGAAGGGATTGTATTCGATTCCGTATCTTTTCAGGGGGCGCAGCTGGCAACAGATGATGACATGTATCCTGATACCCAAAGAGGATTTGCCCCCTCCGTGAAAGGCGTTGCAACCAGCAATGCCCGAGTGACCATTCAACAACATGGTAATGAAATTTATCAAACCTTTGTGGCACCGGGGGCCTTCAGCATTAATGACCTGTATCCGATGTCATCGGGGGGTGATCTCAATGTAACGGTAACAGAAGCAGATGGCAGTGTCCGGAAGTTTATCGTGCCCTATTCTTCTGTTCCGGTTCTCCAGCGCGACGGCCATTTACGGTACAACATGACGGCAGGCCGTTATCGCAGCAACAGCAGCAGTTATAATTCCCCCGTATTTGGTCAGTCAGTGCTGCAGTGGGGACTCCCTTATGGTGTGACCCTCTACGGGGGAGGGCTACTTGCTGAAAATTATCGTGCGCTGGCTTTAGGCTCTGGGATGAATATGGGGGACTGGGGAGCGGTGTCTGCTGATGTCACTCAGGCTAACAGTACACTGAATGACAATAGTCATCATCAGGGGCAGTCGCTGCGCTTTCTGTATGCCCGTTCCCTCGCTTCCACAGGAACGACATTTCAGCTAGCGGGCTATAGGTATTCTACCTCCGGATTCTATACTCTGGACGAGACAGCGCTCAGGGGGATGGATGGATGGCTATATGATAACAGCATCATTGCGACAGATGGATCCCCGGTGAAACGTTCATATACGGATTATTATAATCTTTCACGCAATCGCCGCTCTCAAATTCAGGCAAATATTACGCAGGAACTGGGGACTCTGGGTTCATTATGGCTGAATGCCGCCCTTCAGAGCTACTGGGGGCGCTCCGGTGATACCCGCTCACTGCAGATTGGTTTTTCAGGCTCTGCATGGAAGGTCAATTACAACCTGGTGTACGGGTATAGCCGGTGGTTCGAAAATACGGGAGCAGATAACACGTTTTCCCTGTCGTTCTCTGTTCCTCTGGATACCTTAATGCCGTCACATTCCGTTCAGGCCACGATGAACAGCAGCAGAAGTAGTGATGGCTCCATTAGCCATCAGGTCGGATTGAACGGGACCGCCCTTGAAGGAAATAACCTAGGGTGGAATATTTCTCAGGGTTACAGCAGACACAATGGCGAAAATGGAAATGCCGGACTTGATTACAGCGGTACCTATGGAAACATGGCTGTAGGCTATAGTTACAGCCCGGACTATCGTCAGGTCAATTACGGTGCTGCCGGGGGCGCAATTCTGCACGGTAACGGCCTGACACTGGGACAACCTCTGGGGGTTACCAATATTCTGGTTGCGGCCCCTGAAGCTGCAAACATCCCGGTAGAAAATGGCACAGGTATACATACGGACTGGCGTGGGTATACCGTGGTTCCGTATGCCTCCGTTTTCAGGGAAAATCGCGTGGCGCTGGATATTAAGTCTCTGGATGAGACAACAGAAATTGATACCCCTGTATCCCGCGTTATTCCTGTCCGTGGTGCCGTAGTGCAGGCGTCATTCAAAGCCAGAAAAGGCATTCGGGCGGTGATAACGCTGACCAGTCATGGCGCACCGATCCCCTTTGGCAGTATTGCTACCGCAGGGGACAGCAGCGGACTGGTTGCTGATGATGGCATTGTTTATCTGACTGGTTTGCTCCCCAGGGGAATAATTAAAGTTCAGTGGGGAGAAAAACCAAACCAGCAATGTTCTGCAAAGTATGAGACGAAGACGGCTCCACAACCTTCACCTCTGGTGAGAATGTCATTAACCTGCAGGTGATACCTGTAGGCAGAAATACCTAACGCAACATTATATGCTTGTTTGATTTTCCGGAGAAAATGGTAATGAAATTGATCTTATCGGCACTGGAGTTACTGCCTGCACTTTTAACCGTACTGCTTGTCTCATCTGGGTGTGTCCAGGCGGCGACGGTGACAGATTCAACACAGATTAATGTCTCGGCAAAGGTGCTGGCAAGCACCTGTACCGCGCCATCAGCTACTACACTGGATTTTACTGATTGTGATACCAGCATAACAAAAATCGTGTTGACTGCTGCAGGAGCAGCTGACTCAAAGGATAATACTGCATTCGCAAACACTTTAGCATCAACCGCCGCCCTTGCAGAGCTGAATGCCGGCAGTGAGAAGGATGACTGCATTAAGGTCAGGCAGAGTAAGTACCTGAACAATCTGGTGGAGCAGGACCACCGCAACATCAAGCGGAGGATAAAGCTGATGACGGGGTTCAAATCTTTCCGGCGGGCACAGACTGTCCTGGCTGGTATCGAAATTATTCACATGCTACGCAAAGGGCAGCTTCAGTATCCGCACGGGGACGGCCTGTCCCCGGCAGAGCAGTTTTATCTTCTGGTTGCGTAAAAAACAACCAGCCCCGGATTTTGACAACCGTCCCCCCTTAATGCGACAGAGCCAATGATCGGCTTAACCACAGAGCAGCAACAGCTGGCAAAAATAGTTAATGATTATGCCTGCCGATTTCCTCAGACAGAAGATGGGGATGCTCAGCTATTACAAGGCTGTTATGACTATATGGATGCCTTCAAACGAGTGATAGACAGCGCATCAAAAGTCCAGATGGACTATATCTGCCTGCAATATCCGGGATATTTCCGCTTTGCGAAATGGATGGAACGTCTGGCAAAGGGCATTGCTGATGGCGTCATTGAGGTTCCCAAAGATCACTAGAAAGACCAGGCCGGAAATTTCGACGATTCCGGCGTAGACCCCCAAACAGATGCACCGTGTTTAGCTCCAGTAGAGACTGGGGCATTTACTATGAGAACCTGGATCACCGCTTTCATCGTTATGGAAAACTGCACAATGCTAACGAAATATCTCTCTCGCCGCACTGTCGCCTTTGCCGTGGCGCTGCTCATCGTTCTTATCATCGCTTTGTTCTTCTTTCTGAGAAGCCCTGATGTGCCGGAATATGTTACGGCCCCAGTGCGCAAAGGCGATATAGAAAATTCCGTTCTGGCGACCGGCCGCATTGACGCGATTGAACGCGTTAACGTAGGGGCGCAGGTATCAGGCCAGGTGAAATCACTGAAAGTGAAGCTGGGCGACCACGTGACTAGAGGGCAGTTGATTGCCGACATTGACGACGTGCCTCAGCGTAACGACTTGCGCAACGCCGAAGCCGCGCTCAACGGAGTGAAAGCCGAAATCCAGTCGAAGCAGGCGCTCCTGAAACAGGCTGAACTGCGTTTTAAACGCCAGCGCCAGATGTTAAGTGAAGATGCCAGCTCGCGCGAAGATTTTGAGTCTGCGGAGGCAACGCTTGCCACCACGCGTGCTGAGTTACTGTCTCTGAATGCCAAACTGGTTCAGGCGCAGATAGAAGTGGATAAGAAAAAGGTCGATCTTGGCTATACGCGAGTCGTAGCGCCGATGGACGGTATTGTTATCGCCGTCGTCACTCAGCAGGGGCAGACCGTTAACTCAAGCCAGAGTGCGCCGACCATCATCAAGCTGGCGCGTCTGGACGTCATGACCATTAAAGCGCAGATCTCCGAGGCCGACATCACCCGTATTTCCGCAGGCCAAAAAGCCCGTTTCACTATCTTCTCCGAGCCGGACAAGCACTATGACGCGACGCTGCGTACCGTTGAGCTGGCACCGGAGTCGGTGATGAAAGACGACGCACTTGCCAGCAGTAGTTCGGCATCAGGCTCCGGCACCTCAAATGCGTCCGTTTATTACAACGCTCTGCTCGACGTACCTAACCCAGAAAACCGACTCCGTATTGCAATGACGGCGCAGGTTACGCTGCTTGCTGGTGAAGCCAAAGATACGCTGCTGGTGCCCATTCAGGCAGTGCGCAAAGCCGAGGGAAATAAGCAGCAGGTCCAGGTGCTGGCGGCTGACGGCAAGCTGGAAACCCGGGATGTGAAAACTGGCATCACCAACAGCGTGGATATTCAGATCCTCGAAGGCTTAAAGGTCGGGGAAAATATCGTGCTGTCGCAGCCGGGTGAGAAAGCGCCTGGGGAAGGGTTTGTGCTGTGAGAATCATCATTGAGCTAAAAGGCATTAGCCGAACTTATGGCAACGGTGGCCAGGCGCTGGCCGTCCTGAAAAACGTCGATTTGACTATCGCGGCCGGAGAAATGGTGGCGATCATCGGTGCTTCAGGTTCGGGCAAATCAACCCTGATGAACATCATGGGCTGCCTCGACGTACCCGACAGCGGCGATTACTACATCGGCGGGCAAAACGCCGCCCACCTTTCGCCCGATGAGCTGGCCAGAGTGCGCCGGGAGCATATCGGCTTTATCTTCCAGCGCTACCATTTGATGCCTGACCTTAGCGCGCTTGGCAACGTTGAGATCCCGGCCATTTACGCCAACAGTGAACGCGACAACCGTCGGCTGCGTGCGACCGCACTGCTTGGCAGACTTGGGCTGGAAGGGCGTGAGCACCATAAACCCGGCGAACTTTCAGGCGGCCAGCAGCAGCGCGTCAGTATTGCCCGATCGCTGATCAACGGCGGAGAGATAATCCTTGCGGACGAGCCGACTGGCGCGCTGGACTCGCAGTCCGGACAAGAAGTGTTAGCCATCCTGAGTGAGCTTAATCAGCGTGGCCATACCGTAGTGATGGTGACCCACGATATGACGGTCGCCCGGCACGCGAAGCGTATTATCGAACTGCGTGACGGCGAAATTATCGCTGATAGCGGCAGTTGCGTAACTGCGACGGAAACGCTGCCGCCACTCAACCGTATCCGGCAAAGTCGTTGGCAAACGCTGCTCGATCGTACGCGTGAATCACTGCAAATGGCGCTAAAAGCGATGAACGCGCACCGCTTACGCACCACGCTTACCATGACCGGGATTGTTTTCGGTATTGCCGCCGTCGTCACCGTCGTGGCATTGGGTGAGGGTGCCAAGCAGAAGACGCTGGAGAATATTAAAGATCTGGGGACCAACGTGGTCAGCATTTATCCCGGGCGAGATTTTTTCGATGACAGTACCGAGGCCATTCGAACGCTGGTACCTGCGGACGCTGATGCGCTGGCGAAGCAGGGATTTGTCGACAGCGTAAGCCCCGAAGTTAGCGCCTCAGACAACATTCGTTTTCTCGGTAAATCTGCAACTGCTTCCATCAACGGCGTCGGGCGGGATCATTTCCGGGTAAACGGTATTGAGTTGTTGCAGGGGGCGACCTTCAGGGACGATCGCAACGCCCTGCAGGAAGTCATTATTGATGAGAACGCCCGCAAGGCGCTTTTCGACGCCGCGGGGCTACAGGCGCCGGGGCAAATTGTCTTCCTTGGTTCCGTACCGGCACGCGTGGTGGGCATCGCCAAAAGCAACAACCGGAGCTATGCGCCAAACCGCATTACCGTTTGGATGCCTTACAGCACAGTGATGTACCGCATGGTAGGCAAACCTGTTCTGACCAGCATTAGCGTCAGGCTTAAGGACAATGTGGCTAACGAGGCGGCGGTTAGCGCTATCTCCCAGCTGTTAACCCAGCGTCACGGCGTAAAAGACTTCCAGCTCTATAACTTCGAACAGATCAGAAAATCTATCGAACGCACCTCAATGACCTTCAGCATTTTAATTCTGATGGTCGCCTGTATCTCGCTAATGATCGGCAGTATCGGGGTGATGAACATCATGCTGGTCTCTGTGACAGAACGGACTCATGAAATTGGCGTACGCATGGCGGTAGGCGCGAGACGCAGCGACATCATGCAGCAGTTTATGATTGAGGCCGTACTGGTTTGCCTGATTGGCGGCGCGTTAGGCATTACGCTGTCGTATGCCGCAGGCACGCTCTTTACCGCCCTGGCGGGCGGAGTGTTCACGGCTATATATTCGTGGCAGGCCGCCGCCGCCGCGTTTTTCTGTTCAACCTTAATCGGCATGATCTTCGGTTATCTCCCCGCCCACAAGGCGGCAAGGATGGATCCGGTCGTTTCACTGGCCAGCGAGTAACCTATGAAAATTTTATCACCTTTGGCTTTATGCCTTGCCACCGCGCTCAGCGCTGGCTGCGCAAACACGCTGAAAAGCGACTACCGCGCTCCCGAAGTGAGCTATCCCGCAAGCTGGAACAAGAGCGATATGGCCGGAGATCTAGCCCCGTTTAACTGGAAAGCGTTTAACGATCTTCATCTCGATAACTGGCTCCGCCAGGTGATGACAAGTAATAACGACGTGGCTATAGCCGTGCTACGGGTGTATCGGGCGCGACTGGACGCGGAAAGAGTAGGTATCACCAACGATCCTGGACTAAAAGGTTCGCTGGGCGTGGACGGAAAAAACCAGCTGAATAACTCGTCCGGCTGGACAAAAAGCAGCTCCGCCAGCCTCAGCACCAGCTATGAGCTGGATCTCTGGGGCAAAATTGCCCGTCAGCGCGATGTGGCGGAGTGGGCAAGCCATGCCAGCGAAGAGGATTTTCGCTCCGCGCGCCTGATGCTGCTTTCAGAGGCCAGTAATAATTACTGGCGCATCAGCTTTGTGAACCAACAGATTGCCGTCCTCCAGCAGAGCATCGACTATGCAAAAGAGACGCTGCGTCTGGCCGAGGCTCGCTATCGCGCGGGAAGTGCCTCATCGCTGGATGTGGTTGACGCGCAACAAAGCCTGCTCGCGCAGGAAAACCGGCTTACAGGGCTACAACGGGAGCGTTTGCAGGGACTCAATCAGCAGGCGGTCTTGCTCGGCGCCGCGCCGGGCAGCCCGGTAGTCGAGCCAACAACGCTGCCAAGAGGAAGCCTGCCGAAGGTAAATGCGAATATTCCTGCCAGCGTGCTGATGCGCCGGCCTGACATCAGCGCTAAAGAGTGGCGAGTGCGTGAGGCGCTGGCTACGGTTGATATCAAGCGTACCGAATATTATCCCGCCTTCAGCCTGACCGGCGCTCTCGGTACCAGCAGCACTTCACTGCTGACGTTCGTGCATAATCCGGTCGGCTCCGTAGGCGCTAACCTGACGCTGCCGTTCCTGGAGTGGCGGCAGCGGGGCGTCGAGGTAAAAATTGCCCGTAACGATTACGAGCAGCGAGTGCTGGAGTTTAAACAGCTGCTTTATAAGGCGATGAGCAGCATCGAAGACGAGCTTTCCCTGCGTAATCAGTTGCTGGCTCAGGAGACAAGGCTTCGGGAGGGGCTGGAGCTTGCACGTAAGTCGGAGCGGTTAAACGAAGTGCGTTACCGGCAGGGCGCAGCACGTATCTCATTCTGGCTCGATGCTCAGGAAAAACGCCGTCAGGCGGAACTGCGGCTGGATGAAAACCGCTTTAATCAGTTGCAGAATCTGGCAAAAATTTATCTCGAGTTTGGTGGGTCGTCTACCTTTCCTTAAATCTTGCTAATTCATTTCCCACAGGCATAAAACGGTTTTTCTTTCTCCGGCGCTCGTTTAAAGTTTTGTTCGCATAGCATGTTTAAGCAGACAAAATGATAAACGAGCACTTATTTTGTGGAGAAGGGTGAAGACATGGGCGCTGTTGCAAAGTTCGCGATGAGGTAGACTTTTGTCTTATTAAAAGGGCTTACATTTCAAAGACTCTGCTTACCAGGCGCATCTCACCCAGGGGATCACCGTAATAGAATGGTGAGGCTTGGCCTTTGCGTAGGGCACGCATCACCTCAATACCTTTGATTGTGACATAAGCCGTCTTCATGGATTTAAATCCCAGCGTGGCGCTGATTATCCTTTTCAGCTTGCCATGATCGCATTCAATGACGTTATTCCGGTACTCAGTTTACCACTACCTGATATTTGCAACGGTGCCGTCTGGAGAGTCTCAGACGGCTCTCTCCGGTGGCGTGGCAACATATCTTTCTTAACGGCCATTACACTTTCATCAGTGAAGGAAGAGAACTGGATCTGGATGCCATGATTGAAAGGCTGACGTTGACATCAGACGAAAAGTGACAGACGTGACAAAATTTTGGACGGTTCCCGCTTATACGGGGTTTGAGGGCCAACGGAACGAAAACGTACGTTAAGAAGTTAACTCATTGTTTAAACTTAAATTCAATGTCCTCAGATCCCCATTCATAATATCCTCCGGCAGCGTGAACGTATAATGCCCCAGCATATTAATATGCCCGTGCATCAGTGGGGATAACCGGGCGATATCTTCTCCCCCGGTTTCTTCTCCATGACTGTGCATCCAGCTCAGGGCTTCCTGCATATAAAGCGTGTTCCACAGTACTACTGCATTCGTAACCAGGCCCAGTGCACCCAGCTGATCTTCCTGCCCTTCGCGATAGCGCTTCCTGATCTCACCGCGTTGCCCGTAGCAGATCGCCCGCGCCACAGCATGACGGCCTTCTCCCCGGTTGAGCTGGGTCAGGATCCGCCGGCGATAATCCTCATCATCAATATAATTAAGAAGGTACAGCGTCTTGTTGACGCGTCCCACTTCCATGATCGCCTGTGCCAGCCCTGACGGGCGCGAGCTTTTCAGCAGAGAGCGAATGAGTTCCGAAGCATGGATGGTACCCAGTTTCAGCGAACCGGCGGTTCGCATCATCTCATCCCACTGACTCTCCGCCTTCGACAGATCTGCACATCCCCGTGCCAGCGCATCCAGTGCACCGTAGTCTGCCGATTTATCCACTCGCCAGAATACCGCTTCACCGGCATCGGCCAGCCGGGGGGAAAACTGATATCCCAGCAGCCAGAACAGGCCAAAAATAATATCGCTGGTTCCTGCCGTGTCTGTCATGATCTCAACCGGATTCAGCCCTGTCTGCTGCTCCAGAAGACCTTCCAGCACAAAAATGGAATCCCTCAGTGTCCCCGGTACCACAATACCGTGAAATCCTGAGTACTGATCGGATACGAAGTTGTACCAGGTGATGCCACGTCCGGAGCCAAAATATTTTCTGTTAGGCCCGGAATTGACGGTTTTCACCGGCGTGACAAAGCGCATGCCGTCAGCTGACGCCACTTCGCCACCGCCCCAGTGACCGGCAAGCTCCAGCGTGGACTGAAAATCAACCAGCCGGGCATTGGCGCTGACCAGCGTTTCTGCACGGAGATAATTCTGCTTCACCCAGCTGAGCCGGTGGCGGGTCAGTGCCGGTATGTTGTGCTTTATCAGCGGTTCCAGCCCGATGTTGCAGGCTTCGGCCATCAGGACCGCACACAGGCTGACGTGCAGATCCTGCGCCCGCGATCCGGACTCACTGACATGCATAAATTCCCGTGTGAATCCTGTTCTGGCGTCTATTTCAAGCAGTAATTCTGTCAAATCAACCGGTGGAAGCAGTTGTCTGACCCGGCTGCTGAGGCGTAACAGCGATGGGGGTTCCTCCAGTCTCTCCAGGCTGCTGATGGTCAGGGAAGGATATTTACCATCATTGCAGACATGGACTTCCGCATTCCCGTCAAATCGGGATGCGACAGCTTTCCAGGTCTCATCCAGTTGAATGGCCAGTTGCTGCACGCCTTTATGTCCATCGGTGGGATGTCCCAGCGCACGACAGACGGGAATACGCTGAGCCTGCCACTCTTCACCCTGCAACAGCTTCTCGCGGGGATCTCCCCAGCGATCGCTGTTTTCGAGCCAGATGTCCCGGCGACGCAGTGCATCCTGAAGGCGCTCCAGCAGACACAGTGAATAACCGGCGCGTTGTATCCGGCCCTCGGCATCGTATACGAGGCGCTTCCAGGGGCCGGTGATGATATGTTCAGGCGCATCATCGAGGATGCGCTTTTTCGAGCCGTTCAGTTCAGCCAGATAATGAATCGCGGCCAGCGTATGTTCTCCTGCTGGCGCAGCGCGGAAATGCAGGTCCCGCAATACCGCCGGAAGAAAACGCTTAACCCGGCCGTACTGGTCCACCATTTCGTCATGGAAATTATTGTTCTGAGGGCGGGCAAGCTCATTAACCTTGCTGACGGATTCTGCCAGCCTGCTTTTCGGTACGCTGCTGAATATGGCCTGCCTCAGTTCAGCATCATCAGCCTGCTCATCCAGCAACAATGAACATGCCCGCGCCAGCAGCAGCGCAGCACGGTCAAGATCTTTCAGCGTCCTGAGCCGTTTTTTCTGCCCGGTTTTCTTCGCCTCGCGGGTGATGTCCAGTATCAGCATATCGAGCACATCAACGACCTCATCCAGCGCTGTTATTTCCTGCGCTTTAACAAATGCGGTGAGTATGGCCAGTTTCCTTTGCTCTGGCATGCGTGCGATATATTTTACCGACGCCATACCTGCGTAACGCGCCAGATTACGCACCTGTATAGCGGGCAGACCGGTAAAGTTCAGCCGGGAAAACTCAAGGTTTCGCAGCCGGATATACCGCTCCAGCGCTTCGGTAAATGCCGGACCGCTGACGGTGACTGGTCCCTTTTTCAGTTGCTCCAGCGGTGAAATTCGCTGCCCCTCAGGAATATCCAGCAGCTCCGTCACGCGGGCGGTCTGCCAGCTGTCCGGCAACGCGGCCAGTTTTTTCCACAGCCGCTGATTTGCCCGTTCGCGTATTTCACTGACGAGACGTACAAGTGTGGTTGCGCCGGGCAGCAGGACCTTATTCTGAAGCAGCCACGCGGTGGCAAAATCAAAAATCAGACCGGGTCGCTCATTACTGAGCCATGCCCGGGTGTGCAGCAGGCGCTTCAGACGGAAAGACCATGGAAAATCGCCAAATTCATGGTAACCGTAATATTCCTTAATCAGCGCAGTATGTTCTCTGAGGGTGGTATCCCGTTCGGCGTAGCGGGAGAGGACTTCCGGACGGCGGATATTAAGCTGCACCGCGACAAATTGCTGAACACCCGGCAGAACCCGGGTTAAATCCGTCAGAAAGGTGCCCAGAAAACGGGCGCTGGTAAGCTGAAGCGCTATTCCCAGCCGGTTATGCCTTCCCCGCCGCTGGTTAATGAAAGCAAGATCCCGTTCATCAAGATGAAAATAGCGCGCCAGCTGCACGTCATTAGGTTCTGCAACGTAGCGACCATAATTCGTTACTATCCTGTCCGCCGTTGCACAGGCTGAGCGCTGCCGAATACTGGAGCGTACGAATGAGGGGCGGCAGGAAGCCAGGCTGAAAGGTATCAAATTTGGCCGCAGACGTTCAGTGGACAGAAACACTGTGCTGGAGCTTCACCAGAAAGGTACTGGCGCAACGGAAATTGCCCGTCAGCTCAGTGTTGCCCGCTCCACGGTTTACAAAATTCTGGCAGACGAAAAACTCGCGTAATTTTGTCCATGGGTGGCTGTGATTCGATTTTTATTTAACATCAGCATGTTCCAGTGAGAATTTTTTCGCTTCGAGAAGCGAAGTGCCATCTGCTTGTTTTTTCACAGAAATAGAGTCCGTTTTCAGTATAGTCCCCCGAAACGTTACTACTACATTCCCGGAGAAAACGGTCATGCCGCTTATTTTTGATGTTGTATCCGAGGAAATTTCGAATGTTTCGCTCGGTTTAAACACTATACGGGCATTTCCATTATATTCCTGAATGGTATGAATCGAATCAGCTGAAACCTCCATGGAATACACAGGAACGGTGAAAAACAGAGCAGCAGAGACAACAGACAAAGTAAGTAGTTTTTTCATTAAAACCTCTCGCAGGGACAGTCATTTTGAGTAATGCTCCACTCGCAGTGGTCGAACGGCAGCAGGGAATCGCCCCCACATATTAGGTCTATTCTCTCATAATGGAAAGAGCCATTAACCAAGAAGTGGCTTTATTCAAATGCATTAAAACAATAAGTTAATCTCTTAACGTACGTTTTCGTTCCGTTGGCCCTCCAACCCCTATACCCCCTAATAGCCCCTACTCCAGCGGAGTGCCGTGAAAGTCGCACGCTCCGTTCTTAGGAGAGCGCAGTTTGGTAGCAGGCTGCGCTTATCCGACTAACCAATGATACCCAGATGACGGAGCATTTTCTGGCACAAGGTCAGAATAATTTTTTCCCTCGCTGTCCTTCTGGTGACCCAGTCAGCTCCACTGAGAAACGGAACCCTCTCGGTAGTTGAATAACCACCGGCTTGTCAGGTGAAAGCAAGACGCTGCTTTCCGGAATAGAGACCGACTTGACGACATCTCCAACGAGTTTCTCATTTTCATAACGCTCGACGTCGTAATAATTTATCTCCCCGCTGATCTCAGCTGTTCTGCTAGCAACCCCGGGAGAAAGATTAATATGCATAATGGCAGCAGTATATTTTCTATCCCAATTATCCCGGAAGGTTGCGCCTGGCTTCGGTCTGAGTGAATAAAGAATTATGTTACGCGCTCTATCTTTTTTTAGCAGGCTGTCTGCAGAAACAGGTACCTGAGTAGGCGCTGATACCGGTGACTGCATTTCAGTGTTCAGGTATAGCGTTTTATCTTCAATTCGGCTGGATGAACAACCCATTAACACCATACTGACCAAGACTGTAATGCCAGCTATTTTTTTCATCACGGATTTCCTGTGTAGTAAGTAACGTTTGGAAGAGCACCTTTCATATCGGCAACCGCCGCGTTTTATTGAGGTTTTATGCCCAAAGGGCATGAAGGCGCCGCGTTGAGCTGAAAGGGATCCCGTGTTAATTGGCGCCGTGACGCGGCGCAGCCGCCCTGAATTGATAGGTTTTACCGAACCCACCCCTCGCCCTGCCAGACCAAATCCACTGACAGCCACTTAGTCTTCGTATTGCGCCGTCGGAGTGGCTCTGGCATGGCCAGAGCGTATCTCCGCGTTAGCGCCCTTGTGGCGCTTACGGGCGTGTTCCCCATGGCTGACAGCAACACCACTCACCGCAACACAAAACGTCTAGTTACAACATTCATTGTAATAGCGACACCATTCCGGGCCAGAGGCCCGGGACGGCGGTGCTTTGCAGTGGCGAGGGGCGACTCAGAGGTTGCCGCTGTGCACGGTGTATGTCTCTGGGGCTTACTGAATGCTGTAACTAAGTGGGGTGTCGGGTTTGGCCCGCCGCTGGCGGCGGGAGGTACTTTATTCTTTTGGCTACTCGTTGTGGGGTTTGATGCCGCCACGGTGTTTTGCCCGTAACGAAGTGGAGGGAGGTACTTTTAAGAGCTGGCGAATGCCGCTCGTTAAGTACTCCTCTTTTTAGAGGCTTATTTTGTTCAGGAATAACGTTCGAAATTAAAGATAAATACGGGTAAGTATTCGAAGTTAACGTTACCCTTCGAAGCTAATGAGATACGTTTACACGCATTGGTGACAAAAGGCGCTGTCCGGACGTCAGCTGTGGCCAGAAAACGGTCGAAATGGTCGCTCAGGGAGCTGCAGGGCTGGGGAATATCGCAGTTGGGCAGATGCAGGGCATGGGAAATCCCCGCGCGGTTAGCACGGTTCAAATGGAAAAGAGATTAAGGGTTAGAGCGCGCCGGCGCGTTCGAGCAGCAGCCGGTAGTAGCTCTCAGGGTCGCTGTGGCGAAGTCCAGGCTGTTCCTGGCTCAACATCTGCTCCAGCGTATTCACCTGATGCGGCATCACTCTCGCACTCGTGGACCAGGCAATATATGCCTGATAGTACGGGTTCTGACGCTTAGCCTTCGCCCTGGCCAGCGACCGCAGATTTCCGTCGGTGTCGTCCAGCAGCGCATCGAGGCGCTCACCGTTCTGGCGGTTGAGCTTGTCCAGTTCGCCTTCCAGCATGGACACTTTGGCCTGTTTTTTGGCCGTCAGGTCAGGACTCACGACCCAGCGCTTGATTTGCTTCAGTCGGTTGCGCAGCGAGTGCTTGTCTTTGATGTCGAGGCCGATGCATTCAATACGCAGCAGATGCCGCTCATATTTTTTGCGCAAGCTTTCCGCCAGCCCATTTTTTATCGCCCACGTCCGGAACTGCCCCAACCACTGGCGGAGCTCTTCGACAGCAATGCCGCGAGACGTGAAGAACTTTTCTGACAACCAGATACGCAGCGGCTTGTTCTGGCCACTGTCGGTGTCTTTATCATGATCGACAAGGACGTATTCGAGCTGCTCCTGGACGGACAGGGCCTTCAGAGGGCTGTCATAGGCCTTACGGCCGTTTTCATAGACGTGCAGCTGGCCCATAGCGGCTGCTATTTGTTCAAACGGGGCCATGATCTCGAAAGGGTAATCGCTGTCGGGGTTGTAATCGCAGTTGGCCGCCAGCGCCATAGACAGTGCGTTCAACGCTTCACAGCTTTCTGAACGTGCGCTGACGCGCATTGGCTTTGGCTTAAAGTGCGGATCGTTACGGCGCGTATAGGGGATGTAACCGACGCGGCGTAGCGCAATCAGGTCCTGATTACGGTGCCAGTCGTGGCTCTGCATACGCGCAACAACTTTGGTCGCCATACCGCGAGGCACGGCGCAGGTCAGCTGCGGCGCATATCGCCGGTGAATTTTGGATTGACCTCGGCGCTGGGCGTTAGCCTCTCCGCGACGGGTTGTCCGGGGTTCAGGGAATAGAAAATTAGGGCTTACGCTAGTCACACCTTCCTGCGCTTATGTTGCACAGAAGGAGTAACCGCATAGGGTATTGTACTTTTCTCGGCACGATACTATACTCCCTGCATAGAGCAACAGCTTCTATGCAGTTTTAAATGGCCCCGATGTATCTTCTCAGCCCGCCAAAGTTGAAAAAGATTATCGGGGTTTTCGCTTTTCAGGTTCTGGCAACTAGGCCATTGAACCTGTTCCCTGCCACCTTACGGCGTGGCCAGCCATGATAATTCTTTAACTATCCGCAATGTAGCATAATCGATAACACTAAAAAAGTAATCGGGTTACGATTTATTTTCCCGACGCCTGCGTTCTGATTCCTGCTCAATCAGTAATTCGATAACCTGTCCCTGCGTTAACCCTTCTTCGTTGCACAACTCAACGAGTTGATCTTTTAAAGGGCTACGCACAAAAATCTCAATTTTCTTATGCGTTGTTCGCTTTCTGGCTACAGCAGCTTGCTGTTTCTCAGAACCCGTTAGGGGGTTACCTTTTCTATATGGACGTTTCACTTTGGATGAGGAAGTTACTACATCTTCGATCTGTGACATTTCTGCCTCCCCAAGGATCTGAAAAGGATCGTTCCCCGAAGAATACTACATCACCCGTATATCAGCGACTTATCTTTTACCCGCGTATTTATGCGTTGGCGCACAAAAATACGCTGAGTTGCTCGGTTCAGTACGTTGACTGCCAGTCCGTCCCCACTTCCCACCGCGCCTGCCAGTGCGCCAAATAGGTTTTGGCAACCTCCGGCACGCCAGTAAGTACCAGGACATTTTCGGAGTTCGACGTCGCTGCGGCGCGAGAATAGTTAAACGACCCCACTTCGATATTTTGACCATCGGTCACGATGATCTTGTCATGCATGATTTTGTACCGGCTGACGGTGCGTACCGGGATATCGGCATTCACCAGCAGATTCATTGCAGCCTGACTGGCTTTTCCGGCGTTTCCCTTCTCATCCAGCACTACCTTTACGTCAACGCCACGCCGTTTTGCGGCTATCAGAGCTTTCACCACCTCAGGGGACGTAAAGGAATACCCCATCAGCCGGATGCTCTGGCGGGCATTATCGAGAATGTTTTGCACGAGCTGCAGCGCGCTGCCTTCGGGTGAAAACCCGGCCTGCACGGTCGGGGCAGCTATCGCCATACCTGCCGGAATTGAAAGCGTAGTGGCGAGCAACACGACATACAACTCACTACCGAAGGCGTTATAAAACACGCCGTAGAGACGCTTAAATCTCACTGAAATGTTACTCATCCATGCCTCTCAATTAGAATAATTACAGGGTTAAAAAGGGACTGTTCACGCGTCTCTACTCGCCAAACGTCTTTTCAATCACGATCTCCCGCTCCATTTGCTGCAGTCGCGTCGCGGCGCGCTCCTGTGCGGCAACCTGCAGCACAGCGCCGTCTTTCGCAAAGTCCGGATGCTCAGTGCGCATTTTCGCCGCCTCCGACAGCGCTTTTCCGTCAACATCGGGCACTGACGTCGCAAGTTCTGCCCGTGCGCCCTCGGCGGCAAGCCGGACTTTCTCCTCTTCCGGCAGCACGGCGGCGGCATGCGCCGCTTTGTCCAGCTCGGCCTGCTTCTTCTCATCTTCAGGCGGTATAAACGGCAGCGGCTCGTCGTCCGGACGCTGCGCCTGCCGCAGCACGTCGTCGTCCGTCGCCAGGCGAGAACCGGTGATCCGTGCAAGATTATGCGGCGCCCCCTCACCGGACAGGCGAACCAGCACGCCGCTGTCGGGATGCTGATGTGCGAGTGCAAGCCCTTCAGGCATGCTGCCCGCGACGTGGGTATCACCATTGCGGCTGACCTGCAGACCGGCAAAGCGGGCATCATCACTGCCCATGACGCGCGGCGCCCCGTCCAGCCAGGCGCCGCCGCCCTGCGCCATAGTGCGCACCTCATCGAGGTACACGCCGGCGCGCTTACCGTTGCTGTCCCAGACGGGCAGCGCAACGTGCGGCGCCGGGTATTTCTTTCCGGGTGCGATAAATTTCGCCATGCTCTCACCGGCATCGAGGCCGCTGGTCTGCAGCAGCTTGCGGCCCAGCGCCGTGTCGGCGAGCGGCGTGGCCGTCGACAACAGCCGTTCGGCCACCTGCGCCGCGCGGTCGGCGTCATGGTGCAGCAGGTCGTGCGCCGAATGGCGTCCGGCCTGGCGGTCGAGCTGTTTCAGCCAGCCTTCGCGGTCGTCGGTGTAGACCTGAACGTGCTCTTTTGCACGTGACAAGGTCACATAGCCCGCTTCTTTCGTGGCCATCCGTTTACGTCCGCCTTCAACACCCTCCAGAGTGATTTCATACCGCTCACTTGCTCCCTGCGCCCCGTGCGCCGTGACCGCGTAGGCCAAATCGATATGCCCGTCTTCGGCAAAGCGCCCCGGCTCCAGCACCTTTTCCTGCTCACCGTTGCTGAGCGTGACGCGCCCGCTGTTCTCAAGCTTGCTGACCTGCCACGCACTGTTGGCCACAAACCCGCGTTCGTTATCGCTGCGGGTAAAGCGCATGCGGTCACCGGTGCTCACCGTTATGTCGCGGGGGACGTACAGCGAGATGTCCTGGGTGCTGTTCTGGAAGTTCGAAATCACCGTCGGTTTGCCGCTTTCGTCGGTCAATGTCACCAGTCCCTGCGCGGTATCAACGCCCGTCACCGTCAGATGGCGGTTGTCCATCACGGCGACGTGACCTATGTGATCGCTAAAGCCCTCTGCACTACGCAATGCTTTATCCGGCACGCGGGCAGGTTCGAGCACCGTCAGGGTCAGCTCACCTCTCCCCAGCTCACCGTTTTTCTTCAGCGCGTCGTGAATGCCCTGATTTATGGCATGTCGGTCAGCGTTCAGGTGCGCGACGACCAGCGTTTGCGCCTGCGCGGACGGCGTCCGCCCTGCGAAGTCTCGTGTTATCGCCTCGATAACGTCCGACGGCTCTTTAACCGCTGACGGGTCAGCCCCCTGTGCCACTGCGGCTGGCTGCTCTTCCTGTGGGGATTTAATTTCCATCACGGACGACGACGGCGCCCAGGCATCCGTTTTGCGGTGAATTTGCGTCGGCGACACGGCGTTGACCTTCTCCAGCGCCCCGCGCGCGTCGCCTTCGATCATGCTGTAAATAGCCGGACGCAGCTCGGGCGTCTGACGCACGATGTCCTGCATCACGGCGGTGTCGATGGGGCTGCGGTTTTGTACCAGACGGAACGGCTGGCCGGGTTCGATGGGTTGCAGCTGTGCGACGTCGCCGCTGTTTATCGCCCTGCCACCCGTGTCAGCAATGCGCTGGTAAAGCTCTGCCATGTCGCGGTTGCCGACCATCGAGGACTCATCCACTAAGAACAGCGTATTGCCGTAGTCGGTCTTTTCACCGGCCATGTTCTTCTGACGCTCTTCGCTCAGAAACGAGGCCAGCGTCTGCGACCGCACGCCCACCGACTGCAACTCATGCACGGCGCGGTGGGTCGGGGCCAGGCCGATAACCTGCGGTCGCTGACTTTCCGGCAGGCTGTCGAGCGCCGCCATCACGGCCTTAAACTGGGTGGTTTTCCCCGTACCGGCGTAACCCTGAATGGCCACGAAGCGGTCGGGGCTTTCGAGGATAAGTTTGGTGGCGGCCTGCTGACCGCCGGTCAGGCCGCTGAGGTATTTCTCCGGCACCGTCTCCATTAGCGGCGCGACGGCGGTTTTCCCCTCTGCCACGGTGCGGATAATGGATTTTTCCATCTCATAGGTGACGCGCGGTACAATCAGGCCGCTGCCGGCGCCGGCGACCGGGTCAAGGTTGATAAGGTCGCCGTTTTTGACCTGCCGGTCGACTTCGCCGCTGACCTGAGACACCGTGACGTCCGGCGCCCAGCCGAGCGAGGCGGCAATCAGGTTGGCCTTGCTGAACGCGATATTATTCGACTGCGCGCGGCTAAGGCCCAGCGCGACCGACTGCGCCACCGGCGTATGCAGCGCGTCGAGGTTTTTCAGCATCGCGGCGTCGAGGTTCGATTCGCCCGCCTGCGCTTTTACCTGCTCGCTGGCCAGCCGGAAGTTGGGGTTGCCGGCCAGCCGCGTCTCCGCCCTGTCCTGCGGCAGCGCGGTGTAAAGCGTCGCCGTCGTGCCACTGCGGGAAAGCTGGTTAAGCGCGGCGGCGTTCAGGTCACGGGCGCCGGTCGCGGCCAGCACAACCTGCTTGTCGCTGACGCTCGCGCCCAGCCCTTCGACCAGCGGGGAGGTCAGCTTCAGGGCGCGTGAGGTATCGAGAACCAGTAACGTGTCGCCCTTACTGACCACGACGCCGCCGTCCACAAAACCGGTGACCGTCAGGCCGTCCCGCGCTTTGATTTTGCCCTCCAGCTCGCGGCCGACGGCCATCAGCGGTTCCCCGATGGCGACCGGCAGCGTTTTTTGCGCAAAGGCGCTCCAGATGCTGTCCAGATCGCTGATTTTCTCCACCCGCACCTCGCCGGTCTCAGAGACCAGACGCAGGGTGTTGGTGGCGTCGCTGACGCGGTCGACGCCGTAGCGGGTCATGGTTTTAGTGTCTTTGTCCCACTGCTCCATCACCATGCCTGCGCGGTAGCTGTCGCGCTGGGTGCGTGTTTTGCCGTCCAGCCAGACCGGTTGAATGACGGAAACCTGCTGCTCATTCTTGCCCAACTGGCCGGTGGCCTGCAGCTCACTGCGTATGGCGGTATTGAGCAACGCCTGTTCGCGCGGGCCGCTGACCTGTGCAACTACCGGTGCGCCTTCCGCTTTCAGCGCGGCGTAGTCGTGAGCCAGGCGTTCGTAACGCTGGCGTTTGTCGCTCTCGCTCACCACGGTAGTCAGGGTTTTATTACCGTCGTAAAACTTATACTGCGGCACGCCGGCGTCTTTGAGCACCGACAGCGCGTTGCCGGTGCCGGTGCGGTTCTCCGAGTCGATAAACAGCATCTGCACGCCCTGCGCCTGCCCTTTTTCCAGGATCAGCAGCGTTTCTTTGAGAGAAAGCTTTTCAGCCTGGGCGATAACCACAGTGCTTTGGGGTGGCAGGGTCAGGTCAGCGGTCAGTTGGCTGCGTGACATGACTTTACCGGCCAGCAGCGGATCCTGTGACAAGTAGTCGCGCCCCCGGTTGTCTGCCGCCAGCACGGTGACATCCCGCCCTTTTTCGCCGGACATGATGACCGCATCGGCCACACGTTCGCGCAGCTGCGCCGCGCCGCCACGTCCGGAGAGAATGGCCACCGGCGACTGATCCTGATTGAGGACAGAATAGGCATCAGCGTAGGGTCGGGTACGTTCAACCGCGCGGTCGGGGAAGCTCAGCACGCGGTTTTCCTGCATCGCGGTTTTGGCAAGCGTATGCACGCTGAGTTCGTTGAGCAGGTGGATATCGGAGGTGAAGATGCCCTTCTCTTTGTCCAGCGGGATAAGGCGCTGCTGCTCAACGGCGGCATCAATACCGTCCCGCACGCGGGCAAACAGGCCGGGTTCGGCGGGCAGCTGCGCGGCGGTCTTGGCCAGCATATCGGAATAGGTGAACTGCACTTTGTTCTCGCTGAGGGTAGAAATGGCCTTGCCAACGGCGGTGGCCATGTCAGGCGCAACGCCGGCGGGTTCGCCGACCTCTGCCCCGCGCAGTTCCCGCGCCTTCGCCCGCCCGACAAAGTCCGGCAGGTTAAAGCCTGTGTCTTTCAGCTTTTCATTCCATTCTGCCACCAGAACCAGCGGGTCGGAGGCCACCTTGGCCTTGCGGGTATCGAGTGCGGCCACGTCACGGGATTTCAGCGAGGCATCCTGACCCACGGCGGCGTTAATGCTCTGGCTGCGTTGAGAAAAAGCCTCAACGGGCACATCTTTGATCTCCCATAATCCGTTTTTTCCGCTGTTATGCGTCTCAAAGCCCATCTTTTCCACCGACTGCCGCAGCGAATGACGGTAGATGTTGCCCAATGCCACCTGGTTGGCGTACATCGTCTCGGAAAAGCCGGTTTTCATTTTGGTGTCGCTGGCCAGCGCCCGCCATTTCCCTTCGGCTTCGGTGGCGTTGAACACCAGCGCGTGGGTGTGCAGCTGCGGATCCAGGTCGCGGGACGTGTCGTGGTTATAGAGCGCGGCGACGATGTTGCCGGTCAGCACGGTCTGCGTCTGGCCGCCTTCGGTAATACGCGCACTGCCCAGCGCCTCGACCTCTTTCATGGCAACGTTCACGGCCTCATTGTGCGCATCGATAAAGCGGCGATCGCCGCCTATCAGGGCCAGCATCGAGACGCTTTTGGGCGCAGAGAACGTCAGGTCATAGCCGGGCCGGTGCGTCTCTTTGCCATTCTCGACGCGCGACAGCACCGAGCCGTCCGGCAGCACGCCCAGCTTCATGGCGTTCATCTCGGCGTCAAGCACCGCGCCGGACAGCCCCAGATTGTCGGCGCCCCCTCCCAGCCAGCGCGACTCCAGGCTGCCGAGCACGTAGTAGTTATCCTGACTGGCGTAGTAGCCGGCATCGCCGGCAATCGGGCTGATGGTCATCATAAGAGGAATTCCCCCGGCTCATCCCTGTCCGCCGCGTGGTTAATATTCACCTCTTCGCGGCGCGTGGCTTCCTGCGTCTCTGATTGGGCGGCGTACTGCTCGTAGGCGTCGGGGTCAAAAACCTCACCGTCTTCGCTGATGCCCGGCGGCAAGGTCATCTCAATTTCTTCATCACGTCCGCCAGCACTGGCAGCGTCAGTCGCCACGGCGGCAGTCGCGACTGCGGCGGGTTTTGTCGCTTTGGGGGCAACGGACGCCTTTGTAAGACTGATGTCCGATGACGGCGCTTTGGACGTATTTACCAGGCTCTCAACGGAAGCCGCAACCGGAGGGGCGACGGCAGGTGCGGAGACAGATTCAACAGGCGCCGGTGGGTCGGCGCTGAACAGCGTATCCATCATGCCCTCTTCGGCACCGCGCCTTTCCAGATCTTCTTCTATCTGCGGGTCCAGGCTGGACTCGACGTCGCGGGCCAGGATGGCCTCGGCGACTTTGGGCAACTTCTGGTACGTCAGGGCCATTTTGACCACCGGATAATCGCCCGGCAATGTGACGAAGCACTCCAGATCTTCCAGCTTCTGCACGTCGGTGTAGCTGACGATGTTGAGGCGTTCCTCCTCCTTGCCAAACGAGATACCGTCGCGCACGGATTCGTTACCGAAGCTAGTCTGCTCGCTGAACTTTTTGCGCACGGTTTCGCCGATGTCCTCGGCAACGAATTTGGACACCAGCGCGCTCGGCGAGCGGAAGAAATACTTGGTGTTGAGCAGGTCGAACATGGCTTCGGCCGACTTGTTGCCGTAGATTTCCTCCAGCTGCGGATAAGACTGGAAGCCCAGCAGGAAGCAGCCGCCAAACTTACGCCCTTCGGCAATCACGCCAGGCAGAGAGGGCAGCTTGTGCAGGGACGGCACCTCGTCGTAGAAAAACCACACACGGCGGTGGCGGTTCTCGCCCATCGACAGCAGGCTGTCTGCCGCAATGCTCAGCCACATGGAAATCACCGGCTTGAGCGATTCATGATGCTGCTGGTTGGAGGTAATAAACAGCCACGGGTTTTTGGCCCCGACCTTTGTGCCCTGCATCCATTCGCGGATGGTAAACTTGGGCTTGCCGCTGCGGTCGATGCCCTGCAGGTAACGCATTGCCTTGACGTAGTTGGTCAGCACGCTTCGAATAGAAATGGCGGTTTTCTCAATTTTCCCGTCGACCAGCGTCGCCGCCGGCGTACCGGCCAGAAACTCGCGCAGCTTGTCGAGCTTAATGGCCAGCAGGGTACGCAGAAACTTGTTGTAGCTCAGCTCCGGGTCTTTACGCATGCGGTGCGCGGCTTCGGAGAAGATAGTGCGAGCAGAACCCTGCCAGAACGGGTCTTCGGATGCCCCCATCGGAATGAGCGTGGTGGAGACAGTCTCAAGCGACGGCAGCGTCGGGCACTCGCCCCACATATCCCAGTTGGCACAGCGTGCATCCATTGGGTTAAGCAGCTTGTCTTTGCTGGCGTCGTAATACTCCTCGACGAAGGTACAGCCTTTGTCATAGATGATTACCAGGTCGCCACGCTCGCGCAGGAAGGTGAGGAATTTACGCATCAGCGTCGATTTACCCGAACCCACGGTGCCGTGCATGGCAAAATTCTGTATTTCGCTGTCTTTCTTAATCGGCAGATGGTCGACCTTAATATCGGAGGCCTGGCCACGACTTTTCATCATTTTTGCGACGGCTTTCGGGTCGGTATTTAATACGCGGCCGCCGGTAATTTCATCCTCACTCTGCTTCTTACCCAGATGCCCCAGATACCAGTAAAAAACACCCGTACCAATAAAGACCAGAACCAGCGATATCAGCGCCGAAACAATAATTTCCTGTTTTAGCAGTTGCCCGCAGTATGACGTATAGGAATCACTGACGATTTGCATTGCCGTGTAATGCAGTTTTTTACCGTAATAATCCAGATTATAAACAGTTGGATTAACAACGTGCTTTTGGAAAGGCGCAATAGTGGTGGCATACCAATACATCAGCCCATTCATGATGTTCTGCGTACTCATGCGGATAAATAATGTCGCAATCGTGATGATCATGAACGACATAATCATATAAAACGAAATGATGTTGTTTATTTGTAGGAACATTCGCAGGCGCATAAACGCAACCTGCCCGCCCTGCGTAAAGTCGCGGGAATTGAAGCTCATAACCTTTCCTTAGGCAAAGGGAGTGGCAATACCCCACGAAGGGGCATTAACAATATGCTAATTTTTTAAAATTTAATTGTTATCAAAGCCGTAAAAGTTACCGCCAATATCATATGAATCATTGAGCATAGGTAAACCCGTGGTGGGGTTTGTACCATAGTCAGTATTTTCATAGGCTATTGCTGTCGGAAGTTCAGAGACAAGTGGAGTTAAATTCTCATAGGCAACAGTTTGCACCAAGCTTTCATTATTCATAAATTGTGCAGATTGCTTATCATTATAAGAATTTTCAGAATGCTGATTACCTATCATAGTGTTCAATGCCCCTGGCGAAATTATGTTAAAATCTATCGAGGATGAAAATAAAAACACAAAGGCGCTTAGCCACATTGCTATAGTGGAAAGAACTATAAATCCAATCACTCCTAACCAACACCCTATAACAATTAAAGGCAACCACATCAAAAAAGATTTCGCAGCCTTTCTTGTCACAACCTTTTCAATAAATAAAATATTAATAACGCTATATTCCACCCGCTTGAATTGCGATTTAAAAAGAAGACAGAAAATACATAAATTCATTAATAGGAAAGCAGAAATGCCTATTGTCATCGCCTGCGGTGACGCTAAGACATAAGCGTTCCTTCCCCAGGCAATGAGATAGAGAACCGGCATAATCCAAAATTTCACTTTCCATGTGATAGTTGTTCTACGACTTTTATTTACTTTCATCATCACCGCTCCCCTTGTGATCTTTCTGCATGTCCAAAGCTTGTTGCGTCATTTTGTCCTGGCCCTTAACCCAAGGCAGACGCTGGTTCTCAACAGCTTTTGCATTTTCAGTGTCGAATTTACTCTCTGCCATCTGGTGAGCTGCACTCAACCCTCTTCGCTCATTATTTATACCATTTTTAGCTGTATTTATCTCCATGTCTGAGTCAGAAATACGTTGATTTGTATCACTAATCATTGAACCCACACGGCCTGTACTATCTGATCGCACAGCAGCATCTACGGTGTGCGCCTGAATCTCGGCATCGCCACGCTGGTAAGCAGCACCGCCGCCTGCTGTGGCCGTATTGCTTACAGCAGCCATACCCGACCCCAACTGTGCGCGGTTAGTTTCAAAATTGCCTTCAACACGAGAACGCAGTTTTTCTTCCACAAACTGCTCTGCAAGCTGTTCACGGTCTGCCCGGACAGCCGGATTTGCCGTATCCGTTAATATAGCCTCAGCGCGTTCCGGAGCTTTTTCCTGTACATATCCGACAAACTCCTGCGTGTAGTTACTTTGTGTTTGTGCAGACATGGTTTGCGCCGCCGATGCCATTTCGCCGTATTCATGGCTGCGGGTCATGCTGTTGGTATATTGCTGATATTGACTATCTGCCTCGGCCAACGTAGCGCTAAGTTGTTCTAGTTTTGAGTTGGATGAGTTATCTACGCGGCTACCAGATTCAGAGGTCCGCGCCGTTTTTACCATATTCTCACCGCGTTTAAAGTCTTTCAGTTCTTGGCTATTCTTATCAATGGAATGACTTTCATCTTTTGCCGATCTGTTCTGCGTGTTATCAGTTGAACTATTACTCATGCTGCCACTAACGCCGCCTCTAAATTCAACTCCTGCTGAGGCCCCTGTGGCTAATCCCGCAACTTTGCCTAAAATTTGACGGTCTGAATCAATACCTGCCTTGGCCATGAGGCTGCCACTCAATTCTCCGCGTCTGGATTTATCTCTCAACTCACTGAATGCTTCAGTCTCGCTGATATTATTTTTCTGTGCATAGGCTTTCGCAGCCGAAACTTGCAAGCCGTAACCTTCGGTTAGTGAATTTGATGTTGAGTTGTCTGCCCCCTGCGTCATCGTCGAACTGTTTCCCGTCTGCGACGCAAACTGTTTGACCTGGTTATAAGCACTGTTGACTGAATGGTTATACCCATCCAGAGAGCTTTCGGCCTGCGTCTGACTTTCTCTCTGTAAACTCTGTGCGGTACTGCTCGTCGTTTGGCCTAAGTTGATATCCATTGGCAATTTCGACATTGCGCCGGTGGTGTTGTAAACCGTCCCGCCGTCCCCGGTCTGCGTGACCATCGCCCCCGTACCGGTCTGGTTAGTGATTTGTCCGCTGGCGTGGCTGCTGTTAGTGTCCCACTTGCCGCCCTGCACATTATCCGTCTGCATATTGTTGAACGACCAGTTGCCGTCCACCGTCTGTGACGAGGACTGGGACGCTGAACTCTGCATCGCCGACCCCAGATAGCTGCCCGCCTGCGACACACCGTTGCCCAGACCCTTTACCAGGTAGAAGGACAGGAAAGGGATGGATAACGCCAGCCAGCCCGCAGTGGTCCCGATGTCAGAGAACATCTGCTGACGCTCAGACAGGTTGGATAAGGTCACCGCAATACCGCTGGATTTTTCCTGCAGATGTGAGTTCATGGCATTGTTTAAAATGGCAAACAGCACAGGCCAGCTCTGTAGGTAGGCCAGCGTAAACACGTAACCCTTGATGACCTCGAACGACAGCGTGCTGATCATGGCCATCGCAATCATCAGCGGGAACAGGCCAATCAGCACGCCGGTCAGCACCGTCTGCATAATCGGCAGCGTGCGGGTGGCGATGCTGGCACTGGTGGCCTGCGACATGCGCATTTTGGCAAACGAGGACTCTGCCGACAGATTGACTAAGCTGGCAGTATCACCGTTGCGCGCGGCATAGCCCGCAAAACCGTGACGCAGGGCGTTCAGCGTCACGTTATGGCGCATGATCTCGCTGGCACTTTTACCGGCGCCGTAAAAATACTGGTAGCTGTCACCCATCAGCTGACTGTACAGCGCGGCACGCTCCGGCTTATTGCCCAGGAATTTGCGTACATAATACGTCCACGTTGTTCCGCCCACGCTGGCGTCGGTGTTCATCATCTTCTGCAGGGTTGCTGCCGATTCCTGGCAGGTCATGAAGTTGCCCGCCTCGTTAAACATGCCGCGCAGCGGGCTGGGCTTGCTGAATATCAGCGTATACGGATCCTGACTGTTCATCAGGTCGTTCATGCTGTACTTCTTATTGAGCAGCATGTCCCCGACCACGCAATTTTGCACGTAGTCCGCAAACAGATCGCTTTGCTCCGCGCTGGTTGACTCATAATCCGTGCTGCTGCCGACCAGCGTCGCGCCGAACAGCATCCCCGTCTGACTGTAGGCCAGCGCGTCGGGTTGATGCATAAAGAACTCATACCCCGCCACCAGGCCGTGACCGACGCTGGTAATAACAGAAGCCGGCAGCACCAGCCCGAGCGGCACGTTGTCCACCTGATAAACCTCGTGCGGGCTGGTCGCATCGATGATTTGAACCGGCCGCGTGACGCCAATCAGTATTGTGACTGCAGTAAACACCGTCACCCATTTGAGCAGGGTAAAAATATCGTGGGTGCGTATCCAGGCTATCGCGCAGGTCACCACCGACAATACCGTCGCAATACGCATCAGGCTGTGGCCGGTATCAGACTGCGTAAAGGCCGCAACGGCGTTCAGCGAATCGCGAAACCACGCGCCGCCGCTTATCGTGTAGATAACGTCCATATTATTCTCCTGTATACCGGTAGTTACCCTGATAGCGCTGAATAAGGCGGCTTGAGACCTGTTGGCGCAGGTAGCTCATCTGCCGTTCCACCGTCATCACAGCGTCCTGATTGATCTGCACCCGTGTCTGCAGCTCGGCAATCAGCGTAGTCGCCTGCGCCAAACTTTTGTCCAGTTGGTCAGCCACCTCGCCCGGATAGCTTTTCCCCCCAATTTGCGTGCGGACCTGCTTAATCATCTCGTTCATGTACTGCATCATGATGTCGTAGCCAATGTAGTCCGCCAGTTGGTAAACCACGGCAGGGCCGATATTGACTGACAGCGGGTCGACCAGGTAGCGCAGCACCGGAATGCTGGTCGCCTCCAGAAAGCCCTTTTCCGCCACCGACAGCGGGTCGTCGCTCACCGCCTTGCTTTGAATACTTTTGAGCAGGGCGATCACCTGGCCGTTCATCGAGTTGCCCGCGCTGATAGTGATGTTGGTCAGTCTGGGGTTCAGGCAAAGATCGGCGCTGTCGCAGGCATAGATAGTCGCGCTGCCACCGTTCATCATCGCTTTCAGCACGTCCTCGTTAGTGGTGATCGGGGACAGGATTTTTATCTGGCCGTTGGTGTCATAGATAAGTGAGCCGGTCAGGCTCATGGCGAACTCAGCCAGCGTCTGGTTATTGCTGAACATCCCCTTCTCTTTAATGGCGTCCCACATCACGTTCTTGTTTTTCATTACCTGATCTTTGGTCTTGTCGCTGGCCTTATTGGTGACGCTGTCATAACTGCCGCCCACCGTGCAGCCCTGCTGCGACGCCGCCCAGTCAGAGAACAGGTTGCTTTCGCCGGCAATGTCCTGACAGACCTTTTTCTGACTCACCGCCGTGCGCGGGAACAAGCCGCCGACGATGCCCTGCGCGGCCTGACAGCTCGACATATTGGCGCTGTTCACGTCCGAGGACAGCTTTTGCAGGAAGTCCTTGGCCTGCTTCATTTCCGGGACGGTGGTCTGCAGAGCGAGGTCAAAGAAATACCCGGCGGCGTTGCCCATGATTTGTTTTACGAACCGTTGCAGCTCTTCGCCGTTGATGTGTGAAAAAGAGCCGAGATAGGCATCAATGCCTCCGCAGCCAGCACTCATGCTGGGCAGCGACAGGGAGACCATCTGTATTTGCCTGACGGAAGTTCGCATGTACATCGAGCCGCCGCTGGCGTAGCCCGCTGCCTGCCCCTGCCACACCTGCGGCCTGGAAGTGTTGCCGTCAAAGCCCAGCTTGCCGAAGAAGCTGTTCATGTCGCTGTTCACATCCGCATAAACAGGTGTGGCAAACAGCAGGGCGATAAGATAGGTGAGTGTCGCTCTCTTCATCGTGTGCCACCTTTGCGCTGGCGGTATTTCTGCCAGCGGCCCGTTATGAACCGAACGATGTCATGCAGCATCAGTCCCGTGCAACCTAGTCCGATACCTCTTGCCCCCCAGAGCAGCCATTGCGTCGACAAACGCGGTAATAACAATGTTGACCAGTTTCCCCAGACACCCATTGAAAGCGCCGCTAATACCATCACGACTAACCCCGCTAAAATGAGATACAGCGACAGCATTTTAAACAGCGAGTCTGGCTGACTGCACGGCCGCCTTTTTAAGAAAGAAAACCTCATTGCCCCCTCCCGTTCATCGCCACCTGAAACACCTCGTCCAGGCGGGAAGCGAGAGCCGGTTTATCCACCGCGCCCTGCAGCAGCGGATAGGTGGCCAGCGTATGGACGTTGACTAAAAACGTGGTCGGCGTGGCCACCGGCATGCCCGGCATGAAGAACTGCACCATCACTTCGGGTGTCGCCTGCAGCGCGTCCGGGAAGGCGTCATCGCCCTTTGCATCCAGACTGAATGCGGTGACCGACAGCCCACTTTCCTCACTGAATGCTTTTAACATCGGGTCAAACCGGTGGCAGTACGCGCAGGTGGACTGCATAAACACCACGACTTTCCAGTCGTTCAGGTTGACGCGCTGGCCGTTGGTAAGCTGCGACCAGCGGGCGGGTTTGACATCAGGTTTTACCGGCACAACCGCCTCTGACGTGGAAGGATTTCCTTTCGCGGCCTCTATTGCTCGGATGTCATCCCAGGTCGACGCCTGCGCGAATGCGCTCAGCAAAAGTACGGCTATACAGGCTATTTTTATACGTTTACACATCATTATTAGTCCCTTAAAAGTTCGGCATAAAGCCGGTGGCCACGTTTAAAAACTGCTTCGACAGGTCATCGGGCGTGATAAACCCGTAGGCCACCGGCTGATAGCTTTCATCACGCGGATTGACCAGGAACAGCGCCGGAAAATAGCGGATGCCCATTTTCTTAGCCTGACCGGTATCGGTGCGACTTTGCGGCAGCGTCGGGCTTATCGCCCCGTCCACGCTGATGGCAATCAGACTGATCCCGTTCCCGGCGCAGAAGTCTTTCACCACGCTGGCCAGCAGGTTGTCGCGCGGCTCCTTACCCCGGTAAAAGAAGAACAGGCCGTGGTCGGCGGTGAGCCGGGCAATGGCGTCTTTCGCCTTCGCCTGGTCGGCCTGCAGCTGGGCGGGCACCGTGCCGTTGTAGTGGCTAAACTTGAGGTTGTAGTCCAGCTCCGGGTACATCAGCATCGCCTGCTTCGCCGACTGGCTGAACTCCCCCGCCTTGCCCGTCCAGAAATTCTGCAGGGTCATGTAGCGCTTAAAGTTCTGCGGCGTCGGGTATAAAATGGCGGTATCGAGCGCCGCCTTGGTGGCCTGCTGCAGCTGCGCCTTTTGCTCTGACGGGGTCATGACCGGTGCCGGCTTAGGCGCCGTCAGTTCTGGCTCGTCGTCATCTTGCGGCTCGTTGTACCAGTGCCAGCCCACCGAATCGTTCAGCGCCGGTTGATCGGCGTAGGCCGCCGTGGCCGTGACCAGTAGGGTGAGCAGACAGAGTGCGCGTCTCATTTCCCGCCTCCCGCCTGCTGCATCTTGTCTGCCACCTGCTGTTTAATGCGCTCAGACAGGGCATCACTGCCCGGGATGGCCGAGCCGTTTTCCAGGTCGGCGTAAAAGTTTCTAAAGTCCATGATGTCGAAGTTCAGCGCCTGCAGCTGCGCGACGTTGATGCCGGCACAGTTCGGGGATTCGGCAGAGCCAAAGCCGATGCCGAGCTGCCACTGGCGGCCCTGCTGCTGCACGATTTGGGCAAGTTTCGAGTCGAATACGCAGTAGCTGCGCTTTTTCTCCAGACACACGCCCAGCACTTTCTTGCTGCAGTATTCGCCCACGTCCACCGTCAGCAGGCGTTCTTTGGCCTTGCCCAGCGCTTTCTCATCGCTGCTGCAGTTGGCCAGCCCCACGTCGCTGCCCCAGCCGGATCCTTTACAGCAGTTGTTAAAGCCCACCGCCGCCTTACGGCACGACTGGCCGTGACCGGTAAAAGCACTAACATTGACGTCGTTCATGGCCGCGACGTCTTTGCCCGCCGCCGCCACGGCCGCGAGCTGGGAGACCGCTTTCTTGAAGCTGTCACTCTCACCGCCCACGATTTGCGCGCAGGAGCCGTCCGAACAAAACACCTCCCCGCCGCAGACCATCGCCGTGCCGGTGATTTTTTTCTCACAGCTGTAGGTCACGTTCTGATGCAGGCAAATTCCGTCAAGCGAATAGGCGCACTGCTGGGTGGCCAGCGTGCAGGCAGAGTTTCCAGCGAATGTTGCGCAGGTGCCGGCGTCGGCCTCCTGCGTCCGGTAAGTGTCGGTGTACTGCCAACAGTCGCTGTAGACGCTGTGCGCCACGCCGTCGACCACCATCTGACGCTCTCCGCCGCCCACGGAGCAGGTGCTGCTGACAAGCTGCGCCCCCGCCTCCTGCGACAGCGGGCAGGCACCCGGCCAGCTGACCTGCCCCCGCCACTCTTTGTCTTCGGCCAGCACCCGCATATTGATGACAAACGTGGTCTTCCCCTCATTCAGGTTGCGCAGCATGCCATCTAAAAATACGTCCTGATGCTGATTCTGATTGATATAGAAGTAGACGCTTTGGGTCTGCCCCTCGATGAGGCCGTAGTTAGAGACGGTGAGCGGGTAGTTTCCGTTGCCGTAGGTGGGTACCCGTACCGAGGTACCCAGCAGGCTGATGGTGGTGCTTTGGGTATAACCACCGGTTGACGTGGCCAGCACAAAGTCAAAACTGGAACCGAGCACGGAGCCGGTCACCGGCGCCACAAAATCGGCGCGCAGCTGCTTGCTTTCACGCACGTAGGTGAAATGCGTGATGCGCAGGTTTTTCTGAGTCTGAGTGGGGACATAGCTGCCGGTAATAGTGGCATCGCGGGTGCAGGTGCGCGTCACGTTAATATCCCGCTCGCAGATATGCGTGGTGTATTCGGTTTTGCTGACCTGCTGGGCTTCACAACCGTCAAAAGAGCCGTCCGTCACGCTTTCGGCGTTGGCCTGCGCGTCCAAACCGGTGCTGATAAACGGCGCGTCCATCGAGAGAGCGTCTTTGGGATTATTGAGGATCGAGTCGGTGATGGCCTTGCCCGCCTCACTGGTGGCCAGCGCCTGATTGCCCTGCGTATCGAGGTTGGTGCTGCCCGCCGTCACTCCGCCGTAGTAGCCGGATTCGGACGGGGTGGCGTTATAGTTGGGCAGCACCGAGGACGGCGTAAAGCCGGTGACGGTTTTGCCGTCGCTGTCTTTTATGCTGCTGGCATAGCCCGAACCGGCGTTGTACTGGTCGTTGGCATTGGCAGACAGCACCCAAAAAAGCGATGTCATCGCGATAAGCAATGCGGCCCATGAGAGAAAGGTCACCCATTTATTCATAGTGATTCTCCCGCCGCCGTCAGCAGCTGTTTGGCCACCGCACTGCAGTCGCCAGATTCGGCAATTTTGCGCAACGCCTGCACCGGCGCGATGTTGCCCGCGACGCGGTCATAGTGACCGTTACAGGTCACCACCAGCGCAGGTACGGCGGTAATGCCGTAGGTCTTGTACGCCGTCGGGTCGACCTGCACGCCGCCGCGCTTGTCGTCATTCACCAACCTGAGCACCGCGTTGGCGGTCTGGCGGAAGTCGTTGTTAACCAGCCCACGCAGCGTGGCCGGGACACGCAGGCGGTCAGCCTCCAGCACCAGCGCCTTCAGCCCGTCTTCCGGCATCGAGAACGAGACAAAGTACAGCGCCTGCGGCACCGGCTTCTCTGGCATGGCCTGCGGCCGTGACGATGCCAGGCCGTCAATAAAGGACTGCTGCTGCCCGGACAGGGCCGGGGATTTTGGCAAAGACCGCAGAAAATCCGGCGCAGGCGCATGACGTACCGCGTCACCGGCGTTCAGCTGGTCGTTGATAAACTGCTGGTCGTCCTGCGGCGAGGCGAAGACCGGTAAGGCTATAAATGCCGCCAGTAGTAAGGTGTGATGAGTTTTCATGCGCGGCCCCCGAAATTACGCTGACGCACCTCGGCCACTTCCTGGCAGCCTACGCACAGCTGTACGCCCGGCAGTGTCTGGCGGCGCAGCGCCGGAATGGCATTGCCGCACTCGGTGCAAAACGGCGCCGACGGGCGCAGGCATTTACCGGTAACGGCCTTCAGGCGCAGCTCAAGCAGCCCCTGTTCCAGGTCGGTGATGTGATCGATGTTGTCCATAACCCGCCTCCTTATAAAAATACGCAGTTGCGCTTACGCCAGATGAGATAACCAAAGTTCTTGCGCCCGTTCGGTGGATTGTGCCCCGCCTCCCAGCGCATGACCGTCTGCCCGAACGGGTGGCACTGCACGACGTCCGGGTACATGTTGACCATCTGATACCGCCATCTTTCCTTCGGGATGATGGGCGACGGGTATTCAAAGCAGACCGCCGTGTCGGCCCCGATGGAGTTCATGATCATGCCCTGGCGGTGCAGCTTGAACGCCATGCGCTCGCTGACCAGCACCGAAGACTGCAGCGCGCTGAACTCGTTGGAGACCCAGCCGGAAAACGGGTACATCGATCCCTGCGAACCGGCGCACCAGAACAGCGCATCGATGGGCTTGTAGACCGCGCTGGCAACGGCGTCCGCCGCGCAGGCGCCCTGCGCAATCACGTTGTTAAAAAGCATGGCTTCAGGGGAAATGATTAAGCCCAGTGAACTGTCGTTCCACATCGGATCAAGCTCAGAGAGATAACCGATATCCATGTCGCCGCCCTGCAGGCAGCCGGCGGAGGTGATGATGTTAAGCCAGTAGGTCAGCGGGTATTTGTACCAGTGGACGTGGTAGAACGCGCCGGCGGCGGGCTTGTCGCTCTGTCCCGCCGTGCCGGAACCGACCTTGCCCACATTGAGGTTAAAACCGCCCAGGTTCACCATGCAGTACGGTGACCGCGTCACGTCCGTCAGGGCCATCGGCTCCCAGTAGCCAATCGCCAGCCCGACGCGGTACAAGATGCCCATCGGGCAGAACTGGATAGGGCTGGCCGGGTTAGCCGTGTCTGCTACGGTGCCGGTCGACACCGCCACGCTGCCGATGGAGATGGGAAAAATGCACTCCCAGCAGATATCGGTGATCGGATTGACAAACCGGCCTTCGCACTGTGGGTCGGCGGCGAACGCCTGCGCGCTGCCGAACAGCAGAAACAACAGGGCAAGCGCCCGGCACGCGTTTGCAAAGCTGACAGTCATGTTCACGGCGCTACCTCCTGCACAGAGTCGTGCACTGAGAGCGTTCTGCGCAGGTCTTTTACCTGCTGCCGCATGCCGTAAGTGACGCGGTTGTTGACCGGCGTTGCGGTAAGCTCCATCACATCAAGCAGGAAGCATTGCAGACCTAACAGGTCGGACAATACGTCATGGGCATCGCTATCATCAGAACGTTTGGAATAACGTTCTGACAAAACGCTCACCACGAAGAGCTGGTGTTCCACGCCCGTGTGCGGAATGGAGACCAGGCGCTTCAGCTTTGAATACTCGCATTCACGTCGCTCCTGTTCCGAATCAAAGGCGTTCTTCCTGCCTAATTCATTAATAAAGAAGGACGTGTCCCGTTCCGCCTTTTTCAGGGCTTTGACCAGCACGTAAACAACCATCAGCAGAAGGCAAATGAGGGTCAGCAAAATAGTCGTCATCATTTCGACCCCTCCACGGCGAACGTATCAATCTGCAGATGATGACCGTCAGGCGCGGCGATAACCCGCGCCGGCACGGCGGTCAGCCCGAACTTTTTGCTCAGCACCCCGTCCTGGTCAAAATAGATGCGGGCGCCCAGCGCCTTTGTCGCCTGCGCTATATCGCCGTTGACCAGAATGACTTTGATACTCAGCGTGTCCGCCTTTTGCGTGCCAAACCAGGCCAGCTGACGCTTGTCGTCGGCGTCGATAAAATAGAGGGTCTGCACAAAGGGCACGCTGTCGAGCGGGTTCACGCGCTGACCTTTTTTAGCAAACACGGTGCCCTGATGGTCGCTGATATCCTGGCTGACGATAAAAGACGGGTCATACAGGCGCGTGGTGTTTTCCTGCGCAATGGCCAGCCCGCGGACAGGCGCCGGGCTCAGGCTGTTCTCAATCACCCGCTGCTTAAACTCGTCCTGTTTTTGGGCCAGCTCGCCGCTTTTTTCCATGTCACCGAGCCGCTGTTTAATGGTGCCCACCAGGTCGGGTTCGGCGATGGGGTATAAATCCCCCCAAGTGCCCAGGTCAGCGGCGCGGGCGGCACTCAGGCCGCAGAGTAATAACATCAGGCAGGCGCGTTTCATTGAGCGTCCTTATCCACGCGCATCTGGCGGGCCACGTCGCGCTGAATATCAGCCGTAATATCTTTCACGCCGGCGACCACAGAGGGCGCGACTAAAATCAGCGCGTCATGTCGGTGCTGGTAGTCTTTCAGGCTGGCGTCAAGCGCGGTGGTAAAACGCTCGGTCAGGGCGTCGCTCTGTTCCTGCGTCAGCTGATGCTGCGCGGTCTGCGTCATAAACTGGTCAACGGTGCCTTTCATATCAAAGGCCACGGTCACAGGCGCCTGCCACTGGATAAGCAGCAGGGCAATCGCGGCGTTCAGTACCAGCATCACGCCGGCAACGATGGCCACCGGCACGATGCAGCGGTTGCGGCGCCTGCTGCGTTTTTTGACCGGGGCTGCGGACTCAGAGACGATTTTTTCAGACAGTTCGGTCGTCATGCGGCATCTTCCCAGTTTTCCAGCTCAATCATTTCATCGCTAAACTTACGCTTTGCCAGGGCATACACGGCGTCGTGAATATCGACACCGAGGCTGCGCTGTTCACGAATAAATTCAAAATCCTTGCCGTCCGAGCTGAACATCGCACGGCTGAGCGGGTCGACGAACAGGCGGTGGAACGAGCTGGTGTCGTTGATGCGCAGCATAAAGCTGCTGAACCACTGGTCTTTGGCGTCGCCGAACTTCTCAATCACCTGTATCTGGTGTTCGCTGAACTGATTTTTCCGGTTCTGGTTGTAGGCTTTGAACTCGGCGGTATCCTGCTTGAGCACCACTTTAAAGGCCGAGTTGCCCCATGCAGCCTTGGCCGCAGAGGACGCATCGTCGGCGTCAAAGTCTTTGATGTTCTGACTGATGGTAATGAAAGAGCCAAGATGTCGGCGCACGGTGCGGTAGCCGGTTTCGATAAAGGCGCCCACCTTCTCGTTTTTGAAGTTGAGCAGCTTCCAGCCTTCATCAATGGTGCAGCACTTTCTCTGGCTGCGCGGACTGCGGTACATCTTGTCTTCGATGTAGATAATGAGGGAGAACATCACCGCCGCCAGCAGCGCCGGTTTGTCCTGCAGGCCGCCCAGTTCCAGCACGATCATGCGGGCATCGTCGGTCAGGGACGGTTCGTCGCTGTTGAAATATTCGCCGTAAATCCCGTCCGTGGTGTACTTGGCCAGCAGTTCGATAATGTCATCGAGACGCCCGGTGATCCCCGGCGAGTTGCTGTAACGCTCTGACTGGCGTTCTTTATCGAGATAGAACACCACGTCATCGATACGGGCTTTGTTCTTCTTCGCGTTCCATGCGTTGAGCACGCCCTTGAGCAGCAGGTCTTCGTGTACTTCATCGAGCGTGCCGTTCGGGCTGGCCAACACCGCCAGTTGGTCGCGGATACGTTCGCCGGACTCGTTGATGTTGGTGATGTTGGCAAACGGGTTGAACTTTAGCGAACTGCCGTCCAGATAGGTGCCGCCGACGTTCTCACAAAACGACTTATAACCGTCGCCCATGTCGAATACCCACACGATACCGCCGGAGTCGAGCACGCTGCGCAGTATCGGCTGCACCAGCCCGGTTTTGCCCGCGCCGGAGGTGCCGGTCACCGCCATGTTGTAGTTGGTGTTGCCCAGCCCCGTGCCGTAAATGTCTAAAAAGGCCAGCTGATGCCGGTAGGACGGTGCTAAAAGCCCGCCATCGCACAGCCGGTTGTCGGCGACCAGCGGCATGAGGTTCACCACCTGCGTGCTTTCGGTGCGGCAGGTCGCCCCGCTGGCCTTCATGTCGTCCCATAAGCCTTCTGCGGCCATAAACGGGAACATCGCCATGTAGTTGCGCATCTGCATATAAGTCGGGGCATACAGCTGCAGCCCGTTCTTTTTGAAGGTGTTGATGACCTGCTGCTCACAGATAAGCGCGGCGTCGTCGTTGTCCGGGCAAAAGGTGGTGATGTTGAAGTAGTAGCGCACCAGGCAGCTCTGGTTGCTGTTCAGGCGCTCGCGCAGGTCGCCCCACTCTTTAGCCTGTTTGGTGACGCCCGGAAAGATTTTGGCGTAGGCCGAGTTAGCCTTTTTATCCAGATCCAGGAATTTACGCGACGCCTCGCCCTGCGTGCTGACCTGATCTTCGGCCTCGAGCGTAAAGGTGATGACGAACGGATTTGAGATACTGAGATCCGGGCTGAGCAGATTGCAGATGTTGTCCCCGCCCTGCCACAGGAAGAAGATGTCCGGATTCTTCTCCAGCATGAAGTTCATCACGCGGGTGGCCGACTTCTTGCCGCCCGGCTGGTTGAGCGACACCGTCAGGTAGTCCGGTTTCACTTTCAGATCCAGACTGCGGTCAACACAGACGCGGTTTAACTCATCGAAGGCGTCCACTTTGACAGGCTCAGCGTACAGCTCGCCGTCGCGGTGGTTGACCATCTGGCTGATAAGGTGCACAAACTCGTTTTGGGTGGCGGGGACGCAGGCGATTTTGGCCGAGTCCAGTGAGGCGCGCAGCACCTTGAGCAGGTGCGTCAGCTCGGTGATAGCCGCCGGCGTGCGTTTTTTGGTCTTCATCGCATACGAGATGTACAGCCGGTAGTCGCGCAGCGTCAGCGGCAGGTTCGTCGGGCTGTTGAACTGCTTTTGCGTCGCACGCTGATAGAACGCGCGGGTGATGGCGTTAAATTTATCGGCGTCCTTGCCCGTCCAGCGAAAATCCCGCAGGCCGGCGTCAATCTGCTCGCCGATCACGCGACTGGAGACCAGGTGAAACGATATCGGCGTATTGCGCGGCAGCTTGCTTTTGACCATGTCGTCGAGCACGCCGATGATGTGTTCATTCGCGCCAATCAGCGGGATGGCCTGCAGCAAAAAGCCCAGCGAGCCTTTATTCATGAACAGCCCGCTCTCCTTATCAAAATCGCGGTAAGGCAGGTGGCTGCTGAGCTGCGGATACTGCATGTCCCCGAGGGTGCGGTTGGCCTCGGCGGCGCCGTCCGGCATTTTGAACGACGACATCAGGCGGTTAAAGGTGTCAACGATACGGTCCATGTTCAGGCGTCCTTAGTTAATTGAGGTCGGTATCTGCCAGTGCGCGTCGCTTGCGACGAACGACACGCGGCCGGGCTGGTGAAAGACGTCGTCCGTATCGACCCAGGGGGCCACCCAGACGTGGGCAATACCTTCGACGGCACGTTGTGCCCTGACCTGACCGGGGCTGTCGCAGCGGCCGGAGGGGCAAGACGGCAGGCCCACCGCAGACACGCCAGCGTTAACAAACGGCGTCGGGGCGGGAGCAGAACGCACCGTCGTCGTCGCTGCCGGACGCGCCGGGCTGACCACGGTCGGACGGGCGGGCAGCTCATAAGAGGGCGCAGACGGCGTGAACGATGCCTGCGGCGGCGGGTTAACCAGCGCTGGCAGCGCGGCCGCAGCCGGCTTTCCCGCAACGTCACCCGACAGCTGACGCGCTTTCTGATTGGCCTGCCCCATCGTCATACAGCGGTCGCTGGTCGTGGCGTTACACTCGAGGTCGCCGCTGACGCCGGCGCAGCCGGTCAGCAGAAGGATGCTGCCCAACAGAGGAAGTAACAGCAGACGCGCTAATCCTGCGTTATTGCTCATCATCGGTCTCTCCCTGAGAATGACGTGGTTTAAGGTAAACCCAGGCATTACAATTCTTGCGTATAGCATCAGCGAGCCTTTCGGTGTCCTTACCGCTATAGAGATCTCTGAGCTGACTGACGTCAGATTGTGCGAAAATCATTCTCTGAGCACAGACCACCACATCGGTCTTACCGCTCCCCGCTTCACCTACAACCACAACGTTGCCTGTCATTTGCAGTTTCATCATTAATGTCCTTCGTTCGTATCCGGGTTAACCACATCACCGACCTTCAGGTCTTTGAGCTGGTTCATCATGTTGGGGGTAGTGACGGCCTCGCTGGCACTGTTCGTCACCTGCTGCAGCTGCGTTCTGCGGGCTTTTTTCAGCCTCGCCTCTTCGATGGTTTCCAGCTGGAATCCGTCCTGAAACACCACGGTGACTTCATTACCGGCGCCGATGGGGATGATCGGGTGATACTGCTCGGCACGTTTGATGTAGTAATCGCTCAAGGTTTTAGCCGCCTGACTGACGCCGCCGCCCGCGCCGGCCGCTGCAACATCACCGGCACCCATGCTGGCCGTCGCGCCCAGCCCGACCTGCGGCGTCGAGGCCTGAGATATCCCTTTACCGATGCCGTCCACGAACCCGGCACCGAATGCCCACCCTAAAATTTTGCCGTTACGCATCACCACCGTGCCCTTGATGCCGTTTTTGCCCATAAAGCTGACGTGGCCAGGGATTTTCTGGTCGATGATGTCGCTACCTTTATTGCAGCTGATGCTGCGGGTGCGCACCTCGGCCCGCTCGCTGGAGACGTCGCCGTAAGCTTCGGCCGTCACAAAGCAGCCCGTCAGGTCATACGTTTTGTCATTGGGCATCTGAGTTTTCCCGGTCAGGCGAAACTGCATCGGTGCCGTGTTTTGCGCGCCGGTCACAGCAGCGTTGGCGTCAGCCCCCTCGATAACCAGCGCCTCGGTGAAGCTGCCGGACGGGATGTAGGGCAGCGGGGGCTTGTGAGACTGACTTTCATAACTGAACGACGTGTTCTCAATGCCGCCGGTTTTTGGCGGCATCGGCGTAAAGGTGGTTTCGCCCGCCTGCGGCACGCCCGCCCCCGGATAGAACTGGGTCGGCGGCGGGACGGCGCCCGCGACCGGGGAGGTCATGGACGGCATCGGCTCGCCGGACGGCGCGTTGCCCGCCGCCTCCAGCTGGGTCTGCAGCAGCTTATTGTCTTCTTCCAGCGAGTTGATGCGCTGCTGGTCACCCCGGCGGTCGCGGGACAGGGCATCCAGCTCCGTGCGCAGCGCGTCCATTTCCTTACGTACCTCTTTACTGGTGACCTGGGACTCGGTGATGGCACTGCGCTGCACCTTGTCATCAAAGGTGGTATTGACCACGCCAGTCATGTCCGGCGCCGGTTCGCGCACGGCCTTGGCTTTGGCCTCTTTTTTCAAAGACAGGTTGGAGGCGTACCAGCCCGCGCCGACTGCGGCGGAAATCCCCAGCACGGCCGCAACGAACAGCGCAATCTGCTTACGTTTCACCAGCGCATTAATGTTGGCCATCACTGACCTCCTGCGCGCGGGTGATGTACACGGTCACCGAGGTGCCCGGCAGCAGGGTGAGCGCGGACTGGCTAAACATCACCGCGCGAACGCCCGTTCGCCAGAAATCCTGCTCTTTCATCGCCACGGCATAGCTAAACGGATTAGACACGCGGTAGCGCACGACCCGCAGCGCGTTGCCCGTCCAGGCCTCTTCCGCCGTCATGGACAACCCGGCAGGAGCCGACAGGCGGTCATTCTCGGTGCTGGCCGGGGCGTAACCCTCCGGCATCCGGTTCTGCAATACGGCTTTGTTGAGTTCAACCAGCAGGGACTCATACGGCTGGCTGGTTTCCCACGTTTTAGCGGCAGGCCGCGCAACCGGTTCGGCGTTCAGCAGGCGGTAGCTGCGGCCTTCGCCTGCTCGGGGCGTCGCCTGAACGGAGACGACCTGCCCGTGCTCGGTTTCGATAAACAGCGTGAAAGGCTTCTCGGAGGTTGACGAAAACAGCACCGCCCCGTCAGAGGTGTTGCGCTTGTCGGTCAGCTTGCCGGCCGCGCTGCTGATGCCCGTAATGCGGTCGCCAGGAATAACGATAAGGTTCGGGTTGGTATTGCTGACGGGCAGTTGAAACTGGCCGTTCGGCGGAAAGCTCAGCGATACCGGCGCGGTGGCGGCCTGCGCATGCCCAGAAATAAAGGCGCACGACAGCAGGCTGAACAGGAGGCGTTTATTTTTTGGCATCGTCAGCCTCCAGGAATGCGGCGATGGTTGTGACGCCGCCGGCGTAGTCGAGTTTTAGCTGGTAGTGTTTGATTTCGCCCGTCGGCTTACCGTTACCAATCCAGGTATTGAGCATGCCGCGAATATCCACGATGCCCTCAACCGGAAATACCTTGATTTGGGTCTGATAAAAGGCGCTGCTGACTTCGTTTTGCTTGATGCGGCGGGCTTCACCGGCAAGCATGACTTTGAAATCGGGCTGTGCGCCGGGTTTGGCGAAGGAGAGTAAGAATTCGTGCTGGGCGTCGACGGTCTCCGGCGACACGTTAAGGCGCAGGGACAGAAACGACAGCGCCATCATCTGCATGTAGCCCGGACTGGCTTCGGACTCCGACGTCCAGAACGGCGCGGTGAAGGCCATTGGCACGGTAGTCGTTTTCTGATGCAGTGACAGGTAGCGGTTTTGCACCACTAACAAGATCACGGACACCAGCGCGAGAATAAGCAGCAGGAAAAGTGCCGCCATCGTCCAGGCGATAATTTTATTTGAGGAGTTGCGGGCGGTAAGTTCCATAATACAGTCCCTGATTGAATTACTTAATCCATTGCCGAAAACTTGAGTCGGGGATGATTTTGAAGACGGTGCGGAATAACACGGTGGGGAAATACCAGTACAGGACGTTATAGAGCCACATACTGCCCTTCCCTCTTTTTGCACTGTGAATACAAAACCAAATCAGCACCGCTAACCCCATTCCAAATAACGCCTTCTGTGTCAGTATTCCCCAAAGTAAAACGGGGATACTGGGAATAGCTTCGTCATAAGGCAAACCGAGAAAGCGGCGCTGTTCACTCAATGTTTTCGGGAAGCGGTATTTATCCAGCTTGTTTCCCGTATCCATTGTTTATTTCCTGTTAACCGGCCAAACCAAACCCGATAGTGGTAAAGACGATAACGACCGCAATACCAAACAGCATGAACATATTTTTTGTTTTGATATACGTGATGATACCGACGATTACCTCGGCCAAAATAATCCACTTGGCAATAGCGGAGTCAGCCCCGAAAGTACCGGTCACCGTTTCTTTACCCGCCGCCATTAAGTCTTCAGCAAAGGCGTTATTCGAACAAAGCATCATTGCTGCAATCGCCGGAATAATTCCTCCGGCGGCTTTGCGCGCTTTATTCATTTCATCAAAGGTTGATTTCACTTTTTTAAAGACAGAGATACCCTTTGCCTTGATAGACAATTCCATAATTTACTCCATGTAAAATTTAAAATAAGGGTTTTCGGGTAACAGTGTTACGCCGCCACAGAGCTATCTATATAAAAACCCTGTAACTCCTACGCTGCTACTTAGAATGAAAACTTTTCCCAATAGAGGCGATTTCATCGATATTAATCAAATGGTCTTGTAAACGCAGCTTTGCTTCCTGTGTTTTAGAGCGCTCCGAACGAATGGCAGACTCTGAAAGTTGACGATTCATTTCAGCACTAAGCTCAATGAGTATTTTAACTCTTCTATATTGAATTCCATTTTCCATAGTTAAATCCTATCCACAAAAAACATAGTGATAATCATACTGGTGTTTTATGAAAGCGAAAGAGTCAAAATGACTCTATTATTAAGGTATTTTTAGCTAAAAAAGGTAAAAAGCACCTCAAGGGTGCTTTTTATTTAACTTAGAAGGGATAATCAACATCCGAGAGTAATTGAGACGGGTAAAAAACATCATAGTGACTATTTTTACAATAGATTATAAACTCATCACGCGACGTCACCTCTGTTTTATAGAACATTCTACCTATGTGATTTCTGACTGTGCGTACGGATAACTGCAATTCCTCTGCTATTTGCTTGTAGGTCATTAAATTTAAGAAAAGGAATAATATATCCAACTCCCTAGGAGTGAATATAGGTTCAGCAGGTACAACAGTGAAATCTCGAGGAATTACCTTCCCTAGTAAAACTGCAGAATTAATGAGTTTGGCTTTTTTGAAATTTAAAGCAAAACCTATATTTTCACCTTCCGCAGATAGTAGTGGATAATCGTATATCATGTAAGGTTGAAGAAAATCCATACCATTGAAGTAATTAATCATAAAAGATGATCCTTCGGTACAAAGGTTCTTAATGTGAACAATCATGCTTTGATGAAGTTTTACGCTTTGGAAGCGTAGCTCTTCGATGCTGTATCCCTTAACATCCATGCTTGGCTCAAGCCCCATTAGCTGTATAAAAGCAGCATTGGTGTAAAGAAAACGTCTATCCGCATCGAGAAAAAACCACGGCTCACGGCTTAAATCGCAAAAAATCATAAAACATTCGTTATGAGAGAAAGAATCTAGTTGAGATCGAACACTGCGATCTTTAACATGACTTCCAGCCATAATAGCCTCCATGTTAGGTTGTTTTGGTCAGTTGGTGATAGAGGGGTCCAGCCTCTATCACCAACGCTAATCCATAATTTTAATACAGCCCTAATATAGCATTTTTATAATTTATTTATCAGCGATATAATATCTATTATTTAAGTTAATCCAGAATAAATAACTACCTAGCAATTTTTGCAAGAAATATCTTATTTTTCATTTTCAACCGTAGGGAAAAATGTTTCCATTACAGAATCAACACCGGCTTTAATTTGGGAAGACATTGTACCTAACTTGAAGTCTTCCAACCCTTGAAGCTCAGTATTTTTAGCACTCATCCTTATAAGTTTTTGAGATATTAAGCTTGTTTTAATCATGTGCTCTAACATAACCTTGTTGAATTCAATTTGACTAAAACCACCTTCCTTCTTTTCATTTTGAAGTTTGTACACTCGCAGGCCAAGTTCAATTAGCATGGAAGATGTATTAGAAACATTTGCCTCACTCCTGTCTGCGCCTTCACTTCTCTTCTCCTGGACAATGTTCTGTATCTCTTCTTCCACTGGATTGGTGATAAAAACTTGAATCTTCGGCATATTTACTCCCTATAATATAGTGTGACTTTCTAGATTCCATTATAGACTCCAGCCACAACTAAAACAATGAAAACCAGACTCCAAATGGATTCTTTTATGGATTATAATCCAGACTACAATCTCTTTAATTGATTGATAATAAAACAATAGTCTAACTAAATTCCTTATGGACTCCAAAAGGATTCCCACAGGATTCCTTTTGGAGTCCATAATTCATTTGCATGGTCGATTTTCAATTCCAAATTTACTGTATGACATTGTTTCAAAAGCAAAATCAGGAAAGATGAAATCTTGCGAGGGGTGTGAGTCTTTTGGTTAGAGGAGCAGGCATTTCTATACTGTCGCTTTGTCCGGACTTGTGAATAACCGCGCTTGGCATTTTCTGGTAAAAATGTGAGGATGTAGCACGGCCTTAGTTGAGGGAAATACTAATGATAAGGATTGTCGCCGCACTTTGTTTCGTTCTACCGTACACCGTCAATGCCTCAGATTGTTTTGACGCAGCTGGCAGAGATTATCGTATTGATCCCGATCTTCTTCGCGCTGTCGCTTTCCGTGAGTCATCGATGAACGCTCGCGCAATGAATATTGTCAGCCACGATAAATACGCAGTCGGTCAGATGCAGATCCATTCGCAAAACTTTTCGCACCTCTCTCAGTTCGGTATTACTCCGCAGAAGTTGTACTCGGACAGTTGCATGAATGTTTACACGGGTGCTTATTATCTCGCGATCTCCTTCAAACGCTGGGGTGTGAACTGGGAGTCTGTCGGCGCGTATAATGCAGGGTTCTCTAAAAAGACTGAACAGAAGGCAAAGCGTCTCAAGTACGGCAAAGAAGTCCACCAGATTTACATGAATATTAAAAATCAAAAGTTGATGCGTTAGTCAACATATTGGCAACGGCTTATCCATATATCCATATGAAAATGAGCAAGGTTATTTTACCTCCGCAAGGAATGGTAAAATGACCGCAGCGCATTTTAACCGGGACAAGGTTAAAATCTTTAATTGTGGGTATGTGGATAAGCCGTTCTATTCAGGGCGCCCCAGTGGGGCAGCGGTACGATGGAAAGTGTTTTATTTCCATCGGGGCGGGCGGGGAATAAAATGAGAATCGCTCAATGCGGTTCGCATTTTACCAGCGCGAGAACAAACTTGAAGGACGACACAACATCGCCCTTCTTTCTCTTATTCCATACTGTTCAGAATTTCATGTATTTTTGACTGTAATCCGTGATGGAAAACCTCACGTTTTTCTGACCACAGTTTACCCGTTCTAAAATCTTCTACTGTTGGCGCGATTTCGAATTTCAAATCATAGTCGGAAATTACTTTGCCGACCATCGCGTCTGAATATGAACGCTGACCACTCGGATATTGAGCGCTGCCAAAAACGGTGTTGAATGGACTGGCTGAATACTCATAGATATCTTGCATCGAGTTAAAATAACCGTCCTTGTATTTGTTGATAATCGCTTTCACTTTTTCAAGCGTCGGACCATCCGTCCAGTTAACATCCACAGATCCATAATGCCGATTCCGAACAGAGAATTTCACACCTTTAAACTGTTTAAGTTCTTTGCGGATGTTTTTAGCGGCCAGTTTTCCGCTGCTGCAATCACCTTGCTCTAATTGTGAATATTCAGCCGAAGTCTTCAAACGTTCAACTTCTGCGGTAAATGCAAGAGCATTGTTTTCTTCTTCAATCTTTTCCTTCTCTGCACACGCTTCTGCATTCGCGCATAGCCGGTGAATTTCTTCAGCGTCTGCAATTTCTTCCAAAACTTCCCACTGCACGCCGCGCAAAATACACTCCGGCAGACGCTTACTGAATTTCCCGCTGTCGTGAACAATATCAAATTCTGCATGGCCGCCATTCACCATTACGCCGCCGCTAATCTGTTTAACCGTATCCGGCATTCGTTCACCGTGAATATGATAAACAACGCCGCGCCCAAGACAATATAAATTCGTTGTCACAACGGAACCCACGAGGATCTTAGCGCGTGTCTTTTCTTTCTGAGCCAGTGAGGATAATGAAATCATACTTTTTACTCCTGTAATTTAAAGGGGGATTACCCTCCAATAATTAAAAAGAACAGCCGGTGATTTATGCGACCTGATGCTTCCTTTCTCTTTTATGTTTTTCGTGGGCTAACCTTTCGGCCAGTTCGCAGCGGGCATATTCCACCGCGCGGGCGCCTTTCTGCTCATATAAGCTCAGAGCTATCTTTTGTGCCTGAAACCAGAAACCCGCGATGTCCCATGAAATTTTGGGCTTCACACAAGACCAGTCCGTTACCCCGTACAACAGGACGTTTTCCGCCAGCTGAAGCACCAACATGCTGACTTCTTCCTCCTCTTCCTCTGGCGAAAGTTGGAGATTCCACAAACCGGCCAGACGTAATAACAACGACTGTTGTTCGGCAATCACGTTGTAGATTTTGACCTGTGAAAATCTTTCGGGCGTTTTTCTTGTGGCGGTTTTGACGTTGACGTTATGTGTGTGCATCCGGGTTCTCTCCTTAAGGTGAAAAATCATCTAACGGTCTGTTATCTCGCGGCAGGGGCAACGGAGTAACGGCGCAGGCAGACAACAAGGGGCGGAGACATAAAGTTTTCGAACGGCAGGGCGAAAAGTTTTTGGCGGAGTTTATTTACCCCTTTTGGGCTGACCAGACGGTGCTACGTTCAGCCCCGCGCGATAACAAGCCGTGATGAACACACTGAACCAGACGGATGTACACACCCGACGCGGCGGCACGCCGTGGCGTCCTTAGCGCCGGTAGTTTTATCACCGGCAGTTCAGGCGGCGCGGCCATCTGGCCGCTGCAAGCGGGGTGTTGATGTTGCGTCAGGATGGAAACCCGCGGGCAAAGCCCGCAAGGGCAGAGACAGCTTGCTGGCTCTGTGCGCAGCATGACAGCCGTGCCCGTAGGGTGACGCCCAGCTCGAACAGCTTTTACAAGACAATCAGCACAGCAGGAAGAAACAGATGAGTCACCAGACCTACAGCAGGAACCGCAGGAAGAGTCTTACCAGGAAGAGAATGATGAAGAGGTAAACTGAATGCACTAATCATGCGTGGCTCTGTTGCGCAATGCGGCATAATCGCCGCGGCGCAGCCGCAGCAGTTATTCTGCAAAAGGTTTTCCGGCGGGCTGAAAAGCAGGGATTGCTCCCTGCCCTCTCCTCAGACTGACCGGCGATGCCCTTTAATGCGATACCAGAACGGTGTGTACATTTCGCGGGTGATTTTCTGGCTCAGTGAATTACCGACCCTGACACAGGCGGGGATCCCCAACAGCGACAACTGCACGTAGCACATCCGCGCGGCCACCGGATCGAGATCGGTACACTGCACTAACAGCTGCGTCTGCGGGTTATAGCCTCTGTCGAGCAGTACCTTAGCCGCCGCGATCACCATACCGCCCGCGCCGCAGGTCGGCTCATCCAACGTTATATAGGGCGCACCGTCCGCCAGTTCCTGAACGCGCTGCCCCATGACCAGCCCCGCGATCAGCTCACTCAGGGAAAACGGGCTAAAAAACTGCCCCATTTCCTTACTGCCGATCTCCAGCTCCATGAATATGGAACCCAGAAAATCGCACATACCGGCATTCAGCCCCGATGTCACCAAAGCCAGTAAGCGTGCCGTGCGATTCAGGTCGTCTTTCTCATAACCGGCAATCGTCTGAAAATATTCACTCTCCAGCTCGTCAGACTGTAAAAAGACATTTTCCAACGCGACGGCGGCCATTGTCACAAAGTCCCTGAATACCTGATACCGGTTGTGATGGCGTGCCGTTTCACGGAACAATTTCACAAAGTCTTTACGGTGATTATCCAGCAGCGAAACTGAGCTATCCCGCACAGGCCGAGAAAATGAAACCACGTCAGCAGGCGGCGCGGTTGTTATCATTACCGGCTTAACCGCCACTTTCTCCGGCATTTCTGGCAAGGAAAACAGCGCATCAAACGATAGCTGGCTCATGCTGTCACGCCCGTTTCACGCACGCGGGCGGAAAAAACGCACCCGTTTTCTGTAACGTCAACCGCCAGATCGGCTGCGCCCGCTGTCAGACATTCCAGCATTTCCGGCGGCAACACCACGTTTTCCCATATCTCACCGTAGCCGCCTGTTGCGTTATTGATGGCGACAAACATCAAGCCTGCGTCTTTCCAGTCATCGGGATCAAATCCTTCGGCATAGGAAATAGTCCGATGCCCGTTAACGAATGACGCCTTTTCAGCGGTCAGATATATGCCTTCATCGGCCAGAAACCACAGTTTACAGGCGTTATTTTTAACATCGGCCATTACCGGTGCCAGCGTCTCTGCTTGAAACAACAATGTGTTACCCATCGTTCACCTCTGAAAAGTTTGTAAATTGCCGCCCCGCAGGACGGCAAGGGCATCAGGCGTAAGCCCGTTTCAGTTCCAGTGCGCGCAACACCTGTCCGAGTTCACTGCCACGCATGGCGGGCACTCTGACCGGCTGGCGTTTGCGCTGGCATTTGGCGATGTGACGCCCCAGCGCTTTCAGCGGCATCGTAATGTCCTGACTTTTCAGCGGTTCCCGCACAATGCGCGGATGTTTTTTTGCCGTCTCAGACTTTACAAACGGCGCGGACGATGTAACTATCTGTGCTTCAGTATTCATGGCATGAACTCCATTAGGATATTGATAGCCGGTCTAGCTTTCGACGGATAAACCGGCAGTGATGGAGCAGACGAAAGTCTGCTTTTTTCATTTCTGGTACATGGTTTCCTTGCTTAACACCTCCTTAGTAATACGGTTAACAATCGCCGCGTGGGTCATGGTTGCCTTGTCGCGGAACGTGAAATAACGCTCCCCAACCTTGGCGTAAATGTCCGTCACGTCACCGCAGACCATCTCCGCCAGCTTGAACGATTCGCACTGCGCGTCGCCCTGCCAGTCGTTTGGGTACATCAGCGCAATCGCGTCCATAAACGCCGTCAGGGTGATTTCTGACACATCCGTGTAGGCTATTTTTTCGCACTGCTGCCAGTAGGCCGCCTCTGCCGCCGCGTTCCACTGGAAGCGACCGGGATTGTGGTAGCCGGTGTCTGTCATTTCTGGCGTGTACATGGTGTTTCTCCTTGATTTTCATGGCGGGAGGATCCCGCCATTTGCACTAAACTTCTGTTGAACCAACCCACGAAGCGCCTAAATAGGCATCTGAGCCTTCCCCGTTATCATCCGGCTGAACAGTGATTAACTGGTCATGCGTCCAGCCGACCTGTGGTGCCTGGTGCCTGAATATTTCAGCCCCGCCGAGCGTTCTGATAATCAGGGTTTCATGTCGAACCGGCGTTAAAATATCCGGCTCTCCTTTTGTCTGGTCGGTGATGTAGTAGATCATTCTTTTTTTCCTTAACTCCCCAATATAAAATTCACTTTAACGGGGGACGATCCCGCCCTCGGTTGTTGCTCAAATTTCAATGCCCGATGCCTTAACCCGCTTGTTAAACGCCTTAAAATGATCCGCGTCGCACACGGAAATATGGCTTCCCGCCTTGGTCGTACCTGAACTGAGCGCATAGCTGTATGCCATTTTCATTTGCTCGGGATACTTTTTACGAAACGCCTGCAACGCCTTTAGCGTCTCAAAACCGTAAACGTCGTACTCTTCGGGTTTGCCACCCTTCACACCCTCGGCTAATAGGATCTCGTATTTCTTACCCCATCTTTCAGTAGATTCAGGAGCGGCGGTCTTGACGTTTTGTGTGTTCATTCTGGTTGTTCCCCTTCGGTGGTGAGTCCATCTCTCAGTGAGTTCTTTCGCGGCAAGGGCAACGGAGTACCAACGCAGGCAGGCAACAAGGGGCGGAGACAACAGTTTTACGAGGCACGAGGAAAAGTTTTGGCGGAGTGCATTTCACCCCTTGGGGAATGACCAGGCGGTGCTACGTTTAAGCCCGAAGCGGAAGGGCTGGCTGAGCGATGGCTCGCCGGACAGCCCGGACAGGATGAACGCACCCGACACGACGTAAGGCGTGGCGTCCTCAGCGCCGGTGGCCTTATCACCGGCAGTTCAGGCGGCGCGGCCATTGGCCGCTGCAAGCGGGGTATTGATGTTGCGTCAGGATGGAAACCCGCGGGCAAAGCCCGCAGGGGCAGAGACAGCTTGCTGGCTCTGTGCGCAGCATGACAGCCGTGCCCGTAGGGTGACGCCCAGCTCGCACAACTTTTACAAGACAGTCAGCACAGGAGGAAGAAACAAAAGAGAAGCCATTACCACAGCAGGCACAGCAGGCACAGCAGGCACAGCAGGCACAGCAGGCACAGCAGGCACAGCAGGCACAGCAGGCACAGCAGGCACAGCAGGCACAGCAGGAGAATGAAAACACAGCCAACGCATATCCGGCATACAAACAGACACCAGCATCAGCCTATATATCCCGGAATATGCACTAACACATCGAAATGAACGGGCCGCCGCAGTGGCGAAGCCACGGCAGCGCCTGTTCAATGGCCGTTGTCGTTCGCCCTGGCAAACATCGGACTCTGGCTATAGCCCCGCCGCACGGGGCCATGCTTGCAACGGTCAGTCTTTGAAGGCGTGGTCGAGTTCGTTAATCTGTTTGTATATTTCCAGCATCTGCACGCTGAGCTGGTTCACTACCTGCCCTGCCAGCCGCTCCGTTAACGCCTCGCTGCCCCAGAAGTATTTTTTCTCAAACGCCCGGAACTGCTCGCGTAACTCATAGGTGGCATTTGCCAGCGCCGCCACGTCCACCCGCAGGTCAATATTGTTCGGATAGTTGCTCATGCCATGCTCCCGTATTGCTGTGAGGCGCAAACCGGCGCCGCAGGTAGAACCGCTGCCACCAAACGGGTCGAGCACAATGTCGCCGGGCTGCGTGAAGGACTCAATCAGCGGCCGCAGCGCGGACACCGGCTTTTCGGTCGGGTGGTAGCGGTTGCCGGAATATTCCCACGGCATCACGTCGGGTAACGGGTTTTCAGGCAACGGCGGGCGGCCTTTGGCCAGCACGTAGGCACTTTCATGGCGATAGCCGACGAAGGCAGATTTTGACGCATACGGCTTGGTGAATACGATGTGGCCTACGACGCGAAAACCGGCAGCTTTCCACGCGGCCATAAACTGGTCAACCCTGTTCCAGCCGTAAAAGCTGACCGCAAGACTGTCATTTTTAAGCACACGGAACATCTCGCGGCTGACAGGAAGCAACCAGTCACCCTGTTTATCGTTGGCAATAGACCGCCCTGAGCGATCGGTAAAACCGACAAGGTACGGCGGATCCGTCAGGATAAAATCGACGGAGCGTGACGGAAATTGAGACATGACCTGCTGGCAGTCACCCTGCATGTATCGGGACATAGCGTTACTCACATAGAGAGCCGGAACCGGCCGGCGCCGTGCCCCCACGACAGACGTGCCATAGGCCGAGCAAAAAAGGGCTGACGCGGAAGCCGCAGCGCCGGTATGAACGGGCTGAATGCGCCGTGAATACCGGTGACCGGGTGACAAGGCAGGTTTACGAACCCTTTGAAGGGAGGCGGCACGTCTACAGTCCGGGCACGGGGTTGGCGCTAACATGGCGAGAAATAAAACAGGAAGGATGTAATGAAGAAGAAAACAGAGGGGCGCCGTTCACAGCATCATGCGGAGCACCGCGACGTCCTTAGCGTTTTCGCCACGGCGTAAACGGTGCCAGCGGCGCGGCAATGGCCGCTGCAAGCTGGGATGATAGACGTTCAGCAGGCAAAAAAAGCCGCAGCAGAATGCCACGGCCATATCAAAATTGTCCGGTAACTCGTGATTTACCCGCGCGGCGCAGCCCAGAACGTCAGCTTGTTCGGCAGCTGCAGACCGTCAAACCAGCGTTCATGCGCCGAGCGGTCAGCCAGCTTATCGCGCATCTCAACGAGTATCGCCCACATCGGCTGGCCAGACCGAAGCGGGGCATCCTTCAACCCGAGAAAACGCTTCCCCCATGCCTGTACCATGTCGACCAGAGAATCGTCATCGATGCCGCGGTTTCCCTGACGGTCGAACCATGCCTCCAGCAGCGATGGCGTGACGAATGCCAGCTCGATGCACGCCTGAGCCACCGCTGTCTGATAGCGCCTGCGCGTTTGCCTGCGCACCTTCTGTTCACGGCGTTCTTTACGATCGCAGCGGGCATCCTGCTGCCGGAACCGTCGCTCACGCAGCCGGTGCGCTGCATCAGGGAAATACTGCCCGACCGCGCAACCCGACAGCGGCAGCGGGCAGACCTGCCCACGACTCTCAATGAGCACGTTAAGCGCCGCGATATACCGCTCTTTCGGCTCACCACACCGGTCTGCCGGACAGTAGTTTTCCGCCGCGCGCCTCACGTCACTGGCAGAGATGCCCCCCGCTTTACCGCCGCGCAGCTGTCTGAACAACGCCCGCGCATAGGGATAACGTCCCCGCCGCTGCCGCCGCTCCTCTACCTCGATGATGGCCTGCAGCGCGGCGTGCTGAAACGGGTTTACCGTTACCAAAGCCAGAGGGTTCGGGATCATACGGCACCCCCTGCGCGGCGCATGGCCACCGCCACCTGCTCAGGCGTCGTCAGTCCTCCATTCAGTAGGGCTGCAACAGAAGCCAGCGCGGCATGAATGGTTTCAGGTTCAAACTGCTCGCTGCAGAAGATCCACGCTACGCAGTCGCCGTTATCAAAAGGCAGGCACAGCCGCCAAAAAGGCACGTCGGCGCTGCTGCTGAAAAGACACAAGGTCACGGCAGGATGTGCAGACGGCGACAGCCTGACGTTGACCGGCGCATCGCCGCCAAACTCGCTGCGGTACTCGATGTCGCACGTCCAGTCCTCCGACAGGCGCAGCTGGCGAACCACCTCACGGCTGAGGTCGCTGCGGTCAGTCTCGCCGCGCTCCGCGTACTGCTCCAGTTCGCTGCCCGTCATCGCGTGTACTCTGGCAGGCGTTAATTTTTCGTATTTTGTCATGGCGTTAACTGCCGCCCCTTGCGGAGCGGCATCTCCTGTCAGGCGGCAATATCGGTGGATTGAGTGGCATTTTCGGTGGCCGACGCGACGATGTTATCCGCCTCTGCGTCAGTCACGGTGACCGCGTCACTTTCCACCGGCGATACGTCAGGGGTCATGCAGTCAGGCACCCAGCGGGTGTGCAGGATTTGGCTTTCGGCCAGCTCCGCCGCGTCGGCCTTCTTCAGCTTCAGCGCATCACGCGACGCCCCGTCCAGCCCCGCCTGCGTCAGGCAGTCGGAGATCTGCTCTTTGCCGATGCGCCCGAAGAAGTTGGATTTGGTCGGCTGCCACCAGTCGTGCAGCGTGAAGTTCAGCAGCGCTTCTACCGGTTCGAGGTCTTTGCCCGCTTTGCCATCCCCGTGGCTCAGGCGCTCCGACGCCCCGTCCACCGTTTTCGCAAGGCAGTAGCCCATGACCGCAATCAGCTGCGCCGTGTCCCAGTCAAGCAGCCAGTCCCAGCCTTTGTGCCAGTCCTCCGGCAGTTTGGCCTGCCACCCGTCGTGCATATCACGCAGCCGCTGCGCAGCGCGACCGTCTTTTGCCGCCGGTGCGTTGTCGAGCATTACGCCGGTCTGAGGGTGCAGGGTCACCGACAGCGGGGACGAGGTGCGGGATGTACTGGTGAACGTCGACGTCAGGCAGTCGTGGACAAATATCACCAGCGCTTTCTGCGGCTGCTCCGCCAGCGCGGCCTGCACCGCTAACGTGCGTTCGCTGGACAGGCTTTTGACCAGTACGGCGGAAAGCGGTTTTCCCTGCTGTGCCTCTTCGGCGCGAAGCTGGCTGCCCTTACCGCCGTTAACGTCCTGGATCACCTCTTGGGGGATGTCGCTGCGCAGCATCACGCCACGGCGCACGGAGATGACCTTCCCAATCAGCGACGCCACCACGCCGCAGCGGGCACGCACGTCCTCAGACCATGCGCGGATTTTCGCCCCGTCCTCGATGCTCTCCATCTCGTCCTGACAGGCCTGTGCCGCGACATCCGCCGCCTCTCTGTCGGCCTGATCCTGCTCACCCTGCTCGCTCAACGCCTCCAGCTGGTTATCCAGCGCCTCAAGCCGCGCACTTTCCGCTGCGGTATCCTGTTCTCCATGGGACTGTCTATTCCGAGCATTGCTGACTTACGCGATGTGTCTGATAAGACAGTGCGTAACGTACTGCAGGACGTCCGACAAAAAATGGATTTACCCAACCTGTGTGCAGTCAAGAGCGCCGTTCAGGTAAGGCTCACCATGGCCATGATGGGGTTGCGTATCGAATTAGGGGAGACGCATTCAAAAGTTGCATAGCATGCAAATAAATTTTGATACTCAAATATGACTGCGTGGGTGAGTCCACCTGACTGACCCACGCATCAAAAGCCGCCTACTATGGGCGCTGCCATCCTGGCTATGAAATCCGTTCAGCCTGATCCCTGTTGCGAACCTTACAAAAATGAAAGTAGCAAACAGTTGTATAATATTTAGCCACTAATTTCGCTCCCTCTGCCCGCCCACTTCCGAACGGGTTATTCAGGTAAACACACAAAGTTACCCACCGGGTTTGTGGATAAATAGCACTTACTGACTCCCCTGCCCTCCCGTTTGAACGCTTAACAACTGATATCACCATGCCAGATTTCCTCTTTTTATCGCGGACACCAAGGGTTCTTCGATAACACCCTATTTATGATGGAATAACAGGCATATGGAATTTTCAGAGAGAAACCGACTTGCAATGCGAGAAAAATCCCACCCATAATACTGTATATAAACACAGTTCAAAGAGAAGTATCATGAAAGCAGAAATCATTTCCCCCCTGACCGGCTCACGGCTGCAGCTCCCGCTGTTTGCCGACACCTGCCAGGCCGGTTTTCCCAGCCCGGCCACTGACTACGTTGAAAAGACGCTGGATTTAAACGAGTTCTGCATCAGCCACCCGTCCGCGACCTTCTTTGTCAAAGCCGAAGGAGATTCGATGGTCGAGTCCGGGATAATGTCTGGCGATCTGCTGATTGTGGATAAGGCAGAAAAGGCCTCACACGGTGACATCGTCATTGCCGCCGTCGACGGTGAGTTCACCGTAAAACGTCTCTGCACGCATCCGGTGCTATGCCTGCAACCTATGAACCCGGCCTATTCGCCGATATTTGTTAATCCGGACGACCTGGATATCTTCGGCGTCGTTATTCACGCCATCCACTCGTTTAAGTGACCCACCATGTACCTGCTCTGTGACGTCAACTCGATGTACGCCAGCGTGGAACAACTTTTCCGGCCAGACCTCAAGGGTAAGCCGGTGATCGTGCTCAGCAACAATGACGGTGCGATTGTGGCCCTCAATAAAGAAGCCAAAAAGCTCGGCATTAAGCGCTTCGCCCCCTACTTTCAGGCGAAGGACATCATCAGACGTCACCAGGTAACCTGTTTCAGTTCGAACTACGCGCTTTATGGCGACATGTCGGCCCGCATCATGTCCACGCTGGAGGAAATGGCTCCGGAGCTGACGATTTACTCAATCGACGAGGCATTTCTGAAGGTCACCGGCATCGATGCCTGCGAGTCATTTCTGGCCTTTGGCCAGCGCGTACGGGCGACGGTGCAACAGCGCACAGGGCTGACCTGCGGGATTGGGATTGCGCAGACGCTTACGCTGGCAAAGCTGGCCAACCACGCGGCGAAAACCTGGCCGGCCACCGGCGGCGTCGTTGACCTGAGCAACCGCGACCGCCAGCGTAAGCTGATGGCACTGCTGCCGGTGAATGAGACGTGGGGGATAGGGAGAAAATTATCGGAGAAGCTGACGGCGATGGGCATTAAGACGGTGCTGCAACTGGCGGACGCCAACCTCAACTTGATGAAGAAGACGTTCGGGGTCGTGGTGGAGCGCACCGTGCGCGAACTCAATGGCGTCTCATGCGTATCCATCGACGCCCTGCCCGCCAAACAGCAGATCATCTGCAGCCGCAGCTTCGGGGAACGCATCACCCAGCTGCAGGACATGAGACAGGCCGTTTGCCAGTATGCCGAGCGCGCCGCCGAGAAGCTTCGCCAGGAACGACAGTACTGTAAACACGTCAGCGTGTTTTTGCGAACAAGCCCCTACGCCAATGAACCCCAATACGGGAACAACGCCAACCAGACGCTGATGCTGGCCACGCAGGACACCCGCGATATTGTCGCCGCAGCGATGAGAGCGTTAGATAGCATCTGGTGGGACGGGTACCGTTTTCAGAAGGCGGGGATCGTGCTGAACGACTTCTGTGACAAGCCCGGACAGATAGACATGTTTGACGAATCGCCACCCCGCCCTAACAGCGAGGCGCTGATGGGCATACTCGATCACATCAATACAACAGGCATGGGGAAAATGTGGTTTGCAGGACAGGGCATCGACAAAGGCTGGAAGATGAAGAGGGACATGCTCTCCCCTGCTTACACAACACGATGGGATGAGTTACTGAAAGTTCGGATCAGCTAATCAGATTTCGCATGCGAAATCTTGCTCAGCAAATTGCCCGGCAGCCCGATCAGAGAATGAAAACGGTGTAACCAGATTTCGCATGCGAAATCTGGTTACACCTTAAGCTTAGTTGCGGCGGTATAGAGAAAGGATTTGAGGGGTCAGGTTATAAAACGGCTTCGACCATCTGCCATTGCGAATAGCGGTCAGCGTAGAATCCTCAACGCTAGTGTCCAAATAGAGGATATTAATCACATTAGCTTCGCTCAGCTTTTTTGCTACAGCGGAGATATTTGTTTTTTTAAGGCCGGTCTTTTCTTCGATGGATTCGGCGTCAATATCAGTAACCCCTGCGTCAAAAGAATCCAAGAGATAGGCAATCAGGGCGCGACCATCACTTTTGCGCCCTGAATCCAAAAAAATTTTCTCCAGCTCCATAAATGTCATTGAGCAACCTTCTTGGTCAGGCGATAGCGCTCATCTTCTTCAATAGCTGCACATATCCAGCCGGATGCACATGGACGGTCGATAGAAGCAGGGAGGCCATCAAGTAAAGCTGCCAGTTCCTTGGTTTTGCACAGTTGAATATAAAGAGAAGAAAAACCAGCCCACTCCTCTTCTGACTCAGGACGCCAACCACTCGCTAACAGTAATACCAATGCAGCCAGGGCAGCCCACAATGGCGTTACCCCCGACTTTCCCCACTCCGTCAGTGCTGTTCCGGGAACGGGTTTTGTCCTGCGAACAAATCCACTCTCAACAGCAATGTCATTGAGTCTGACCGCTGCGTTAGCTGGGGAGAGTTCTGTGGACATATGCCAGGTTTTGACGACCCGGGCGCGAAAGGCGCCCGACATTTGTGTGAACGGTGTCAGTTTCATGGTCATGCTTCCTTCACTCCCCGAACAATAAGGGAAATTGCTTCTACACATCTTTCCCCCGAGGGAAATTGCACCCAGATCATGCCACTTTTTTCAGGCACTCTCAGTAGGATATGGCCATGCTCCTGCCCAATCGTCACCATAATTTTTGGCGCAACATCAGAGGCAGATACCGTTAAAGGTTTACTATCTTGATTAGCCTTATCTTCAGCTTCAGGCTCATTCAGTGGCTCAAGTTTTTCTTTGTTTTTCGGTTCTTTTTTGGGTTTGCGCCCTTTGATGCCATCGAGTACAGATTTCGCTTGCGAACGGGTTAGCTTTTCATTTCTGGCAACCGTCGCCAGGCGTTCGGCTTCCTCAGGTGCGGAATCATGAATTTGGCAGAGGGTATAAACTAAATCCACATCAGCCGTGACCTTATCTTTCAGCAATGATGTGATCACCTCCGGTGCGTCACACAACCGCATATGCTTACTCACAAAGGCAGTCGGTTTACCGAGTGATTTGGCTATCTGCTCACCGGTCATCCCCCAGTCTTGCTTCAATTTGAGCATTTGATTAGCCGTTGCCAGTGGCTTCAACCCGGACTGGTGTAAGTTTTCGATCAGCTGGCCAAGCAGGCGCTTTTTGTCATTCTCTGGAGGTTCGCCGATATAGAGGTCTATAAATTCATCGCCACGACGCCGAGCAGCACGTATTCGCGTTTCTCCCAGCCAAATCCGATAACCATTTTTGTCACGCGGAAAAGCTCGAGGAGGCGTAAGGATGCCCACTTCAGAATATGTGTCAGTAAGCCCCTCTAACGTGGCTTCTTCAAAATCTTCTTCGGGACGAACCTGCTCGGTGGCATAGACTTCACTTAATCGGACGCGGACTATCTGACCAGCTGCGGCTAATTCAGGACGTGCGATATCTGATAACAGACCGTGCCCACGATCATGAGTCACGGGTTCAATGAGTGCTTCGCGTTGAATCAAGTTTTCTTGGACGCCTGGCACTGTTGGTTGTTGGACGCCTTGCTTATTGCGTTCGGCGATCTGTTTCTTAAAGCTCTTAGCCACGGTCAGCCTCCTGAATCAACATCACCAGCTTATGGGTCAGTTCGTCATACTGTTTAGCTGGCAATGATGTTGGTGCGTACTCTTTAAACGTCATTCCCAGCTCGATCGCTTCTTTAGCCGTGGTGGAAACGTAGGATATGTACGCCAACACTTTAGAGTCGTCGTAGCCATTGTTATGCAGGATCTCAAACAACATCCGGAGGTTTTCGGTATCCACTGCGGTAAACCGACCTTCCAGCAAGTCTTTTTTATAGTTCGACACAACCGCCTGGGTAACGTAGACACCGAGGAAAGCCAACCGCGGATTGTAGTTCTTTTTGATTTTCTGCATGTATCCCAGCTGCTTGGCCACGCCGTTTCGGGATGACTTTTCCAGCAACGTTGGGATGATCAGATAATCCGCAACTAAATGGCTCGCAATCATCACGTTCGAATAAGACGGGTTAGAATCAATGACGATGAAATCGTAGTTCTCTCGGAGTTTTTCAACGCGGTCTTTGAAATCAAAAACACAGTCATTGGGGCGATAGTTGATCTCATTAAGCTCATAGGTAGTACCAATAAAATGGCGTCCATCAGCCAGTACAATTGGTTGAACTTCAGTGTTTGTGAAAAAAAGTTGATACGTATGAGCGGCGCCGGGTGCGAACTCATACTTCAATGGTTCACGCTCAATTTCCAGGGGCATACCTTTCGGGAATGTGCGTTCCGTAAAACCGGCCGTCCAGTCCATATCGATGCACAGCGTTCTGAAGCCTGCCTGTTGGAGGTTATAAGAGATCTCATTAGACGACTGAGATTTCACTACGCCACCTTTTTGATTACCAACAACGATAACTTTACCGAGCGTAGAAGCCTGATTGATACTCATCGCTACTTCCTTTTCATATTTCGCATGCGAAATAATTAGTGTGATTTGATGGCGTAGTTAGATATCGCCGTGAACCGTATACGGGCACGGCGCGACTCGCGCTAAAGGGTATTTAGCGTATAAAAAAAGAGGGGAGTTAATGCCTTTCATGGGATCTCCTTTGAGCCTGGCGTATGCCTGAATATTCAGGTGGCCGCCCACCTGAAGTGTGAATTTAACATTCTGATTTTTAGATATCAATGCCGATATTCTATTTTTTGGGCAAACCTTTGAGAAATGGTTTTATCTCGCGGTTAAAAACCGCAACAGCATTTACGCTAAGGCGTCGTATCCAGGCATTGCCACGGAAGCGTGAAAATTTGAATGCCTTTTTGCTCAGGAAATCACGGACGTCTAGGTCAGGTTTGTACCCAAAATGGATCTCTATTCGCCCATCATAACTTTTGCGGATCTCGATACCATTATCTAATACCTGTTCAATTCCCGGCGATGATTGCTGCAGGCGTTTAACATCTTCTTTCCGCTGCTCCAAACGACGAATTCCCTTATTATTGTTCGAAAGCTGATATGGCCAGTACGCGATAATTTTTTCTGAGTAATCTATCGGCTTAAGCATATCCAACGCTTTTTCAGAGGTCATACCGAGCGCGTCAACCAGCTGCTGCGCGCAATGGTCGCGCATTTCTGATGTCACGCCAGCTGATGAGCCCTTCTTATATGTTTTACCGACAATCTTGTTGGCGGCTTTCATCGTTTCCTGCAACTTTATGCGCTCATTCAGTTTGGCGACTATCAGATCAATGGCGTTCGGGGCGTTAGAGGTAATTGCAATACCATTACCGAAAGGCATAACACGCTTCAGAAAGCGGTTAGGGGCATGCGTTGCATACGCAGCAATGGCGGCGTATTTATTGTCAGCTGACGCATTACGTTTACGCTGACGTTCGACAGGGAAACGGGCAGGGCCGGTAATCATTGCACTGGCACAAGATGACATTGTGACCAGATACCCCAGATACAGACCTTTCATCCGCTGGCGATATGTTTCGAACCATCCCTCGAGTTGCTCTGACCAATTCGGGACAATCTCGGCGTTACGCGCCTGCGCCTTTTCTATTTCTGATGTGATACGTGTTTTTTGTTCAGTAATGCGGGCAGCATATTCCACCTGAATTTCTAAACCGCGCTGTTCAGGCGAAAACGACACATTCCGGAAAGCACGCGCAGCCGTCTCTGAAGGCAAGTCATCAATGAAAGGGGACAATTCAGGTGATGCAGACAAAATATTTGCTTTACGGTCTTTTAATGACTGGTGCATGAATAGCTCCTGTGAGTATGGCGTTATCGCCGTAGTACAGCTCCGGCCTTCCGTCGCTGTGTGAGTATTATAACTCGGTCCTTATTTAATTATCAACATTGATAATTAATATGTTAGTTAAGATTTCGCATGCGAAATACTTAACTCTGCCATCTCCAGATCTGGCCATAACCCGCACTGAAACAAAGCAGCGACCAAAGGGCATAGGGCACTTTGTGATTACCTTCCAGCCAGCTCCTGGCGTATTTATGGTCAACGTCCATAAGTGATGCAAATTCCTCAATACTCAAGCCCGTTTTATGCAGGACAAAAGCAATTTCTTTAGCGTTGGGCGCGACCCAATCTGAAGCATACGGCAAAAGACATTCTCTACGTAAAGGGGTAGGGGATATTTGATACGATGCCTGAGTTTCCATTTAATGCTCCTGAAGCCGCCCTGAGGGCGGCTGTGTTTTAATTAAAGCCAGCCACGCTCAGCAAACGACACCGTACTTCCATTACCCACAACGACATGGTCGAGAACTTTAAACCCCAGCATATTCGCTGCTTTTTCAATTTGGGTCGTGACAGTTCTGTCTTCTTGGCTCGGCTCGGAGTTACCAGAAGGATGGTTGTGGGCAAGAATAAGGGCGTTCGCATTCAGCAACATTGCAGCGCGGATAATTTCCCGCGGATGAACTTCGACGCTTTTGAGTGTGCCCATGAACATTCTCTTATATTCGATCAATTGGTTCTGAGTATTGAGAAACAAAACAGCGAAAACCTCTCTTTCTTCAGATGCTAAATCCAAAGAGAAGAAGTCTTTTACTGATTCGCTAGAGTTGAAGGTCACATCGAAAGCCGTCATCCGGCCTTTAAGGATGTCTTTTGCTATTTCGATGATCGCGGTGTCAGATTCATACGAACGAGAATCAGTTTTGACTATATGCATGGGTTTCTCCTGTGAGGCTGGCGTTGCGCCGGGCAGAGATTCGGCCTTCCGTATCTCTATGGG
>Ga0308164_10000532_pt1 | contig 61667 bp, 58 predicted proteins | sample PhyTR2_FD_201031 | JGI IMG/M metagenome (GOLD analysis project Ga0308164, IMG submission 201031) | Phyllosphere microbial communities from UC Gill Tract Community Farm, Albany, California, United States - DLSLT.R2 | ecosystem: Host-associated > Plants > Phyllosphere > Unclassified | place: USA... | reverse complement strand
CCCTGCACCCCATGATCCATGGCGGGATTCTGGGTCGTCGCGGCATAGACGACGCCATCATGACCGAGCACGGCATCAAGCCGATCGATCTGGTTGCGGTCAATCTGTACCCGTTTGAAGCCACTGTCTCCAAGCCAGGCTGCGACCTGCCGACCGCCATCGAAAACATCGACATTGGCGGCCCGACCATGGTCCGTTCCGCAGCGAAGAACCACAAGGACGTAGCCATCGTGGTCAATGCCAGCGATTACGGCCAGGTTCTGGAAAGCCTCAAGGCCGGTGGCCTGACCTACGCCCAGCGCTTCGACCTGATGCTCAAGGCGTTCGAGCACACCGCCGCCTACGACGGCATGATCGCCAACTACCTGGGCGGCGTCGACCAGACTGCCGAAACCCTGAGCACCGAAGGCCGCAGCCAGTTCCCGCGCACCTTCAATACCCAGTTCGTCAAGGCTCAGGAAATGCGCTACGGCGAGAACCCGCACCAGAGTGCGGCGTTCTACGTCGAAGCCAAACCTGCCGAGGTCGGCATCGCCACCGCCACCCAGCTGCAAGGCAAGGAGCTGTCGTTCAACAACGTGGCCGATACCGATGCCGCACTGGAATGCGTCAAGAGCTTCGTCAAACCGGCCTGCGTGATCGTCAAGCACGCCAACCCGTGCGGTGTCGCGGTCTGCCCGGACGATGAAGGCGGCATTCGCCAGGCTTACGAACTGGCCTATGCCACCGACTCCGAGTCGGCATTTGGCGGCATCATCGCCTTCAACCGCGAGCTGGACGCTGCAACCGCCAAGGCCATCGTCGAGCGCCAGTTCGTCGAAGTGATCATCGCCCCGAGCGTCAGCGCCGAAGCCCGCGCCATCGTCGCGAGCAAAGCCAACGTGCGCCTGCTGACCAGCGGCCAGTGGAGCGAGCGCCTGCCTGCCTGGGACTACAAACGCGTCAATGGCGGCCTGCTGGTACAGAGCCGTGACATCGGCATGATCACCGAGGCCGACCTCAAGGTCGTCACCCAGCGTGCGCCTACAGAACAGGAAATGCATGACCTGATCTTCGCCTGGAAAGTCGCCAAGTACGTCAAGTCCAACGCCATCGTCTACGCCCGCAACCGCCAGACCGTCGGCGTCGGCGCTGGCCAGATGAGCCGTGTGAACTCGGCGCGTATCGCGGCCATCAAGGCTGAGCATGCCGGGCTGCAGGTTCAGGGCGCCGTCATGGCCTCCGATGCCTTCTTCCCGTTCCGTGACGGCATCGATAACGCGGCCAAGGTCGGCATCACCGCTGTCATCCAGCCAGGCGGCTCGATGCGTGACAACGAAGTGATCGCTGCAGCAGACGAAGCCGGCATCGCGATGGTGTTCACCGGCATGCGCCACTTCCGGCACTAATCAGAAAAACGGCCGCACTGGCGCAGGCGTCTGCTGCGTCATTGCGGCCTCGTACGGCGGGTTGGGTCGCCCCAGGCACACCGCGTACTCCAGAATCAGCGTCATCGAGGTTTTTGAAATGAATGTTTTGATCATTGGCAGCGGCGGTCGTGAACACGCCCTGGCATGGAAAGTCGCTCAGGACCCACGCGTGCAGAAGGTGTTTGTCGCACCGGGCAATGCGGGCACGGCGATCGAGGCCAAATGCGAAAACGTGGCCATCGACGTTCTGGCACTGGAGCAACTGGCGGATTTCGCTGAAAAGAACGTTGCGCTGACCATCGTCGGCCCGGAAGTACCGTTGGTTGCAGGCGTCGTCGACCTGTTCCGCAGCCGAGGCCTGGACTGCTTCGGCCCGACCGCTGGCGCTGCCCAGCTTGAAGGCTCCAAGGCGTTCACCAAGGACTTCCTGGCGCGTCACAAGATTCCTACTGCCGACTACCAGAACTTTACCGAGATCGAGCCTGCCCTGGCCTATCTGCGTGAAAAAGGCGCGCCGATTGTCATCAAGGCCGACGGCCTGGCCGCGGGCAAGGGCGTGATCGTCGCCATGACCCTGGCAGAAGCCGAAGACGCCGTACGTGACATGCTGGCTGGCAACGCCTTTGGCGACGCCGGTTCGCGCGTTGTCATCGAAGAGTTTCTCGATGGCGAAGAGGCCAGCTTCATTGTCATGGTCGACGGCAAGAATGTACTGCCCATGGCCACCAGCCAGGACCACAAGCGCGTCGGCGACGGCGACAGCGGGCCGAACACCGGCGGGATGGGTGCCTACTCCCCTGCCCCGGTGGTCACCGCCGAGGTTCATCAACGTGTCATGGACCTGGTTATCTGGCCGACCGTCAGGGGTATGGCCGATGAAGGTAACGTTTACACCGGCTTCCTCTATGCTGGTTTGATGATCGATAAAGCAGGCAACCCGAAAGTCATCGAGTTCAACTGCCGCTTCGGCGACCCGGAGACCCAGCCGGTCATGCTGCGCCTGCAATCGAGCCTGGTACTGCTGGTCGAGGCTGCGCTGGCGCAAGCGCTGGACAAGATCGAAGCACAGTGGGACCCACGCCCCAGCCTGGGTATCGTGCTGGCCGCAGGCGGTTATCCTGGCGACTACGCCAAAGGCGCGGTCATCGAGGGTCTGGACGCAGCGGCACAGCTCGAAGGCAAGATATTCCATGCAGGCACGGCCTTGCAGGATGAGCGTGTCGTGACCAGCGGTGGTCGTGTACTGTGTGCCACAGCGCTGGGTGACAGCGTCGGCAACGCGCAGGAAAATGCCTATGCGCTGGCCGCAAAAGTCGACTGGCAAGGGTGTTTCTACCGCAAGGACATTGGCTACCGTGCCATTGCCCGCGAGCGTGGCGAAGACCAGGAATAATCGATCGGACCAGCCTCTTCAAGCAGAGGCTGGCCGGTTGCTCCGGTATTCGCGGTTTTACCAGGCATTCACTCACGAAGGGATTTCATTGTGCGCTGGCTCAGGATTGCCATAGCCTCAACCGTCGGACTGCTGACCCTGCTGTTCATGCTTTCGGCGCAGGCCGAGCATGGTGCAGGCTGGTCGACGCTGCTCGACGAAAAGGCCCATCTGACGCTGGATGAAATCCGCTCGGCGCGCTATCAGAATCAATTCAGCCCCACCGAGCTGGAACGGGTCGCGGCAGCGGATCGCGGCAGCGCGGTATGGCTGCATTACCGCCTGCAACCGACCCAGCACGAGCAATTGCTGCGTATCTTCGCCCCGGACCTTTCCAGCGCCGACATGTATGTCATGGACGGCGATCGACAGATTGATCATCTACGCACGGGCAACGACGTGCCGATTGAAGATCAGCGACTGCCATCCAACGATTTCCTGCTGCCGGTTCCGCAAAGCTCGGCCTCGCTGGATATCTACCTGAGACTGGTCTCTGCGCAGAAAATGCGCCCCAGCATCACCCTTGAACCGGCCATCGAAAGCGCCGCCAACGAAACCCAGCCATTGCTGTTCGGACTGCTGTTTGGCGCGCTGTCCATGCTGATCGTGCAGAATCTGACGCGTTACGGACATACCCGGTCGCGCAGCAATCTGTGGCTGGCCGCCTGCGAATCGTTACTCGGGCTCAGTGCGCTGTTGCTCCTCAACCTGCTCCGCCCGATCGACCCGTGGAATATCGCGCAAACCCCGAGCGCACACCTGGCGCTGCTGCTGGCCGCTGTCGCAGGCCTGATCTACACGTACTGTTTCTTCGTCCATCGCAATGCCCGCAAACTCGATCGTCTGTTGCTGGGCAACGCGGTGCTCATGGGGATCGGCGCCTTGCTGGTGCTGTTCGACGAAAAGCTGCCGATCAACTTCCTGACGTTCGGCCTGGTCTCGCTGACGACACTGAGCATTCTGGCGGTGTCGATGTGGCACTGGCAGAAGGGCTATCGCTCGGCGCGCCTGTTTGTCCTCGGAATGATCACCTTCAATATCGGCTACATGGTGGTCCTGCCCGGCCTGCTGTGGCTGAGCCTGGTGCCACCGCAATGGCTGCTGCTGGCGCTGCTCAGTGTGTTCTGCATCAGCGGCCTGCTGATGAGCCTGGCCCTCAGCGAACGCCATCGCAGTATCACCGAAGACCGCTTCAGCATCAGCCGCGATCAGGCGGCCAGCACCGCCGAAATCAACGCCAAAGCCGAGTTTCTGGCCAAGATCAGCCACGAGATTCGCACCCCGATGAACGGCGTGCTGGGCATGACCGAGCTGCTGCTCGGCACCCCGCTGTCGGTCAAACAGCGCGACTATGTGCAGACTATTCACAGTGCCGGTAACGAACTGCTGACGCTGATCAACGAGATTCTCGACATCACCAAGCTCGAGTCAGGACAGATCGAACTGGACGACGTGCAGTTCGACATCGGCGCGCTGGTCGAGGACTGCCTGAATATCTTCCGCGCCAAGGCCGAACAGCAACAGGTCGAGCTGATCAGCCAGATCCAGCCTCAGGTGCCACGTGTCATCAATGGTGACCCGACCCGCCTGCGCCAGACACTGCTGAGCCTGCTGGAAAATGCCCTGAAGAAGACCGACGAAGGTGAGATTCTGCTGGCAGTCGCCCTTGAGTCCTCGAAAAGCGGGAATACGCGGCTGCGCATTTCGGTTCAGGACAGCGGCGAAACGCTTTCCGACGAAGAACGTGAAGAACTGCTGCACGCCGAACTGCACAGCCGGAACTTCCTGGCCAGCAGCCGGCTCGGCGGTCATCTGGGACTGGTGATCGCTCGTCAGTTGATCGTACTGATGGATGGCGAATTCGGCATTCAGAACAATGGCGCGCAAGGCAATACGCTGTGGTTGAACCTGCCTCTGGACGCCAAGCTGCTCGAACAGCCGACCATTGATCTGGACAGCCCGCTCAAAGATGCCAGGGTGCTGGTGGTCGATGACAACGACACATGCCGCAAAGTGCTGGTTCAGCAATGCAGTGCCTGGGGCCTGAATGTCAGTGCAGTGGCATCCGGCAAGGAGGCACTGGCCTTGCTCAGGACCAAGGCGCACCTGCGCGACTATTTCGATGTGGTCCTGCTCGATCAGAACATGCCGGGCATGACCGGTATGCAACTGGCCGCCAAGATCAAGGAAGACCCGAGCCTGAATCACGACATACTGTTGATCATGCTGACCGGCATCAGCAATGCACCCAGCAAGATCATCGCGCGCAACTGCGGCATCAAGCGCATTCTGGCCAAACCGGTGGCGGGCTATACGCTCAAGACCACGCTGGCAGATGAACTGACCCAGTTGAACAAGGGTGTCGTGTCGAACAAGCCCGGCCCGGTCGTGACGCCGCCGGTCAGCGTCCCCGGCGACTTCCGTATTCTGGTGGCCGAAGACAACAGCATTTCGACCAAGGTCATCCGCGGCATGCTCGGCAAGCTCAACCTCAACCCCGATACCGCGAGCAATGGCGAAGAAGCGCTGCGAGCCATGAAAGCGCAGCGTTATGATCTGGTGCTGATGGACTGCGAGATGCCGATACTCGACGGCTTCTCGGCCACCGAGCAATTGCGCGCCTGGGAAGTCGGCAATCAGCGTGTACGCACCCCGGTCGTTGCACTGACCGCGCATATTCTCACCGAGCATAAAGACCGCGCACGCCAGGCTGGCATGGACGGCCACATGGCCAAGCCCATCGAACTGTCGCAGTTGCGCGAACTGGTCGAGCACTGGGTGGCGCACCGTGACAAGGCCCGTGGGCTGACGTCGGACGGCGAGCACTATCGGCAAAACTGACGGCGACGGGAAAGGCCTGTGGCCTGATAGACTGCCGATGCCATCCACCTGCTGCTGTGAGTCGAAGCCATGCTTCACGTGTTGTTCAGCGTCTATCTGAAAATGCTGGTGCTTTACAGCCCGTTTTTCGTTCTTTCCTGCTTCATCAGCCTGACGCGTGGTCACTCGCGCAAGGAACAGCGGCGCCTGGCCTGGAAGGTGGCACTGGCGACACTGGTTTCCAGCGTCTTGCTGTATCTGTTCGGGCGCGTGATTTTCGATGTATTCGGCATCACGGTGGATGCATTCAGGATTGGGGCTGGCAGCGTGCTGTTCATCTCGGCACTGGGCATGGCCCAGGGCAAGTCGGCGGTGCAGACCGACAATATCCAACAGGACGTCACCATCGTTCCGCTGACCATCCCGCTGACCGTAGGCCCCGGTACGATCGGTGCGCTGCTGGTCATGGGCGTCAGTCAGCCCCACTGGGACGACAAACTCACCGCCATTCTGAGTATTGCGCTGGCCAGTCTGACCGTTGGCGTCGTGCTTTACCTCTCCAACCGTATCGAACGCATCCTCGGCGATCAGGGTTTGCAGATTGTCAGCCGTTTGATGGGACTGTTCGTCTGTGCACTGGCCGCGCAAATCATTTTCACCGGCATCAGGGGCTACCTGCTGCCCTGACAGGACTCAGATACTTGCAGCCCGCACCATGCCTTGCGCCCTGCCGTCCAGATAACGCATCACCGCGTCACGATGAGCGGCATACACCTTGCTGTCAAAGATGTAACTGCCGCCCTTGAAGTGAAACAGCAGTCTTCGCCTTCCTGGCGCATGGTCGTCCACACTCAGGTGCAGACTGCAAAGCAACAGGAGCATCCGGCCAGGTTCATACTTTTCGCAGGGTACGATCTGAAAACTGCCCAGACGTCCCTGGTCGAAGCCGCGCTGAAAGTACGACTCTGCTGCCTGCCCCACCCCCATTGCAGCAACCGCACGCTGCACCATGCCGCCAAGACGCTTACGATCCGCAGGATGACTGACCTTGAACGTGGCCTGCAATAAATCGTCGACACTGCTCACCACCAGCGAGTCCCCAAGGACCACGCCCTTTTGCTGTATGCCGCGCGCCTTGAGGCGGCTGCGGTAGTAATACATCCAGGTCCCCCACTGGGTTTTGAAATCAAACTGCCTGCCCGCGAACAACTGGGCGTCCAGAAGAACGTTCTGAACATCCGTGCGCTCTTCGTTCGAAAGCCCGGGCAAAAACGCGACCATACTGGAGATAGTGCCCAGATAGGCCGCGTTACCTGTGTCTGCATTCATTTGCGTTACTCCCCTCCATGGGCTTATCCAGGTTGCTAAAGACTGATGATTTCAGCTGCAGCACGATCAGCCAGGGCGTCCTGCACCGTCTGGCGAAAAGGCTCGAAACTCTGGCGACTGAAGCGGAACGCAGTACTGACGGCATGCACCTGCATCTCGCCGCCCAATATCTGCCAGAAATAACGCGCGGGCCGCAGCGCCAGGGTGGTCATCTGCAGGCTGCACAGAAGGATCGACACCTCGTCCTTATTGCGCATTGCACAGGGCATGAGCTGAAAGCTTTCTGAGCGCCCGGACGTAAACCAGCTGCTGAAAAAACTCGTCGCATGATCACTGCTCAATAGCCTGTCGAGCGAACTGCGGTAGAGTTGGCGAAGCTCGCCAGCGTTATCGACCACGGATAGCTGCAGTTTTCCGATGTCACTGAAACTGTGGATTTTCAATCGGGCATCGTTGATCCCGGCGTTCCGCGAACCGCCTGTGGCAGCAATCGAGCGCTGGTAAACATCCAGCCATTCACGCCAGTTCACTCTGGAAGAATGGCGATCATCTGCGACCAGTCGGGCATGGTGCAGACAATCCATTATGTCCTGGCGCAAATCAGGTTCGACATTGCGGGCGAAGGACAGCACGCTGGCACCCGTCAGTAGAGTTTCATCCGGATCAGACATCGGGACTGCCCCCGAGCGGCATGATCAGGCACGCACGCTTGCTCGACAGCGCGGTGTCGATGCCATCGCGAAACTGCGAATAGACCTGTTCAAACAGTTGCATTGCATGGACAGTCACAGCGATGTTGCCATAGACACTCTTCGGCTCGATGACCTCGAAAAGAAACCCGGATGACAACGGCTGACGTGTGGCGAATTGAAGCTGCACCAGCTTGAGCTTCTGTCGGGTGTCGACGAAAGCCAGTTGCAGAACTACGCTGACCTGCAATTTTCCCGAGTGATTCAAACCGCTCTGTACCGTCTGACTGCGCAGCAGATGAAGCGCTTCGCTCGCGACGGACTGGCTGCCTGCCCTGCGCATGAACGCCTCCGCACGCAGGAGCGTCTCGGCTGACACCATCGGTGCAAGCGCACGCACCATGCAACTCCACACTGTTTCAGCGGAGTCTTCAGGCAAAGGCTGGCTGATGTGTTCGCTGGCGCTCGGCAGCCAGCCGAAACGCTGCGCAGCGGTGAGACGGGTTTCATTCCATTTTTCGGGTTCGGCAAACTTCGAGTGTTGTTTCGATGCGGCCAGCTGCACGTACAGCATCGAGTCCAGCACATCATTTTTCAGGGCGACCCGCTGCGGCTCGGGGAAAAACATCAAACAGCCCGCATTGACGACTACGGCATCCAATTCCTGCTTCATGGGAGAATTCCTTTTATCCCGAAAGCGGAGGCAGTCCGCGCCTCCGCCAACACTCCGATCAGATTTCGTACTCTGCAATCGCATTACTGACATTGTCGCCAAGCCGTTGCTCGATCAGCTTGCGATAGGGCGCATACAGGTGCGTGTTGAGCAACAGGTTGTGCTCGCCCTTCCAGGTCTGGACACTGGTGCCCTGCCATTCCCAGAACAGCACATTGGTGACGTCACTGTCGGCCTGAAAGCTGACTGCCGCCATGGCCAGACTGACGATGCTGTCCCCGGATTCGATACAGGAGGCGATACGGAAGCTACCGCCACGGTGTGCCTTGGTCTGGCTCTCGAACAGGCGCAGGGGTTCTTTCCTGGCCTGCAGCGCGGCAACGGCATCTGCAGCCACTTTGAGCATCAGCAGCGATGCAGGCCCGGGTAACGCGGCAGTTGCAATGGCCGAACCGAGGATCTCCAGACCGACTTCGTCCATGGTGAAACGCTGCTGGGTGGCACGATAGCGCGCATAGTTCCAATGGCTGGAGAGCCAGCCCACCTTGGAAAGCACTTCGTTGAATTTGTCATACCACTGATCGCCCTGGGTTTCAGAGCTGAACGCCTTGTTGGCCACAAGGGTGGCGAACAGAAAGGAATTCATCACGTCCTGCTTGCTCTGCGCCGACATACCGTTGGGAAATGCCAGCACACTGCCTGCAACCACCGCACCTTCATGGCTGGACTGTGCGTCAGTGACGTCACCTGCCTGAGGCAATCCGGGGATTGCGGGGGCCGCGAATGCGCCCAACGAAGGTGGGTATTCAGCCAGCTCGCAGGCGGCAATGTAGTCGAGGTTGTCAGTGCTGTTCATGGTTTTGTCCTGTGTCATTTCATTAGTCCTTTAACTCATGCGTCCTGATGGACTGAATCGAGACTAACGAAATAAATCAGGCGGTTTTTTCGGAGCTTTCCGTTGCCCTCTGGTGGCTTTCGGGCACTTGGCTGCCGAACTCGATACGCAGAGGCAGATTCGACCCGCCATCTGCCTCCCGGCGTACCGCAGGTGAGCGAAGATTCCGGGGAGGCTTCTGGAATCGGACTACCGACGACGACGGTTGAAGAGAGCCGATTCGCTCAAGCCTGTGGGCCGAAACAAAGGCTCACAGGCTTGAAGTGACATCGCCACTTCAGCACTTTCCCACGATAAATGGCGGCAGGTATGACACGCGTGTGCGCTCAACCTGTAGGCTTGTTGCCGTACCAACGCGGCGTATAGACCCAGTTGCCGCCTGCGTGGCGCGTAAAGGTGCACGTCAGGGAAGAGCCAATCAACACCATGGTGCGCATGTCCACCTGCTCCGGTGTCAATTCGCCCAGTGTGATAACCCTCAATGTCTGCCCGGGACGGCCGATGTCGCGGCCCAGCGTCACGGGGGTTGCAGGGATGCGATGCTGGCGGACAATCTCCAGCGCACGCCCCAGTTGCCAGGGTCGGGAGCGAGATATCGGGTTGTAGAATGCCAGCGCCAGATCGGCCTGACAGGCGAGGTCCAGACGCTTTTCGATGATGTCCCAAGGCTTGAGGTTGTCGGACAGCGACAGCACGCAGAAATCATGTCCCAGCGGCGCACCAGCCTGAGCGGCGGTTGCCAGAGAAGCCGAGACACCCGGCAGAATCTCCAGCTCGACCGCATGCCAGTGAGGATTATCCGACTCATGCAACGCCTCAAGCACCGCTGAAGCCATGGCGAACACTCCCGGATCACCGGACGACACCACGACCACCGAACGGCCTTGAGCAGCCAGCTCGAAGGCATGCCGGGCACGCTGCATTTCTTCGCGATTGTCAGTGCAGTGCAGTACCTGATCGGCACGAAACGGCCCTGCCATGCGCACGTAGGTTTCATAGCCCAGCACATCATTGGCACGTGCCAGTTCGGCCTTGACCGCAGGCACCATCAGGTCTGCTGCGCCAGGGCCCAGACCAATGACTGCAACGCGGCCACGCCCGCGGCCGATGCTCTGCACCTCCAGCGGTTGCGCCGCGACAGCAATCGCGGTGTGGGCGTCGACGCAGAGCGGTGGCAACAGCTGCGGCACAGCCTTCATGGCCATCTCGCTGGCCGCAGCGGCGCTGACGAATCGCACCGCAACGTCCAGCTCGGCGGCAGCCTTGTGCAGGTGCGGATTGGCCATCTGCTCCTCGGCAGCCAACAGGCACGCCAAGGACTGCCCGGCAATACGTACCTCGCGCAGGGCCGAGCGCACGTGCTCAGCCAGTTCGTCACTGAGGTCAGTCACCGCCACCAGCACGTTACGCGGGTATATCAGCAATTCATGGGGTGACGGCTCGCGCAGGGTACTGCCAACATGAATGGCCAGCGCGGCCTGTGGATCTTCGGGCAGTTGCGCCTGGGCCAGCCAAGGGGCTTCGCCCTCGATGCGTACAGGTTCGCCGGACAGCAGGTCGGAAACGAAACGCTTGCCCAGCTCCAGATCGCCCAGCGCATAGCCGCTTGGCGGGTTGAGCAGACAGGTGCCGAAACGCAGCTCGCCGCTGGTGGTGATCGCTGGCGCAACGCCAAGCCCGCTGGCGATGCTGCGCGCCAGGACATTCACCCCGCCAAGGCCGCCAAGCAGCGGCACTACGGCGCTGCCGTCTTCGGCCACGGCGAGCACTGGCGGTTCGGCGCCCTTCTCCAGCAGCACGGCGGCCAGGGTGCGAATAACGATACCGGCTGCGCAAAGGGCGATGATCGGTGTGTTCTGTTGATACAGCTGGCGCAGCGTCGCGCCGAACTCGCTGTAAGTGCGGTCGGCCCCCTGCACGCGCTCGGCCAGGCCATGAATCAGCGCATCGGGGAACAGCTGTTGAATGCGCCGCGCGGTGGCAAGGCTGCCATTGCCGAGAATGACGATGGCCGGGGTCATGGAGGTCATCAGCCTTGCCACCTGTCGCCAGGGACGATAATCAGCGAAAAATACGGCGAAGACATCGGGTCGACCTGGTCCAGCGGGACGATTTTCTGGTTGCTCATCGTGGCGCGCTCAACATACAGCGCACGCCCGGCCATCCCCAGTTCGGTCAGCACCTCGCGAACCTTGTGGAAATTGCGCCCCAGTTTCATGATCACCGCCGCGTCGGCGTCGGCCAGCTTGCGTTTCAGGTCGTCGTGGGACAGCACACCGGACAGCACTGACAGGCTCTGGTTGCGATACACCAGCGGCGCGCCCAGCACCGAAGCGCCACCGAGCATCGAGCACACACCCGGGATCACTTCGGCCTCGTAGCGCTCGGCCAGACGATCGTGCAGGTACATGTAGGAGCCATAGAAAAACGGATCGCCTTCGCAGATCACCGCCACGTCACGTCCGGCGTCCAGGTGCGCGGCAATATGCCGGCTGGATTCGTCGTAGAAGTCGCTGATGAGCTTTTCGTAGGACAGTGTCGGCGGCAATGCCTCAGTGGTCACCGGGTAGACCAGCGGCATCAGGGTCTGAACGTCCTGCAGATGCGCTTCGATGATGCCGAATGCGTTGCCCTTTTTGCCCTTGGCCACGAAATACGCCACCACCGGCGACTCGCGCAGCAGACGCAGGGCTTTGACAGTGATCAGCTCCGGGTCGCCGGGACCTACGCCCAGGCCAATCAATCGACCGCGTGCCTGCATCATTCGATCTCCGTGGCCAGTGCGTTGACTGCGGCCACGGCCATAGCGCTGCCGCCACGGCGGCCCTGCATGATCACGAACGGCACACCGCGGCTATCGGCGGCAAGCATCGCCTTCGACTCGGCGGCGCCGACAAAGCCGACCGGAAAGCCGAGAATCAGTGCAGGCTTCGGCGCACCGGCATCGAGCATTTCCAACAGATAGAACAGCGCGGTCGGCGCGTTGCCGATGACCACCACGCTGCCTTCCAGGTGCGGACGCCACAGCTCAAGCGCCACCGCCGAACGCGTATTGCCCAGCTCCAGGGCCATTTCCCGCACGCCTTCATCATGCAAGGTGCAGATAATCGGATTATTGGCGGGCAGTCGGGTGCGAGTGATGCCTTCGGAGACCATGCGCGCATCGCACAGGATCGGCGCTCCGGCGGCCAGAGCGTTGCGCCCGGCAGTACCGGCACCCGGCGAGAAGCGCAGGTCTTCGATGACTTCGACCATCCCACAGGCATGGATCACGCGCACGGCGAGTTTTTCCAGGTCGGCAGGGATCGTGTCAAGACGCGCTTCGGCGCGAATGATCGAGAAAGAGTTGCGATATATCTCCTGACCATCGCGGATGTAATCAATCATGCATGTTGCTCCGTGAGCCGGCGTTCAACTGCGCGCCGACTGCTTCAATAGTAAGGTTGCGCGCGCGCAGCACGCCGAAACCGGCATGCGCTGCATCGCGAAAATAAAGATCGTAACGGCCCGGCGCGACAGCCAGCAAGGTTACTGGCGCTACGTGAGCGGCGGCGCAGGAACGCGGGCAGCCGCTCACGTGCACAGCCTGGCCGGTAGTCAGCCCGGCAGCCAGTTGCAGGGCGTCGGACTTGGTATCGGCCAGCCCCTTGGCGCACCCGGCAGAACCGGTACAGGCGAGCATCTGCGCCAGTGGTTGCTCGGCCGCCCCGACGAATCCCGATGCCTGCAACGCGTCCAGCACCGCCGCGGCGCGCTCGACCGGCACGTTCGGCAACAACAGGCTTTGCCAGGGCGTCAGGCGCAGCGTGCCGTCGCCCTGATCCGCCGCCAGTTGCGCCACGCTGGAAAGCATCGCCGCATCGAGACGCCCCAACGGTACTGCAGCGCCCACCGCCACCTGATTCGGCTGGGCCTGTGGATAAACACCAATGTGGCGAATGCCTTGAATGGCCGGACGCTGCCAATCGGTGATCGCCTTATCGGTCCGCACTGTGCAGCCGGACCGGGTCGACAGCTCGCGCAGCATATCGTCGGTCGAAACCTCGGCCAGCAGGTGCCGCATCCGGGTGTGCTCGGGACGGGCAAGGTCGAGAAACAGCTCCAGCAGTGCGACAACCAGCGTCTTCCCCTCGGCCACAGGGACAGCCGCCAGCGGTCGATCATGGGCCGGGCAGCCGGCCAGCCCGAACGCCAGCAACACTTCGCCATCGACTTTCAGCGCCGACAGCCACACGTCGTGCGGGTGTTCGAGCATGACCAGCGCTTCACCAGCGTCCAGCGACAAGGCAAACTTGGGGGACAGCTCATGAAAACGCGGATGATGTTCCAGCGCGTCGAGAATCTGCGCCGCCAGCGGCCGGGCATCGAAGAGCATCTGCGGGTCCAGGCCGGCCGTCGGGCTGAGCATCAGGTTGCGCACATCGTCGCTGGCCGGGTTGGCGGGGCCGAGCCCTGCCGCCATCAAGGCGCCGATCAACCCGTCGTGATTGGCACCAATGCCGCGAATCTGCAAATTGGCGCGGTTGGTGGCTTCGATAACACCCTGTGCATACGTGCCCGCGGCCTCGGCAACGGCCATGGCCTGCGCACGGGTGATCACCCCGCCCGCCAGCTTGATCCGGCAGATCCCGCCGTCCAGTGCCGGGACGATACGCAGCAACCCCGGGCAGGCCGAGGGGCGTAGCGTTGCAGAGGATGTGCGAGCGGACTGCTGCTCGTTCAATGGGTCACCCGATGTGAACTGGCTGGAAACGGACGTTGATTAGAGCACTTGTACCCCGTCGGGCGCGGTATTATGCCTGCTTTGTCCGCAGGCATGAAAAGGCGCTCTGTCGGAAGTTCGGATTGAGGTAGGTACATGTCACCGTGGCTGACAGTCGTGGGAATCGGAGAAGACGGTTACAAAGGGCTCGGCAAGAACGCCAGACACGCTCTGCTGCACGCTGATCAGGTGTTCGGCGGCCCGCGTCAGCTGGCGTTGCTGCCGCCGTGCATTCGCGCCGAGCGACGTGCGTGGCCGAGTCCTTTCTCGTTGAACCCGGTGCTCGAGCAGCGGGGTGCCGAGATCTGCGTGCTGGCCAGTGGCGACCCTATGATGTTCGGCGTCGGCGCTAGTCTTGCACGCGTGGTCAGCATTGACGAAATGCGCATTCTGCCCGCGCCCTCCTCTTACTCTCTGGCCGCCGCCCGCCTCGGCTGGCCGCTGCAGGACGTCGTCACCCTGTCGGTGGTTGCCCGGCCGGCGGCCGCGCTGAACGCACACGTCCACCATGGCATGCGTCTGCTGGTGTTGAGTAACGACGGCAGCAGCCCCGCCCTGATTGCCGGCTTGTTGCGCGAACGCGGCTTTGGTCCAAGCCGCATGACCGTCCTGGAGCATCTGGGTGGCGAAGCCGAGCGGCGCGTCGAAGGACTGGCCAGCGAGTGGGGCAACCCCGAGATCGCCGCGCTGAACCTGGTTGCCATCGACTGTCGTGCCGACGCCAGCGCCATCCGTCTGAGCCCCATTTCAGGTTTGCCGGACAGCGCGTTCGAACATGACGGCCAGCTTACCAAGCGCGACGTGCGCGCCATCACCCTCGCCCGCCTTGCACCGCTGCCGGGCGAACTGTTGTGGGATGTCGGCGCGGGTTGCGGCTCCATCGGCATCGAATGGATGCGCGCGCACCCGACCTGCAGGGCGATGGCTATCGAAGCCGATGAAGGCCGCCAGCAACTGATCGAATTCAACCGCGACGCACTCGGCGTGCCCGGCCTGCAATTGGTGCGGGGCAGCGCGCCCCAGGCCCTGAGCGGTCTGGAACGCCCGGATGCGATCTTCATCGGCGGTGGCGTGACGCGTGTCGGCGTGCTGGAAACCTGCTGGGAACAACTGCGTCCGGGCGGCCGACTGGTCGCCAATGCGGTCACCCTGCAAAGCGAAACGGCCTTGATGGCCTGGCGCGAACGGCATGGCGGCGAGCTGACCCGTATCCACGTCGCCCATGCACAACCCCTTGGCGAATTCGATACGTGGCGTCAGGCGTTGCCTATCACCCTGCTGGACGTAGTCAAACCCTGATGCGCGAAGAAACCGCCGAACAGCCTGCGCCACTGCGCAGTGGCCTGACCACTGGCAGCTGTGCGACCGCAACCAGCCTCGCAGCGGCGCGGCTGTTGCTCTGCGGGCAGATCAGCGATGCGGTGGACATCGTTCTGCCCAAGGGCAAACAGGTACAGATGCGCCTGGAATTCTGCCGGCTTGTGAATGACTTCGCGGAAGCTGCAACGCTCAAGGATGCAGGCGACGATCCGGATGTCACCCACGGCGCCCTGGTATTTGCCCGCGTCAGGTTAAAGGCGGCAGCAGGCGTGCGCTTCGTGGCGGGTGCAGGCGTCGGCACCGTGACCCGCCCGGGGCTGGTGCTGGCAGTCGGTGAGCCGGCCATCAACCCGGTGCCCCGGCGCATGATGACCGAGCATCTGCTTCGGCTGGCCGAAGAACAAGGCTACAGCGGCGGATTCGAAGTCACGATCGGCGTCGAGGGCGGCGAGGCGCTGGCGCTCAAGACCATGAACCCGCGCTTGGGCATTCTCGGCGGACTGTCGATTCTCGGCACCAGCGGGATTGTCCGGCCGTTCTCCTGCGCGGCCTATATCGCCTCGATCCATCAGGGCATCGACGTCGCCACCACCAACGGCTATCGGCATATCGCAGCCTGCACCGGCAATGCCAGCGAAGACACCATGCGCCGCGTCTACAAAATCCCCGATATTGCCCTGATCGAGATGGGCGACTTTGTCGGTGCGGTGCTCAAGCACTTGCGCAAGGTGCCTGTGGATAAGTTGAGCGTGTGCGGAGGCTTCGGCAAGATCAGCAAGCTGGCCGCCGGCCATATGGACCTGCACAGCCGCCATTCCAGCATCGACCTGCCGCAACTGGCGCACTGGGCTGCGCAGGTCGGCGCGGATGCAGGCCTGCAACAACGGATCCTTGAAGCCAACACCAGTCAGCAAGCGCTGGCGATGAGCGCTGCGGCAGGTGTACCACTGGGTGACGAAGTGTGTCGCCACGCGCTGAGTTTCGCGCGCAGCATCGTGCCTGCGAGCGTTCAGGTGGAGGTTTTCGCCATTGACCGTCAGGGCGGACTGGTGGGTCAGGCTGGCGTTGATTTACAGAGAGAAGCGACATGAAACGCATCCTGCTGCTGGGCGGCATTACCGAGGCCTTGGCGATTGCGCGGAAGCTCGGGCCTGAGCACATCTACAGCCTCGCGGGCGTGGGCCGGGTGCCGTCTGACCTGGCCTGCCAATTGAAGGTCGGCGGTTATGGCGGCGCCGAGGGGATGGCGCAGTACATGGGCGAACAGGGCGTCGACTTGCTGCTGGACGCCACCCACCCGTACGCCGCACAGATCAGCCACAACGCAGCGCGAGCGGCCAGGCTGGCCGGCATTCCCTGTTGGGCCTTGCGCCGCACCGCGTGGCAGGCAGGTCCAGAGGACGACTGGCGCGAAGTGGCTGACTGGTCAGAACTGGCCAATGCCCTGCTCCCGTTCAAGCGCCCGTTGTTCACGCTGGGTCGCGAGCCCTTGCAGCACCTGAACGAAATCCCGCCGCACCAGTTCTGGACACTCCGGGCACTGGACGACTACCCCGGCAACCAACGCTGCGAAGTGATCGGCGCACGTGGCCCGTTCATGCTGGAAGACGAGCGCCAGTTGTTCGAACAACGCCGCATCGACGTACTGATCAGCAAAAACAGCGGCAGCAGCTCCACCGAACCCAAGCTCGACGTCGCCCGCGAACGCGGCCTGCCCGTCCTGATCCTCAAACGCCCGCAGTTGCCTGACGCTGATAGGCTGTTCTGGGGTGTGGATGCAGTGCTGGAGGCGTTGGGCCTGGATTGATCAGCCGTCTTTAGTCCTCACTGAATGGACCTGTGGGGAGCTTGCTCACGAAGAGGTCGGGGGAGCCGCTGGAAATCTGTGATCCGTTAATACGCCTTCGCGAGCAAGCTCGCTCCCACAGGATCAGCGATGCTGCAGAACACACCTCGGTCCCGTGGGAGTGAGCTTGCTCACGAAGAGGTCGGGGCAGCCGCTGGAAATCTGTGATCCGTTAATACGCCTTCGCGAGCAAGCTCGCTCCCACTAGATCAGCGATGCTGCAGAACACACCTCGGACCCGTGGGAGTGAGCTTGCTCACGAAGAGGTCGGGGCAGCCGCTGGAAATCTGTGATCCGTTAATACGCCTTCGCGAGCAAGCTCGCTCCCACAGGATCAGTGATGCTGCAGAACACACCCCGGTCCCGTGGGAGCGAGCTTGCTCACGAAGAGGTCGGGGGAGCCGCTGGAAATCTGTGATCCGTTAATACGCCTTCGCGAGCAAGCTCGCTCCCACAGGATAAGTGATGCTGCAGAACACACCTCGGTCCCGTGGGAGTGAGCTTGCTCACGAAGAGGCCGGTGCAGCCGCTGGAAATCTGTGATCCGTTAATACGCCTTCGCGAGCAAGCTCGCTCCCACAGGATCAGTGATGCTGCAGAACACACCCCGGCCCCGTGGGAGTGAGCTTGCTCACGAAGAGGCCGGTGCAGCCGCTGAAAATCTGTGATCCGTTAATACGCCTTCGCGAGCAAGCTCGCTCCCACTAGATCAGCGATGCTGCAGAACACACCTCGGACCCGTGGGAGTGAGCTTGCTCACGAAGAGGCCGGTGCAGCCGCTGAAAATCTATTGATCTGTTAATACGCCTTCGCGAGCAAGCTCGCTCCCACTAGATCAGCGATGCTGCAGAACACACCCCGGCCCCGTGGGAGTGAGCTTGCTCAAGAAGAGGTCGGGGCAGCCGCTGAAAATCTGTTGATCTGTTAATACGCCTTCGCGAGCAAGCTCGCTCCCACTAGATCAGCGATGCTGCAGAACACACCTCGGACCCGTGGGAGTGAGCTTGCTCACGAAGAGGTCGGGGCGATTCAGATCTGTTAATACGCCTTCGCGAGCAAGCTCGCTCCCACAGGATCAGTGATGCTACAGAACACACCTCGGACCCGTGGGAGTGAGCTTGCTCACGAAGAGGCCGGGGCAGCCGCTGGAAATCTGTGATCCGTTACTACGCCTTCGCGAGCAAGCTCGCTCCCACAGGATGAGTGATGCTGCAGAACACACCTCGGACCCGTGGGAGTGAGCTTGCTCACGAAGAGGCCGGTTTTTCACAACCAGATTGCGTCCCATAGGGGATAATCGCGCACGCTTTTGACCAGGTTGGCTCGAACCGGATTGGCCACAATATAACGGGCAAAACCCAAAAGGCTTTCTTCAGTGCGGATGCTGACGTCGTGGAATCCGCTTTGCCAAAAAGGTCCACTGCAGCCTCTGGCTCTGTTTATGGCGATCGCGCTTTTCGATTTCACGCGCTGCACAACTCTGGATAATGAATGACCATTCAACTGCAGCAGCCAGTGAATGTGGTCGGGCATTACCACCCAGGCTAATGAATCAGCCAGTTGCTGCTCCTGAACGTGTCGAAGTTCATCAACCAGCAGACGGCCCATGCGCCAATCGGAAAAGACAGGATTTCTCTGGAATGTTTTTGCGGTGACCAAATACATTTGGCCTGCACTGGAGAATCGCCCCAAACGCAAACGATGTGACTGTGCCCTTTCATACATCCCGACCCCCTTATGACTGCATGCCGGGGAACGACTTTACGAAACGGGCTCACTCAGCGGCGCTCAAAGGTTTACCCAGGTGTTTCGGATTTCCATTTAAGCTACCTTTCACCCCTTCATCGAATCCTGCGGAGCCCCCCATGCTCAAAAAAGCACTGCTGCTGGCCGCACTGCTGCTGCCAGCCAGCCTCGTCCACGCCCATGAGTACAAGGCAGGGCCGTTGCTGATTGGCCATCCGTGGTCAATGGAGCTACCGCCCAACGCACCGACGGTGGCAGCGTATTTCACTATCGAGAACAAGGGTGACAGCGCCGACCGTTTGATTAGCGTCGACACACCCATCGCCGGGCAGGCGCAGTTGCATGAGCATGTACATGTCGACGGGCTGATGAAGATGCAGCACGTTCAGGCGGTCGACATACCGGCTGGCGCGAAGGTGGCTTTCGCCCCCATGGCCTGGCACGTGATGCTGCTGGACATCAAGGACCGCTCGAAGCTGGTGGTCGGCCAACGCTTCCCGATGACCCTGCATTTTGAAAAGGCGGGGGATGTCGAGGTGCAGGTCGTGGTACAAAAACAGGCTTCGGAACACCAGCACTGAGTAACTCCCAACGAGCAGGGCCGGGAGCTGAATGCCTTCATCGATCCTATCGCGGTGGTATCCCTGACACCCAGGACCGATGCTGGTTGTCCGGGCGCTTGATCGAATAGTGCTTTCGCGCTTTGCCAAAACAGCGACAACAGCTTAGATTGCTCTCTGCGGGGCCTGAAACCATTGAGTGGCGTTGTGATGAATTCCTCCTCATACCCGGTTTCAGGCCCCGTCCTTACCTCAATCTCGCGCGTTTCCGAGACTTCCTACCTATCAGAGAGCCGATGCTGCAGTCCTCTCACTGCGCTGGCCGATACCCGCGTGCCTTTAACCCTGACTATATGAAATGAACCGCCCGGCCAACACCTCGAGCGGATCATCCATCACGCAGACGAATCGGCACCATGACCTTACCGCTCACCGCATCAACCCAGGCTCTAAACGCCTCGCTTGCCAGCGATACCTATCCACCCGACTTCAGCAAGACGACCCAAGAACTGGCCCGTACCCTGCTGCATCCCCTCAAACCCGAGCTGGATGTCGAGACGACCTGGCTGACTTACCGTGACAACGAGGTCGGATTCGACCACGGGAGCAACATACACAGGGTTCCACTGATCCCTGGCCTGATCGAATACTTCACCGGCCATTTGCAATGGATCGACAATGATGTAGTCGCTCTCCACCCGCCTCTCGACACGCCTTCTCCAACGCCTGACACACAGCAGCCTGACGTCAAGCCACCTGCCATTCAGCCGCTGGGGCGGGCAGCGACTGTAACGTTCTTCACCCAGGTCAGCGAGCAACTTGAGCAGTGCTACACACGAAATCTTGCAGACTACTGGAGCACTGCGACGCTTGATGGCGAAACCCGGAGCAGCCAGTTTGTCGCAGAGCAGATCGAGTGCCTGACATCCGAATGTGCGGTGCTGATCGCCCTGGGAAAGATGACGACCGGGCACTACAGCCTGCTTTCGGCCACCCTTGGGCCCTGTGCCACAGATGCGACCGCGGGTCTCGCAGACTTGCAGCCGCACAGTGTTTACAGCCTGTCGGCACAAGACGGCGACGGCCCCTCGCTGTCGCTTTACGGTGCGTTTGCCATTGCCCGGCGTCTTCGTGATGCGCCGGTCCAGCCAGACCTGGAAGAGCAGGAAGAGCTGGAAGATGTACTTCTGTTTACGCCCCATGACGGGCTGGAAGCATTTGCCTCATTGCAACAGTTGAACCACGCGCTTGTTCAGCGAGTGACTGAACCCGAGTACCGAGGACGCTTGGGCGACAGCGTCACCGCCGGGGAGGCAAGCCCCACCAAACCCACCCCTGTCCTGCAATGGCAATACACCCTGATGGACGGCAACTTTCTCAGCCTGCTGCTTGCCCGGCAGGTTGTCGCGCAGCAGTCGGTCTTCGCTCAGGCTGTACAGCTGGCCCGCGCTCAGAAGATGGACGCGGTCTGTTTCGAGCAAACGATAGCGAGTTTGCTGAAACCCAGGATTTACTTCGACAACCACTGGCGACTCGACGGATTCGACAGCGATCTGGTGCAAAGCCGAATGCCCGATTGGTGGAAAACCATGACGCTGACGCAGCGTCAGGCATGGCATCGCCAGGCAAAGCGGTTTGGCGAATTGGTGGTGAACATGCGCAAAGCCAGCAAGGAGCACTTCGGCCAGGCAGAAAATGACAGCCGCACCTACCCGACGCGCTATATCGACAAGCAACTGGCTCAACTGCTGAACCGGCTATCCATCACGGCAACAGCGCAACAGATCAATATTTCACTGACCTACAGGACGGGCATCGAAGTGCTCGATATTCCCGGCGCGCCTGTATTGCCAGAAATCAACACCGAGAACGTTTCACTCAGGCAACTGGCACATACCCAAGCCCTGCACACCAAGGCCAAGGATGCCGTGCTTCTACGCGCTGTCGACGCCGAAGGCGTCTACCTTGCGCACTTGGACAAGCAGGCCGTAACAGAGCTGATTACCACGCTGGAAGATCCCCAATACCTTAGTAATTACCTTGACCTGCACCTGAAAACCTCGGCGTATGCACAGCAGCTCAAGCGGTCAGAAAAAGCCATGTTGCGAGCTCAGATGAAGATGGCGCTGCTGGAGATCGAACAACAGGCTTTTGCACCCACCGGCCGCGAGTGGATCAAGGCTGTGCTGGATTCGCCAGGACTCCAAGGACGTCGAACCATCAACAAGCAAGCCATTGAAGTCCGTTTTTTCAGCGTCAACCAACTCAAGATGACCAACGTGATGCTGATTGCTCCAGCCGGAAAATTCGAGAAGGGGCCACTGGTGCTGTGCACGCTGGATGCTGCCGACGGTGTCGTTTTCCGCTGGTTCAACAGCATGTATCACCTGACCACCAGCTTTCTGGAAGAGGCACCCTTCCAGCAGTATCTGATTCAGCAAATACCGGTTTCCAGGCGTCTTGAGACGCTGCATGCCATGCAGTACGAAAAGGAAGCGAAGCATTGGCGTCCACCCGAAGTATTTACCCAACTGACGCTGCTACCGATCCCGTCAAGGCTGCTGCGCCCCGTCGTGTTTGTCAGCCAGAGCAAAGACATTTACGAGGAAAATCACGAGACCAAGATCAACCTTCTGATCAACGAAGCCAAACGGCAGATGAGTCTGACCACCGGTACAGGGCAATCGGGTCTGGGCTTCGATCTGATCGCGAGCATTGCGATTCTGTTTCTGCCTGGCGCGATCATGATGCCTGTCGCGCTGGGCGCTGGCCTTTACAAAACCTGGAGCGCTTTTTCGAAAATCGATGAAAACGACCTGGAAGGCGCCGCCGAGGAGTTTCTGAGCGCCCTCAGCTATCTTGCCATTGCCTTGGTCGGCCACTTGGCGCTGGCCTTGAAGCCGGCAGGAAGCGCCGCAAAAATGGTGAGACGTCCGCACCTCGTACGCAGAGTCGGTCGTGATGGTCAGGCGCAGATCGGCTACCTCCTTTCGCACTCAAAGGCGCCGCGTTTCGCAGGCTCGAAACTGATCGCTGCCATGGACCCCAAAAGCTTCGTCGCCATTGAGGTAGAGGGCCAGACCTGCTTCATAAGCCGGCGGGCTAACGTGTTCGGCCACTCGCGCCTTTATCGGGTAAACCCGATGGATGCCACACAACTGGTGCACGGGCAGGAGTTTGCTCTTCGCAGCACGACCGGCGTCTGGAAAATCGTGGGCAAACAGATCCCGCGCATGAGTCAATCGGCAATCCGCAGTGCCGAGGCGCGGCTGACCAGCCTGACAACTCTCTGGCCGGCGTCTCTGGAGGAAGCAAGTAGCATCGAACGCCTGAAGTTCGAGACCGACTACCTGACGCTGGCCCATACATCCAACGCAGAAAAATTTTCCGAAATAACCACCTACGTGGAAGGCGGTTCAACGGAGATCAACCCGCTGCTGCGAAGCGGCGTACGCAATGCCACCACGCGCAGGTTTCTGCGTCAGTTCCATAAGCTCAAGGCGTGGGAAGGCACTGCATTTCGCGCCACCTATGTGTCCAGCGACGGGGTGGCATGCCTTGAGCGCGAAGTGGGTGCAGTGTTTACCGACAATGGCGTGCAGTCTGCATCGATGTCGCGAGCCAACGCCTCCAGATGGAGCCAGGACGGGTTCGTGAATCGCAACGCCAATGCCGAAAACCACCCGGTGTTCTTCATCTTTGCACCGGCTGTGCCCAAGAAGAACATGTTCACCGGCTTTCTTGGTGATCACGTGGCCATTGCGCCGGGGACATACGTGCAACTGGGTGCGACCAAGCGGGTCAACGGACAGCTGTTTGCCTGGTTCGATGCGCCCGAACAACTGGTTGATCAGACCTACGATCTCTATACCGGGGAACAGGAACTCTGGGTCTGAAACCCGCACGCGGCTGATCCGGGAAGCCGGTCGTTACTGGCCGGCGCTCCTGCAAAGCAGCCTTGCACCATTGCAGAGCCCGGAGCGCACGCGGGACAAGGCCGGGTTCCACCTTGGTGCACATCTTCCCCGAACCGCGACACATTCGTTCCATTTTGCGACGTTTCTGCATTGGCCCAGACCTTGCTAAAGCCTGAAAGAGCAAAAAATGCACCGCCGCCAAACCTCAAAACAATGTACTAAGGGAGCCAGTCAATGAAGCGTCGCAGCCTGATCAAAGCCTTTACCCTGTCCGCATCCATCGCCGCCATGGGGCTGACCTGGACCGTTCAGGCAGCCGAGACCATCAAGGTCGGCATTCTGCATTCGTTGTCCGGCACCATGGCCATCTCCGAGACATCGCTCAAGGACATGGCCTTGATGACCATCGACGAGATCAACGTCAAAGGCGGCGTCAACGGCAAGATGCTGGAGCCGGTCGTCGTCGACCCGGCGTCCAACTGGCCGCTGTTCGCGGAAAAAGGCCGTCAGTTGCTGACCCAGGATAAAGTAGCCGTGGTATTCGGCTGCTGGACATCGGTGTCGCGCAAATCGGTGCTGCCGGTCTTCGAAGAACTCAACGGGCTGCTGTTCTACCCGGTGCAGTACGAAGGCGAAGAGATGTCGCCCAATGTTTTCTACACCGGTGCTGCGCCTAACCAGCAGGCCATCCCTGCCGTCGAATATGTCATGAGTGAAGATGGCGGCTCGGCCAAGCGCTTCTTCCTGCTCGGCACCGACTACGTCTACCCGCGCACCACCAACAAGATTCTGCGCGCCTTCCTGCATTCCAAAGGCGTGAAAGATACCGATATCGAAGAGGTCTACACCCCGTTCGGTCACTCCGATTATCAAACCATCGTGGCCAACATCAAGAAGTTCTCCGCCGGTGGCAAGACGGCCGTTATTTCCACCGTCAACGGCGACTCCAACGTGCCGTTCTACAAGGAACTGGCCAACCAGGGCCTGAACGCTACCGACGTGCCGGTTGTGGCCTTCTCGGTAGGCGAAGAAGAACTGCGCGGCATCGACACCAAGCCACTGGTAGGCCATCTGGCCGCCTGGAACTACTTCCAGTCGGTGGAAAACCCTGTCAACAAGAAGTTCGTGGCTGACTGGAAGGCCTACGCCAAAAAGAAAAACCTGCCAGGCGCTGACAAGGCCGTGACCAACGACCCGATGGAAGCCACGTATGTCGGCATTCACATGTGGGCGCAGGCGGTCGAGAAAGCCAAATCCACCGACGTGGACAAGGTCCGTGAAGCCATGGCCGGACAGACGTTCGCCGCGCCGTCGGGCTTTACTCTGACCATGGACAAGACCAACCATCACTTGCACAAGCCAGTGATGATCGGCGAAATCCAGGACGACGGTCAGTTCAACGTTGTATGGCAGACCAAAGAGCCGATCCGCGCCCAGCCTTGGAGCCCGTACATCCCTGGTAACGACAAGAAGCCGGACGCCCCGGCGAAGAGCAACTGACCCCCTATCAACACAGCCTGATCGTTCCCACGCTCCAGCGTGGGAACGCAGTTCTGGACGCTCCGCGTCCGATCCTGAGCGCGCGGCTCGGTGCATGGTTGACGCAGAGCGTCACGAAAGGCATTCCCACGCAGAGCGTGAGGAACGAGCAGCGTCAGGGCGAACAGCCACGAATGTCTAGTGGAACGCCATAACAGACCAAGGCCATATTGATATGCCTTCTTATTTCTACCGTTTGATCCTCACCATCAGCCTGCTGCTGCCTTTGGCTGCCCAGGCCGGTGATGCCAGTGACTTTGTCGCAGCCAGTTCTTCGCAACAGGCAGAGCTGCTGGAGGCCTGGGCCGCCAAGCCTGTGCCGGAACGCGTCGAGCTGCTTGAAGCCTTGCGCGATGGCCGTGTAGGTGCTGACAGCAGCAAGCGCGCCTGGATCGAAAACAACGATCAATACGTGGCCGTCGATGCACAGGCTCCTGCCGCCGCCGATGCTCCAACGCCTGACGAACCGCGTAAATTGCGCTTGAACAACCGGCTGCGTGGCCTGGTTGAAACGGCGCTGGCCAGCCATCAGTTGCTGGCAGCCGACACACAACTGCGCATGGCCGCGGCCCTGCAATTGCAAAAAAGCGCGCGCCCTGCACAACTCGAGTTGCTGACCGAACGCGTGGCCAGCGAATCCGACTCAAGCGTCAAAAGCGCGCTGACCCTGGCGCTGGCCAACCTGCAAATGGTCGATTCCAGCCCGACAGTACGTCTGGCTGCCGTGCGGCTGCTGGGCGAAACCGGTGATCCGCTGGCGCGTACCCGTCTTGAATCATTGCTGGCACCCGGCGTGGAAACCGACGCTTCGGTACGCGTGGCGGCTGAAACCAGCCTGGCGCAGGTCAAGCGCAAGCTGATGATCGGTGAAATCCTCGGTCAGGCGTTCAGCGGCATGTCGCTGGGCTCGATCCTGTTGCTGGCGGCGCTGGGTCTGGCGATCACCTTCGGCCTGCTGGGTGTGATCAACATGGCCCATGGCGAGATGCTGATGCTGGGAGCCTACTCCACCTACGTTGTGCAACTGATGCTGCAGCGCTATGCACCGGGGGCCATCGAGTACTACCCGCTGATCGCGCTGCCAGTGGCGTTCTTTGTCACCGCCGCGATCGGCATGGCTCTGGAACGTACGGTCATTCGTCACCTGTATGGCCGCCCGCTGGAAACGCTGCTTGCAACTTGGGGCATCAGTCTGATGCTGATTCAGGCCGTGCGTCTTGCCTTCGGCGCGCAGAACGTTGAAGTCGCCAACCCGCTATGGCTGTCGGGTGGCATCCAGGTGCTGCCTAATCTGGTGCTGCCTTACAACCGCATCGTGATCATCGCCTTCGCGCTGTTCGTGGTGGTACTGACCTGGCTGCTGCTGAACAAGACCCGCCTGGGCCTGAACGTGCGCGCCGTCACCCAGAACCGCAACATGGCCGCCTGCTGTGGCGTACCGACCGGGCGCATCGACATGATGGCCTTCGGTCTGGGCTCAGGTATCGCTGGTCTGGGGGGTGTTGCCCTGAGCCAGATCGGCAACGTGGGCCCTGATCTTGGGCAAAGCTACATCATCGATTCGTTCCTGGTGGTCGTGCTCGGTGGCGTCGGGCAACTGGCCGGCAGCGTGATGGCGGCCTTCGGGCTGGGCATCGCCAACAAGATTCTAGAACCGCAAATCGGCGCTGTATTGGGCAAGATCCTGATTCTGGCGCTGATCATTCTGTTTATCCAGAAACGTCCGCAAGGCCTCTTCGCACTGAAAGGACGGGTGATCGACTAATGAGCCAGCCATTGATAGTAACTGCCGCGCAAAAAGTCGGGCCAAGAGTCACGCTGACTGCAGGCTGCGTAATACTGGCGGTGCTGCTGGCACTGCCGCTGCTGTCGTTGCTGCCTGCCGATAACGGCTTTCAGGTCTCGGCCTACACCCTGACCCTGGTGGGCAAGATCCTCTGCTACGCCATTGTCGCGCTGGCGCTGGATCTGGTCTGGGGCTATGCCGGGCTATTGTCGCTGGGCCACGGCCTGTTCTTCGCCCTGGGCGGCTATGCCATGGGCATGTACCTGATGCGCCAGGCCGCTGGCGATGGTCTGCCGGCCTTCATGACATTTTTGTCGTGGACCGAGCTGCCGTGGTACTGGGCAGGTACCGACCATTTCCTCTGGGCGATGTGCCTGGTGGTATTGGCCCCGGGACTGCTGGCTCTGGTATTCGGCTTCTTCGCCTTCCGCTCGCGGATCAAGGGCGTGTACTTTTCGATCATGACCCAGGCGCTGACCTTCGCCGGCATGCTGCTGTTCTTTCGCAACGAGACCGGCTTTGGCGGCAACAACGGCTTCACCAACTTCCGCAGCATTCTGGGCTTCAGCATCAGTTCACAAGGGACCAGAGCCGCGCTGTTTCTGGCCACGGTCGCATTGCTGGTGGCCAGTCTGTACATCGGCTGGCGCCTGGCGCAGAGCAAGTTCGGCCGCGTGCTGACGGCACTGCGCGATGCGGAAAACCGCCTGATGTTCTGCGGTTACGATCCGCGCGGCTTCAAACTGTTCGTCTGGGTCCTGAGCGCTGTGCTGTGCGGTCTGGCTGGGGCCTTGTATGTGCCGCAGGTCGGCATTATCAACCCCAGCGAAATGTCGCCGACCAACTCCATTGAAGCCGCTGTCTGGGTTGCCCTGGGTGGCCGCGGCACGCTGATCGGCCCGCTGCTGGGCGCAGGTCTGGTGAACGGCATGAAGAGCTGGTTCACCATGGCCTTCCCGGAATACTGGCTGTTCTTTCTTGGCGCGCTGTTCATCATCGTCACGCTGTATCTGCCCAAGGGCGTGATCGGCATGCTGAAGAAAAGGAGCGAGCAATGAAAACCACTCCGACCCCGTCTTTCATGCTTGAACCGATCCTGGCGCCAAACTCCGATGCCGGCACCAGCCGAGACGCAGTGGGGCTCGGCAAAAGCGCCGGCAAAGGCCTCAACACTCGCCACGGTACGATCCTGACGCTGGAAGACACCAGCGTCAGCTTCGACGGCTTCAAGGCCCTGAACGATCTGAATCTGTACATCGGCGTAGGCGAACTGCGCTGCATAATCGGCCCCAACGGCGCGGGCAAGACCACGCTGATGGACGTCATCACCGGCAAGACCCGGCCCAGCCACGGCAAGGCCTGGTTCGGTGAAACGCTGGACCTGACGCAGATGACCGAAGTGCAGATTGCCCAGGCCGGCATCGGCCGCAAGTTCCAGAAACCCACAGTATTCGAGGCCTTGAGCGTGTTCGAAAACCTCGAACTGGCGCAGAAGACCGACAAATCGGTGTGGGCCAGTTTGCGTGCGCGGTTGAGCGGCGAACAACAGGACCGGATCGGTGAGGTGCTGGAAACGATCCGCCTGACCAGCTCGATGCAGCGCCCTGCAGGCTTGCTGTCCCACGGCCAGAAGCAGTTTCTGGAGATTGGCATGCTGCTGGTGCAGGACCCGCAATTACTCCTGCTCGACGAGCCGGTGGCGGGCATGACCGATGCCGAAACCGAATTTACCGCCGAGCTGTTCAAGAGCCTCGCCGGCAAGCACTCGCTGATGGTGGTTGAGCACGACATGGGTTTCGTCGGCTCGATTGCCGACCATGTCACCGTGCTGCACCAGGGCAGCGTACTGGCTGAAGGCTCGCTGAACGACGTACAGGCCGATGAACGCGTGATCGAAGTGTATTTGGGACGCTGACGCAACGAACCGATCGTTCCGGCGCGCTGCGCGGGAATACCTGTCCAGACGCCCCGCGTCGCAACACTGCGATTACGCTGCAATAGACGAGAACACCCACCATGCTCCAGGTCGAAAAGCTTCATCAGTATTACGGCGGCAGCCACATTCTTCGCGGTCTGTCGTTCGATGTGAAGGTCGGTGAAGTCACCTGCCTGCTGGGTCGCAACGGCGTGGGCAAGACCACGCTCTTGCGCGTGCTGATGGGCCTGCTGCCATCCAAGGAAGGTTCGGTGCAATGGGAAGGCAAGACCATCACCCAGTTCAAGACGCATCAACGGGTACATGCCGGGATCGCTTACGTACCGCAGGGCCGGGAAATATTCGGTCGGCTGACGGTGGAGGAAAATCTGCTCATGGGCCTGTCCCGTTTTCCGGGCTCCGAGGCCAAGGAAGTGCCGGCCTTCATCTACGAGTTGTTCCCGGTGCTGCTGCAAATGAAGCACCGCCGCGGCGGCGATCTGTCCGGTGGTCAGCAGCAGCAACTGGCCATAGGCCGGGCATTGGCGAGCCGTCCACGCCTTCTGATTCTCGACGAGCCCACCGAAGGTATTCAGCCCTCGGTGATCAAGGAAATCGGCGCCGTCATCAAAAAGCTCGCCGAGCGTGGCGACATGGCGATTCTGCTGGTCGAGCAGTTCTACGACTTCGCCGCGGAGCTGGCCGATCAGTACCTGGTGATGTCGCGGGGCGAGATCGTCCAGCAGGGCCGTGGCGAGAACATGGAGACCGACGGCGTTCGTGGTCTGGTCACTATTTGATGCGCCAATCCGTTATCGTGCAGCATTCGACAAGCCAATGAAGACACCATGAACCTGCCTGCCAACACCGCCCTCTTCACCCCCAGCTGGCACGCCGAGCTGGAATTGGGTTACGGCCGTTTCGATGACAGCACACGCCCGACGCAGCGGCGCCACAAAGGACCGCTGCGGGTGCAAAAGCATCTGTACGCCGAAGGCCCGGAGGTGTGCCAGCACATCATCGTTCATCCACCAGGCGGTATCGCCGGGGGTGACCGGCTGGATATCTCGGCCACCGTGGGGGCCAATGCCTGGGCACAGTTGACCAGCCCCGGCGCGGCCAAATGGTATCGCGCCGCCAGCCCGGCCTTTCAGCAACTGGAACTGCACGTCCAGCCTGGAGCGACGCTGGAATGGCTGCCGCAGGAAACCATCGTCTTCAGCAATGCCCAGGCAGAGCTGAGCACTCGGATAGAGCTGCACGGTGATGCGAAGCTGTGTTACTGGGATGTAGTGGCGCTGGGCCGCCCGGCCAGTGGCGAGCGGTTCGAGCACGGGCATTTTCAGTCGCATCTGGATATACGTCGCGACGGCACATTGCTCTGGCATGAGCGACAACGCATTATCGGTGGCGACGGGCTGCTGGACTCGCCCATCGGCCTGGACGGCAGAACGGTGTTCGCCACCCTGCTGATGACCGGCGAAGTAAGCAGCGAGCTGCTCGAGGCCTGCCGTTCGCTGTCGATGCCCAACCCGGTACGCGGCGACCTGACTCAATTGCCCGGTCTGCTGGTCGCTCGCTGTCTGGCAGACGAAGCATTGCACGCGCGGGCCTGGCTGATACAAATCTGGAAATACCTGCGCCCTGCCCTGCTGGGACGCGAGGCGGTAACGCCAAGAATCTGGAACACCTGATTGATGACTGGACGCTCTGCATTCCAGGCTACACCCTCGGCGCTGATGCACTCAGCGTGGTACATAAGTCCTGAAAAGCCCGAAAATCGGGGCTTTTAGCGCTTCTGCCCGCAGGGCGTAGAAGCGAACTTGTTCGCGAAGACCATGTTTTAGGCGCTGCATTTTCGGCGACTACACCGGCCCCTTCGCGAACAAGTTCGCTCCCACGGCCTTCGGCCAGAACCCAAAACAGACTTATACATAACAATGAGGGCTCAAGCCTGGGAACGATCAACCACCGAATTTGAACAAACGGAAGCCCCATGGACCTGACACCACGCGAAAAAGACAAGCTGCTGATCTTCACCGCCGGACTGGTCGCCGAACGGCGCCTGGCACGCGGTGTGAAGCTCAATTACCCGGAAGCCATGGCCTACATCTCTGCGGCACTGCTCGAAGGTGCGCGTGACGGACAGACCGTCGCTGAGCTCATGCACTACGGCACGACCCTGCTGAGCCGCGATCAGGTCATGGAAGGTATCGCGGAAATGATCCCGGAGATTCAGGTGGAAGCCACCTTTCCGGACGGCACCAAACTCGTCACCGTGCATCAGCCGATTGCCTGAAGGAGTGATCATGCAGGACGTGATTCGCGATGCCCTGCCGGACGATCTGCCGGGCATTCTGGAGATCTACAACGACGCAGTGCTCAATACCACGGCTATCTGGAACGAGCAGCCGGTTGATCTGGCCAACCGCCAGGCCTGGTACGCCGCTCGCCAGAGTCAGGGTTATCCGATTCTGGTGACCACCGACACCGCAGGCGAAGTGCTCGGCTATTCGTCGTTTGGCGACTGGCGGCCGTTCGAAGGCTTTCGCCATACGGTCGAGCATTCGGTTTACGTGCGCGCTGACCAGCGTGGCAAACGCTTGGGCCCGCGTCTGATGGCCGCCTTGATCGAGCGCGCCCGTGCCTGTGACAAGCACATGATGGTCGCGGCGATCGAAAGTGGTAACGCTGCGTCCATCGCCCTGCATGATCGCCTGGGTTTCAAGACCACCGGACAAATGCCGCAGGTCGGCACCAAATTCGGCCGCTGGCTGGACCTGACCTTCATGCAGCTCGACCTGTCGCCCGGTGCTCAGCCACCGGCTTCGCAAGCCCCCTCCGCCCTTTAGAGAGCACGCCATGAATCCAGCACAGCTGCGCCGCGTCACCGCCGAAAGCTTCGCGCATTACCGCCAGGGTCTGGCGCAATTGTTGTTCGATACGGTTCATGATGGCGCGTCGGTCGGTTTCATGGCCGACCTCGACATGGCGCAGGCCTACGGCTGGTGCGACGGGCTCAGAGCCGATGTCGCCGCTGGCTCTCTGCTGCTGTGGGTGGTGGTCGAGAACGAGAACGTCCTGGCCAGTGCGCAACTGTCGCTGTGCCAGAAGCCCAACGGCCTGAACCGCGCCGAAGTACAGAAACTGATGGTGCTGCCTGCGGCGCGCGGGCGTGGCCTGGGCAGGCAATTGATGGAGGCCGTTGAACAGGCGGCCGTGAAACACAAACGTGGGCTGTTGCACCTGGACACCGAAGCAGGCTCGGCGGCTGAAGCCTTCTACAGCGCGCTGGCCTACCACCGTGTCGGTGAGCTGCCGGATTATTGCGCCACACCGGACGGGCGCCTGCATCCCACCGCCATTTATTTCAAAACCTTGGGGCAACCGACATGATCCCTGGTCAATACCAGATCCAGCCCGGCGATATCGAACTCAACGCCGGACGCCGCACCCTCAGCCTGACCGTCGCCAACAGCGGCGACCGGCCGATTCAGGTGGGCTCGCATTTCCACTTTTTCGAAACCAACGACGCACTGACCTTCGACCGCGCCGCCAGCCGGGGCATGCGCCTGAACATTCCGGCCGGCACCGCGGTGCGCTTCGAGCCGGGCCAGTCCCGCGAAGTCGAGCTGGTGGACCTGGCCGGCTTGCGCAAGGTTTACGGGTTTGCCGGTCGGGTGATGGGCGATCTGGATTGAAGGCTTTTGGAATACCCTTCCTACGCTCCGCGTTCATCGTTATACACAAGTCTGCTTTTGATTCTGGCCGAAGGCCGTAGGAGCGAACTTGTTCGCGAAGAGGCCGGTACAGCCTCCAGAAACAGGGCGTTCGGACTAACGTCTTCGTGAGCAATGCGGATCGCCGCACCGGTCACACAGGCATCCAATCGGGACGTGTGTATGACGATGGGCACTGGGCACGAGGATCAAAAGCTTTGACGACTAACGACTTGCAGCTCGCCGCTGGTCGCTTTGAAAAACTTACAGTTTGCGGCCTGCAGCTTGCCGCTCTGAATCCGAGGTACGAAAGATGAAGATAAGCCGACAAGCCTACGCAGACATGTTCGGCCCCACCGTCGGCGACAAGGTTCGCCTGGCCGACACCGAGCTGTGGATCGAGGTCGAGAAGGACTTCACCACCTACGGCGAAGAAGTGAAGTTCGGCGGTGGCAAGGTCATTCGTGACGGCATGGGCCAAGGCCAGTTGCTGGCCGCTGACGTAGTCGACACACTGATCACCAATGCCCTGATCATCGATCACTGGGGCATCGTCAAGGCCGACGTCGGCATCAAGAACGGGCGTATCGCGGCCATTGGCAAGGCGGGCAACCCGGACATCCAGCCGGACGTGACCATCGCGGTCGGCGCCGCCACCGAAGTCATTGCCGGCGAAGGCATGATCCTTACCGCGGGTGGCGTCGACACGCACATCCACTTCATCTGCCCGCAGCAGATCGAAGAGGCGCTGATGAGCGGCGTGACGACCATGATCGGCGGCGGCACCGGCCCGGCCACGGGCACCAATGCCACCACTGTCACGCCCGGCCCGTGGCACATGGCGCGCATGCTCCAGGCCTCGGACTCGTTCCCGATGAACATCGGCTTCACCGGCAAGGGCAACGTCAGCCTGCCCGGCCCGCTGATCGAGCAGGTCAAGGCGGGGGCCATCGGTCTGAAGTTGCACGAGGACTGGGGCACCACACCTGCGGCCATCGACAACTGCCTAAGCGTGGCCGACGAATACGACGTGCAGGTCGCGATCCACACCGACACCCTCAACGAGTCAGGTTTTGTCGAGACCACCCTGGCCGCGTTCAAGAACCGCACGATTCACACCTATCACACCGAAGGTGCCGGTGGCGGTCACGCGCCGGACATCATCAAGGCCTGTGGTTCGCCGAACGTGCTGCCGAGCTCGACCAACCCGACGCGTCCGTTCACCCGCAACACCATCGACGAGCACCTGGACATGCTCATGGTCTGCCATCACCTGGACCCGAGCATCGCCGAAGACGTGGCTTTCGCGGAAAGCCGCATCCGCCGCGAGACCATCGCTGCCGAAGATATCCTTCACGACCTGGGCGCCTTTTCGATGCTCAGTTCCGACAGCCAAGCCATGGGTCGGGTTGGCGAAGTGATCATGCGCACCTGGCAAACCGCCGACAAGATGAAGAAACAGCGTGGCCCACTGCCGCAGGATGGTCCGGGCAACGACAACTTCCGCGCCAAGCGTTACATCGCCAAATACACCATCAACCCGGCGATCACTCATGGCATCAGTCATGAAGTAGGCTCTATCGAAGTTGGCAAGTGGGCCGACCTGGTGCTGTGGCGTCCGGCATTCTTCGGCGTCAAACCGACCCTGATCCTCAAGGGTGGTGCCATCGCCGCCAGCTTGATGGGCGACGCCAACGCTTCGATCCCGACCCCGCAACCGGTTCATTACCGCCCGATGTTCGCCAGCTACGGCAGCTCATTGCACGCCACCAGCCTGACATTCATCAGCCAGGCAGCGTTCGATGCCGGTGTACCGGAGTCACTGGGCCTGAAGAAGCAGATCGGTGTCGTCAAAGGCTGCCGCACCGTGCAGAAGAAAGACCTGATCCACAACGATTACCTGCCGGACATCGAAGTCGACCCGCAGACCTATCAGGTCAAGGCCGACGGGGTGTTGCTGTGGTGCGAGCCCGCGGATGTGCTGCCGATGGCGCAGCGGTACTTTCTGTTTTGAACCCAAAAAAGGGCCTCCCCTTCGGACGGCCCTTTGATGTTACCGACTTGGCCTGGTATTCGGTTACCTCGGGTAGAAATTTCGACCAGGACCGGCTTCGCCTTGCTGGCTTCAAGAGCTTCCTGTTGAAAGATCGCATCTGTAACCGTAATGACGCTCATGTCATGGCCCTCCGTTCGTATAGTCCCCGGAGGGAACATAGGACGAAGCGAATAGGACGTCTACTGACAGAAATGACAGCAAACGCCCTGTTTGTCGTGTCATGCAAAGGAGGTAATATGCGCCCATTCTTTCGTCACGCATCTCCAAAGGTAACCGGCCATGCGCCTTTCCGAATTCATCGTTATTCATGTGGATCGCATCGTCGATGAATGGGAAGACTTCGCCAGAACCCTGAAACCGGCGGCAGAAACGATGAGCAAAGCCGAGCTGCGGGATCATGCCAAGTCGATCCTGCTCGCCGCTGCGCGGGACATGAATACCGCGCAGAGCAAAAGCGAGGAGATTGCCAAGGCCAGAGGCGAAGAGTTGAACAAGACGCCAAGCCTGGACGAAGCAGCCAGCAGCCATGGCGAGTTGCGTCATGAGGTCGGCTTTGATCTGGTGCAGATGACGTCGGAATTTCGCCATCTGCGCGCCAGCGTCATCCGCCTTTGGGTAGAAAGCCTGGCAGCGCCGCAACTGGCCGATTTTCAGGACGTGATTCGTTTCAACGAAGCCATCGACGAGGCGCTTGCCGAATCCACCGCTGCCTATGCGGAACGGGTCGGCCGCTCACGGGATATATTTCTTGCCATTCTGGGTCACGATCTGCGCGCGCCGCTGCAGGCCGTCAGCATGTCGACGGAATTGCTGGCACGCAAGATAGCGCTGGACGAAAAGACCCAATCCTATGTTTCGCGTATCCAGACCAGCACCCGCCATATGGGCTCGATGGTCAGCGATCTGCTGGAATTCGTGCGCAGTCGCCTGGGCGCCGGGCTACCGGTTGAACGCAAATACATGGATTTGGCCAGTGCTTGCCGTGAAGCCATCGAGGAAGCCTGCGCCGGGCGACCGGACTCTGTTCCGGTACTGAACATCGAAGGCAACACCAAGGGTCACTGGGACGCCGGACGGATCAGCCAGATGTTACAGAATCTGATCGGCAACGCCCTGCAGCACGGTGCGGCCAGTCACGAGATAACGGTCAGTGTTACGGGTGCCGAGAAAGCGGTGGTATTGGTGGTACACAACGAAGGCAAGCCGATTGCCGAAGACGCTATCGGGACGATCTTCGATCCGCTGGTGCGCAGCACCGAGGAAAACAGCGAAACACGCGGTACATCGACCAGCCTGGGTCTTGGCCTGTTCATCGTCAAGGAAGTGGTCAACGCCCACGGTGGCAGCATCACTGTGACCTCGACCATTGGTGAGGGCACGACCTTCAATGTGGTGCTGCCGAAAAACTGAGCGAGGCTGATTGCCTGCTGATGCGGGTGGCGCATCAGCCCATTCAGAAAAGACAGAATCGCAAGACCGCTACGCTCAACCCTTCCACTGCGCGCGAGGATCGAACGACGAACTGTCTGCCAGTTTCTGCCAGAGCGCCCGGGTAGCCTCGTCGGTGTGCTTGGGCACGACGACTTTCAACTGCGCGTAAAGATCACCGCGTTCGCCACTCTTGTTCATCAAGCCATTACCCTTGATCCGCAGACGCTGACCGTTCTGACTGTCCGGGCGGATGGTCAGGTTGATCCTGCTGGTCAGCGTCGGCACAGCGACCTTGGTACCCAGCACGGCTTCCCAGGGGGCCAGTGGGACGGTGATGACCAGATCATGCCCCTCGACCTCGAACAGCGGGTGCGGGGCCAGGCGAATGATCAGGTACAGGTCGCCATTGGCACCACCGCCCACGCCCGGCGCGCCCTGCCCCTTCAGGCGAATACGCTCGCCATCGACCACGCCCGCGGGAATCTTCACGTTCAGGGTCTTGGTGATATCGCTCATGCGCTGCCCGTTGGGGCTGTGCTGCGGCACCTTGAAGCTGACCTGCTTGGATTCCCCCGACAGGGTCTCTTCGAGGAATACCGCCAGTTCCATCTCCACGTCCTGCCCGGTACGCCCAGGGTTGCGGGTACGCCCGCCCTGCTGTGGCCGGCCACCGAAAATGGAGCTGAAAAACTCCGAGAAGTCTGCCGTTTCCTCGAACCCGCCTGCCCCGGCGCCGGCACGGCTTTGCCAGCCCGGCGGGGTCTGGAACGGGCGGCCCTGACGACCGTATTTGCGCAGCTCGTCATACTCGGCGCGCTTTTCCGGGCTGCTGAGTACCTCATACGCTTCGGAGGCTTCCTTGAACTTGTCTTCGGCGCCTGCCTCCTTGCTGACGTCCGGGTGATACTTGCGCGCGAGTTTGCGATAGGCGGTCTTGATCGCCTTGTCGTCCGCAGTCGGCTCCACGGCAAGTATCTTGTAGTAGTCTTTGAAATCCATGTAACGATCACCCATCCGAATTATCCGGCAAAGCCAGATACGCTGGCGTCACGTGCCCAGCTCCCTCTGTCACGAGGCATCTGGATTACCTAACGTCGAAAAATATACAGATAGACCAGCTGCCTTTGTCGGCAGGTCGATAGCTCGACAACATAATGTCCGACAACAGGGTCTACCGAGAATCCCTTCAAGATTGGGGGTAACGGGCCTCAGTTCAAGCCTTGGTCGCAAATACAGCCAGGTAAATATAAGCGACGTGTCGCGCTACGCAATTTGCCCGCGCTGGCATAAACTGCGCGGCCGTTTTTTGACTGGAACGTAAAAGACATGAATGACCAATCCCCGGCCCGTGCCTGCGGTATCGATTTCGGCACGTCCAACTCCACTGTCGGCTGGCAACGACCCGGCATGGAATCGTTGATCGCGCTGGAGGACGACAAGATTACCCTGCCTTCGGTGGTGTTCTTCAATATGGAAGAACGCCGCCCGGTGTATGGCCGCCTGGCGCTTCACGAGTATCTGGAGGGCTACGAAGGCCGCCTGATGCGCTCGCTCAAGAGCCTGCTGGGCTCGAAGCTGATCAAGCATGACACCAGCGTGCTGGGCACGGCGATGCCGTTCAAGGATTTGCTGGCACTGTTTATCGGCGAGCTGAAAAAGCGCGCGGAGCAAACAGCTGGCCGCGAATTCGAGCAGGTCGTGCTGGGCCGTCCGGTGCATTTTGTCGATGACGACGCTCAGGCCGATCAGGAAGCCGAAGACACGCTGGCTGAAGTGGCGCGCAAGATCGGCTTCAAGGACGTATCTTTCCAGTTCGAGCCCATCGCTGCGGCCTTCGATTATGAGTCCACCATCCAGGACGAAGAGCTGGTGCTGATTGTTGACATCGGCGGCGGTACGTCAGACTTTTCGCTGGTACGTCTGTCGCCCGAGCGACGCCGGCACGATGATCGCCAGCAGGACATCCTTGCCACCGGTGGCATACACATCGGCGGGACCGACTTCGACAAGCAGTTGAGCCTGCAAGGCGTGATGCCGCTGTTCGGTTATGGCAGCCGCATGAAAAGCGGTGCGTACATGCCCACCAGCCACCACATGAACCTGGCGACCTGGCACACCATCAACGCGGTGTACTCGCAAAAATCGCAACTGGCCCTGGGCAGCATGCGCTACGACATCGAAGACACCGGTGGCATCGATCGCCTGTTCAAGCTGATCGAACAACGCGCCGGGCACTGGCTGGCCATGGAAGTGGAAGAAACCAAGATCCAGCTGACCCACGCCGACAGCCGCCATCTGCCTATGGATCGCGTGGAAGCCGGACTGAGCGTGGACCTGAGCCGGGTGATGTTCGAAGCAGCGATCGACGCCCAGCTCGAGCGGGTGCGCAACAGCGTGACGAACTTGCTGAACGATGCGGGCGTGAGTGTCGAACAGGTCAGCACGGTGTTCTTCACCGGCGGTTCAAGCGGCATCCCTGCCCTGCGCAACAGCGTCTCGGACATGCTGCCCAACGCGCGCCACGTTGAAGGCAACATCTTCGGCAGCATCGGTAGCGGCCTGGCCATCGAAGCGAAGAAGCGTTACGGCTAGTCATGCGCCTATCGTGGGAATGCCCTTCGTGATGCTCCGCGTCACAGATCGCTGATCTTGTGGGAGCGAACTTGCTCGCGAAGGCGGATTACCTGACCAATGGGCTTCCAGCGGCTGCACCGGCCTCTTCGTGAGCAAGCTCACTCCTGTAGGGCCGGGGTGTTTTCAAGCCATGTGAATCACTCCCACGGGCGGGCGTGTTTCGAGCCATGTGGATGTTCTGCGGCACTGCAGACGCAGAGCGTCCAGAACTGCATGCCAACGCGGTGAAGTGACAGGCGTTGTTTCGGACGGCTACATGCGCAAGCGCCCTAGACCAACCCTTCCTTCTGCAACTCGCTCTTCAGATACGCATAGTAAATCGGCCCTGCAACCACGCCCGGCAGGCCGAATGCGGCTTCGAACAGCAGCATCGCCAGCAGCAACTCCCACGACTTGGCGTTGATCTGTCCGCCCACGATGCGCGCATTGAGGAAATACTCGACCTTGTGGATCACGATCAGATAGCCCAGCGCAGCCAGCGCGACCCAGATCGAGATGGACATGCCGACGATGAAGATCAACGTGTTGGACATCAGGTTACCCACCACCGGCAACAGGCCGAGCAGGAAGGTCATGATGATCAGGGTCTTGGTCAGCGGCAGGTGAATTCCGCACAGCGGCAATACGATGGCCAGGAACACCGACGTGAACGCCGTGTTGAGCAGGGAAATCTTGATCTGGGCAAAAACAATGTTGCGAAACGCCCGGCTGACCAGGTACAGGCGATCGAACAGAGCAGCCGCCAGCGGCTTGCGCGCATGCACGTCGGAGATACGCTGCAAGGCAATGATCGCGCCCAGTACCATGCCGATCAGCATGGTGACGAACATGTGCGCCGCCCCCTTGCCGATCAACTGCAATTCGCCCACGTGCTTCTGCAGCCATTGCCCGAGCGAAACCTGAAACTCCGCTGCGCTGGCAGGCAGGTAGGCGTCGATGAACGGAGGCAGCTGACCACGAGCGCGGTCGACCAGGGTCATGAACTTGTCGAGCGAGGCGCCCGGATTTTCGGCTTCGTGCAGCACAAAACTGATGGCGCCGGCAAAAATCAGCGTCAGCAGGCTGACCACGAGCGTGCCGAGCAACGCTACGGCCAGCCAGCGAGCACGTTCGCCGGAGATCAGCCGTTGCAGTTTGGGGGTCAACATGTTGACCAGCTCGAAAACCAACAGTCCGGCCAACAGACTGGGCAACAACTTGAATGGCAACACCAATAACAGACCGCCAAATACAAGAATCCAGCTGGCTATTAACACCTGACGCGCAGAAAACGTTGGCATAGACCCTCAACGGGCAACACAAGGAAGGTGGGCAGTCTGCCAGCCTTCTCAGTCCAGAACCAGTGATCAGAAAGCCGGAAAAAACACGCCGCAATGATCTGCCCGATGATCGGCTCGAGAACGGCGCGAAAGTGCAGTGTTTACTGCACCCGCGCCTCTTGCCTGCCGCAAAGATGCCGACTGAAAAATTATTTCTTCTTGAGACAATCGCTCATGAAACTCTTGCGCGCGTCTCCCTTGAGCGCCTGAGTGCTGGCAGTCGCGTTGCAGGTTTTCATCTTCTCCTGCTGGGTCGCCGCTGGCGGCGGTGCCGCTTTAAGGCAAGTGCTCATGAACGTCTTGCGCTCATCGCCCTTCAGCGACTTCGCGCTGGCGTCGGCATTGCAGGTGGTCATTTTGTTCTGCTGCGCGGTCGCAGCGAAACCCTGGGCAGATAACATCAAGCCAACGAGCAATACAGGAATACCGAGCTTGTTCATCGATCCACTCTCCAGATCCACTGCACCGGGCGGCACAGACTGAGATTCAGTGTAGTCAGCGTCTGCGCTCTGTGACGGAGCACCCAACATCGCCGCTGGCATTCTCGACAAACAGGCGGATAATTACGCCTCGCTCTAACGATGATCCACTCATGCAATACGCTTTTCCGCTGATTACCATCCTTATCTGGGCGATCAACACAGCCGTCACCAAGGCGTCTGCCGGGGTGATCTTTCCGGCTGAAATTGGCTTTTATCGCTGGGCGCTGGCTGGCTTGCTGTTCACACCGTTCATGCTCGGGCCTGTGTGGGCGAACCGAGCGGCGATCAAACCGGTACTCGGCAAGATTTTCATTCTGGCCGTGCTCGGCACAGCGCTGTATCAAAGCCTGGCGTATTTCGCGGCCAGCCTGACAACCGCCACCAACATGGGGATCATTCAGTCGATGGTGCCGATGATGGCGCTGGGGCTGTCGATAGCCTGCCTCGGCACTCGGCTGACCTCGGGTGCGCTGCTGGGGGCGGTGCTGTCATTCGCGGGAGTGGTGGTCGTGGTCTCGGCGGGCAATCCGGCCGGCCTGATTGAGCAGGGGGTCAATCGGGGCGATGCGATGGTGCTGGTGGCCGCCGCATCGTATGCGGTCTACAGCACGCTGCTGAAGAAGTGGCAGTTGCGTTTGCCGCCCCTGCAGTTGCTTTACGTACAGATCCTGCTGGCGATTATCGTTTTGCTGCCGCCGTTCATGCTGTCGGAGAAAACCGGTCTGAATGCGAACAACATACCGATGGTGCTGTACGCAGCGATTCCAACCTCGATGCTCGCACCCTGGTTGTGGATGACCTCGATCATGCGCCTGGGCCCCAGCCGCACAACACTGTTCTTCAACCTGATGCCCATCGCCACGGCCTTGATTGCCGCGGCGACACTGGGCGAGCAGCTGGCGCTCTATCACCTGTTCGGCGGAGCGCTGACCCTCTGCGGCGTCATCCTCGCGGAACGCTGGACGACGCCGCTGCGATCCAGGGCGGACTAGGCAGTCGCGCTGCCTTCGCTGCCCTCCAGGCTGTGAATCGACACATCGGTGATGCCGGCGGCAAGCGGCAGCCCGGCTTCACCCATTGGCAGCTCGTCCAGTTCTACGTGATGCTTGAGCGCCAGTTCGTGCACCACTTCGATGATGGGCACATCCAGATTCTCGATAATGTCTACGTGGTGCTCGCCGAGCAGGGTGTACTCGATCTCATACAGTTCTTTATCGCTCATCGCATCTTCCTGGCCGTCACTGAGGAGCGGCTGATTAACGAACTACGGTCCGACAACCGATGACCGAGCCCAAGGCTGAGCAAAACGCTCAACCATGCCATCAGATTGACCTCGGCCTTTCGGGAACGTGCGAGGAATATTCAAAGCGCTTCTCATGCCCGATTGTCATGGCGTTCAGGGGGGTTCAGCAACGGCATCGGGGTGGATGCAAGGTACTGCCTCATCGCCATCTTTTTTTCGAACTCTTGAGCCCCTCCTCTGCTCCAAGGCATACCGGGCCAAAACCGGCTCTGACATGTGGAGCAATAACGATGTACAAAAAACTCTTCGCGGCGACCTTTGTATTGGCGACGATGGCTGGCTGCAGCAACACAACCGTGCAGAACCCGGTGGACTACGTCACTTATCGCAACGAGCCGCTGGTCAAGCAGGTCGAGAACGGCATGACGCGCCAGCAGGTCCTGACTATCGGCGGTGAGCCGTCGAGCACTATCGAGCGTAAGGTCAACCCAGGCACTTGCAACAACTACGTCATGAACAAGGACGGCCACAAACAGGTCTACCACGTCAGCTTCAACAGCGACGGCCGTGTGACCAACAAAGGTTTCATGACGTGCGAACAACGCGAGAAGAACGAAAAAGCGATGTAATCAAAACGCAGGCACAAACAAAAAGCCCGAGGCATGGATGCCTCGGGCTTTTTGTTGAATGCGTTTTTAGAAAACCAGCTTGAACAGGGCGATAACCACGACCAGGCCGATCAGAAAGATGATGCCAACGGTGCTTCCCAGGAACTTGAGCATTGTGTATCTCCACGATTTATTTGGGTCTCAAGGTTGGGACCGCGGGGCTCGGCACTCGTTTCTTATATTTTTACATTCAGACACAGCCGTCCGTATCAGTGAAAATCCGATAAAACTTTTTGCCCCCTTCGCTACTCACAATCTTTGCTGATCCTGCCGGGCCACCCACAGAGCGAGACAGCAAAACCTGATGAGTCCTGGAGATAAATGATGAATTCTGCACCGCAATCACAGCTTTCCGATGTAAATACTCTGCGCCAGCGCGCACGCCAGAACGTTGAGGATGGTGCTGTGACTCAAGGCTACAGCGCTGACCGCGAAACGGTCCTGCGCCTGCTCAATGAATCGCTGGCTACCGAGCTGGTCTGTGTGCTGCGCTACAAGCGCCACTACTACATGGCGTCAGGCCTGAAAGCGAGCGTCGCGGCAGCCGAGTTTCTGGAACACGCAGAGCAGGAAGCGCAGCACGCCGACAAACTGGCCGAGCGTATCGTGCAACTGGGCGGCGAGCCGGAGTTCAACCCGGACACCCTGTCGAAGAACTCCCACGCGCAGTACGTGGCGGGTAACACACTGAAGGAAATGGTTTACGAAGATCTGGTTGCCGAGCGCATCGCCGTCGACAGCTATCGCGAAATCATTCAATACCTCGGCGACAGCGACCCGACTACCCGCCGCATTTTCGAAGAGATCCTTGCTCAGGAAGAAGAGCACGCTGATGACATGGCGGATATTCTCGAAGACCTGTAACTCGCGACAGCAAATGAAAAGCCAGGACCTGTGTCCTGGCTTTTTTGTGGGGAAGTATTTTCTCAGGCCAGCGACGTAAACATCGTTCCTCACGCTCCAGCGTGGGAATGCATTTCTGGACGCTCTGGGTCCGGCCAAGTGCGCGCCAACGCGGAGCGCTGGCACGAGAGGTGGAGCGTTACTTCACCGTCTTAGGCGCCTTGCCGGTGCGCATCTGCTCCAACAGCGGGCCACACTGATTGGGCTCGCTGTCGCCAGTGGCGACCAGCGCCAGCAGACCTGCAGCAGGGCCTACGGTTGCGCCGAGCAGGACCATGCCGGCTCCGCGCAGCAACAGCGGGCCGGACTGTACGCCTGCGTTGGGCTTGGCGAACGGGCCGTTGACATACAACGGCGAGCGCAGCGAGAACACGCGGAAGCCCTTGGACTCAGGGTTGATCTGCAGGTCCAGTTGCTCGGTCTTCAGGTTCGCAGTGCCGTTGATGTAGATGATGGCGTTCTCGGTATCGAACACAAACAGCCGGCTGGTCGCCAGCCCGTCCTTGATGCCGAAGTCCGAGGCCGCGCAATTGATTTTTACGTCCTTGTCGCCGAACAGCTTGCCAACGACGTAGTTGCCCACGTTGAGCCCGGCAATTTCCATCAGGCCACGACTGATCGCACCGTCGTTCACCAGCATCTTCATTTCGCCGTTGGCAGTCCCCAGCAAGGCTGCAACCGAGTTGCCACGGCCACTGATATCGGCATCGCCGTTCAGCTCACCGAAGCTGGTTTTCATCGGTTCGAAGGTCGGGAACAGTTGCTTGAGCTTGAAATTGCGCGCCGACAGCCTGGCCCTGCCCTGCATCGGTTTGTTTTGCCCGTTGAGGCGAATGTCCGCGTCCAGCTTGCCACCTGCCACCCCAAAACGCAGCGGCTCGAGGCTCAACTGACCATCGTTGAGAACCAGATGGGTGTAGAGGTCAGTGAACGGCAGGTCCGGGCTCTGCACGATGCGCTTGCCGGTGAACTCCACGTCGGCATCCATCGCCCGCCAGCGATCAGTCTGAAACTCCTCGACAGGCAGTACCTTGCCCGAAGGCTGCTTGCTCTCGCCACCGCGCTTTTTCTGCGCGGCATTGGAGTCCGCACCGATCAGTGGCGCGAGGTCACTGAACAGCAATTGATTGGAGACCAGCACGCCACTCAGCTTGGGCCGGGGCTGACTGGCAACGAAGCCCAGGTCGCCGTGGATATCGCTGTTGCCGATCTTGCCGTTGAAGCCTTCGTAACGGAAGTTGGCGCCGGCCGGGTCGTGCAGTTTGGCGATCAGGCGGCCATCGGTGGAGTACGCCGGAGAATCCGGCAGGGTCACACCCGTCAGCGGGTACAGATTGCTCAGGCTCGCGCCGGAAAGCTTAAGGCGCAGGTCCAGCGCGCCCAGGTTCTGTGGATCGGTCAGGGTCCCGGCGATCACCGCATGGGTGTCACCGACCTTCACGTCAGCCTGTACCGGAAACGGTTGATTGGCATCCTTGAGAGCGAGCAGGCCGCCGACCTTGCCGGTGCCGCTCAGCTTCTGACCGTGGTACTGGCCGGTGACCGCCAGACCGAATGCGTAATCCTGCGGTACTGCGCCCTTGTCCTGGGCCTTTTTCGCTTCCTTGCTGCCGACGATTTCACTGAACGGGATCGGCTTGCCGAGCAGGTCGATCACCACGTCCAGGTTGGCGTTGAGCTTCTGGTCGTTGAAGCTCACCAGTCCCTTGTCGAACTTGATCGCGCCGATGTCCATCACCCACTTGGAGGGCTCGGCGTTCGGGTCGGATTTGGGCAGATCGAACACCCAGTTGGCACGACCATCGGCCAGACGCTCGAGTTTAGCCTCGGGTCCGGTCAGATCGATACGCGGGATAACCACTTGCTGCGCCAGCAGCGGCAGCAGCGAGAGACGAAATTCGACGTGCTTGAGGGTCACCATCTGCGGGGTCTTCGACCACTCAGGGTTACCCAGACTCAGGTCGTCAGCAACAAAGTGCGGCGACGGCACCCAGGCACGCCAGCCACCGAGTTCGGGCTCACGCGTCCAGCGCACATCCAGATCACCATTGATGGCGAACGGACGATGCAGCGCTTCGCTGACTTTCGCATTGAGGGTGGGTTTGATGCGATTCCAGTCGAAAGTGACGATCACAATGACCAATATAGCCAGCACCACCAACAACGTGGCACCTGTCCAGGCGAAAATCTTGCGGCTGCGCGTCATGCGTCACTCTCCAGAAAACAGCGCCCCGACCCTGGCGCGCTGAATACGACATGAATGTTCGACTGACAAACGCGCCGAGGGTTTGATTTGAATACGAAAATGCATCGAAGGCCAGCACTCATGCACTATTACTGGTCAAGGAGCCTGACTGAAAACCCTTTCGACGCAGGTAAAGCGCATTTGCTAAAGTGCAACCCAGCCTAATCCAAGAATCGTTTGAGCCATGCTGCCCCGCGCCGAACAGAAACAACAGACCCGAAGAGCCCTGCTCGATGCTGCCCACCAATTGATGGAGAGCGGGCGCGGCTTCGGCAGCCTGAGCCTGCGGGAAGTGGCGCGCACGGCAGGCATCGTACCAACCGGGTTCTACCGGCACTTTGAAGACATGGACCAGTTGGGGCTGGCGCTGGTCAGCGAGGTCGGCCAGACCTTTCGCGAGACCATCAGGCTGGTGCGCCACAACGAATTCGCCATGGGCGGGCTGATTCGTGCCTCGGTGAAGATATTCCTCGAACGTGTGGCGGCCAACCGGTCGCAGTTCCTGTTTCTGGCGCGCGAACAATACGGCGGCTCCTTGAAGGTGCGTCAGGCGCTTGGCGCATTGCGCGAAGGCATCAGCGCCGACCTCACAGCCGACCTGGCAAAGATGCCCAAATGGCAGCACCTGAATGCCGATGCCCTGTCGATTATCGCCGACCTGGTGGTCAAAAGCGTGTTCGCGATGCTGCCGGAGCTGATCGACCCGCCGCCCGCCTCGCTCGCCCCGCACCTGACACCTCAGGCGAAGATCACTCAGCAACTGCGCTTCATCTTCATTGGCGCACGGCACTGGCGTGGTCTGGGCAGTCACGATTGAGCGGCGACACGCTCTGCCTGGGGCTGAGATGTGAACCGTCTCACTATTAACTTCACTTCTAGCAACCCAAACGCACCAAATTAAAGCACTATCATGATTACGCACCAAAATAGATCTTTAGTGATCTTGCCGATGCTTGGATCACCTGCCTCTGTCAGCCATTTCCCCGCAAGCTGCACTGTTGGCAAGCCCCTTGCTCTGATTTGAAGCATCGCAATTGGCTGGAAGCTATCTGATGCTGGTGATTCACGACCGAATCGAACCTCAGGCCGAATGGGCCGCCGAGCTGCATTTGAATTTCGAGGCACGCAGCAAAAGTCGACTGCGCTGCTTCAGTGCGGAAAACGAAGACGTTGGCCTCTTTCTGCAACGCGGTCAGTCGCCGCTGCGCGATGGCGAGTTTCTTCAGGCCCAGGACGGCCGCGTGGTGCGTGTCTGCGCACGTCCCGAAAAACTCATGCACGTCACGTGCAGCAGTACTTTCGAACTGACCCGCGCGGCCTATCACCTTGGCAATCGCCACGTGGCCCTGCAAGTCGGCGACGGCTGGCTGCGCCTGCTCGACGATTACGTGCTCAAGGCGATGCTCGACCAACTGGGCGCCACTGTCGAAACCATCGAAGCGCCGTTCCAGCCGGAACATGGCGCCTACGGCGGTGGGCATCATCATTCGCGCGCGGGCGAGGAGGATTTCAACTATCCGCCGCGCATGCACCAGTTCGGCGTGCGCAAGTGAACAGCGCCTGGGCGCTATTGCGCCTGGCCAGTCCGCAGCTGCCTATCGGTGGCTACAGCTATTCGCAAGGGCTGGAAATGGCCGTGGAGCAATCCATTGTGGTGGACCCGCCGACCGCGGGCCGCTGGATCGGCGATCAACTGCTGCTCAATCTCGCGCGCTTCGAGGCCCCGCTGCTGCTGGCTCATTGCGAGGCGGCGGCAGCCGGTGACTGGGGCCAGTTGCTGCAAGTCAGCGAGCAGCATCGCGCCAGCCGCGAGACCCGCGAGCTGCATCTGGAAAGCCGGCAGATGGGCTACTCCCTGCAACAGTTGCTCAATGGCCTGCCTGAACTGGATCGTGAAGCACGCCAGTTTCTGCAGCAGACTGCCGAGCCGCACCTGGCCCTTGGCTGGGCGCTGGCCGCACGCGCCTGGCAGATCAGCCCGCAGGATGCGCTGGCCGCCTGGCTATGGAGCTGGCTTGAAAACCAGCTGGCCGTGCTGATGAAAACCCTGCCGCTGGGCCAGCAAGCCGCCCAGCGCCTGACCAGCGAGCTGTTGCCGTTATTGCAGCAGGCGCAGGTCAGTGCCAGCACACAAGATCCCTGCCATGCCGGCAGCGCAGCCTTTGGCCTGTCCCTGGCGAGCATGGCGCACGAACGTCAATACAGCCGGTTATTCCGGTCCTGATCATTCCTTATGGAGAACTCAATGAACAGCCAACCTCTGCGCGTCGGAATCGGTGGCCCGGTCGGATCCGGCAAGACGGCGCTGACCCTGGCGCTGTGCCTGGCATTGCGCGACCGCTATAACCTGGCCGTGGTGACCAACGATATCTATACCCGCGAAGACGCTGACTTTCTGGTGCGCAACGAGGCACTGGCCCCTGAGCGCATCATCGGCGTTGAAACAGGCGGCTGCCCACACACCGCGATTCGCGAGGACGCTTCGATCAACCTGGAAGCAGTCGACCAGCTCAATCGCCGCTTCGAAGGCCTGGACCTGATCATCGTCGAATCCGGTGGCGATAACCTTTCCGCGACCTTCAGCCCGGAGCTTTCCGACCTGACCATCTACGTGATCGACGTGTCGGCCGGCGACAAGCTGCCGCGCAAGGGCGGTCCAGGCATCTGCAAGTCCGACCTGCTGGTGATCAACAAGATCGACCTCGCCCCTTTGGTAGGCGCGTCACTTGAAATGATGGACAGCGACACGCGCAGGATGCGTGGCGAAAAGCCGTTCGTGTTCAGCAATCAGAAAACCGGCCAAGGTCTGGAACAGATCATTGCCTTCATTGAGCGCCAGGGCCTGCTGACTGCCGCCGCCTGAATTCACAACCAAAAGGAACCCGTCGATGAACTACAAAAAAGCCCTTGGCGCCCTGGCGCTGTTGCTGGTCCCGACTCTGGCGCTGGCTCACCCCGGTCATGGCGATAATGGCCTGATCGCAGGTATCAGCCACCCGATTGGCGGGCTGGATCATTTGCTGGCCATGCTGGCCGTCGGCTTGTGGGCTGCGCAGCAACAAGGTTCGGCACGCTGGGCGCTGCCGTGCACCTTCGTTGGCACCATGCTGATTGGCGGCATGCTGGGCTTTGAAGGTTTGAACCTGCCGGCGCTGGAAAGCGGCATTGCCGCCTCGGTACTGGCTCTGGGCCTGGCCGTGGCATTGGCAGTGCGTCCGCCGCTGGCGCTAGCGGTAGCCGCAACAGCCCTGTTCGCGTTGTTCCACGGCGTAGCGCATGGCCTTGAACTGCCGGAAATGTCCAGCCCATGGGCGTACGCAGCAGGTTTCGTTGCTGCAACTGCGGCCTTGCATGCGCTGGGTTATGCGGTGGTTCGCGTGTTGCCTCAGGCGGCGGCCCCCCTGGTGCGTATCGCCGGTGCAGCCTCTGCGGCAGCGGGTGTCTGGTTACTCGCAGCCTGATGGCGTTTCGCGCTGATCGTATCCGCTTCAGCCGGGGGGGGGACGATCAGCGCGAAAGCGCGGGAATTCGGTACAGGTAAAGCAGCACTGCGCTGGCAAACGCCAGCAGGCAGACCGGCAAGGGATGCAGACCGAACAGCACCGCGATGGCCGCGATCCAGGCGGGCAAACCGGCGGCCAGGAACGCCAGGCGGCGGATGGCAGCGAGTTTGAGCCATGCTGCCGGCTCCTCGGGTGTATCGAGTGCAGCCTGGGTGGCCGCCAACGCGCGCTTGTAGGCGCCGAAGGGTTTCAGGCTGACGAACATCGAGCCTATCCCGGCGATGAACAGCGGGATCGCCAACACCGGAATGAGCGGTTCGCTGGCACCAAAAAATACACAGACCACCAGCAATGGCGCCAGGGTCAGACCCAGTTGACGCCACCATTGCATCTCCAGCTTTTGACGAACCTCGCTGCGTGTCACGCGGGGCCGACCTCGCTTTGATGTTCGTTGCCCATCATGTGCCCCAGCTTGCCCGCCTTGGTCGCCAGATAAAGACGGTTATGCGGGTTTTGTCCGGTGTGCAGAGGCACGCGCTCGGCGACCCTGATGCCCATGTCGGTCAAGGCTTTGACCTTGCGCGGGTTGTTGGTCATCAGCCGCAACGATTGCACGCCCAGATGCTGAAGCATCGGCAGGCAGATCGCGTAGTCACGCTGATCGGCAGCAAAGCCCAGGCGCTCGTTGGCCTCAACCGTATCGGCGCCGCCATCCTGCAGCTCGTAGGCGCGGATCTTGTTCATCAGACCGATACCGCGCCCTTCTTGACGCAGGTACAGCAGTACACCACGCCCTTCGGTGGCGATGGCGCGCAGGGCAGCCTCCAGTTGAGAACCGCAATCGCAACGCTGACTGAACAGGGCATCGCCCGTCAGGCATTCGGAATGTACGCGACCCAGAACCGGCTCACCGTCCGCCACATCGCCCAGACTCAGGACGACATGTTCACGGCCGGTTGCCGACTCGATAAAGCCGTGCATGGCAAATTCTGCAAAGGGAGTGGGCAGTTTGGAAGCGGCGACAAAGACGACGGGCACCGTGTGCTCCTGATCAGTGTGAAGACTGGAAATTCGCAAGATTTGCATTGTAACAGCAGGTTCCTGCGGACGCTCAGGGTGAATTCTCGGGCATTTAGATCATAAAGTTCGATAGATAGAAGCGCTCATCCGCTCACTGCTCAGCGCCAAAATGCTGGTAGCCGCGCGTGTCGGGCGTGACGTCTTGCCCTGTGTCGTCGACAAGCACGACGCCTTGACCCTGCTCTACCCGGCCAATGACATGCACCGGCCAGCCTTCTTTCAGCAACGCCGACAGGTGTTCGGAAGGCAGCGTGAAGGCCAGGATGTAATCGTCGCCACCGCTGAGCGCGGCCTGTCGGGCAGAGCGCAGATCGAACAAGGTCAGCAACTGGTCGGACATCGGCAGCCGGTCACGCTCGATCACCAGACGCACAGCCGAAGCGCGGGCGATGTGTCCGCAGTCGGCCAGCAGCCCGTCGGAGATGTCCAGTGCGGACGTCGCCCTGCCCCGCAACGCCTGCCCCAGCGCCAGTTGCGGTTGAGGCGACCAGTAGCGGGCCAGCAATGCTTCGGCGATCGAGGGCTCGGCGCTGCGCTGCTTCAATACCAGCGGCAATGCACCTGCACCATCACCCAACGTGCCGCCGACACACAGCAGGTCACCCGCCTGGGCACCCGCGCGGGTCAGGGCTGATCCGGCCGGCACGGCACCGAACACCGTCAGCGTCAGGCTCAAGGGACCGCGCGTGGTATCACCACCGATCAGACGCAGCGAACAGCCTTGCGCCATCTGGTTCAAGCCGCGAGCGAAGGTCTGCAGCCAGTCGGCATCGACCTGCGGCAGGGTCAGGGCAAGGGTGAACGCGACAGGCCGGGCACCCATGGCCGCCAAGTCACTGGCAGACACCGCCAGCGCACGCTGACCGAGCACAAAGGGGTCGCAGACATCAGGAAAATGTACCCCGGCAACCAGGGTATCGGTCGAGATCGCCAACTGCTCGCCGGGCGCCAACGCCAGCAGCGCGCAGTCGTCGCCGATCCCCAAGGCAACTTCCTCGCCCGCCTGCGCACAGGGCGCGGCGGCGAAGTAATTGCGGATCAGCTCGAACTCTCCCATGAAGGTCAGGCGCGAATCAGCGCTTGTGGGCCTTCACTTCGACTTCACGCAGGCGCGGCGCCAGCTTGTCCAGCACGCCATTGACGAACTTGTGGCCGTCAGTGGAGCCGTAGACTTTCGCCAGCTCGATGCCCTCGTTGATCACTACGCGATAAGGCACGTCGATACGTTTGAGCAGTTCGAACGTCGACAGACGCAATACCGCCAGTTCAATCGGGTCCAGCTCTTCGATGGTCAGATCAAGACAAGGCGAAAGAGCAGCATCGATCTCGGTCTGGTTGGTCGCTACGCCGTGCAGCAGCTCACGGAAGTAGGGGCCGTCAACGTTGCTGAAGTCGTTATCGACCCGAAACTGTGCTTCGATTTCGTTCAGCGCGTGGCCGGCCATGTGCCGTTGGTACAGGGCCTGAGTCGCCATCTGACGCGCTTCGCGACGCTTGGCGCTTTTACCCTTGGCGGCTTCCGGCGATTTGGCGTCGCGCGGGTTGAACTGGTCGGTATCGTCGGAAATCACTTGGCCTCCAGCTGCGACAGCAGACTGACCATTTCGATGGCGGACAGAGCGGCTTCAGCGCCCTTGTTGCCGGCCTTGGTGCCGGAACGCTCGATGGCCTGTTCGATGGAGTCGACGGTCAATACGCCGAAAGCGACCGGCACGCCGAATTCCATGGACACCTGGGACAAGCCCTTGACGCACTCGCCTGCCACGTATTCGAAGTGTGGAGTACCGCCACGGATCACTGCACCCAGTGCGACGATGGCCGCGAACTCGCTGCGTTGGGCAACTTTCTGCACAACCAGTGGAATCTCGAACGCACCCGGCGCACGGATAATGGTGATGTCGCTTTCGCTCACGCCATGGCGTACCAGCGCATCAACGGCACCGCTAACCAGGCTTTCCACGACGAAGCTGTTGAAACGGCCAACTACCAAGGCATAGCGGCCCTGGGGGGCGATGAAGGTACCTTCGATGGTCTTCAAGGTCATTCGGTGAGTCTCGTATTAAAGAGCAAGCCCGCCTTGGGGCGGACTTTGAGGGATATTAGGCCACGAATCATGCCTGTCAGGCCAAGACCTGCGAAAAAACCATCTTTCACACGCCCCGACCTGCCGGTATTTATTCGGAGGGCACGTATTCTACAACTTCCAGATCGAAACCGGATATCGCATTGAACTTCATCGGCGAACTCATCAGGCGCATTTTGCGCACGCCGAGGTCACGAAGGATCTGCGAACCAGCGCCGACCGTGCTGTAAGTGGTCGGTGTCTTGATGGGTTGCTGACCGGCGGTTTCGCGAATATGAGCCAGCAAGACATCGCCATCCAGCGGGTGACCGAGCAGCAGCACCACACCGCTGCCCGCCTCGTTAACCGCGCGCATGGCGGCGCGCAGGCTCCAGCGGCCGGGCTGGCTGACCATCAGCAGGTCACGCAGCGGGTCCATGTTGTGCACGCGAACCAGCGTGGGCTCTTCGGCGCAGATGGTGCCCAGGGTCAGCGCCAGATGCACGTCGCCCTCGACCGAATCGCGGTAGGTCACCAGGTTGAAACTGCCCAGTTCGCTGTCCATCGGCTGCTCAGCAATCCGCTGAACGGTACGTTCGTGGATCATCCGGTAGTGAATAAGGTCGGCGATGGTGCCGATCTTGATGTCATGTTGCAGGGCAAATGCTTCGAGTTCGGCACGTCGCGACATGGTGCCGTCATCGTTCATGACTTCGCAGATCAGGCCCGTCGGCTCGAAACCGGCCATGCGCGCCAGGTCGCAGGCCGCCTCGGTATGACCGGCACGCGCCAGGGTGCCGCCAGCCTGGGCCATGAGCGGGAAAATATGCCCAGGGCTGACGATGTCTTCAGCTTTCGCGTCCTTGGCAGCGGCAGCCTGCACAGTACGTGCGCGGTCGGCTGCCGAGATGCCGGTGGTCACGCCTTCGGCAGCTTCGATGGAAACGGTGAACTTGGTGCCGAAACCCGAACCGTTGCGCGCTGCCATCAGCGGCAGCTTGAGGGTTTCGCAGCGCTCGCGAGTCATCGGCATGCAGATCAGACCACGGGCGAAACGCGCCATGAAGTTGATGTGCTCGGGCTTCACGCATTCGGCGGCCATGATCAGGTCGCCTTCGTTTTCGCGGTCTTCGTCATCCATGAGGATGACCATCTTGCCCTGGCGAATGTCTTCGACCAGTTCTTCGATACTGTTGAGCGCCACGCGGCACCCCCTTCAATCAATTCAGGATTTGAGGTAGCCGTTCTCGGCCAGGAAGCTTTCGGTGATCGTGCCGTGGCCCGGCTCGGCGGCCTTGTCACCCAGCAGCAGGCGCTCCAGATAACGCGCAAGCAGGTCGACCTCCAGGTTGACCTTACGGCCGGGCTGGTAGTCGGCCATGATCGTTTCGCTCCAGGTATGAGGCACGATGGTCAGTTCGAACTCGGCGCCGTTGACCGAATTGACGGTCAGGCTGGTGCCGTCGACCGTAATCGAGCCTTTGTGGGCGATGTATTTGGCCAGTTCACGTGGCGCACGCACCGTAAACTGAATGGCGCGGGCGTTGTCCGCACGGGCGACGATTTCGCCCACGCCGTCGACATGACCGCTGACCAGATGGCCGCCCAGACGCGTAGTCGGGGTCAGGGCCTTTTCCAGGTTGACCCGGCTGCCGCTCTTGAGGTCGACAAATGCGGTGACGGTCAGGGTTTCCCGGCTGACATCAGCCCAGAAGCCATCTCCGGGCAATTCGACGGCGGTCAGGCATACGCCATTCACGGCAATGCTGTCGCCGAGTTTGACGTCGGTCAGGTCAAGCTTGCCGGTTTCCACATAAACGCGGACGTCGCCGCCTTTCGGAGTCAGGGCGCGGATGCTGCCAATGGATTCGATAATGCCGGTAAACATGGGTCCTCCGGGAGAACAAGGGCTGCGCGCTAGGCGAAAGCCGGGAATTATACGCCGGGTGTGCGCACAGGGAGAGCGATGACTCGCCAGTCATTACCGACAGCACGCATTTCCACAATGTTCAGCTCAAGTGCCTCGCTCATCTGCGCCAGGGGCAGATCGAGCAGCGGGCGGGCCGATGAGCCGAGAAACTTGCCGGCGATGAAGAGCTGAAATTCGTCGACCAGCCCGAGACGCGCAAAAGCCCCCGCCAGTCGCGGACCGGCCTCGACCAATACTTCATTGACGCCACGCGCGGCGAGTTCGCCCATCAACCTGCGCAGGTCCACATGACCGGCGCTGTCGGCCAGAGCGAGCATTTCGTGGCCCTCTTCCTGGTAGCGACCTCGCGCCGACGCAGCGGCACACGTCACGACCAGCGCACTGCCTGCCTGGAAGAACGGTGCATCAAGCGGCACACGCAAACGGCCGTCGATCAACACGCGCAACGGCGGGCGTGCAGCGGCCAGTGAGGTCAGTTCGGCATCGAGCCCCAATTCATCAGGGCGTACGGTGAGACGAGCCTTGTCGGCCAGCACCGTATCGGCGCCGCTCAGCACCACACTCGACTGCGCACGCAGACGCTGCACGGCAGAGCGCGCCTCGGGACCGGTGATCCACTGGCTTTCACCGCTGGCCATCGCCGTGCGGCCATCCAGGCTCATGGCCATCTTGACCCGCACGTACGGCAGGCCGGTTTCCATGCGCTTGAGAAAGCCTTTGTTCAGCGCTCGCGCTTCGCTTTCCAGCACACCACATTGAACGCCGATACCGGCATTCATGAGGCGCAACAGGCCACGGCCGGAGACTTCGGGGTTGGGGTCCTGCATCGCAGCGACAACCCGCGTCACTCCGGCTTCGATCAGTGCATCGGCACAGGGCGGTGTGCGCCCCTGGTGACTGCACGGTTCGAGGGTGACGTAAGCGGTCGCGCCTCTGGCCAGCTCGCCAGCCTGGCGCAAGGCATGCACTTCGGCATGCGGCTCACCGGCCCGTACATGCCAGCCTTCGCCAACGATCCGGCCTTCACGCACGATCACGCAGCCGACTCGCGGGTTGGGATGCGTGGAGTACAGCCCCTTGCGCGCCAGCTCGAGTGCTCGCGCCATGTAATGAACGTCGAGAGCCGCCTGTTCAGTCAGCAATGCATTTATTCCTTGCCCGGCTCGCGGGCCAGACGGTCGATTTCTTCACGGAATTCGTTGAGGTCCTGAAAGCGGCGGTACACGGAAGCGAAGCGGATGTAGGCCACTTCGTCGAGCTTCTGCAGCTCGGTCATGACCAGCTCACCCACCACCAGCGATTTGACTTCGCGTTCGCCGGTCGCGCGCAGCTTGTGTTTGATGTGAACCAGGGCCGCTTCAAGGCGTTCGACACTCACCGGACGCTTTTCGAGCGCGCGCTGCATACCGGCGCGCAGTTTTTCTTCATCGAAAGGCTGGCGGCTGCCGTCCTGTTTGATCAGACGCGGCAAGACCAGTTCGGCAGTTTCGAACGTAGTGAAGCGCTCGCCGCAGGCCAGGCACTCGCGTCGGCGGCGTACTTGCTCGCCTTCGGCGACGAGGCGGGAGTCGATGACTTTGGTGTCATTGGCACCGCAGAAGGGACAGTGCATGGTGGCTGGCAACGAAAGAATGGGGAGCGCCATGTTAGCGCATCCTGCCGGCAAGACAAGGCTGAGGGTTTACGGTATATAGACGCGCATTAAAGCGGTGTGAAATTGTCCGGGCTCGGTAATACTGCACGCTTGGCGTCACCCAGCCTTTCGAATTTTGCCTTGTGGAGCTCTTGATGACGTTACGCCCCGCTTTTCTACTCTGCTTCATCGGCTTGCTGGCCGCGTGCAGCAGCAATGACGCGCCGAAACCCGTTGCGCCGCCACCGGTCGCACCGTCGATCAAGCTGCCCGCCGGTCCAGGGCCGTTGCAGCCGTACCAGCGAGAAATCAGCGGGCAGTTGCTGGGCGTACCGGCCGGCGCCGAGGTCGAGCTGGCGATGCTGGTCATCGACGAACGCGGACGTCCGCAGAAGCTGCTGACCAACACCCTGCTCAAGGGTAACGGTCAATCATTGCCGTTCCAGCTGCGCTTCAACCCGGAAGCCTTTCCGGTCGGCGGACGCGTCGAGTTGCGTGGCCGTGCCAGCCAGTCCGGGCAGTTGATTCTGCATCTGCCGTCGATGCGCATTGATCAGCCGGTGACTCAGGCCCTGGGGCAGTTGCAGTTCGTCAAGGCGCCATGATCGCTCCGCAACATCTGCAACACGCGCTGAGCGAACTGCTTGGCGACGCCCGGCTGGCAATTACTTCGCTGCCGGGCACAGATCTGAAGCTGTGGCTGATCGACGATGCCAACATGGACCGCGCCTTCAGCCCGGATGAAACGCGGCGCATTCTGGAAGATCCACCGTACTGGTGCTTTTGCTGGGCCAGCGGCCTGGCTCTGGCACGCTTTCTGGCTGAAAACCCGCACTGGGTGGCCGGCAAGCGGGTACTGGATTTCGGTGCGGGCTCGGGTGTGGCGGGCATTGCCGCGCTCAAGGCAGGGGCGCTTGAGGTAGTGGCCTGTGATCTCGACCCACTGGCGCTCGCTGCCTGCCGGGCCAATGCCGAACTCAATCAGGTGCCATTGAGCTACTCGACGGATTTCTTTGCCGAGGCGGACCGCTTCGATCTGATTCTGGTCGCCGACGTGCTCTACGACCGCGCCAACCTGCCGCTGCTGGATCATTTCCTCTCCCGAGGCCGCGAGGCACTGGTGGCCGATTCCCGCGTGCGCGACTTCAGGCACACTGCCTACCAGCGTCTGACAATGCTGCATGCGCACACCCTGCCGGACCTGGCCGAACCGCACGAGTTTCGCGACGTGAGCCTCTATCACGCGGCGCGGTGAGCGTTCAGCCAGACGGTCTCTGCAGGAGCGAACTTGTTCGCGAAGACGGTCGTTCAAACGATAAATCCCTTGGAGCTCTCCACCCCTTTCACGAACAAGCGAGGCGTCGCCCGGCTCGCTCCCGCGGCCTTCGGCCAGCATCAGGAGCAATGAGTGCGGGAACGATCATGTCCAATAGACGACGCCGCTTTCAGCATTGTCCTGCGGGCTTTATAGTTGGCAGCATTCAGATTCTTCGAGACGTGCAATGAGCCAGGAAACTGCTTACATTTTCGACGCAACCGCCGCGAACTTCGATCAACTGGTGATCGACAAGTCCTTCGACCAGCCCGTGCTCGTCGATTTCTGGGCCGAGTGGTGTGCGCCCTGCAAGGTCTTGATGCCCCTGCTGCAACAAATCACCGAGAGTTATCAGGGCGAGTTGCTGCTGGCCAAGGTCAATTGCGACATCGAGCAGGACATCGTGGCGCGCTTCGGCATTCGCAGCCTGCCTACCGTGGTGCTGTTCAAGGACGGCCAGCCGGTGGATGGCTTTGCCGGTGCACAGCCCGAGTCGGAAATCCGAAAGATCCTCGAACAACACGTAGTCATGCCGCCACCGCCAGCCGCCGACCCGCTCAAGCAGGCACAGATGCTGTTTGCGGAAAGTCGTTTCGCCGAAGCCGAAGCACAGCTCAAGGTGCTGTTGGGCGAAGACAACACCAATGGCGCCGCGCTGATTCTGTATGCGCGCTGCCTGGCCGAACGGGGCGAACTGAGCGAAGCCAAGGCCGTGCTGGATGCGGTCACCGGTGATGCACACAAGGCAGAACTGGCAGGTGCCAAGGCCCAGCTGACGTTCCTCGCGCAAGCCGCGACCCTGCCGGACGCCGCCGAACTGAAAAGCCGTCTTGCACAAAACCCTCAAGACGATGAAGCGGCACTGCAACTGGCGATTCAGCAGTTGTCGCGTCAACAGTACGAAGCTGCGCTCGAGGGCCTGCTCAAGCTGTTCATCCGCAATCGCAATTACGCCGAGGGCCTGCCGCACAAGACGCTGCTGCAAGTATTCGACCTGCTGGGCAACGACCATCCGCTGGTCACGGCGTACCGTCGCAAGCTGTTTGCCGCGCTGTACTAATGTACAAAGCAACAGGCACCGCTCGGGTGCCTGTTGTTGCCGAGCACAGTCAGGTCATGTCGCTTCGACCCAACTGTACAGCGGCGCATCTCCGCCGCTCTCGACTTTCACGTTCGCCGAGTGGCGCAAGCGCACCAGTAGATGCTTGCCCGCTGCGGTGCTGCCCGCCAACCCTTCCAGTTGCCCCAACAGATCCGGCCCACTCATCTGCCCGGCCTTGTACAGCAATTCCTGAGCGACTTGCCAGAGCCTGTCGTCCTGATTGAGCGGCTTGTTCTCGGCCACGGCGGCGGGTACCTCCGGGGCGGCTGCCTTGAGCTGCGCGCCCAGTTGCGCCCAGTCCCCTTCGTCCAGTTCAAGGGTCAAATCCACCGGCCATTGGCCTACGGTTCCACGAATACGCAACATGATGTGCACCTGTTGACAGTCAGGCGTACATGCTCCCACAGGCTGGCGCGCATTCCCATGATCAACCGTAACGCCACGGGTTGAGGACCGGTTCCTTGCCGTTCATGAAATTGCCAAGCGCCCGCACGTCGTAGACGTTTTCCCAGTACTCGATAATTCGGCCATCGCGAAACCGCCACAGGCCGCAAAACGGCATGATGATTTTCCTGCCCCCGCAGTTAGCGCGCATCTCGCCCAGCACCGAGCCGAAGTGATCGTTGGCGACGATGTCGTGGACATCCATGTACAGGGTCTGATGCGTCCGCCTGATCAGATTGATCTGGTGGGAAAGTACTGCCTCCCGGCCGATGGCTATGGACAACCCACCGCCAGCGCCTTGATCCGCCTTGTGCAGCACGATGTCAGCGTCGGCGAATTCGGTGATACGTTCCATATCCTTGTACACAGCACGCAGGACTTCCCTGTTCGAATGGAGCTTGTTCATGAGTATCTTCCCTGATGTCGCACTCGGCCCAGGTCGAGCGCAGGCCCTGGCTGGGATGAAAACCTTCCTGCGCATCCGGCGCAGGTGTAGCGATTTTCATCTTCCAGAGTAGGACTTGATGACGCTAAGTGTGAGACTACTTAGGCATAAGCCCCTGACCGGGTATTCCCGATAAGACCGTCAATAGCGCTTTACTGAAGTTCGGTCTTCCGGCGCCTGGATAAAAACACGTCCACGCAGGTCGCCACTTGTTATAAGATCACATAACAGTTTTTCCGATTATTGTTCTGGAGCCCGCTATGCGCCGTCTGCTACTCGCCCTGCCTTTCGCCCTGTTACCACTCGTTGCTGCGCACGCTGCCGAAGAACACGACCACTATCATGGCGATGAACATGGCAGCCTGGGTGCGCACGAGCACGGCGTAGGACGCCTGGATGTGGTGCTGGAAGGCAAGACGCTGGAGTTCGAATTTGACAGCCCGGCCATGAACATCGTCGGTTTCGAGCACGTTGCGACCTCGGATGAAGACAAGGCCAAAGTCGCCAGGGCCCGTGAGTTGCTGCTCAAGCCCAACGCCTTGTTCAGCATTGCCGATGCCGCCAATTGCTCGGCCACTTCGGTGAAGCTGGAAAGCCCGCTGTTTGGCGACAAGGATGACGATCACGATGAACACGCCAAGGACGGCGAAGCCGATCATCATGAGCACAGCGAAATTCACGGTCACTACAAGTTCGTCTGTGACGCACCGGCCATTCTGAAGAAGCTCGACCTGTCGCAAATCTTCATAACCTTTCCCGACACCAAGAAGCTTCAGGTACAACTGATTTCGCCAGGTGGCCAGTCAGGCGCAGAAGTGATCGCAGCCAACCCGACGCTGAAATTCTGATCGCACCCTGCGGTACAACGACCGGGCCTGGCCCGGTCTTTTAATTTCCAACCGAGCGTGAGTCAGCCCATGACCCAAGCACTGATCGAACTGTCGGACCTGCGCTTCAACTGGCCCGGCCATCCGCAACTGCTGGACATCCCCGAATTCCGTCTGCAAAGCGGCGAAACCCTGTTCCTCAAAGGCCCCAGCGGTAGCGGCAAAACCACATTGCTGGGCCTGCTGGGCGGTGTGCAAAAACCGGTCAGCGGCAGCATTCGCCTGTTGAACCAGGAACTGTCGGCCCTCTCTTCGGCCGCGCGTGACCGCTTTCGCGTCGATCACACTGGCTACATCTTCCAGCAGTTCAACCTGCTGCCATTTTTGTCGGTGCGGGAAAACATCGAACTGCCCTGCCACTTTTCCAGCGTGCGTGCCGAACGTGCCAGACAACGCCACGGCAGCGTCGAGAAAGCCACCACCACCCTGCTCGCCCACCTGGGTCTGAAAGACCCGGCGATGCTGGCACGCCGCGCCGACTCGCTGTCCATCGGCCAACAGCAGCGTGTTGCTGCCGCCCGAGCGCTGATCGGTCAACCGGAGCTGGTGATTGCCGACGAACCTACGTCTGCGCTGGACGCAGACTCGCGCGAGGCGTTCATTCGCCTGTTGTTCGCCGAGTGCCGCGAGGCCGGGGCCAGCCTGCTGTTCGTCAGTCATGACCAGAGCCTGGCACCGCTGTTTGATCGCAATCTGTCGCTGAGCGACCTGAATCGCGCCGCCGTCGCCGTGGAGATTTGAGATGTATCTGTTTCGTCTGGCCATGGCCAGCCTGGCCAATCGCCGTTTCACCGCGTTCCTCACTGCCTTCGCCATTGCCCTGTCGGTGTGCCTGTTACTGGCCGTCGAGCGGGTACGCACCGAAGCGCGCTCCAGCTTCGCCAGCACCATCAGCGGCACCGACCTGATCGTCGGTGCGCGCTCCGGCTCGATCAACCTGTTGCTGTACTCGGTGTTCCGCATCGGCAATGCCACCAACAACATTCGCTGGGACAGCTTCGAGCACTTCGCCAACAGCAAGCAGGTCAAGTGGGCGATCCCGGTTTCGCTGGGCGACTCCCACCGTGGCTACCGGGTGATGGGCACCAGTGAAGCGTATTTCGAGCATTATCAGTTCGGTCGCCAACAGCACCTGGAGATGGCCGAAGGACGCGAGTTCAAGACCGATCCCTTTGAAGTGGTGCTGGGTTCGGAGGTCGCCAAGGCGCTGCATTACAAGCTGGGCGACAAGCTGGTCCTGGCGCACGGTGTCGCCGCGATCAGTCTGGTCAAGCATGACGACAAACCGTTCACCGTGGTCGGCATCCTCAAGCCGACCGGTACGCCGGTGGACCGCACGCTGCATATCAGTCTGGGCGGCATGGAGGCCATTCATATCGACTGGCACAACGGCGCCCCGGCACGCGGCAACGAGCGCATCTCAGCCGATCAGGCGCGCAATATGGACCTGACGCCGACTGCGATCACTGCCTTCATGCTGGGCTTGAACAGCAAGATTTCCACCTTCAGCCTGCAACGCGAGATCAACGAATACCGTGGTGAGCCGATGCTGGCGATTCTGCCCGGCGTGGCCCTGCAGGAGCTGTGGAGCCTGATGGGCACTGCGGAAAAGGCGCTGTTCGTGATTTCGCTGTTCGTGGTACTGACCGGGCTGATCGGCATGCTGACCGCAATTCTTACCAGCCTCAATGAACGGCGCCGGGAAATGGCCATCCTGCGCTCGGTCGGCGCGCGTCCCTGGCATATCGCAAGTCTGCTTATACTCGAAGCCTTCGCCCTGGCGCTGGCGGGTGTCATCAGTGGCCTTGCGCTGCTCTATATCGGCATCTTCGTGGCCCGCGACTACGTGCTCGACAACTACGGTCTGTACCTGTCGTCTATGCCACCTGGCCAATATGAATGGACATTACTCGGTGCCATTCTCGGCT
>Ga0308164_10000531_pt1 | contig 61725 bp, 51 predicted proteins | sample PhyTR2_FD_201031 | JGI IMG/M metagenome (GOLD analysis project Ga0308164, IMG submission 201031) | Phyllosphere microbial communities from UC Gill Tract Community Farm, Albany, California, United States - DLSLT.R2 | ecosystem: Host-associated > Plants > Phyllosphere > Unclassified | place: USA... | reverse complement strand
TGGATTCGCCCGTAGCCACTGCGCCCAGCGCCGCAGTTCGCGCTGGTCCCCATCCAGCCAGTATAGATTGGGGGCGCTGTGCAGCCCCGCCGCCTGGGTTTCCGCCAGCACACGGTGGTGGCGCATGAGCATGGCGCTGTGGTGGGCAAACGGGACGGGCGTACCCAGGGTAGTGAGCGGCGTAACAGAAAAAGTCGCCCCCGTGCTCGCGCGAAAGCCCGCCGCGGCCAACTGGCGCAGGGCGGGCTGCCGCGCCATCTGCCAGAGCTTTTCCAGCATCCAGTCCTCCCCGTTGAGTACGGCTAGCAGCTCGCACGCCGGCCCAACTTTTAGGTAGCTGCGAGCCGTAGCCTCGGATGCAAAAGCTGCTTTCAACGTGGCCGGTCCCTGCTTCCGGACGTTGAAGAGCCACCGCACATCCACACCCACCCAGCGTAAAGGCAGCACGCTGCCCTGATAATCCTGGGTGTGCAGGGGGATAAACAGGGGGAAGCGTGGCTGGTCTTCGTGGATAATACGCGTCTGCTCCAGCGAGTAGCCCGCGGCGATATGTCGGGCAAAACTGCGCTCCCCTAACTGCCCGCTCACCGGATCCACCCGCCGGATGTCGCGGCAGACTAGGTAGCATTCTGCGCACTGGTAGCGCTTGCCGCTATCCAGCGGCCAAGCGCAGCCGCAGGGGGCGGTTGGCCGACTCCCTCCGCAGACGCCGTAGGCCTCGCAGTGGGTGCGGCACTCCGCCGCGATATCTTCGCTGAACAGCGTGGTCGGTAAGTCGTAGCCCGTATCCTCCACCAGCAGCTCAGCAACGGACAGTTACTTGAATGGTAATGGCCTCGCGCGGAGTGCTGATAATCTCGGTAATACGTCCCGCGTGCCGGTCAGGGGCGTGGAGCTGCTCATTAAAGTTGGCGGGAACCGCGCCCAAGTACTGCCCGGCCCAATACACCTCGTACTCCGTGCGGTACCACACCACGCTTACTAGTGATTCCCTGGAAAGTGCTGCCTGGGCCACTATCGCCCGGTCGAGCTTAATGAGTTGAATGGTCAGCGTCGTGCTTACCTGGTTGGGGCCGGGATTAATGACGGGGCCGACATCCCCACTTTCCTGCGCTCGTTTGGCTTGTGCCTTATGTTTAGCCTTGCTGCCACTTCCAGTATTACCCATCGTATTTCAGGTGTAAAATGCGGATTGCCAGGCTCGAAAGCCAGGCGGTAAGGAAATCCCAAGTTAGCAAATATTTTTAGTATTACCAAGCTCAAGGCAAGCGAAACAACTTAGCAACCGTGGGCGAGGCAGGCTGATTTCCAAGCAAGAGCCGTCAACATTAGTCAGCTGGGCAGTTTCCTATTCGCTTTTCACCCACTACTCGCGTGCTATAGTCAGTAGAGTCCCTTGAGTTCAGCGACAGACTGCCGGATGGAAGAGGGAGTTAGTGAACCAGGGCAAGCAACTGCTAAAGTGCAGCAGCCCCCATTGAGAAGTGATGAAGTAACCAGTCGGTACTTCGCCACTTCTCAATGGGGGCTGCTTTGGAGGAAGTAGAATACTTGCCGCGCTACTCTGCTAGGCAAGCAGCTAAAGTAGAATAGCGTTAGGCGATTATGTCAGAAAACTTCCGGTAATTATGCTTTTCTAATTGGCTTGCAACTTCTGCTAGCTTTTCTACGGGCTGTAAGTCAAAGATTTTGCTTTTGTCATTGAGCGCGTGCTGGAGTATATCGCGCTGGGCTTCCTTCTGCGGGGGCTCGTAGTAGGCAACATATTTACCAGGACCATCCAATTGCCGGAGCATCGCAAAATCTGTTAAGCCCTCAACCAACACTCGGAACTCATACAGCTTGTTTTTGATGGTCTCGGGAGTAGCCGTAAAGTCAATAGATGAGCCAGTCAGCAGGCTGCCGTTGCAGCTAATAAAATCTACTTGCTGGGGTCGGTAAATCGTCTTGATGAGGTCTTCTGATACTTTATAGTTCAAATCTGCCTTAAGCACAAAAACAGGTGCCTTTAGGTACTTCTTTATTTTTTGATGCAACGTGACGGGCTTTTCCAGCGGCTCTTTTGGCGCAAGGGATTCGCCTACGTATAGCTTATACAAAGATTGAAACTGACTGTTTGTTATCGACTTAGGTAGAATGTTAGGCTTCCTAAATTCTAACAGCCCATTGTTGTAGGCTTCTAGATAAGCGAAGTAGTTATGGGTGTAGCTGGCTGCGTATTTGGTCTTGTCTCTGCTATCCGCTGTCAGTTCCTGCTCCATCGTAAGGAAGCTTCTGCTAAGGATAGGATAGATATCTTCCGCAACGAGCCGGGCCGCTACTTTAAGCTTTGCTTCCGACCAGGCAAAATAGAACCTGTCTTCGGCAGCTACGAAAAGCCCGATGCAGATTCGCTCCCCAGAGACGGTGTTGGTTCTGATACAAAGAGGGGAAAGGAAATTTTTCATGCGTTAAGGCGCTTAGACTGCGTAATAAAGTCGCTGACCTGCTTGATAATATCCAGCAGGCGGTCTCTGTTGGCAAGTGCTCCTTTTAGCCTGTCTGCTAAATCTGGTGAGAGCGTCCACGTGACTGGAACGTCCGCTATCACCTCGTCAACTAGCGCGTTAAGAGTGGCAGGGGAGCAAAGATACTGGTACTGAGCGAGCGTATCCTGAATAGCTGTGGCATCCAGCCAGCGAATGGCCTGCTGGCAAAGGTCCGCCCGCAGGATGGTTTCGCGTAGGTTATAAGGCAGAGCTGCGGTAAAGTGGCCTAACATCCCTACACTGCCAAAACAGTCAAAATGGTCAATAACGTACAACTGCTGCGGCCGAGTCTCAGTCAGAAGCAGATTGAAGTTTTCCTCGGTACGGTCCCGGTTATCAATATGCATATCAAATAGGGCGATGCGAATAAAATCCAGCGGGTTGGCATACTGGTTAAAGGTAGTGCGGTCAGTAATGCGCGTAAGCTTCGTTACCATGTCGTGGGCCACCAACAGATGCTTGGATGCGAAAGCCACGTCGCCCGGCTGCAAGTTCCAGTTTTGAACTAGGTCACCCGGCACAAAGGAGTCAGTGGTCACTACTGCTAAGGCAACGTCCGGAACCTGAAGGCCGACTAACCGGGCTACGCGTTGACACACCAGTTCGTACACCAAGCAGTCAAATTCGTTGGTCTGGCGCGCGCACTTCAACCAATATTGTTCTAATCCGCGGGCCGTTTCGCAGATAAACAGCATGGGTGCGCTGCGGTTCCGCTCCTGCTCTTTAACAAGACTAAATGTGTGGATAAGGTCAATCACGCCAGAGGGGTACCGCTATCAGAGAAGGCTGTTCGGTTATGAATAGCCCGAAGCTACGGCAGCTGGCTACACAAAACACGCCCACTGGCTGACCTCTGGCAAATCAGTCGGTGTGCGCGTCTGTATAAGAGCAGGAAGTATTCCAGAGAGGCGATAGGACCGGGTGATTACATCCAGCCAGCGTTGGCCGGTAGAAAGCAGTAACGATGGTGCGAATAAGGTGCTACTAAAAAGGGACTACAAAACCTAATCGCTCTAGGTGGCGCGCAGCTGTTGCAGTGCCGGGTGCGGAGTTGCAATCAGGCAGGCCCGAGGGCAAGGCGGGGGAACTAGCTAAGTCCCAACGCCACGCCTGAACCACTTGTTCAGCCAAAGGATAGGGTTGGTATAGGTAAGTGAGTAGAGCTATGAGACGGGGACCGCTGGCGCCGGGGCTTAACTCAGGAAGCACCGCGAATGCCAATTCTAAGCCACGCAGCCAACGCTGGGCCACGTCGAGTGTGACCAGGCCGTACACGGGCGGGTCGAGCACCGGCAACTCGGGGGAGTTTGCTAGGTGAGTCACTAGCTGCTGCAACTCCGACGGGTCGAGCGTAACCGAGTCGGAGCCGGTCAGCACCAGTGTCGGCTGGAACTCGAACAGAGCCCGCAGCCAGGCGGCAGGGGAGAGGGTGGGGAAATGAGATGACAGGCGCAGGCGCAGGTAGGCCAGCAGCTGCTCCCGCTGAACAACAGAAGCCTGCGCGTAGGGCAGTAGCTGACTCGCAGCAGGTTGAGGGATAATATTCATGAGAAAACGGCGCATAGGTAGCCAAAAGCAAGGGCACAACGAGGCAGCCACCCGCAGTAGGCAGTGAGGAAGAGATAGGGGGTAGCCTCTAAGTAGTTGAGGGAGCACTGAGCTCGTCTAGGGCAGCTGGTCGCTGTCGATGGTCTAACTCTTGTTGCCAGTCCTCGCGCGTTTGGGCAGCTTCGGCCTTCAGGACGAGGCGGCGCTGCTGGATAGCTTTCAGCAACAGGTCCACTAGCTCACCCCGCGCTTCCGGTTGAAGAGCTAGCGTGAGTGAACGGGCGACGGAATGCAGCGTGAGGGTCACAATTCCATCCAGTTCCAAGGCTGCTAGTGCGTGGTGTTGGCGCTTGAGTTGCTGACGGGCGCGTCGAAGGCGCTTGAGGTCACGGTGGTAGCTCATCGGCGCGGGCGGCTAAGCAGGTCGGCGAACGTCAAGGAGTCGGCTGGCTGGAAGCGGGCCGCAGCAATAAAGTCGAAGGTGCCGGCCCGGCGGTCGGCGCGGTCAGGCAAGAAGGCGCCTGGTACCCAACTCGGCATAGGCCGGTGCGGACGTGCATGATGACAGCGGAAGTTAGCTGAACGTAGCTGGCGCAACGTGGCGTCCGTGGCGGAGTAACGCCGCTGCCGGGCAGCTTCAGCTTGGCGACGGGTGATTTCGGCTAGCACGTTCTAAGTAACCTATCCGACGCGCAAAAGCGTGACCTAGGCGCCGAGCCCCTCACGCAACGCCGCACGGCCGTGCGTGCCAAGGTGCAGAGTGCCCTCGACGCCCTCAAGGCTGATTTGCGTGCTGCGGCCGATTATATCGTGCCGACTGTTCACCGCTCGGGTGTCGAGCGCCAGCTTTCCGGCAAGCGCGTCGTCAATCTTACCCACATACTAGCCGCAGCTTACGAAACAGTCTACTACCGTTTTGCGCCCTACTTGGACGATTCCACCCGCGGCCCCAAGCTGCGTGAAGCGGTAGGCCTAGCTGTAGTGCGCCTGTACCGAGGCAATTTTCGCGATTGGGAAGATGCTACTAGCCGGGGTAACCTCGGCCGGGCCCGCGACTTGTACATCAAGGTGCTGCGGGTAGGCCCAACTTCTTCCTGGGGGGTAGTCGATACGAGCGAGCGGGTAACGGCCCCCAAGCTGCCGCTGGTAAAACACGCCTGGGATATCCTCGAAGCCGCTGTGCCGCCCGGTGCCGACAGCCAACCCCTAAAGCCAGCGCTGTTGCAGCTTCTCAATGCGCCTTATGGTTACGACCCTTGGTCACTAGGCCTGCTCTTCGGTGCCTGGTATGGCGCGAATTATCACCAGCTACAAATCACTGATGCCCAAGGCAAGCCTGTAGACTACAAAACTTGGCTGGGTACCAGTAATAATTTCGAGACTATCCTCGAAACCATGCTGCATACCCACGACCTGCGCGCCACCCGTCGCGACGAGGTATTGGTAGAAGGCGAAGTGCAGGAATTGATAAGCAAGCTGCGTTTTCCCACGCCCATGACGTTGGTTGATGCCGATGCCGTGCTTCAAAAGCTCACCCAGTTCACCAGCGCCGAAGGGGGCAGCACTCGCCTGCGCGACGAGGCCAAGCAGGCCGCCGAGCAGCTAGACCACGAAGTAAAGCAGGCCCAGGCCTACGAAACGCGAATAACCGATGCCCTAGCCACGCTCGACACCATCCCAACTTCTGCTACAGGTATCAAGCAACTCGTTGATTTATACCAGTTGTTTGGTAACCCCACCAAAGCCGGCATACCGCTAGGGCGAGTGCTCCCGCCCAGTCAGGCTACCATCACCCAATCTCAGAAGAGCGTATCCATTAAGCTGCGCCCATTGCTTACCGATGTAAGCCACGAACTAGCTAACATTACCTCGCTACGCAGCTACGAGCTTTCCAAACAGCGACTAGGAGTCTTGCTGACAGTAATTACCCCCCTAGGCGAGCCCGACTTGGAACGACGCATCAGCGATGCGCAAGAACAGTTAGAAAAGCTCAACGACGAGTTCAGCAAGGAGGGACTAGACAAAGAAGTGCGCGACAAAGTAACCGAATCACGCCGGGCTAACACCCTGGGCGATTTACGTGAATTGCTACACTTCTTCGCTGGTGCTGACCCCCAGGCTGATTCTACCATCTCGATGGTGGCCGAGGCTACTATTGCGCTCACTAACAAGCAGCAAGATGCCGAAGCATGGCTAATTACTATGCAGGAGCGGGCTCAGACGTTAACTGAAGCCAGCGCTATTACCGCCTTCGAGCGCGACCTCAATCGCAAGGCTTCCCAATTTGAGGGTACTCCTGAGAACGAGCAAATTAAGGAGTGGGAGCTATTAGCTAAGCGGGTAAATACCCTGCTGGTAGACCTAAAAGAACAGCGCGGCAAGAAGCCCAAAACCGCTGATGACATGCGGCGGGTCGTGCGCGAGTATGAGCTCATGGCGGCCCGTGACGGCCTCGCTGAGGCCCAGCTCGCACTCATTGCCCAGGAACGCACCAACTTTGAAAGCCGCTTCGACCAGCAGCGCCAAGCCGCTCGCCAAAAGCTAGATGAGCTAATCCGTAGCAATGAGGCCAAAGAAGCCCCCGCGACACTGCTATCCGATGTAGAGAAGAAGCTTGAATTCCTGCCCGATGAAGATAAGCCTCGCCGTGATGCCCTGGAAAAAGATTTGAAGCGCCGCGTCGCCAAGGACCGCGCTAGCATTGCTGAAAAAGCATTTCTCGATATCGGTAGCCGCACTGAGCAAAAGGCGCTGTTGACCCGCCTGCAGCAGTTGCTCGAACTTCAATCCGCTTAGTATTCTGCCGTCGCTGTGTCGCCTTCCAACGCCTATTTGCTGCTCGACCCCTACGGCGACGCCTCTGTGCCGCCCGGCTATACCCTCGTGACTACCGAGCTGGATTGGCTGCGCGAAACTACTAGCGTGGGTGCCTCCGCACCTTCAGTAGTAGTGCGTGGCGCAGCCCTCACAGTGTGGGCCAGCACCTGGTGGGAGGCCCAGGGCGGTAAATGCCAGCCCTTGGGTTCTCCTGGGTATACGCTTCAGCGCCTAGTATCAAGCCTGCCCACTGCGGCAGCGCAAGCTGTCGCGCAGGAGCTGAATGCCCATTGGGGTGAGGCCAATTGGCCCGTGTCGCTCACCTTATCAGAAGTGCTCACAGCACTCTACCCAGCTGCTCAGCAGCTATGGGAGGCTACACCAAGCGCCGAGCCAGCTGCCGTAGCCAGCATTGCTGGGCAATGGCTAGCGTGGCTACACCAATCTGGTCGTAATGAGTGGCCTCCTTACCACGAGCTTGTACTGGCCGTTTGGGTAGCTGAGTGGCAAAAAGCCGCCCCTCAGGCTACGGTGCTGCTGCCTCTCAACCCGCAGGGGGCGCAAGATGTGTATCGGGCCTGGGTTGGTTTAGCTACCTCTCCCGTGTCCCGCCCACTGCGCCAGGTCCTAAACTGGGCTGGCCCGTGCCCAGCACCCGTACCAGCTACTTGGTTGGCAGCTGCGCGCCAGCATTGGGAAACTGACCTGCCTCGCTACGTTGCCACCCGGCCTGCTGGCACCGAAGCTGGTATGGCAGTGGTTGCTTGGTGGTCGCAGGCTACGAGCCAGCACTTGCATCCTGACCTGCTTCCGCTGGCCCTAGGCGTAGCGGTGCAGTATGTCCACCAGCACCGCGCTGCGCTCACCGTTGACCTGCTGCGCACACTACGTGGCAACATGCCTGCGGAGGACTATGCCGAGCTAGCCCGGCATTTGCCACCACCCGAACCCAGCGCTTTACCTACTGACCCCGAAGCGGTACTGCAATGGACTACCGATGAATACTTGCCTTATCGTCTCTGGCAAGCTGCTTTAGAACAACCCGATGAGGCTGCCGCCGCTACTGTGCGTCACCATGCTTTAGCATTTGGTAGCTGGCTATTAGCGACGTATCCTGGGCGATTAGCTGGGGCCACCCATCGCTATCAGCAGCTTTATTGGGCTCAAACTAACCGGGTGCTCCCTAAAAACTCAAATGAGGTAGTGGTGTGGGTGATTGCCGATGGCCTAGGATGGGCCGACGCACGCTATGTAGCCCAAAAAGTAGGGGAGTTGTCTGCCAACCGACTCACTACTACGGAGGCCACCCCCTGCTTTGGGCTGTTGCCTACCATCACCAGTTTCACCAAAATCCCCGTGCGGGCCGGTATCCCTTATCGGAATACGCTAAGCCGTCTGCCCGAACTAGCGGCTGAAGCTGCTACCGACGTGCGCGATAGCCAAGACCCTGTTTCTCGCGCCCGCCAGCTCAGCGGTGGCGGCTTGCTAGTCTGGAAGCCGTTGCAGCCTGATTCGGCCTACCACGAGTCGGCGGAGATTTCTATGGTTCGCCGCAACGTGCTCGGCGTGCTTACTACGATGGCTCATACCATTGTTTCCATCGCGCAAGCCATCCCCCGCGCCTTACAGCTGCGAATAATGCTGACTACGGACCACGGCCGGATGCTGGGTGCCGGAACCCGTGCCGTTACCGTACCAGAGGGCTTTGAGGCCCACGGGCGCGTGGCCTACCGGCTGGCGCCTGGTCCGCCCCCCAAGCCATCGCCCGATATCGAGTGGCTCGACCCCGATTTCTTCAACCTGCCCGGCTGGGCCGGGGTAGTGCGCGACGAGCGCAGCTTCCGCGTCCTCCGCAAAGACGGAAGCCAAGCTAGCGGCCCCGATAACTTTTCCCACGGTGGTATTTGGCCCGAAGAAGTAGTGGTGCCCTGGCTGACGCTCCAGCGCGACGCTGTGCCCGTTAACGTGACTGGTGTTGCCAGCGGCCGTGCCCGAGCGGGCAGTTTCGGCACTATTTCGCTTCAGCTATTTAACGAAGCCGACCGACCCGTTCGCCTACTTCGTTTTCAGCTCAGTTGGCCTACGAGCCCTGCGCTGGAAACCGACACCAATGCTACGCTCCCTGGTCAACAAAGCACGTCTGTGACCGTGTCGCTGGCCAACTGGCCCGATGGTCTGCGGATTGGCACGGCCGAGATTTCTATAACTATCGAACTACCTGATGGTCGCGAACGACAGTTCTCGCTAATCAACCAGCTTAGTGCCGACGAATTTCAAACCCGCCAAGTCGACTTGCTCGGCGACCTCTAACGTCCCCTTTCCATCATGGCTCTCAACACTGATGAATTATTCGGCGGCCTTTTCGACGAGGGTACTGTCGCCTCCTCTCGCCTCGTGCATGGGGTAGACTTGGCCGCCCTCGAAGAAAAAGTGGTGCGTGTCTTTGGCAACGTATCTATCGACAAGCGCCGCTTACCAGCTTCCAAATTGCAAAGCCGCGGCATACCCGGCTACGTAGCCGAATGGGTACTGGAATCCAGGGTGCCGGGCCGTGGCCCGCTCTCAGCCGAGGAGGCCACTAAAGTATTAGAGTGGGCTGCCCGCGTAGTACCGAAGGCCGACGAAGGTAATATCATCCGTAACCGCCTCCTGAATGGGGAGGCGGTGCGTATCCTCACGCCGGTTCAGGTAGACGTAAACCTGACTGGTAAAAAGGCTGAGCGCATTGCTAAGTTGCCCATGATAGGTGAGGAGCACGCCCAGATTGCGGAGCACCTACTCGAAGCCTACCCCGCTCTGTTGCAACAGGGTATGTGGGGAGTGGCACAGCTCATCTATATCCGCGACCAGGGTATCGTCATCACTGAGTTTCAGCCCATGCAGGCCACAGTAGACTTGAGCCGCTGGCGCGAAGCCCGGCGCGAGTTTTCGCTACCTGAGTGGCGGTCCCTGCTGATGCTCACGATGGGCTACAATCCCGCAGCTTACACTCCTGAAGCTCAGCTGCTGGTTTTAGCCCGTTTGCTACCCCTAGTTCAAAAGAACGTGCACCTTATGGAGCTGGCACCCAAGGGCACCGGCAAAAGCTACGTTTACGAGAATATCTCGCCCCTCGTGCGCCTCATTAGCGGAGGCAACGTGTCGCCAGCTGTGCTTTTTGTCAACAACCAAACCAACCAGCCCGGTATCCTGGCTCGTTATGCGGTTGTGGTGTTAGATGAGGTACAGACGCTGAAATTCGAGAATCCCGCCGAAATCGTTGGTGGGCTAAAAGGCTACTTAGCTAACGGCAAAATATCACGAGGTGGTAAGCACGAAATGGCTTCCGATTGCGGCTTCGTGCTACTGGCTAACATTACCCTCGATGCCAACCAGCGCCCTGCCCGTAAACCTTACGTGAGCGAGTTGCCCAAGTTCTTGCAAGAGACGGCCTTCCTTGACCGTATTCGTGGCCTGATTCCTGGCTGGGAAATTCCTAAGCTTTCCCCCGCGAGTTTTGCTGAGCAAAGCGGCCTCAAAGCTGATTATTTCAGCGATATTCTACTCCTGCTTCGCCAAGAACTCGAAACGGACGCCTACTGCGCCCGCCACATACAGCTGGGCCCCGATGCCTATCAGCGGAACCAGGAGAGTATCCGTGCTTTAGCTAGTGGCTACATGAAGTTGCTTTTCCCCCACGGCGAAGTCAACGATGCTGATTTTAAAAAGTATTGCGTTCAGCCTGCTATCGACCTTCGCCAAGGTGTTTGGGACCAGCTTTATAACCTGGACCCCGAATACCGCAAATATGGTCAGTTTGTAACTCCATAACCCGCTACCGATGCAGCCGCTGATTTACCTCGACCACCATGCCACTACCCCCTGCGACCCGCTGGTAGTGGAAGCTATGCTGCCCTACTTCACCACGCAGTTTGGCAATCCGTCCTCAGCCCACTTTGCTGGCTCCCGCACTGCTAATGCTGTGCAGACCGCCCGCGAGCAGGTGGCTGGCCTGGTAGGCGCCCAGCCTGGCGAGGTAGTTTTCACCAGCGGAGCCACCGAGGCCAACAACTTGGTCCTACTTGGCTATGCACGTGCCGCCCGCGCCATTAATGCGCGCCGCCGCATTGTCATTTCTGCCATCGAGCACAAAGCCATTATCAACCCTGCCAAGCAACTAGCCCGTGAAGGTTTCGAAGTCATCACGCTCCCTGTGGATGCGCAAGGCACGGTAGACTTAACCGCTGCCGCCGAAGCGATAGACGCTAACACCCTTCTAGTTTCTATTCATGCCGCCAACGGCGAAATCGGTACTATCCAACCTATCCAGCAGTTGGCCCAGTTAGCCCATACTGCCGGCGCGCTCATGCACACCGACGCTGCCCAAGCCGTAGGCAAAATTCCTGTCGACGTACTAGCCTGGGGTGTTGATTTCTTATCAATCAGCGCCCATAAACTCTACGGCCCCCAAGGAGTAGGGGCATTAATCGTACGCCACCCCCGCCGCATCCAGCTAGAGCCCTTAGGCTACGGTGGGGGCCAGGAGCGTGGCTGGCGCTCCGGTACCCTCAACGTACCCGGTATCGTCGGTTTCGGTGCCGCCTGTGCCCTCTGTGCCGAGCTGCTACCTACCGAAAGCTTCCGCCTCGCCGTCCTACGCGACGGCTTCGAAGCTGCTGTGATTTCCGCTATACCTGAAGCTCATCGCAACGGCAATCTTACAAGCCGCCTACCCCACAACAGTAGTCTCACCTTCCCTGGTATTGAGGCTGATGCTTTACTTGCCCGCCTGCCCCAACTAGCCCTAAGCACCGGCTCAGCCTGTGACTCAGGTACAGTAGAGCCTTCGGCTACTTTGCTAGCTGTTGGGCTTTCTCGTGATGATGCCCGCGCTACGGTGCGGGTAGGGATGGGTCGCTTTTCTATGTTCCAGGAGGCAGTGCAGGCCGCTGACGCTTTAATGCGTCAAGCCATTAAATTAGCTGACATTGCGCTTTCTTAAGGACATTTAATCTAGCAGTATAATTTTTATTTTTTATTCTGCCCTCGGCTAGGTACTTCCGCAGGCTACCTAGGTAATACACCTGCAGGTTATTGAGGACTAGTACGTCCCCGCGCCGTAAATGCGGAGTTAGGATACAGCTGGTGTATAGGTCGAAGCTGAACTGATTCAAAGGGTCTGTACCCCGTGCAGCCCGCGTATAAAGATAGTAGCGCGTGGGCAGAGCGGCGTGAGGGTACGGCGCCTGCCACCCCGGACCCAGCTACAGTGTCGCGCGTAATATAGGCGCAGGACGGTCTTGTCCAGAAAGTGGAAATGTGCCACATCAGCGCTTTGCTCAATGGCCTCCACGTGTGACGCAAGGCGCGTAAACGTGGCGTGTCGCGCAGGCTTTTCGTGCCGCCAGCCCTACTTGTGCAGCACCCGCCAGACGGAGCCCAGCAGACGGCTTACCCGCACTCAACCGGTAGCAGCATCCGTAATTAGGCTAGAGTAGTATCAGGCCGGACCTCCGCATCCGGGCAGAGCAGCCAACCTTGCGGCGAGTGCGACCCGAAGTTGGTTCTGTGGCCTGTAACAGCGCGAACAACTCAGGCCCAATGAGCTTGCTGCCGGTACCGTCGTAGTGCAAGCCGAATGGTTCGAGATGGGCATTGAGGCGAATTAGATAATCGGTGCAGGGCATAGGTCGACCGTCGTGGCTTTCAAAGTGCAGCAAGAGCCAATACTCAAATGCTTGGTTGGAGTGGGCGACTTGCAGGCCATAAGCCTCAGCGTGGGCAATAGCATTGTTGAAGCTGTTTGCGGGAAAACTGTCGCGGTCGAAGACGCTCAACACCTGGTCGTACTGCTCCTAGCGGCTGATGTTGTTGCTATCTCCCACCGTAATAACCCGAGCGGAGGCCAGCCAGAACTGGTTGAAACAGGAAGGCTCGGTGTTCTGGCCGTCGCACACGATATGGATAGTGGGTAACAGGGTACGGGTAAGCCGGCGACGGGTGAGGTTTTCCAGGCTGGTGCCACCGCGACGGGCCGGCGTAACAGGGGCCGGCTGGGGGCGAGCAGGTCGGTGCTTAGCGGGCATCTTCAGGCTGAGGCTGAGTAGTGGCAAATGGGTGGCCAAAATCACCCAGGATGGGAATGGCCCCGTACTTACCGCGGAGGTAATTGTCCTCGTACTGGCCGTCTTTTTTAACACCCGTGAAGTCCCCCAGCGAATAAAGGGTAGTAGCACCGAACCGGTCTTTCTCGGTGAACCAGACCTGGTCGCGGCGGAAGCTGCTCTTATCGAGCAGGTTGCTGTCGTGAGTATTGAACAGCAACTGGGCGTTGTGCGGGTTGAGCGTACGCGAGTTGAAGAGGGCCACAATCTGGGCGACCAGATTAGGGTGGAGGCGGGAGTCTAGCTCATCGACCACGAAGACCATCCCATTATCGAGCACATCAAGCAGGGGGCCAGTGAGGTAAAAGAACTTTTCGGTACCAGCTGACTCGTCGGAAGTCAGCGAGAAAGCTACCGACCCGGCCGCTTCCTGATTGGCATCGTACTGAAGGTGAGCGGTATATGCATCGGAGTAGATGACCGGCTTATGGCCCTGCTTGAGCTGCTCGCGGAACTGGCGGCGCAGCTGCGTGGGCATAGCGGCGCTGACCTGCTCAAATTCAGCAGTTTCTATTTCCACGTCCAGAATAGCCAAATCGGCTTGGCGCAGCAAATCGAGTATGCGCTGCTTCTGCGCTGGGTTCTCAGCCTCGCTCATCGAGTAGCCCTGGTAGCTATCAGCGCTCAGGCCGGAAAGACCATTGAGTTTGTTATCGAACCAATCGAAGGCGCTTACGGCGATGGCGTTGTTGAATTGGCTGGCCACGGAGAGCAGCAGGGCATTTTCGCGCACATTTTTACCAGTGACCAAGTTTTGAATGATGCCCGAAAAGCGCGACTTGTGCAGGCGGATGCCCTGCTCGTCGCGGTAAAACAGCTCGACCTCCTTGGTTTTAGGACGGTAGTAAAACCACTCGGCCACTACCTGGGTGGTAGAGGCGGTAAAGCCGTAGCGGTATAGTACCTGCTCGTGCAGGAAGACCACTTCGAACTCTGAGGGTTCGTGCTCGGTGACGGTGCTGAGCCGGAAGGGTTCGACAGCAATAGCGTCGCCCTTTTGGGTTTCACGGGAGGAGTTAAGCACGAAGTCGCGCATGAACATAATGGCCTGCACCAGCTTGCTCTTGCCACTGGCGTTGGCCCCGTACACCACGGCGCTACGCAGCAGGCGCAGGCCGAATTCGGGTACTTCTACCACGTTGTCGGCCTCGCGGGTAGTATCGGGGCTGGCCAACAAGCTCCACTCGGCGGGCTCACGGAAACTCTTGTAATTGCGAACAGTGAAGCGAACAAGCATAATAGAAGTGATTTTTAGCGCTAATTTGCGTAAAGTAACACGCTATTTTGCGGATTTATTCAAAATGCAAGCCTTATCCTTAGCTTGCTACCTGCATTAAGTAGCATTCTGGTTGTTACTCGCAGTCGGGTAGCGCTTAAGTTAGGCTGCCAGAGAACAGTTACTGCTAAGAAAAAAGAACCACGAGCTGGCAAGCAACGCATCAATAATGAGCTACAAGCCAAGCGAGTACGCCGCATTATACTTGATAACGTCCCCCAGGCGGGAGTAGCGGCTAATCATGGTGTCGGTTTTCTGCTTGGTTTGGTTTTTGATGAACTCGTTGGACTGGCCGTTGAGTTTAGCTGTGGTGATGAAAGAGGCCCGTAGCGAGTGCGCCGAGTACTTCTCGCCCAGGTGCAGCTTGACCAGCCGGTTTACCCGCACATCGGAAAGCCGCTTCGTAGTCGGCACCGCTTCACCCGCTTTCTTACCGCGCACGAGCGACACGAACACTGGTCCCGTTGTGCGGCCCAGCAGCCGCTGCCAGTCCTGAAAAGCCCGCACGGGACAGAAAAGCGGGTTGCCGGCGTAGAAAACGGCTTTATCTTCCACTTCGCCCGTCTGGTTGGTTTTGCTTTTGGCCATGTGCAGCACCAGGGCCGCGTCGGTTAGTTCGATTTGCTCCAAGTCAAGGGCCACCAATTCTGAGCGGCGAAAGGCTCCCGCGAAGCCAAGCAGCAGCAGCGCCCGGTCCCGCACCCCGGCCGCCGTTTCCAGGTCGAGCGTCTTGATGGCATTCTTCAGTTCGGCTACGCTGAAAGCCGGCGCTTGCTTTTGCCGCTTGCCCACTACACGCGCCACGCCCTTGAGCACCACGTCCAGCGCCGGCGACCCCACGGCCGACGGCAGCCCGAGCATCTGATGCTTCTTCTGAATGGCGGCTAGGTGCCGGGTGATGGTAGCAAGCTTACGCGGTAGATTGGCTAGGTGGGCGACGTAGCCGGCGAGCATCGGCACGTCAGCCGGATACGGAGTCAGCTGCTGTGCCAGGCAGTACGCCTCGAACGTCACTAAGTCGGTCGCGTACGCTAGCCGAGTGTTCTCGGCGCCTTCTAAGCCGAGTTCCAGAAAGCGCGCCACGTCGGGCGCCACGTTGCCCGAGAGGTCGGCCAGCGCCAACGCCGGCACCGAGGTGGCAATGGTGGCAGGCAGTTCTTTTCTTTCCTTTTGGTCCATCGAGTGGCAGGCAACGCGGTCGGCAGGAAGCCGGCCGCGGGTACCATATAATATACGGAGTAGCAAATGCCGGTTTCGGTCAGTCCGAGCTGAGCGAAATTGGTTTTGTCGGGCAAATGTACGCTTCATACTTTAGGTCCGATAAATAAGTCTTATCGTACCTAAAATATCTTTAGTATCAAAATTCGCCGTCAACTTCTGTGAAGCTGACTGAATTGCGACAGCAGCCGCACTCGATTAGGTTAAGACATATTGGTGCGCAGAAGTAGTAACTAATTTTAACTGCCAGTTTCTTTTCCTATCAGACGCCAGTGTTAGTTTATATATATTATAATATATAATATATATAAAATCTTAAATTAGGTATGATCTATGTGATATTTTGTTAAATTGCAAGTAGCACATGTATTTTTGGCGATGCGGCGTGCTCAACTACTAGTGCCTCTGACATAATTGTATTCTAGCAGGAAACTACTCAAATAACTTTTCTAGACAACTGCTCTAAGGGTAGCTTGCTAACTCATAATGGTGTAATAGTGGTTTGTGGTGTCAGTCATAATAAAAATAACTATTTATGGACTTTATCAATCCTATCGAAGTTTTATCCTTAGATACCAGCAGCGAAGTCTCTGCTGACATTGTATTGCTTAAAAAGGCTAAACGAAAAATTCAGGCGGAAATTGATTTATCCGAGAATGGCTATCTAACTTACCACGGAAGGAAACTAACTTTAACAGATTGTGAGCCTTTTTTTAACGAAGTTGAAAATAGTGAGTCTTACCTTTTTTATAAACAACTACTAGATAATCCAAAACTAAACAGTTTCTTAGCTGCCGGTGGAACCAGCATCTTTTCCGAGTTGAAGAGAGGTAGTATCTATACTGACAGCAGCTTTATAAATTTTATAAGCCCTTATTTTTCTGAACGTTATAACCAGGCACTACTGAGAGCCTTTGAGGGCAATGAAATAGATCAATTGTCTAAGATTATTCGTTTTAAACCGCTTGTCAGTGCGAACTACTTAGATTCTTGTTTCAAAGGTGTCTATCTGCTTATACAAAGCCACACGCGAGAGGTCGGGGAAGCTGCCGCTAAAATTAAGGCGGGAGATTATGCAACCGATAGTAGTCAGGTAGTAGCGCTGGCAAAGAATACAATTGGACAATTTCCTGCCAGCTTATTAAACCAACTGCCGGAATACTTCCAGAATACGCTTAACAACCATGCACAGGCTCTTCGCAACTTAGGAGTCCAGCATTATAACAAAAGTGACGAAACGAGTACCGCTATTCAACTTTTGGAGTTAGCTACTAGTATTCGAGCCGAGCCACTAGTTCTGGACGACATTAAGAAGGCATTCAAACAAATCAGTGATATTCGGGACAGCCGTTTGGCGCGGGCAAAATTCAAGCCGGTTGTTGAGCGCTTTGATGCCCTGCGAAAATCGCTGAACGACATTAACACAAAGCTTAAAGCTAAAGCGGGTTCGAGCGCAGACCTACTCGCCAAACTGGATAGTATGTATTCTATTCAGGAAGTAAATGCCATACCTGACTCACTGATTGACGTTCGCGACCTGTTCGCCTTAACACTTCGCAATCTCTCCATCTCGGCCTGGAACAACGACAATGATATTCTGTGGTCAAGCAGTTTAATTGAGCGGGCGCTTTCGGTAAATGTGTCACGCGAGATAAAAGACACCCTATTAAAGGAAAAAAATGAAATCGCTGTACTGGAAGCTAAATATAAAAGTGTACTGGCTTGCTGGTTCTGTGAAACAAGTATGTTGGATGAGAAAGCTACTTACTCCAGGAATGTATATAAGGTAACCGGTCGGTCCTATAGTGGTAGAACCAGGAGGGTTAGCTACTCCATAAAGCAGCTTTCTTTTGCACGGTGCAAGCAATGTAAACGCACTCACTTAAAGGGGACAGTACGGTACTGGCTGACCTTTTTAGGTGGAGGGTTGCTTGTATTTGCCCTTGGGGTGGCACTGGCCAGCGCTCTTACTTCCAGTCAGGCTGATATGGATGGTGGAGTATGGCTGGTACTGGCAATATCCCTCCTTGCCGCACATTTCATAGGGCGACATATGGAAGGGAGACTACTAGCTTCAGTGGGGGTGAGAAGCAAATACACTAAATCCCTTTCACAGCATCCTATGATGGATGCGCTCAGGAAAGACGACTGGAGGTGGTCTAAGCCTGCTGCCTAACATTCGGCTATTGACGATTCACCCACTTACGAAGGCAGCTAGCCTATAGCTGCTTTGAATTTTACCATATGGCAAGCCTTTACGTGAATCCAGTGGAGCTACTTGGCCTTGCAAGTACGCCCGTTGATGGCCTCGACTTAACTACTATTAAGAAGGCTCGCCGAAGATTAATCGCTGACCTTGACTTAGGAGATGGTTTTACCATACATCATGGTCAGCAGCTAGACCACTCTGCCTGCGAGCAGGCCTTTTCTGAGCTTGACGATTCCAGCAAGCTACAAGCGTGGTATCGCTTAGCCAACCTGCCTAATCTTAATCAGTTTTTAGGTGCCGGGGATAGTAATTTATTACTGAGCATGACAAATCTGCAAGCCGTCAAACGCGATAAGGAACTGCTGGATTTGATTAGTCCTCGCTATGCTGAGCAGTATGACAAAGCGCTAGTAAAGGCATTTGAAGCAGATGATTACAATACATTAGAGGCGCTTAACAATTTGCCGCTTTTATTCAACCACGTTGATAGCAGACGAGCCTATGCCAGTGTAAGCCGGCTGATGCGCGAGCAAATTGATGAGATAACCAACCAAGCTCAGAAGCTAGATGAAGATGATGATGAGGATGATGCCAATGAGGCCTTAGAAGAGATTCTAACGGGTAATTTTCACTCCTTAAACCTGGGACATCTACCCGGTAGTCACTTCTCCAGTTTGCGAAGTGAATTTGCAATGGCTGTGCGTAATTATGCAGTCAAGCTCTTCAATACATTTGACAACACCGAAATGCCGCTGCACCTATTAGAATCGGCTGTCGGATACGATGTCGATGAGCAGACGGCCGATAAGTTGGAAGAGGATTTGGCTCAGATTAGAGAAATTGTACAGCGGCAGGAAATACAGGCCAGGCAGGAAGCCGTTGTTTTACAGTTTCAGGGAGTTCTAACCACTTTGATGCAGTATAGTCAGCAATTGGAGCAAGGAACCGCTTCCAATCAGCAGATAAAGTTGTGGGCCAACAAACTGGCTCCTTCAATAGCCACACTTAATGCCCTTACTCAGGATGAAGCAGTAGAGCCTCGGAATATGCTGGCCATGGGGCTACGCAATCTGTCTGTTTCACTCTGGAATGAATCTGAAGATGGCGCAACTGCTTTAGCTGTTCTGAATCAGGCAATACAGGTTAGTACTGACGCTGGTACCGCTGCCCTTTCGCGAAAAGCCAAGAATGATTTGAGCGAGGCAATCGAGGGGCAGCAAAATCGCAACCGAGTCAATAAAACGTTGGAGGAAGCAGTCGGATGGATTAAGCAAGTAGACCGGGGAGTACCTTCGCCGCAGATAAAAATCTGGCTTGCGGGCTTAGCTGATACCATTCGCTGGCTTAACAGTAAAAGCGAGTTAGTTGAAGGTCGCCAAGCGCTTGCGTTATCACTGCGAGCGTTAGCTATTACTTCCTGGAATAAGCTTAACGATGGGGATACCGCTAAACAGTCAATCGCTACTGCACTGGAATTGCAGGTCGATTACGAGGTGAAGGCCAACTTACGCAAAGTGTCTGTGGACCTTGCTGAGGCCACCAGGCCTAAAGGACTATTTGGCTGGATAAAGAAAATGCTGGACTAGCTGTTGCCTTCCTTTCAAAAGCATGAATGAAGCATTAGGAAACTGCTACATTCGCAAAATGCCCGCTTTCCTGCTTCATCCACGACCTATCACTTTCTGAGTACTACTGTTGCTTTATGGCAACTCACTGCCCCAAACACCTTTCCTATGCACCCTTCCCAGTCATCAACATCCCGACCTGAATACAAATTTCTGCTCGACATAATCAATCAGGTTTTTGAGATTGAAAAGAAGGTGGCCAGCCTGCCGGCCGGCACCACGTCTATTCAGCGAAATGTCAACCGCCTGAAGACCCTTCTGGAACACGAGGTGCCAAGTTCTTCCCAATACGGGCAGCCCACCAGTGCCGGCTTCACCTATCACAATCCGCTGGGAGAGAAATACGATGAGACGCGCACCGACTGCGAAGCGGCGGGCATTGCGGGTAGTAGTGCCGAGGACTTGATTATAACTGAAGTCATCAAGCCAATTATCTGGTATTCAGCAACAGGGCAACCAAAAATCATTGTTCAAAAGGCGGTAGTTGTAGCTGAGGCCCGGCCCACTGACACTGCCCCTACTGAATCTGCTGCAACCTCCCCTTCCCCTGAATCTGCTCAATAGTCTGCAAAAACCATTATGGAGAATACCATTAACTTTGGAATCGACCTAGGTACCACCAATTCTGCAATTGCTCGCTTTGTCAAAGGCGAAGTACAGGTTTTTAATAACCCCAGCGATTACGGGCGGAGCACGCTTCCGTCAGTAGTTGGCTACCGCAAGGATAAGATTATAACGGGAACAAAAGCAAAGGAACTCATTGAGAAAGAGCCGCGAAACGTGGTTTCAGCTTTCAAGAGGCGGATGGGGACCACGGAAAGCTACAAAATCAAGGCGACGGGCCAATCAGTCACGCCAGTTGATTTGTCGGCACTGGTACTCAAAGAACTAAAGACTTTTTTACCACAGGGGGAGGCCCTGGCGGCGGCCGTCATAACCATCCCTGCATCATTCGATACCATCCAGTCGAATGCTACGAAAGAGGCAGGCTTGCAGGCAGGCATTGGTCAGGTTGTATTGCTACAGGAGCCAATCGCGGCTAGTCTGGCTTACGCCAATCAGAAGAAGGAAAAGCAACTGCCGGAAGGTCAGTGGCTGGTCTATGATCTGGGCGGGGGAACGTTCGACGTAGCGCTGGTGCGGATTCAGGATGGAGAAATGAAAGTTATCGACCATGAGGGAGATAACTACTTAGGTGGCTATGACTTTGACCGCCTGATTGTCGAGAAGCTGTTCGTGCCTAAGCTGGAAGCACAATACCGTTTCGACAACCTGGCGAATGACTTGAAAAGCGAAAAGGGCCGTCTGAATGCTAAGTATTACGTTTTTCTGAACGCGGCCGAAAAGGCCAAAATTGCTTTGTCTAACTCGTCTTCAGCTGAAGTAGAAATCGAAGGGTTTCAGGATGACGATGAGCAGGACGTAAGCGAAGAATTGACCATTACGCGCTCGGAGTTTAACGACCTTATAAAGGATTCAGTGGACCGGACTGTAGGGATGGTGAAAGAAATTCTTACGCGCAACAATCTACAGGCCCGGGACCTGCTTTTCACCCTGATGGTAGGCGGGTCAACGTATTCACCTTTTGTGCGCGAGCGGGTAGGTGAAGCCCTGGGGACTCCTGTTAACACTGACATTGACCCGACAACGGCGGTGGCCGTTGGGGCCGCATACTACGCAGGTACCAAACTGCGCGAAGCGAAGGGTGCAGTTGCTACCAAAGCTGCCACTCGTCTGCAAGTAAAAACGAGTTACCAAAAATCTTCTCGCGAGACAGAGGAGCTGTTTTCGGCCAGAATCACGGGGGATATTTCAGGGCTAAGTTACCGCATCACGCGCCTAGATGGGGGCTTTGATACCGGACTGAAGAAACTGACTGAGCGGATAAGCGAAGATTTGCCCCTGGTGGCCGATACATTCAATATGTTCCGCTTTGTGGTCTATGATGCCCAGAATAACGTCGTTGCCACGAACGATGAAGACATTGCCATCAACTCCGGGTATAGCATTAGCGGTCAGCCATTGCCGGAGGATATCTGCCTGGAAGTAGACGACGAAGACCAGCCCGGCAAAACGAAGCTCCTTTGTGTATTTGAGCGGATGACTCCGCTGCCGGCTCGTCGCACCATTACCAAGAGATTGAATAAGCCGGTGATGAAAGGCAGTGCGGATGAAGTAATCCACGTCAAAGTACTGGAAGGGTCCAAAACTTCCCTCGCCGTTGCAAATAAGAATATAGGTTACCTACCCATCAATGGTCGTAACCTTAACCGCGATGTGCAGCGCGGTTCTGATATTGAGATTACGATTGAAATGTCAGAATCCCGCGACCTTACCGTCACCGCTTACCTGGCCATGATAGACCAAGAGTTCCGCGAGATATTTTCGCCGAAGGTTCGTTCAACTTCAGTAGCTCTTGTGCAGCAAGAGGCTAGTGATTTGGATGAACAGATTGAAGATGAGTTGCAAAAGGCGGAGGAGCGGGAAGATTACGAGGCAGCAGCAGCCCTGAAGAAACTGCGCCGGGAGGCTAATGGCCTGAGCGAAGAGGTTGGCGATTTAATGACCGATGACGTCACTGATAAGAAGTTTCAACTTGAAGACCGTAAGCGTAAGCTGGCTCAGCAGTTCCACGAGGCTACTCGTGACAAGCACTTGGCGGAAATAAGGACGGTATACGAGGAAGAAAAAGAGGCTTGCCGTGAGCTGGTTGATAAACACGGCAATGACCAAGAGCAGAAGTACCTCCGTGATGTTGAGCAAATGGAAGCTTCTGCGCTCAGCAGTGGGCACATGCAACGCGTACAAGAGCTTATCAGTAAGCTGAGCAATATCCGCTACGGAATACTCTGGAGATTGCCCGCCTTCCTAACTGGTGTCTTCCAGAATATGGAGCGCCAGGCACCACGTATGAATGACCAGGTGCAAGCTGAGCGCTTGGTTAAGGATGGCCGTCGGGCTCTCCAAGGACAAGATTGGACGGGGCTGCGCTCCATCAACTCTCAGTTAATTAATCTACTGCCTCGCGCCATGCAAGATGAAATGAAAGTAGGCAAAATAGGATTCTAATGAATCTTTGGCGTAAAATGGAGGCTCAACTACTAGCAGTAGCTGAGCCTCCATTTGTGTTTAATCAGCTTAGGGTCAATATTTTATTTGGAGGCAAGTGGTAGGCTAGTTCAGGCAAAAGAAGTTACTTTATTCCTGAACTGCCTTCTGGTTGGGTCTGTAGGCACGCGAGCCGAGCTTTTTCATAAAGGTGTGGGAAACCATGTTGATGGCCTTAGAATCGTTGATGACCGATGATCAAAATAAAATATAATCATCCCTCTGTGCTGTGTAGCTCAGCATTATATTGCACCCTGTTTATTCATGGGTAGGACATTCGAACGATTCAATTTCATCTTGTAATTAATCGGAGAGATAACGGTTGCTTGCTCGTGTTAAAACACCTATTCTACACCAGCAGCCGCTCCTTTCGTGACCATCCACGCGCACTTTCTTCATAAATCGCTCCTAGTTCTGCGGCTGCAGCACTTGAAGCGAGCTGCGCCTTTCGAGGAACTCCCTGACTATTTGTTGGAACAGAATACCTCCCTGTGGGATTTAGCGGTGAACTATTCCCAGTGCACCTTCCAGCGGGACTTACCCAAGATTACGGAACGCTCCGGCGTCACTATTGCGCACTACCGGCGCGCGGGCGGCTACGTGATTGCCACGGCGGACCCGTTGCCGGAGGGCTACCAACGGCTGCTCGATGCATTTGAATTGCAGGAGTTCCTGCGGCTGCCGACCGCCCTGAGCCCGTTCGTGCAATGGGAGTCGCGCCGGCCCTTGGGAACGGAATGGCTACAGCCGTTGCTACGGGCCGTGCAGCTGCGCCGGCAGGTGGTCTTTCAGTACCACAAATTTTGGGACGAAGCACCCAGCGGACGGACCGTTTCGCCGCTGCTGCTCAAAGAATTTAAAGACCGGTGGTACCTGCTGGCCCACGACCCGGCCCGCCACGGCCTGCGGTGCTTCGGACTGGACCGTATCCGGGCGCTGGAAGTGACCACGCGCTCGTTCGAGCCCCCGCGGACTTTCAGGCCGATACCTACTACGCCCACAGCTTCGGCATCATCCGGCCCGACCACGAGCCGCCGGCCGAAATCGTGCTGGCACTGGAACCGACCCAGGGGCAGTACCTGAAATCGTTCCCACTTCACGCTTTCCAGCGCGTGCTGGTTGATACAGCGGAAGAACTGCTGATTCAACTCACCGTCTACAACACGCACGATTTGTTAATGGAACTGCTCTCGCTCGGTGACCAGGTGCAGGTACTAGCCCCGGCTTCGCTCCGGGCGCAAGTCAAGCAAATCCACGCCGCTGCGGTAGCGCACAACCAGCAGTAGCCTATCAATTAATTTTTCACTGCCTTTCTAACCCTCATTTACTGCCTTTCTGCTCATGACAGAACTAGTATTCAGTATCAAGGATATTTTTGACGACAGTGGCCAAGACGGCTGTTTGACGCAATACAAGAGCAACGCTTACCACATCCCAGCTTACCAGCGGGGGTATAAGTGGGGCTCTGAGCCCAGTGGGGCCGTCACCATATTACTGCAGGACCTGTGGTACGCCTTCGAAGCATTTCAGCTTCAGGGAAAGAAGGAATACTACCTGCAGTACATCACGGTCAAGAAAGGAACCATGGTCGTCAAGGGCAGCCCGCAGAACTGCTTGGAGGTAATTGACGGACAGCAACGCCTGACCACGCTGTCCATTGTCATCTCCATGCTCTCTGCGCTTCTTGGCAGACCCAACCTGAGTGCCGGCAAGCTGCACTATGCCATTCGGCAAGACTTCTTTTCAGATTACATCTACCGAAGTGACGACTTAAAAGCCTTTGTGGGCCAGGACTGGCAGGAGCTGGCGGCCTTCCCGGCCATGAACAAGCAGGACATTTATTACATACATGCTGCAGCACGCAGAACCGATGCCTTCTTCCAGAAGCGTCAGGCAGACGAGTTGCTGGCCTTCGAGCAATACCTGTTGCAGTATGTTAAGCTAATTGTCAATTCCGTTGAGGCGCACATTCAAAGCGAAACCGTATTTAAAAATCTGAATAGCAACAAGGTTCCGCTCAGTGAAACCGAGCTTATCAAAGCGCTGGTGATTACTAGAATCGATCGGGCCGGGGCAACAGCAGAGCGGAAGGGGTTTAAGGAGGTGATGGAGTCCCGGCTTAACCTGGGACGTCTCTGGGATGAAATGAGCCGGTGGGCGAACAAGCCGGAAATCAACTCCTTCTACTTTGAAGGCCGGGCAGACGGCATGTACCAACTCCTGTTGCTAACCGCCCTTTGCCTGGGTGGCAAGGAGAACGAGTTGGGCGCCATCAAGCACAGCACTGGCCTTTTGCTCTTCAATTTTTATAACCAGTACGCGGATATCGGCCAGGTATATACCACCCTTAAGGATGTGCAGGCCGCGCTAACGGACTGGTATGCCGACGTCTCTACGTACAATCTCATCGGCTATTGCCGCTTTGTCAAAGGCAGTGGCAACAACATTCTGACATTTCTAAAGAACTGCTGGAACTGCCGGACCAAGCCGGCATTGCAACGCTTTTTGGGCGAGTCCAAGGCAAAATTGCTGCCGACGCAGGACCTTTCGACGTTGCGCTACGGGCAGGACGATAACCACATCCACGCGGTTTTGCTACACCTGAGTGTGTTTGTGAAAGGCAAACCCATCCGGTTTAGCTTTCACGAATTCATTACCGAAAAGTGGTCTCTGGAGCACATCTTCCCCCAAAGCCCCGAAGGGAAAGAAGCGGTGCTGGATAGTGACCAGAGGACGGCCGTCAAGGAGATGATTGGGGCCAGCCTAGATGAAACCCTTGCTCAAATTCTGAACAAGGCAAAGCGGAACGATGACGAAAAGCAGCTTTACTACCGGGCCTTGCAAAATGAGAGTCGCCTCAATTCTATTGGCAACATGTGTTTGCTAACCAGTGGGGATAATAGCTCCAATGGCTGCATGTTTTTCAAGGAAAAGCGGCGCAACGTGCTACGGCTCCTCCAGCAAGGCAGCTTTGTGCCCCAGCACACCTTTGATGTCTTCAGCAAGATGATGCGTCAGCTCCAGAGTGACGACTTGAGCACCTGGACCGCAGTGGACATCGACCACCACCGCGAGCACATTTTCCAACTCATCAGCAATTAACGACCGAACGACATGAAGGCTGGCAAGTATACCATCAAGGATTTCTTTGTAAACCGCTACCTGAAACAAGTCATTATTCCGGAGATTCAACGGGATTATGTCTGGCAGGAAGAGCAACTCATGGGGTTGCTGAACTCGCTGCTCACAGACTTTTTTAAGTTCGTTACCTACGAGGCCATCAACTTCAATTCCGCGCTGAGACCGGAAGACAGGGAGTTGGCGGAGTCTTTCAATTCCTACCGCAAGCGGCTGACGTGTGCCTCCAATATTGGGTTTATCTATGCCTACAACGACGAAGAGTTTGCCGGTCGGTATTTTCTCATCGACGGGCAGCAACGAATAACCTCGGCGTTTCTGATACTGCTGACGCTTGCGCACCGTAACCGGGGGGTAACGGAACGATTCCGGAGCACCTACTTTGAAGAAGGAACCCTGAAGTTCGACTACAAAGTGCGGGATGCCTCGCATGATTTTCTCTTCAAGATGGTCCCCTACCTGCTGGATACGCCGGAGGAAAAGATAGACGAACAGATGTGGATGTATTCCAATCCGGATGCCACCGTCCAGAACCTGTTTCAGAACTTCCGCGGTTTACAGCGCTTCTTTTCAAGCCCGTCTTTCCAGCAGTCTCTCCTGGAGCGTAACGTCACCGAAGAAGACCTCTACGGCTACCTGGAGGAATACACGGAGTTCTACTACTTCGACACAAACATCAGTGAGCAAGGAGAGGACCTGTACATCTATATGAATGCACGCGGGGAACAGGTGCAAAGCAATGAGAACGTCAAGGCAGGCCTGCTCAGCCGGTTACGGACGTTAGAGGACAAGAACGAGTACGGAGAAAAATGGGAAGCTTGGCAGGACTTTTTCTGGCAAAATAAGGGCGCGAATAAGAATGCAGACGCTGGTTTCAACGAATTCCTGGCTTGTATCGCGGGCTTAACGAATCTGGCAAGTGGCAGCACCGGTGGTTTTTACAGCCCCGACGAGTATAAGGCTAACGGTGGAATCAAGACCAGCCAGATTCTCTCCACCCTGGACCTGGTCACCATCGAAAAGTACGTTGGGTGCCTGATGTTTTTGCAAGAGAACAAAGACACCTTTCAGAGTCGCTACACCAACTGCAGGTGGGTCGATACTTGTCTGGATACAATGTGGAGCATCTTCAATGGGGAGAGGACCAACTGGTACGCGGACTACAACAACGATAACCGAGGGACGGAGCGCAACAGGATGGCCTTTATCTGGCCTGTCCTGCGCTTCATAGCAAGACGGAACGAAGTTGTGTTGCCCATTAATGAGGCTTTTCGGGTGCTCAGGATTCATTACCTGCACTTCACCAATTATGACCGCTCTGTTGCTCACATTGAGAAGGAAGTAGAGGACCTGTGCAACTTAGGGCCTTTCGTTGCCTTCGGAAACCAGGAAGAAAACCTCAAACATGCGATTTACACGTCAGTAGCCCCCAGCCTGGTCTACCCATATGAGGAGCTCATATGGGAGATTGAAGACCACCCCTTCAACCTGAACGGCAGGGACGTTGGCGGTACCAACATCAGCCATTTAGTTGAGTTGAATCCCATTCCCTCGCTGGCCGACCTGCAAAAAGTAAGAGACCTGTTTTATGAGCTGTTTCCGCCTAATCAGCAACGCTACAACACGTTACAGAATGTATTGCTGTACTATGGACCGTATCAGCACCGGGAAAGCCCCTGGTATTACTTTAACTACAATTTTGGTGATTGGAGGCGCACCATTCGGGGCAAAGGCAGCGAAGAGGTAAACGCGCCCAAAAAAGCATTTCAGCGCTTTTTTGCTGACTTCTTAGGATTTGAAGGCAGTCTGGATAATTTTCTAAGCTTCAAGCGTGAAACCCTGCTTCGCAAGGAGGACGCTCAGGAGCGCTATCAAAAGGTGCTCTGGTACAGTCAGTCATTGGGAAATCGACTGTGGACAGAAGGCGATTACATCGCCTTCTCCAATGATTGGGATGGGAGTGACGCCCACTTTTCCGACTGTCGCATTATTTACAATACTCGGGGTGACTTCAGGGGCTATTTTAACTGTAAGCTTCAGGACTTGCTGCCCGTAGACACCATAGAACAAGTAACGGCACTTGAGCTGCCAGCTCTGCTGGACAGCAGTACATTAGACTAAAGGAGTTGAGTGGCATTACGAGTGGCCATGTGCTCGGTCTAGCTAAATGTCGAGTAGTAGGTGCTAATCAATACAGCCGGTTACCCTACATACTTACTTTCTGTGAGTACTTCGTAAGAGGCCTATTAATTCAACGTGCTCCTTTGAAAGCATTTTGTTTTCGGGTTAGCCCCTGCCAGAATGGTCAACTTTTTGTCTACTTTTGCATTCATGTCTACAAATAGCAGACATAAATGCAAAAGTAGACAAACTAGTCATCTCCATGCGATGGATTCCGTACTCACCCTGGTAAAAGCTGCGTTGAAATCCATTGTAGGCAAGCACTTACCGGTACGAATCTCCACGCACTCCGGCCTCCATCCGACTCTGACGCTGGGCCAGCGGGCAGGCTTCACGATAGAGGTAAAACCAGCCGTTCTAAAAAACGTCACGGGCCTGCTGGCGCACTGGCCGCACCCGACCGGACAACCTTGGGTTCTGTTCACTTCCTACGTGGGGGAAGAGGCGGGCCGGGAACTCCGGCGGCAGGGTCTATGCTACGCCGACACCGCGGGTAATGCCTGGCTGCACCACCCGGAAGCGGAGCTTTACATTCTGGTGGAGGGCCGGCCCCGCCCCGCTAAGGCCAGCCCAGCCGGTAATGCAGCCGCGGGTCGTGCCTTTCGCAAAAGCGGTCTACGCGTGCTGTTTCACCTGCTCAACGAGCCGGAACTGGTCCGGCAACCCTACCGCACCATTGGGGAGCGTACCGCTACGCCCGCAGCCACGGTCGGTCTGATTATGGTTGACTTGCAGCAGCAGGGCTACCTGGTGGGCGAAGAGCCCCGCCAGCTGCGGCGGCGAGAAGAGCTGATTCGCCGCTGGGTCGAAGGCTACGGGGATACGCTTCGCCCCCGTTTGCCTGCCGTCCGCTACCGCTGGGTAGACGCTCAGGCCGCCACCGGGGGCTGGCAACGCTTGCCGCTGGGCGCTACTACGTGGTGGGGTGGGGAGCCGGCCGCCAATCTGCTGCTGGACGGCTACCTGCTGCCCGAGTTCTTCACACTGTATAGCGCGGCTACCCGGCCGGCGCTCATGCGGCAGCTGCGGCTGGTGCCCGACCCCACGGGCAATGTCGAAGTATGGCCACTCTTTGACCAGCGCCTGGGTTTTATCAGTGCGACCAGTCGCTGCGTCCCGCCGCTGCTGGTCTACGCCGACCTGCTACTGAGTGGGGATGCCCGTAACCGCGAAGCAGCCGATAAACTCTATGCTCGATATCTCCAACATTCCGCCTGAGCGCCGTTTTCCCACCGGTCTCGACCAGGTGCTGCCTGCCCTCACCCGGGGCCTGCGGCACCTGGGCCTGGATTTTTTCCTGGTCGGAGCCGTCGCCCGGGACCTGTGGCTGGATACGGCGCTGGACGCGGCGCCGCGACGGCGGACCATGGATGTGGACCTGGCCGTATTGGTCACGCACGAAGCGCAGTATGAGCAGCTGCGCAGCTGGCTTGAAACGCACGAGCAATTCCACGCGCCGGCCAGCAGTGCATTTTGCCTGATTCACGAGCCGACGGGCGTCCAGGTGGACCTGATGCCTTTCGGCGGGATTGCCGATGCGGAAGGCCGCGTGCGGATTGCGGGTAAAGGCCTAACCAGTATCTCCGTAGTCGGGCTCGCCGAAGTATTGGCCCGGGCCGAGCCGGTTCGCATTACCGACCACATTACCTGGCAGGCGGTGACGCTGCCTGGCCTGGTCGGCCTCAAACTGTTGGCCTGGGATGACCGACCGGAGCAGCGGGGCAAAGATGGCACCGACCTGCGGCTGATTCTGCAGCACTACCACGCCCTGATTACCGACGATATTTTTAATCGTCACTATGAGCTGCTGGAAAGCCTGGCCGTCGAGGCCGGGTACGATATCATGTGCCTGGCTGGTATTCAGGTACTGGGGCAGGAGCTCGGGACCCTGGCCCGCGCATCTGCGCCGCTGCACGAACGCCTGCGCCGGATTCTGCGCGGGCAAATCCAGCTTGGCACGGCCAGCCAGCTAGCTCAGGCTATGGCCCAGCCCATTAGCCCAGCCGACCGTACCACGCCTAGCATCGACCAAAGCATCTTGTGGCTTAGCGCCTTGCTAACCGGCTTATAGACTTATCAGCCTCTAATAACTTGCGTACTACCGCGCGTAAAGCCATCACAGGTGCCAGGTGACTACTACTTTCTACACGCCCGTTAAGCCCCCCATGCCCAGACGCTATTCACCGGAAGAAGTGCCGCCGATGAAATCGGAGGACATGACGCGCGACCTCCTAAAGCTACCCCAGGTGCTGCGCCGGCTAGCAGCACAGCCGCTTGAGTGGCAGCCCCTGGCAAAGGCCCTGCTGGTAGTCGACCGCGAAGCCCGGACTCCCACAGGGAAACAGCTACAGCAAGCGCTCGGCGTAACGCCCGCCCGGTTCCGACGGTGGCTAGATGCGCTCTACGCGGCTTACCTGCAACTGTTGGAAACGGACGCCGATGCCGTTACTTTCCAGCAGGTAGAGCACCAGTTACTCCTGAGCGGCCGGCGGGCGTCGCAGGCCTTCAGCTGTCGTTTACCCAATACCCCCCGGGTGGGTGAGCAGTTGCAGCTGGATTTTCTCCGGGCCGTTACGGGGGAGTCCATGTTCCATGTGGACGACATTACGCACGACTTTACCGATGACCGCTACGTGGTGCTGGTGCACCTGAAGCCAGGCTATTACAGTGGCTACCGTCGGCAGCTGCTGGAGCGTGCACGCTTCGAGGAAACGATGAGCATACCCGTGGAATTTCAGGCCCCAACTTATTTGCTGGACGACTTCCTGCGCCAGCGGTATCCTCCCCCACCAGAGTCAGCGCAGGCGTATGAACTGCTTGAAAAAGCGGAAGCCCGCTACGGAAGTCGCTCCGGTTTTGGTAGGCGCCGTAAAAGCCTTTCTAGGAAGTGTTAACAGTCACGTAGCCAGAGGACGGTTGCCGCCAGTTGCACAAAGGACAAAAAATGGGTATCGAGCTTGTCATAGCGCGTAGCCACGCGGCGGAACTGCTTGAGGCGGCTGAAAAGCCGTTCGACGGGGTGGCGTTGGGCGTAGCGGGCCGCGTCGTAGGCCCGTGGGGTACGGCGTTTGCGTCGGGGCGGAATCACGGCCTGCGTACCGCGGGCGGCCAGGGCCGCTACGAGCGGGTCGGAATCGTAGCCGCGGTCGGCGATGAGGTAGGTCGGAGCCAGGCCTTCGAGCAACGGCAAGGCCTGCGGGGCGTCGTGGCGCTGCCCGGCACTCAAGCCAAAACGCACAGGCCGGCCGCGGGCATCGGCCACCGCATGTAGCTTGGTGGTCAAGCCACCGCGGCTGCGGCCCAGGGCTTGCGGCCCGTTTTTTTGCGCGCCCCTGAAGCGTGCTGGTGGGCCCGCACCGTGGTCGAGTCAACCAGCAACGTGTGCAAGGCGGCTTCGTCTTGAACGGCTTCGAACACACGTTGCCACACGCCCGAGGCTGCCCAGCGCTGGAAGCGTGTGTAGGTCGTGTGCCAGTTGCCGCGTTCTGGCGGCAAGGCCCGCCACCGGGCCCCGTTGCGGGCCAGCCAGAGCACGGCCTCCACGAATTGGCGGTTGTCGCGCCCCCGCCCGCCGCTCGTGCCTTCTCGGCCCGGCAGCAAGGGCGCCAAACGCGCCCATTGGGCGTCGGTGAGCATCTTTTCCATGCCCTAAATTACTAACCACTGTTAACACTTCCTAGTAAGTAAGCTAGCTGGGAGTAACAACACTGCCACCTGCTGCTTGGCCTCTTCTTTTAAAATTCGAATTGCGAATTGCGAGTGCGAGTCAGGAAGTAGCGCACTACCACACGTTATTCGCCCCGGTCTGGGGTGCACTTCTTCTATTGTTGTTATAGTGCGTGCTTTTCAGCCCTGGTAGGTAGAAACAAGCGCAGATGGGTAAGGCCTGCGGTTCCGTACTTGTTGGTTTATACAGTTGCTCTACAGGTTTCTACTACGGGTAGCTAAGTCAGAAGACAACTGTTGAACTAGCCATAGTTATAAGCTGACCAGTCACCGGACCCTAGTCAGTTTCAGCTACCACTTCATTGATAGCGGCCAGACGGGCTACGGCCCGCTCTAGGCTGGCGGCCGTGCCATCCAACTCCACGGATACTAGCAGCGGGTATTTGGCGGGCCGGGTCGGCGCCACGCTTTTGCGCACGCCCCCGGATTGAAGGCTGTCTGCTGGCCTGGTAGACGCCGCCTCGGGTTGCCGGGTGAGGTCCTCGTTACGCAACGCTTCGATTCCCACGCCAAACACCTGCGCCAGTTTCGTCAGGGCGTCCAGCTTCGGGGTTGACTTACCATTCTCATAGCGGCTAATCGTGTTGTAGTCAGTCGCGAGCTTATCCCCAAGTTCCGACTGGGATAGCTCCGCGCGGCGCCGTAAAAAGCGCAGGTTTTTTGCAAAATACATGGCTACTCAGGAAACCGAACAAAAGTAGCGTGCTGTAAATCTGTATTTTACAGCGTTTTTGCTGAATTTTACACAGCTTTACTGCTGCATTTTTCAATATAAGCAGCGCATATTGCAAGCGATGTAGCCTTCAATACGGCGTAGCCCTTCGTTGACCATGGTCGGTTACCGTCCGGCTTCCTCAACGCAACAAGCACTCTTCTTCATCACCTCCTAGTTATGCTTACGCTCACTTCACCTGCGCCTGCCGGTGACCCACTCGATAGCACATTGCCACTAGCTACCACCCGGCCACCGGAGGAACCGGACGTCAGCCTAGCGGGCAAGCCTCAACTGCTTGTACCTTATGCCCTGGCCTCTCCCTTTCAGCGCGCCCAAGGCCTGCGCGGGGCCCGGGTCATTCTTGATGCGGCCTATCCTTTCCTGAGTATAGGACAGTGGCAACAGGTCCTAGACTATCTGCAATTGCCGCTGCACGTGTGCGGCAGCCAGGTGGCCTTCCTACCCGACGGGCTGGGTAACCTGGTGCATTATCTGGAAGCGCAGTACCGTCCTAAGCCGGCTGGTAATCCTGCGCCCACTGGCACAGCCGCGTCAGGACGGCCGGAGGTCACTTTACCGACCGAGGAATCAACGACTAAGCAAACCTATGCCATTCGCAACAGCCTGACCGAAATGTTGGACCGCCTCAGCTACTGGCGACGGCAGCCCCGGGCTGGTTTTGTCAACTCGGCGCTGGCGCAATTCCTGACGCAGTATCCGGAAGCCAGTACCCCCATACCGGAGTCTAGGGAGGAGTAGCAGCCAATTTACCTTCTCGCGCACCAACCCCGCAATTCACTTGTTGTTTCACCCTTCCGCAATGCCTTCTCTTCGAAATCCTTACGCCACGGCCATCCTATTGACACTAGCTGGTGAGCTGCTGACCGGGTGCTCCTCTCCCGACCCGGTCACCAGTAAATCCCCGGCAAGCACCGGCATGTCCTCTGCCACCCAGTTTCCATTCGGCGGTCGGGTCGACTCGCTCAACGGCATCGCGGGCCACGCGTTTGGAGCCCCGCTGAGCGCCTTTCCTAAGATGCGGTTGTTACCGCCCAGCCCGGGCGAGTTGACGCGCACCTATGCCTATGAGGGAACCGCAGGCTGGTTTGGCAAACACCGGGCCCAGGTGCCGACGCAGTTCTATTCCTTTTTGAACGATAAGTTCTGCCACTTTATGGCTATCGGTAACCCGACCGTACTACGGCCCGAAGCTACTTACCTGTTTAGTCCCGGCCAGACGGAGGGTAAGTATCGCCTCTTCTGGGATGGTAGCCGGGCGCGGGCCGTCTATGCCGAACAGGCGCGGGGCATGGGCATGGAAGGTCGGCTCGATGTGCTAAGCAAAGCGTTAGAAGCTGAGCAAGCGGCCCAGCAGCAAGCCCAACTCAAGGCTGAGAACGCCCGGTAGCCACACCACGTACGCAGCCCGCTACCACCTGGAACACTAGTACTAGCTACTGCGAGCGGCGGCGGGCTGCTACGCAATGCCTAAGTCTGATTCCCTTTCTCTGTTTATCGGTAAGTTAGAATAAAACCCTTTTGCGCTTCGCTCCCGTTTGCCTGCTTCTTCCGCTCGCTCAAACACCTCTCCTCCTGCCGCTTTGGTCTGAGCCACCAGCTGACTCACCTGCGCGGCGATAACGTTGGAGTGAGGATTGTACCTGATAGTTAGCCCTACTCTTCCGTCCGACCCAGGCTTTTCATCAGGTATTAAGCTACTCCCAACCCGTTTTTGTAACGACTCCACCTGCGCCGCGTCTATCCGAAGCCGGATGACCTCTTTGCCGCTCCGCCCGTATTGCGCGCGCGCTTCCTCCAGTTTATTCATTTCTGTTTTCTGGTGAGTTCGAGCAGCTTTTTCCACTAGTGCAGCCTCGGCTATCACCTCTGCGAGCTGCTTATTGCTAACCAGGGGGGCGTTGAACTGTCGCCCGCTGCTCAGCTCCACAACCTGTTGCGGCTGACCATATACCTTAGGTGGTAAATGGTAACCGACGGCGTTGGCTTTTTGAGTAAATTCCTCGTGGCTGATAAAGCCCCGTTTAGCCGCCAACGAGCCCAACACCTCGCCCGCCAACTGCCGAGCCTTTTCCTGAGCGTTTAATTCTGCTAGTAATGTCCGGCCGGGTAGGGTAGCTTCCGCCTGCAGTTGATAGTCGGCTAGGCGACGCTCAGCTTGAGGTATCAGGTCGAGGCGCAGGCTTCTCGCCTTTTCCTTGTTACCCTGCTGCTCAGCTTGAGCGGCCTCTCCCTTAGTGGATGATAGCAAGGCGCGCTCCCGTCGTACGCCCTCCACAGCCACTTGAGCCGCTCGTTGCTCAGCTGCTTGCGTTTTCGCTAGCTTCTGTTGTTCCTGTTCAGATAAACGACTCTGTTCTTCGGTCTTAGCCTGTGCTTTCTCTTGCTCAGCCAATAAGGCGCGACCAACCGGTGTGGCCTCCGCCTGCAGCCGGTAGTCAGCCAGCCGCTGCTTAAGTTCATCAAGTCGACCGTAGCGTAATTCCGCTACTTTGCCGTAGTCGCCTTGCTTTTCAGCCAGGTCTGCCTCTTTATTAGTAGCCGCAATCAGCGCTTGTTCCCTGCGCATCCCCGCCAATGCCTCTCTGGCTACGCCCTCTTCAGCCTGCCGCTGCGCCATTTGTTGCGCCAGAAACTGCCGGTTGGTTTCTTCTAGTTGCACAGATTCTATTTGCGCAGGGTTTGTTACAGTCCCTTTCAACGACTGTTCGGAAAAGGTGGCTGTTAGAACCGGTTCTTGTGAGCGGTTATCCTCCGGGGTAGGCAGGTTGGTATCTACTTGCGGCAATGGCTCTTGGCGGATTTGTGGGATGACCAGGGCGCCCTCGGCCGCCTGCGCCGTTACCGCTTGGTGCGATTCGGCAGGAAGTATGGCTTCGGGTGACGCGATGGCTACAACCGCTTCCCCATGCTGGGAGACTGGTTGCTGGACTGTGGGGACAGCAACCAGCGGCGCTGGTACGGTGAGAATCATTGGCTGCTCACCAAGAGCGCGCTGTTCTTCATTTTGCACTTTATCGGCATCAGCCTTTTTCAGCTTCGCCAAGAGTTCGAGGCCGAGCGGGCTGGATTCTGCTTCTGCCTGATAGGTAGCCAAGCGCTTCTCAGCGGCCGGAATCGTTTCAAACCTCAGTTCAACTATTCGGGCAACATCGTCCTCCCGGTCTGCTTGATTTGCCTGCCTTTCGTAAGTGGCAATCAACTCCTTCTCCCGTTGCCAGGCGGCTACCGCCACCATCGTTTGCTCCTTGATACGCTCCAGCTCAGCAGCTCCTCTCTGGTCAGTTGCACCAGTCTGCCCACTATACGCCGCCTGCCCAGCTGGCACCTCTACCCGTTCAGTTTCCTTAGCTTTCTCCGAGGCGAATGGCTTTACTGGTGAACCGGCTTCTAGCGTAACCGACACCGGCGGCAAGTGGACTGCTCCGGCTTCCGAAGCAGCGCCTGTAACCTGTTGTTTCCGTTCGTTCGCGGCGAGTTGCTGGTCGATTCCTGCTGAGCTCAGCTGATGTCCCAACGCACTTCCTTTGAACGCGTAGCCGTCCTTTTCAAAACTGATGCCGGTCACCCTACCCTCCCTATCGACAACTTCTCTCGCCGTAATCCCTGCTTCCTGAAGTCTACCAAGCAGCCGAGGGCGCTGCGTCTCGGTCCTCAATTCCCGCTGGAGTGCAACCCGTATCTCATACCGCGCCAGTTCAGCCCCGTGCATGCGTTCGGGATGCTGCAACATCAGCTGTTGCCCCTTGCTCGGAGTAAGTCCGTACTCCAGGACAAGCTCTTTCGCCGCTTGCTTCGAACGAAAAAAATTCTGTCCGTCATCAATCGTATTTCCGTTGTTATCTACCCGGTTCACGATGATGTGCAGGTGCTGGTTGTGCGGCAGGTCGTGGTGGCGAACGACAACATACTGGGTATTATCCAGCCCCATTTTTTTCAAGTATTCCTCCGCAATCTTCCGCATCTTCGCACTGTCTAGCCGCGCCGCATCGGCTGGATTGAAGCCGATAACAGTGTGCCAGACCGCGAGCTTTAACTTTGGATTAACGGCTCTCCCTAAGTTGAAATCCGCAATCATTTCGGCGGCATTATTCGTGCTCACGCCAGACGACGCGAGCACTTCCGCCTGCTTGTCAGCCGGCTGGTCGCGCCGGCCCACGTACTGGTAGCGCACGATGCCGTTAAAGCTTTTGCCTAGGATATTACCGATGAACATAGCGGCTACTTACTGAAAGTCTTAACCTGCTCCCGAATCTTTTCGGCTAGCTCGACCAGTTCCGTCGCCCGGGTAGCATACCCTTCAGTCTGTGCGAGCTTGGCTACCTGATTCAGGTCGGCGGCCATCCCGGTAAGCGACCGCAGTTGCTTTCGTTCCTCTTCCGATAATCCCCGCTTCGTCAGTTGCCCCATCTGCTGCTGGACGCGCTTGGTACCGGGGCCATCAAGCAGCCATCGGATTGCCTGCGAAACGGAAATACCCAGCCTGCCGGCCACTGCGTGCAACTGGTCGCTACACTCGGCTGAGACCAGCGCACTGACGCACTTCAGCTTCTCTTCTTCTGCCATTTTCGGCCGGCCTCCCTTACTCTTTTCCTTCGCTTTAGGCTCGGCCGGTGGCATAGTCGCGTACTCACTTTTCGTCTTGCGCTTGCGCTTTGGCTTGTCCGGCGCTACCTGAGCTACTGCCGGTACCGAGGACGAGACAGCTGGTGCCTTCTCGTCCTGCAGCTGTATTGCAGCCACTCCTTGTCCTCCGGAAACGAGGCTCGCAGCTAAGCTAGACGTGGTCAAATCAGGTGCATTCTGTGGCGTCATGACGGAATGAAAAAGGAGGATACTTTGAGCAAGAAAGAAACTAATGGCAGGTTTAGCTTTAGCTAAACATGTCTTGTTCCCTTATACATATACTACACTGAGACGAATATACATCCCGTTTGTTTTCCCCACTGCCTTTATATTTTCAGCATGCTTCTCGCCCTTTTAATAGATAACTACATCAGCCCTATTACTCGCGTTATACTATCCGTTGCAGCCCTACTATTCCGGCCTCTACTGCCTGGCAACTAAGCTCCGCCCAATGGATTGTATAACAACGGCCACCTCCCGACCCCTCCTTTCCTGGTCACTATTCATTCACGAAGTCGGCATTATTTCAACCTCCTGCCGCTTCAATTTGCTCGTCAAGTTTTGTTGGCCATGCTAACCCAGTCACCTACCATTCGACGCAGATTTCTTATACTGATTCCACCAGGACCCGAGAAGGTTTAGCTTGGGTCATCCAAATAATTTCAGTTGTTTCCGGACAGAGTAAGGGAGAGCAGATATGAAAAAAAGTTTACCGGATAGACCCGCCACCCCGAATAAGCAACCATTATTTCTCTTAAAAACTAATCCGGCGGACAGCGCTTTTTCCTTCACACACGCACTTCAGCTACTTCAAAAAATGACTCTCGACTTCCGGTTTATCACTTCGCTGCAGACGCTTTTCTTACCTGTCTTCGTCTCTAGCCAAGTTCTTTTTTTAGTAGCTCTCAGCCGCTCCAGTCGACAGATACAATAGCCTCCAACCGAGATAACTCCCGGGAATACATGCTCTGGCTCACCGGCCATTATTTCTCAACCGGGTTAAGTTTTTCGTGCTGACTTTTCTGCTTACACGACGAGGAAGCAACGCCAGATGTGCCTCAAAACAGCGACCTTGATTTCAAAACAAGACCCAATATCAGGTTCGGAAATTCTAGAAAAAAGACCCCATTCCTGACAGGCCCGCCGGCTTTCTTAGAAGCCGATAGCCTCACCGGGCTGCACATATAGACCACAGTACATGGCAACGACTAGGGAGAAAAACGAGCAACTTCTGGCTGTTTTTCCGTCACTTGGTTCCCAAATAAGTTGTTCTGCGGCTGCTCCACAGTCGCTTTGTACCGCACCTCCTTTGAAGCTGGTCACCCTGGATTTTCAGCATAGCCGGGGTAAACTACCCTATGTATTTCAACCCGGAGCTGTTCCATGCATGGCTGACTAAAGCAACCTAGATTAAGCAAAGGGCCACTTAGAGTACGTTGCTTTTCACCAACTATCTTCCCGAAACACGTACCATTTGCTATTGTTTTCTTGATAGCCCGGGCAATAGAAATCTATCATAAATCCAATTTCTCGGCGCAGGAAAAGCAAGCTCAAGCTACTCCCTCAGCTCTTAAGTAACCCTGTTCGAACCGCATGATACTCGGCAGGTCGAAGGATAAAAAATAGTAGCGTGGTTCTGTCAACTTCTGAGGATACGCCTGCTTGCTGTTACGTCTATCAACTGAGCAAGGACTAAAAATTACCTGCGAGCGGGTAACCAGACTTACCTCTGCTTAGCTGCTTATCACTTTCTGCTATCCGTATTTTCCACCTGTAAAAAGCCTCAGTGGTAGCAAGGGCCTCACTTTAGCAGGAACAGCAAACCCCGCTAAGGAAAGCTAGCCAGCATAGATCAGTAACTTATTTTGCTTGCGCTAACCACTCCGTCATACCCCCTTCCTTCCGCCGGTCCTGACCAAGCCCCTTGTTTTAGCGACCCTACTGCCACAGCTACTCCAACAACTCGTCGAGGACCTGGATGCCCCCATTACCTATCTGCTGGGGGCACCACTATGACCGCACAAACTACCCACGCTCCTGGCAATTTCCTGCCGTCTTTACCCTGCGGCAGGGCGAGGTGGCCAACGTGGAGGTCGACCCGGATTTCGTGCCTTTCAACGCCAAATTCGTTCGGCACCCTGGACCAAAGTGAATTGCACTATTCAAGTCCGTGGGCGGAGCTCTTTCACACTACCGTAGCCTTCGACCAACTCTACCAGCTCTGCCGCAAAGGCCTGCCCCTAGTTGAATCAGCAACTGACGAGGTGAGCTATGGGCCAGAGATTATCCTGTAGTATAAAGCTGCGGCCTATCACCAGTGTCCTACGCCAGCCGGCCTCAAATAAACGTACATGGCGGTTCCACCTTCGGGAAACCATCCGCCAGTGGGTAGTTGAAGCCGGCCTCAAATAAACGTACATGGCGGTTCCACCTTCGGGAAACCATCCGCCAGTGGGTAGTTGAAGCCGGCCTGACAGATATTACCTGCTTCATATGACCGCCTTCGAGAGCCCGGATGGACCCGTATTGTTCAGCCTGCCCCATTGCCCTCCTAAACTACTCGTGACCTGTCCATCGAGGTGGAAGCCTTTACTTGCTCAGTGCTCCTTGACCTAGTACGACCATCCAGGTAAATTTTGCCCAGGTCTGGACAATTGCTACGCAGTGATGGCCCGCAGGTGGACCTGGCAGAAATTGAAGAAACCGGCGGGCTACTGTTGCTACCCCCACAGGTTAGGTAGCCAACTGGCTGGACGATGGCGTGAGTGATAGCCTTGACGTCTGTTTCTGCTATCTGATTTTGCTTGCTTTATGGGGTGCGATAACCTAGGGTTTTGATGCTTTTACAGGGCTGTAGCATCCTATCATCAGCAACCATACTATCCAGCTACTAGGGTGGATGCTTGTTAGACTTCCAGACTTATAAAATCTATTAGTTAGGGACCAAAACCAGTAAAGAGGCCGCAGATGAGACATGCTTATGCGTTGAAGCTTTAGGCATTTAAGGTAATCTTATGATAATTAACTGTAAATCAATTATTTAACATTAAATGTTACTGCAATTCGTAACAGGGGCTTCGTTCAAGCGCATGGAATCAGCTCAGCAAAGGACAGTTTGCTTATTCAGCCGGACTACCTAGCCGTAGGTATTACCGGTTTCGAACGTGTCTTTTCGCCATGAGTTCATTGTGGACCTCCCACTTGTGGTGATAGACTCACCTAAGGTAAATTTTAAAGGAACTTCATGGAATATGCATAAAAAATATAAATAAAGTACAATTCATTACTGACGCTCGTTCAGTTCCTGTTTTTTTGTTGTTTTTGGGCGTCTGGAGTAAAACCACCTCTTAAAAGCTGATTTTTTCTCCACAACACAAATTTGTGAGTATTTTAAGTATTTAAGTAGTATTTGCAGGGCTGACAACTATTTCAGGGACAATAATTTAGGTAGAGAAGCTAATAGGTTTTATAAGTTAACTAATAGGTTTTATAAGTTAACTAATAGGTTTTATAAGTTAACTAATAGGTTTTATAAGTCCAACCAATAGGTTTTATAAGCTAACTAATAGACGACTTTAATTATCTATCTTTTCGTTGTTTTGACTGAACTAATAGCTTTTATAAGTAGCGGAATGGCTTGGTGCCAGTTGTTCTCCTTCAAACCGAACTAATAGATTTTATAAGCCCCCCCCCTGCCGGTAGCCAGCCCAGGACATAAAACGATGTCAGGTCACTGCACTGTTCTGCCAGGTAACCGGGTTGCCAAGCAGTTAGGCTTTCCGGTGACCATGTACCTGGGCGCAGCATAACTGTGTAAGTTTAGCCCGTTGCTCTATTCCTAAAGCACGAATGCAGAAGAGGTAGGTCAGCGCACCTGTGGGGGCTTTTACCACGGCTTGATTGTATTCAAGACCAGTTATGAGCTGCGGAAAGCACTATAAAGTGCGGTGGCCTAGGCACACTTGATAGTCATTTGACACTAAAAATCTATGTATCCGCTTGTTAGCGCCAGGCATGACCTACCGCGGTGAGCGGTGCTGGCGTAGGCGTCGCAATCCATAGGCTACGCCGCCGGCCAGTAATAAGCCGACGCCCCCGTCAAGCGGTACGGCCGTTGGAGTGGCGGGGTCGATTGGAGTCGTCCCCCCGTTGGTAGGAGTTTGTGCTTGGTCGGTGAGCGAGACCAGGCTTAGGAGGAAAATAAAGGGAAGAGTCAAACGCATAAGACGACGAAAGAATGGTGAATACTGCGCCCTACTGCTTCTTTACTTCAGTGTGAGCTTCTTGACGAGGGTGCCCACGCTGGTGCGCAGATGCAGCAGGTATATACCGGAGGGTAGCTCGCTCAGTGTCAAGACGTGGGGTGTGGTCCCTTGAGCGGGCAGTATCAGTGCCCGCACCGGGCGACCTACGGCATCAAATAGGGTGGCTGCCACGGTCTGATGGCCTAGGCTAGATGGCAATTCCACGGAGACTGTGCCCGAGGCCGGGTTTGGGTAGAGAGCCACCTGCTGCGAGAGGGTGGTTGCTGCCGTAGTGGCGAGCGTCTGCTGGGGCGAGAATACCAGTTCAAAACGGCCGGTCAGCAGGCTGCTGGCATTCACCACCGTGAATGGGTAGCTGGGCTGCTGTGCTAGGTCTATCATGGTCCCAGTCAGTAAATCGCGCAGATAGGTCGTGGTAGTGCGCAGATTCAGCAGCTGGGCGGCCGTGAGAGAGTAGCTGCCGGGGGTGGGTACTCCCACTGCCAGCGGTACCACTAGTTGGGCTACACCCAGGGCCGGGCGCCCGTCAATGCTGAGCTGCTGGCCACCTGGTAGACGCGCGGACAGGTTCAGGCCCGTTGAATTTGCCAGCTTGGGGGCATCAAACTCGGCGTCGAGACTGGCTGTGGCTCCGTTCTGGAAGTACACGGTAGTCTGGTCCTGGTAGGGCGTGCCCGCGCCCTGTAGGGTGAGCTGCACCAAAGACCGGGTTTCGATACTGGTGCGGTACAATGCCGGGTTCTGATAAGTAGTCAGGCGATGGGTATTACGGAAGGTGAGTTGACCGCTGGTTTGGCCCGGGGTAACGCGCACGAAGAAGCCCTGGCCCTGCGCTACTACCGGGTCACCCACCCCGTTAACGTAGCTGCGGTACTGACCTCCATATTGGCTTGTGCTTTGAAACACGTACAACGCGCCGTCGAGGCCGGGTCGGTCGGTCGGGGTGACGGAACTCCAGTCGAGCGGGGCCGGGTAGGGATTACCCACCAGAGCCAGGCCTGACTCAGCGGCCGTCGGACCGCTGTTACGGGCCAGTGCCAGAGTCAGGTCGCCGTTATTGAGCGCACCACGCACGCTTAGCGCCTGCCCAGCACTCAGGTTGACGGCGTAGCCCTGACCCACGGTAAGCGCGTCGCCGAGGTCAGCAGGCGAATACCAGCCCTTGGTAAACAGGTCCAGGTCATTGCTAGTCGAGGCAAGCCGGGACTGGTCATAGCCCAGTACTGTGGGGAAGGGTCGCTCCCGGGCCGGGCTGGCCGACACATTGTAGGTGGGATTGACGACTGGCGAGTAAACAGCTGTGGCCAGGCTGGCGACGGTAGCCGTGCTCACCGGGGCGGCGTAGTGGTGGTATCCCAGGCCCGGGTTCAGGGCGGGCGAGAGGTAGCGTTGCACCGTCACGTTGCCCGTTACGGCGCTGTTGCCGTTATTGACCACCAATGCCGTGCCGCTTTCATCGGACACTAGTACCAGCGGCTCGTCGTTAAGCGCGTAAGCATTAGTGGCAGTGACGTCCCCGTCAAGGGTTAGCAGTCCGTGCACGTGCGCGGAGATGCGGTAGAGCTGGATGCCCGCAGGCCCTACGTACACGTTATCAAAATGGTATTGAGAACCTCCCCGCGCATCAATCTTCTGACGACTCGCGCCAACGAAGCGCAGGGTGCCATTGCGCAGACCCGTAGACTGAGCGCGGATAGCGTTCGTCGCACCGGTCACGGCTAGGGCCAGGCCTGCCTGGCCATCATTCTCCGGTACCGCTCCGTACAGACTTAGGCTGGCATTGTCTGCCAGCGTGAGCGAGGCATCAGCAAACAGGCCCAGGATGGAAGCTTCCTGTTGGCCGGACACCACCGGCATACGGGGAGCAGCCCCAATCGCGACTCGCTCATTGCGAGTAGGTACGATTCCCCCTTTCCAGTTGCCGGGGGTGGCCCAGTCAACACTTACGGCGCCGGTCCAGGTCGCCACTACGACGAAAGCCTGGGCACTGGTCGCGGTACCGCTGGCAGTGGTCACGCTGATGGGACCAGTCTGGGCACCGTCCGGCACGCGAAGCCCCGTGAGCTGCGTACCATCCGCGCTGACGGTATACCCACTGGTGACAACCTGATTGCGGGTGCCCGTGAATGAAATACTCGTGGCGCCCGTAAGGTTGGTGCCGGTGAGGGAGATAAGGTCGCCCGCCGTACCAATAAGTGGGTTAAAGCCAAGAAGTACGGGCGCGGGAGCATCGTTGAGCAGTGCCAGGAAGGCACCGCTGGCTCCGGCCGGGCCACTTAACGACTGGTTGCCGAAAGCAGCCGGCCTGGTAGCGGTCCCACCCACGTAAACCCGCGTGCCGTTTACTGCAACAGCATTGCCGCTATCGTAGCCGCCGCCGCCCGCCGGCCGCGCCCAGGCTATCGTACTGCTAGGGCCAGCGTCCGTGAGCTTCGTTAGGAAGACATCCTGCGCACCAGCGCTGGTCAGGGTGGTACTCCCAAACGCAGCCGTGAGGCTAGCGAAGCGACCGGTCACGTAGACGCTCGGCCCCGCAACGGCCAGCGCGGTGGCTTCGTCGTCGTCAGTGCCTCCCGCTTGCTGCGCCCAGACGAAACCTGCGGTATTGCCCGCATCCGTAAGCTTGGCTACGAATACATCGTCGCTTAGATAAGTATTGGTGTTTGTTAGGGTGGTAGTTCCGAATCCAATGGTGTTGCTCCGGAAAGCTCCGGCTACGTAGACGCTTGAGCCATTTGCAGCCAGGGCATAGGCGATGTCATTGCCCGTACTCCCGGCCTGCTGGGCCCACGCATAGGTACTGGCATTACCCACATCAATGAGTTTGGCTACGAAGACATCATGGTTATAGCGGCTGTTATTGGTTAGGGTAGTAGCACCGAAGCTGATGGAACCTTCAAAAAAGGAACCCGCCAAGTATACGTTGCTACCATTCACGGCCAAGGCGTTCACGTAATCACCACCGGACCCTCCCACTCGCTGCGCCCAGCTAAATGAACTGGTCAGCCCCGCGTCCACGAGCTTAGCTACGAACCCATCGGCGGGATACGCGGTGCCTGCGTTGGATAGCACAGTGCTTCCAAAGCTAGCTGTCGAGCTGTTGTAGCGCCCGGCCACGTACACGTTGGGTCCACTTGCAACCAACGCGCAAGCCAGGTCATCGCTGTCTCCCCCAGCCTGCTGTGCCCAAACGAAATCGGCAGTCGAACCTGAATCCGTAAGTTTAGCGATAAAAATATCACTAAGAGTACTATTCGGATTCGTTTTAGCTAGTGTGGCATTCCCGAACGAGGCAGTGGCACCGCTAAAATAGCCGGTCAGGTAGACGCTTGTGCCCGCTACGGCCAACGCCATAACCGATTCGCCACCGGTACCGCCAGCACGCCGGGCCCATACAAAAGCAGCGTTTACCGGACTCCACTTCGCGACGAAGGCGTCAGTGCCGCCACTACTCGAAAGGCTGGTATTGCCAAAAGTAGCCGTGCCCGAAAAATAGCCAGCTATGTATACATTACCGCTGGCATCCGTTGCCGTCGCGTTTACCAGGGAGTAATCGCCGCTGCTCTGACTAGCCCCGATTACCGATTGCCAGGACGGGGCCTGCGCATGCACCCCTGTCATCGTAGTTAGTAACAACAGACACAGCCATTGACACGCTGCGCCCAATCCTTCAAAAGTGAGAAAAAATTTACTCATAAGCGCGCTTATTAAATTAGATACCAAGGGTAGCTAATACACTACCAACAAGTCGGCGCGGTAAAGCTAGCGCTCTGCGGCAGAAGCGGTCGACCTATTTCTATATGAGACAATGTAAGCTGGTTGAAACTCAGCTTACCGGCTTTCCGCACCGGCCTCTTCGTTTCCTACTGGTTGTGCGACTCTGATTACCGACTCACCTGTTTGGCATGCGAGCGTGCTAACGAAAATATTTTCCGAACCCTAACTAATAGATTTTATAAGTCTGCAAGCTCTGCACAGAACCAAATAATAGGTCCTCGATTATCTCCTATTATTTTTCCCGGCTTCCAGCGTATGTTTGCAGACGTACTCACCACAAGACCATGTATGACTGCTCCTGAGACTGTTAAGAACTTGGAAATCCGGCAGCACAATGCGATTACCAGCGCTCGCTACGAGATGAGTGCCTGCGAAATGGACATCGTGTTTTCGCTCCTTTCCAAGTTGACCAAACACGATGCGGCGGGCACTATCTACGAGGTCAGAGTGCGTGAACTCGAAATACTCACCGGTCGCAGCTGGAACTACCAGCAATTATTGGAGTCGACCAAGCAGCTCAACAGTCGGGTGTATAGCCTCGAAACTGTGGAAGGCCTGCTTCAGGTAAGCTTACTCGCTTCCGCTCTTTACCTCAAGGGAAAAGGCACCATTGAGCTGGAGATATCCGAGCGAATACGTCCGTATCTAATTGACCTGAAAAGCAATTTCACCAGCTATCGCCTCCAGGCAGCCTTTAACTTATCAAGCAAATTCGCTAAACGAGTCTATCAGCTGGCCTCGCAATGGAAAGATATTGGCGAAACTAAAACCTATGCGCTGGAGGAATTCAAGTATATGCTCAACCTCAAAGACCCGAAGGGTAAGGCGCCCGAGCAGTATCAACAAGTTTCGGCCCTCCAGAAGTACGTGCTAGACGTAGCTACCGAGCAGATAAATGCGCATACTGACTTGAATGTCAAGTATGAGTTAATAAAAAAGGGCCGTTCCTACCAGTACATCAAGTTTTTTGTTATCCCTCAGGAGCCCCGGCAATTCCCCATTCCTTTTGAGTTGCCCGAGGATGACGCTAAAATGCAGATAGCCCGGAAGCATCTTATTGCGCTAGGCATCACGGAAAGCAAGCTCGTACAGGAGATTTTGCAAACCCCTAAGCACGTTGATGCCCTGTTCGCTTACATGTATAAGCTCAAGACAGATAAAATCAAGGCTACCAAAAACCCGGGCGGTTTGTTCTTGAAAATGCAGGGGTTACGCTAACTTCCCGTCTCAGAATTAGTGTAGGCCCCGCAACCAGACAATTCACTCGCTCATTCGGCCTGGCCCACCTCCTTCTCCCACTGCCTACTTACCTTCCCCCGCTACCGGGCAGTACCCCTCCCCTCCCCTACAAACCGGCCAGCCTCGCAAGGAAAGCTGGCCGGTTCGCTTTTACTCTTCGTCTTCGGCTGGTATCTCCCGCTGACTGTCGGGATAGCGGGACAGGTATTCGGCCAGGGCCTGATTCAGAATCCAGGTTTTGACTGCTTTGCTGCCTCGTCGCCAGTAGCTGAGCTGAGTTAGTCCGCGCTCGTTGGCGGCAGTCAGGTTAAACGTCATTTTATGGGTTCCCTGTGGCTTCTTCGAAGCCTCTTCGGCCGGCTGTGGTGCCTCCTTGGTAGCTGGTATTGCAGTACGAGGGGCGGCGACGGCCAGTGGCCGCGGGGGGCGCTGGGGAGCGTTACCTAGTAGGTCGTCAAGGTCACGCGGGGCACTGGTTGGCGGTTTGGGAGGAGTTTTAGCAGTAGCCATTAGCTTGAGTGGGTAGCGAGAGTAGTGAGATGGGTTTCCAACCGCCGCAATAGCTCATCCGCCAGTACTTGATAATCAAGTACGCCGGCTGCCTCCGGGGCGTGCAACTGCGCTGGCATAGCCAGTCGCTGGGCCGTGCCCAGGGCCTGGTTGTCACGCACAGCGGGCAAGACTTGTTCTGGGAAAAGCCGGGCGGCCGCGGCCACGATATCTTGGTGTAGCCGACTGGGCTTATTGGAATTAAACTGGGTGAAAAAAATACCCAGCAGTTGTAGGTTTGGGTTCATTGCTTCCTGGACGCGGTCAGCTAGGCCAATCAGCCGCTTCACGCCGTCAAGAGAGAAGCGCTCCGGCCGGCTAGGTACTACGTAAAACTCCGCCGCACATAGTGCCAGCAGGGTTTCGGTATCAAGGGATGGTGGGCAGTCCAGAATGGCATAGTCGAAGCCGCCAGCCTCGGCGGCCAGCACGTCGCGCAGCACATTGCGATAGTCTTCGCGCTGCTCGGGTAGTTGCTTGGCGTAGGCCCGCAGTTCGGGACCTGTCCCCAGCAACCAGAGGGTACCCAGTGCTGTCGGCACAACGGCCTCCAGTAATCCACTTCCCGTTACGAGGACCTGTCCCGTGGTACCCGGCAATTCATCCTGGGTGAGCGCAGCGGTAGCATTACCCTGGGGGTCGAGGTCAACTAACAGCACCTGATAGCCGCGCTTGGCTAATTCACCCGCCAGATTAAGGCTGGTAGTAGTCTTACCCACGCCGCCTTTGCTATTGGCGACGGCGATGATACGCAGGGGGGGCTTTTCCTGCACGGGCGGTTTTTTTCTCTTCATAGGGAACGGGGTACCATTGGATGAAAGCTCTGACCCTGGACTATGCCACGAAGGTACATAAGGCCAAGCCATACGCAGTGCATCGGCCATCATCAATGGCTTATACAGCTTGGCCATACTTATCACACCTACTGGCCCATATGGTTTGTATGGCTAATAAATACATACCACATTAGATGTATTGACTTTACTTACCTTACCATAAGGCTGAATCTTACGGATAGTATAAGCCATAAGAACGGTAAGTATGGTTGATATGGCCTGTATTGCCAATAAACATTACATGGCACGATAGTGCCCACCATACTAAGTTTACGATATGGCGGGTATGGTTGGTATGGCTAGTCCATCGCTTGTAATCACATATCATATTTTAAGCACAAGACCCTATTTTACAAAGATTTATGTTTATAAATGAGTGTGGTAGTCGCAGTAAGTCCGGCATACCAGATGAACCCTCGCAAGCAGAATCTCTGTTAAGCTGCTAGCGTTAAAAGCAGAGGAGTATAATTGGCCTAGTGGAATAGAAAGAACTACTAGCTCTTGTAGGGCTGGAAGCAGTGTAATTGAACCAGTGGAAATTGAGCATCCTATCTAGGTAGCTACCCCCTTAAAAAAACGCTCACCTACGAGATAAGTGAGCGTTTTTTTAAGGGGGTAGCTACCTAGATAGGATGTGCCGTTACTGGACCATGCTGCCGATTTGCCATTATACCAAGCTGAATCTGGCTGCTGAACCGCGTGAGGACAAGGTTAGCCCCCAACCGAACCGGCTGCGCCGCAAGGAACTGCCGGGGAGAAGACAACGGAATGCAGTAAGCAGCGGGACAGGAGCCTAATAGGCTACGTAGTCGTAGAGTGCCGCGACCACCCACACGGCCGAGAAACCGTAGTATATCGGCCGGTTATTCAGCCAACTTCCCACCACTGCCCCGCCGGCCAGCAGCACGATAATGCCGGCAAGTAGCGGATTGGTTTTGCCCGCCGGGTAAATGTTAGTCCAGGCCAGCAGCGCAGCGATGGCCGAGCAGGCGAAAAAGGTGAGCGAAACGGCTAGGTTGCGCCGCACGGGTTCTGCTTCGCCAGTAGGTACAGGTTGCCTATTCATGGCGGCAATATGGTATTGAAAAAGCTCTTTGCCACACGACCCGTCGTTTATTTAGGTATTGTTCCACAGGATGAATGGCCAATCAGACGTAACCGGACCGATTCGCACGCTAATAATTAGCTGCGCGCGGATACGCCAACGCTATACCGGGTCTTTACTCTCCACGGCGTCGGTGGAAAAGAACACCTCGCCGGTAGGGGAGGGGAGGGTATCAGCCGACAGGTCAACGCGGCGCACGGTGCTCCAGAACGTAATGAGTGGCCGCAACTCGTCGGCAATGGCCGCCAGCGCGCCCCCTGTCCCCAGCAACTCGTTCAATTCATTCCGGCTGAGGGTCGGGAGGAAGAGCGGGGCGGCGGCCAGCTTTTGGGCGACCGGCAGGCTGGGCCACTGCCGGCCGCCCAAAAGCTCGAACAAATGCTGGCGCAAGGCAGGCTGGCAATCGGGGTGGTACCGGGCATCGTCCACGTTAGCCTGTACCACGACGGCTTCGGGCCGGAAGCGCAGCGCTACCAGCTGATTATCGGGGCGGTGCTTGGCATTTTGCCAGGCCAGCTCGGGCGTCGGGCTAGCGTAGGCACAGCCCCGGCGGCTGGGTAGGCCAGCCGGCCGGGCCCACTCCCACAGATTGTCAATAACATATGGCACGTTGCCGGGCGGGCGCAGACTGGGGGACGCGGGACTGGTCGGCCGGGGGGTAACGGACTCGACGCGGTAAAGCTTGGCCATATAGCTAAAAAGTAATAATTTGCGCGACCCGGCACTGGGCCGGCTCCGGTAATGACCCGCAAGAATAAGACGTTCAACTCAGACGAAGGGGATACCGCCGACATCGCCCAGCAAAAGCTGCTGGGCGTGCTCCAGCTTATCCGGTTGCTCAAGGAGCCAGGCGGGCACACCATGAGACAGCTGCAGGAGCATACTGCTAAGAAGCTGCGTACCCTGCAACGCTATTTGCGGCTGCTGGGCGAGGTGGGCTATCCGGTCGAAAAGTCGTTTGGCCGGCCTGCTCGCTACTTCCTGTTTGAGCCGGAAGGCCCGGGCCAGCGCTACCTGCCGTTAAATCCGGCAGAAGCCGACCTACTGAGCCGCCGCCTGGCCGACCTAGGCACTGCTGAGCCGGCCTTACCCGGCCTGCGCCAGAAGCTGCGCCTACCAGGCCTGCTGTTACCCCAGCCCCACGAACTGCGCGGCCTGCGCCTGGCTCATATACTCGACACGCTGGCGCTGGGCATCAGCCTGCGGCGGCAGGTGCGGCTGCTGGCCTACGAGTCGGGTAACTCGGGCACCGTCAGCGACCGGGTGGTCGAGCCGCTGGCCCTGGCCAACAGCTACACCCAGCTGGCCTGCAACGACGTGGCCACCCAGGCTTACCGCACCTACAACCTGAGCCGCATGGGCGGGGCGGAGCTACTGGATACCCCCTGCACCCTGCCCGACCCCGGCACCCGCCCCGATGCCTTCGGGCTGGCCGAGGACGAGCACCGCCAGCCGGTAGAGCTGCTGCTGACGACCCGCGCCTACCAGCAGCTGCTGCGCGAGTCGGCCGAGGCAGCGGCCGACTGCCAGAAATCCGGCACCGACCAGTACCGCTACCGGGGCTGGGTCAACGGCTTCCACGGCGTGGGCCGCTTCGTGCTGGGCCTGCCGCTGGAAGTGCGCATCGTGACGCCGGATACGCTGCGCGAGTTCGTGCGTGATAAAGTAGCCCGGGCCACGTGGTAAGCTACGCACACGACAATAGTTGTCGCCGAAGGGCGAGCATCTTCGCAGCCCTAGCCCGCTTCCCCCATGTCACTTCCCTCGCGCCTTGCTTTGCCGCAGCCCCTCAACCTCTACCTGACCTGGTGCCTGGGACAGGACTTCGGGGGCTTTGCCCTCATCTACGCCGCTTCGTCGGATAAGGCGTTTGACCTGCTCGACGAGTACTGCCGGCTCGCGCGGCCCCGGCACCACCTGTTCGCCCAGCCCCTGCAGTACACGCTGCTGCACTACCGGCCCGACTGCGTGAGCAGCCGCCAGCCCCGGCCCGAGCAGGGAGGCAGCTACGGCTACCACATTTACCACGTGGGGCTGGCCCCGGTGGAGGAAACCCGGCCCCGCGTGCTGGTGCTGGAAGATGGCGAGGACTTGCGCTTCAACGACTGATAATTTCCTGGCTGAGCGTCAGTAGTTGTCGCCGCCAGGCCCGCATCTTCGCAGCGCTTTCCCGGTCGGGGACAGCGCTCCCGGCTGCCGGTAAGCAGCTGGCCCGGCTCTTTGACAACCAGGACGGCCCGTTGCGCAACACGGCTGCCCGCCCGCAGGATTCGGCCCGGCTTACCGGCCAGCCGGTCATTCCCCTTCCTTCACTCCTCACCCTATGCCCCTAGTACCCGAAAGCTATCTTTCACCGGACGACTACCCCCAGCGGCCGGAGCACGCGCTGGCTCCCAGCTATGAGCGCCTGGCGGGCATCACGGCGCAAGTGCAGCAGCTGGCCAGCGAGCTGCCGCTGCCCGAAGCCGCGGAGCTGCTCGGCCCCGCTTACGGCCCGTACCTCAACGAGCAATTTGAGCGCCGGGCCCGGGGCCGGCAGCCCGCCCAGGCCTTGCCCTATGCCGAGGCGCTGGTGGCCTACCAACCCGACTCCCCGGACTACCGCGCGCGGCGGGCCTGGTGCTACGCCCAGCAGAGCCCCCCCAACTACGCCGCCGCGCTGGCCGACTACGCCTGGCTGGCCCGCCGGCCCCGGCCCAGCTACGAGGACTGGCTGCGCGTGGTAACCGAGGCCAACCCCGATAGCCCCGCTGCGGAAAACGCCGACCAGGCCCGGCATGAGCACGGCCGCGACCTGGTGCTGCTTGCCGGGGCCGGGCTGGCCTGCGCCTGGGCTCACTATAACCTCGGCGACCGGGCAGCCGCCGAGACCGCCTTCCAGCGGGCCCTCAGCCTACCCGACCTGCCCATCGACCACGGCTACGACCACTATCCGTGGCAGCCCGGCATGCTGCCCCCCGCCGTCGATACCGACTTTCTACGCTGGCGCCTGAACCAGCCTGACCCGCGCACGTGGCCCGAGCCGGTTCAGGAATGGTCCGGCGTGATATTGCGGCGCCTGTACTGGCTATTAGATTAACCGACCTGCTGGCCACCCTGGCTGGCTCAACTTTTCATTTAGTTTCCTTTCTCTTTTTCCCTCTTTCCTTGCCTTATGGCCAACCGACCTGCCCCCGGCGTAGTCGCCAATTCGCTTATTCGTTACCTGCTTACCCGCGCCGGCTCGCGGCAAGGCGGCCTTAACCCAGCGCAGCTGCAACAGACCCTCGCCCACTTCGGCGAACGCTGCGCCTACACGGGCGAGCTGCTGACCAGCACCGGGCTGGAATACGACCACGCCGTGCCCATGAACCGCCAGCACGGGGGCTTGCACGTATTTGGCAACGTGCTGCCGGCTACTCCCCGGGCCAACCGGGAGAAAGGTGGCCTGCGCTACGACGACTTTCTGCGCTCGAAGGGCGAGCGGTTTAGCTGCCTGGCCCACCTCAGCGACGAGCAGCGCGAGGAAGCCATCCGGCGCATTGAGGACTTCCTGCGCCAGACTCCAGCTGCCATCCTGCTGCAGCCGCAACCGGAATTACTGCGCTTCTACAACCTGCAGTACGACGCGGCCCGCCAGCTGTGCCTGGAAGGGGGCGCAGAACTTGATGAGCTATTGGACCAGCTCGGTGCCGACCAACACCCGGCCGAGCCAGACGCGGCGCAGGACCTTCCCAGCGATGAGCAGCTGGAACTGGAAGAGCAGGACCCCGATACGCTGCCCGAGCCTTATCAGCGCATCCACCAGCAGGGGAGCCAAACCAAAGTGGGCGCCTACGCGCAGGCGGTATTCGGGCAGCTGTTTGCCGACGGTCGCATCGCCCAGTTCCTGCCCAACCTGACGTACCGGGAGGACAGCTTTGCCGCGTTCAAACTATCGTTTCCGGCGCTGATTACCCAGCGCACCGGGGATAGTACCGTGCGCTACTACGCCACGCCCTACCGCCACCAGGGCACGGAGTACTACCTGTGCAGCCAGTGGACCGAGCGTCACCGCGACTACCTCGATGCGTGGGTGACGGCGCAGCTTGGGGAGCGATAGCGCCCGGGCCCTGGTCAGCCGGCAACGTTAGCTAGCCAGGGTCTTTTCCGACGCCCACCTTTTTTGATTTTTATCCCTCAGGATATGTCCGAACAATACGACCCCACTCCCTCCGGGCAAGAGCCGCCTACCACTATTGCGGAGACGGCCGCCCGAATTGCGGCGAGTATGGGCCTGGAGGGCGCGGCGGCAACGGCGGCCACGGCCGCCATTACGCAGCTGGCGGCGGACGCCGCGCAGGCCGCCATCACGAAGGCAAAGTTTTTTATGCAGGTTGAAAACCAGCGCAATGACCTGACCCGGTTTGCTAATCGTTCAGACTATCTAGCCATCAGTCAAGTGTTGGAAATACTGGAGAAGCTGACGCTGCCGACCACCCTGCCTTACCAGCCCGACAGCTTCCGGCGCTGAGCGCTGACAGTAAAACCGCCGGCGAGTCGATGCTCGCCGGCGCTGGCAATGGGGTCGGCAATCAGGTTGGGCACGCGCTTAGTCAATAGCCGCCAGGCGCTGGGACAGCCCGGTGTTTTCCATTCACCCCCCTTCTTAACCACTTAACCACTAAGCCCCCCGCTATGCCTGATGCCCTGTCCGACCTGCCGCCGCCCTTCGTAGTGCCCCCCGCTTTCGCGGCCGAGCTGGCCCGCCTCAACGAGCGTCAGCGCGAGGCCGTGACCCACGCCGACGGGCCGTTGCTGGTCGTGGCCGGCCCGGGCACCGGTAAGACGCAGCTATTGGCCGCCCGCGTGGCCTGGCTGCTGCTGCAGCCCGACGTGCGGCCCCAGGAGATTCTGTGCCTGACCTACACCGACGCGGCGGCCCAGAACCTGCGCCAGCGCCTGCTGCGCTTCGTCGGCCCCGATGCCCACCGGGTGGCCATCTACACCTTCCACAGCCTGGGCAAGCTCATCATCGACGAGAACGCGGCCCTGCTGGGCCACCACGACCTGGAAGCGGCCTCCGAGCTGGAAACCGAGGAGCTGCTGCGGGATCTGCTCGACCAGCTGCCCGCCGGCCACCCGCTGCGCCGCGATACCGGCAGCGCCTACTACGACCTGCCCCACCTGCAGCGGCTGTTCCAGACCATCAAGCGCGAAGGCTGGAGCCTGCCGCAGCTGCTGCACGAGCTGGAAGCCTACCGCCTCGGGCTGCCCGACGACGAGCAGTACCTTTACAAGAAAGCCGTGCCCAGGCAAGGCGTACGGGCCGGCGACGTAAAGCAGGCGCAGCTGGCGGCCGAGGAGCAGCACATTACCCGCGCGGTGGCCGCCGCCGGGCTGCTGCCCGCCTACCAGCAGGCCCTGGCCGCCCGCGGCCGCTACGACTACGATGATATGCTGGGCTGGGCCATCGAGCTGCTGCGCACCCACGAGCATCTGCGCCTGGGCTACCAGGAGCGCTGGCAGCACCTGCTGGCCGACGAGTACCAGGACACCAACGGCGTGCAAAGCCAGCTGCTGCACCTGCTGGCCGACTACTGGGAGCACCCCGACCTAGTGGTGGTGGGCGACGACGACCAGAGCATCTACCGCTTCCAGGGCGCGAGCGTGGCCAACGTGCTGGAGTTCCGGGAGCGCTACCCGGGGGCGCGGGTCGTGGTGCTGGAGGAAAACTACCGCTCGTCGGCGGCCGTGCTGGCGGCGGCCGGGGGCCTCATCGGGCGCAACCGCGAGCGGCTGGTGCACCGCCTGCCCGGCCTGAGCAAGCAGCTGCACGCCCGTCACCCAGCCTTTGCGGCCTCAGCCGTGCAGCCCGTACTGCGCCGCTACGCCACCCCCCTGCACGAGGCCGCCGCCCTGGCCGCCGAGCTGGCCGACCTGCACCGGCGCGGGGCCTGGCCCGCGGGCGGGGCGGCCGTGCTGGCCCGCCAGTACAGTCAGCACGAGCTGCTGGCCACGCTGCTGCAGGCAGCCGGGGTACCTTTCCGCCGGGTGCGCACCGTGAACGTGCTGCGCGACGAGGCCCTGGCCCGGAGCCTACGTCAGCTGCTCGACTACCTGGCGGCCACCCAGCAGCCCCGGCCCGAGGCAGCCGAGGAGCAGCTATTCGCCGCCCTGCACCTGCCCGGCCTGCACCTGCCTCCCACCGACCTGGTGCGCCTGGCCACCGGCTACCAGCGGCAGCGCCAGGCGACCCGGGCCACTGGCCACGCGGTCCTTCCCTGGCGGGTCTGGGCCGCCGGAGTGGCCGCCGACCCCGCATCAGCCACTGCCCTGGGGCTGGACGAGGCCGGGCGGCTCGCCCTGGCCCGCGCCCTGGCCCTGCTCGACAGCTGGCAGCTCGCGGCGGCCACCCTGCCCGTCCCGGCCCTGCTGGAAGTAGTGGTGCTGCAAACGCTGCTGCCCACGCTGCTGGTGGCTCACGCGCAGCCCACCCACCTACTGGCCGTCGCCCGCACGCTGCTGCAGTTCGGTCGCGCCGAGGCCCGGCGGCACCCGCGCCTGAACCTGACCGAGCTGCTGCGCACCTGGGACACGCTGGCCGCCACCGGCAAGGGCCTGCCGCTGGAGTACGCCGACGGCACCGCCACCGCACCCCTCGACCTGCTCACCACCCACAGTGCCAAGGGCCTGGAGTGGGAGCGGGTCTGGGTGCTGGGCTGCCAGCAAAATGCCTGGCTGGGCCGGCGCGGCGACCGGGGCTTTCGCCTGCCCCCGGTCCTGGCCCCCGCGCCCGGCGAGGAAGCGGACTGTGAGGAGGCGCGGCGCCTGTTTTTCGTGGCCCTGACGCGGGCTCAGGAACACCTGACGTTGAGCTGGGCGGAAGCGGACGAGGCCGGCAAACCGCTGGCCGAATGCCAGTTCGTAACCGAGCTGCAGCAGGACGGCTGGCCCGTCGCCACGCCCGCCGTGGCCGACGAGGTGCTGACGGCCGCCCGCCACGCCCTGCTCACCCCGCCGCCCGCCCCGGCCCCCGTCCCGGACCCGGCCCTGCTCGATGCGGTGCTGGCTGACTTCGCCCTGAGTGCCACCACGCTCAACGCCTACCTGCAGTGCCCCATCGCGTGCTATTACGAGCACCTGCTGCGGGTGCCGGCCCCGCGGGCCACCCCGCTGCTAGTGGGGTCGGTGGTGCACGCTACGCTGGAGGAGCACTTCCGGCAGGCACACCAGCACCCGCAGCAGGCGTTCGGGTCGGCGGAAGAGTTGGCGGCTGACTTTGCCCGCCGCCTGGCCCGGCACCGACACGAGCTCACGCCCGCCGAGTTTGACCGGGCGCAGCAGGCGGGGCAGCGCGAACTGCGGGCCTGGTGGACGCAGGCGGCCCCCGACTGCTCACCGCTGGCCGTGGTGGAGCACCACGTGAAGCGGGCGCTGCTACCCGACGGGCCGACCCTCACCGGTAAAATCGACCGCCTCGACCCGCTGCCCGGCGGCCACTACCAGGTGGTGGACTACAAAACCGGCAACCCGGCCCGCGCCGCCGACAAGCTGCGCCCCGCCCCGGCCGGGTCCGCCGCCCTCAGCTTGGCCGACTGGCACGCCGACGAGCGCCTGCGCGGCGGGGACTACTGGCGGCAAGGTATTTTCTACCACCTGCTGCTCACCCACGAGGCTGGCGCGCCCTTTCCACCAGCCGCCGTGCGCTTCGATTTTCTGCGGCCCGAGGAAAAGCCGGGCCGCGCGCCTGCTTACCGGCGCGACGCCGTGGTGCCGACGCCCGAGGCCCTGGCCACCGTGCACCAGCAGCTGGCCGCGGTGGACGCGGCCATCCGGCGTCACGACTTCACCCACGGCTGCGGCACCTGCGCCTGGTGCGGGCTCTGCCCGGCAGCGGCCTGACAACTTGCTTTTCGCTTCTTTTTTTAGCTTACTCGCTGCTTCACCGAAAATGGAAATCGTTTCCTACTGCTCCGAACCCAGCCCGCTGGCCCGGCTGTTTGTGCGGCCTGACCTGGGCTACATATGCCTGCTGGCCAGCCCGCAGGACGTCGAGCTGCATTACCGCGTAGTGAGCTACGTGCGCGTCGGGGATACCGGCCTGTCCCCGGTGCTGCCGCCCAGCCAGAGCTGCTGCCTGCTGCAGGCTACCCGTCGGGACTTGCCCGCCCTGACGCTGGCCGAGGACACGCTGCTGAGCTTCGGGGGAGAGGCATTTGCGCGCATCACTGGCCTGCGGACACCCTGGTGGCGCACGAGCATCCAATTGGAAAACACAGAAACTGTGGGGACGCTCCCCGACGCCTGTAGCTGCCTGCTTACATACCTGCAGCTGGAAACTATCGACCCGGCTACCGTCACCCCGGCCATGCGGCAGCACACCCTGCACCTGGCCCCTTCCCCCGTCTATTTTTGAGGTAAGGTGACCTGCTCGCTACTGGGCAGTTCGCCACTGAGCTGTTTTCCTCCCTGGTCCTTAACGGGCTGCTACTGCTTTGCTATGAACCAATCTCCCGATTCCGCAACCATGCAGGCCGGCCAGACCCTGGCCGACCTCGTCGCCTGGCAAAATACCTGGTTGACCGAGCGCCTGGAATTTCTGCGCACCGACCTGCGCTATTACCTCGATACCCGCGAGCCCGCTACGGAGGAAGACTACCGCCGCTTGCTGCAGGAACTGGCCCTGACTCAACAGCTGCTCCTGCAGCTGCCGACCCCGCCCATGCCGCCCGACGAGCTGTTACGCCAGTTGCGAGCTGTCCGGCAGCAGTGGGAAGCGCAGTTTCCGGAAGCCAGCCGGGCCGTCGTGCGGCACCTCGGCGGGCACTAGGCCCTTAGCCGACCTATACTTGTGGTGGTCGGCCCTACTGGCCGCGGCTGCTCATGTCCCAGCTCAACGCTTATCTAGGTCGGCTAGCCCGGCTGCAGGTCGCCGCCCGCACTGTGAACGGTGCGCGCGTCGAGGCGCCGTACAAACCCGCCTTGCTGCTGGCCGTCTTGGAAGGGGTGGAGGAGGGACTAATTCGCGACAACCGCATCGCCATCACGCCCGAGCTCATCGCGGCCTTCAAGGCGTACTGCCAGCTGCTGAGTCCGGGGCCAGCCTACGCGGCCTGCCCGTTTCAGCTGCCCTTCTTCCACTTGCAGAGCAGCGGCTTCTGGCACCTGCAGGCCCAGCCGGGGCGCGAGCTACTACTCACCAGTTCGCGCTCAGTTAAAAGCTTTGCTCACCTGCGGGAGGTGATTGCCTACGCCTGGCTGGATGCCCCGCTCTGGGAGCTGGTGCAGCAGCCCGTGGCGCGCGAGGAAATCCGGCAGACCCTGCTCACGCGCTACTTCCCGCTAACGCGGCACTACTTCCGACCCCGGGCAGGGCAGGAAAAGCTCGACGAGCTAGGCCGGCAGATGCTGGAGGAGCCCGCAGCCGTCTATAACCGGGCCGTGGACGTGGCCGATGAGCCGGAGGTACTGGTACGCAGCGCCGTCTTCAGCCGGGAGGTACTGCGGGCTTACCAGTCTGCGCCGTATCGGGCCTGCAGCTACTGAGTACGACGGGGGCCGCCCCGCTGCTCGATGCCTGCCACATCGTGCCTTGGGCCGTCAGCCACGACAACACCATTGGCAACGGGCTGGCGCTGTGCCCCAACCTGCACCGGGCTTTTGACCGGCATCTATTCTGGATTGATGCCGACTACCGGGTCCGGGTAGCCGAAGGTTTCGGCGAGTTCGGGGGCCACGACTACGGCGTGCAGCGCTTTAACGGTCAGCCGCTGCACCTGCCCCCGGTGCGGGCCTGGTGGCCGCGGCCGGAGAATCTGCTGGCGCAGCGGGGTGGCTGACCTGAATTGCACGAGAGCTGAGCTAGCCCCATAGTGCTCGGCGCGCTGCGCTTTTCTCCCGGCCGCCTTTGTCCCATTCAATCTCTATCGCAGAAGATTGGTATGGGCCAGCGCTAACTGGCTCCCACCAAGCCAGCGGCATCCCAGCCAGTGCTTACCGCATCGACGTAGCTGATTTTGGCCGGGTCAAAGGCTTCCAGGGCCTGGGCAACCCACTGCTCGTCGACTGTATCCTGATACATGAGCAGGTGCACGGTAGCCGTCTGGTCAGGATTCAATCGCAGTAGCCGGCCGATGCGCTGGGCCGCCTTGCGCTCGTTGCCGAAGGCGTGCCAGATAATGCCTACCCGCAGGTTCGGGATGCTGATGCCCTCCGAGAGCTGGGCAACGCAAGCCAGGCGCGGGATTTCTCCCGCGTTGAACAGGGCTAGATTAGCTTCGCTGTGCCTGTTTTTGGAGTGGTAGGTGTGCTCAGCCTGGTCCTCGGCCTGCTGCTGGTTGCAGGTGAAGAGCAGGACTTTGTCGGTTTGCCGGGCGGCCAGGTAGCGCATGTACTGCCCTTTACTGGGATAATTCATCAAGGCCTGCATGCGCAGGATGCGCAGCGTCTCGACGGGCAGTTGGTCCTGGGTGGCATTAGCTAATCGCTTGCTCCAGTAAGAATAGTTTTCGCGCTCGCTGGTCGTAAACTGGGTGCCGGACTTGGTGGTAAGCACGTAGTCACGCTCAGCGCGCAGTGGCAGCCGGTGCACCACGAGGCGGTAGTCGTTGAGTAAGCCGGCGAGCACGGCCTCGTCGGTGGTGTAGTCCACCACAATGGGGCAGTAAGTCGCCACGAGCCGACCCTTTTCGCTATTCGCCTGCGCGGGCGGGGTGCCCGTCAGCCCCAAAATACTTTTCTTCTGCTTCACGTGCGCCTTTAGGCCCGGCTCGTGCGAGTCCTTCAGCGCATGGCACTCGTCGAGGTAAAGCTTCTGGTAGGAGCCAGCGGCTAGAGACTTGCCCAGTGAGCGGTAAGTGGTGAACGTGATGTAGCCGAGCAGGTACGTCAGACCGAATTTCTGCGCCTCCTGGGGCCAGGAGTCCAGAATGGCCTGGGTGGGGGCCGCTACCAGAAAGCACTTGCCAGCCGCTCGGTCAGGCAGCTCCTCGCTGGCGAGCAGGCGGGCCATGTCGCGCAGGCCGATGAGCGTTTTACCTAGGCCCATAGTCAGGGCAATGCCGGCCAGGCGCCGGCCCTTGATGGTGGCCAGCACCTGGTCCTGCAAGGCTTGCTTACGGGCGGCGGCGCTGCTGGTAGCTTCTGGGGATGGAGACATATGCGCAGCACTAAAAGCGGCACTAGAAGTTAGCCAGGGCGTTTTGCTTTCGCGAAGGTATAAACCCGCGCAGCCACCAGCACCTGGCTGATGACTACGCGGGTTGTTGGCCGAGCTGATGTGCGGCAGGTTATAGCCCAGCAGCCAATGGCTTACACCCCGGTGAATTTCACAGTAATAATGGGGCGGGTTTCGTCGCACCGAATCAGGTGCGGCTGGGTAGCCAGCAGTGCCGCGGAGTCTTTGTAGGCAAAGTCGAACTCCTGCAGGATGCTGCTGTCGAAATCCCCCTGACGGTTGAGCAGTTCCGCGAAGCGCTGCCGGTAGGCCTCCTTCTCCGCCCGCTTAAGCGAGTGCCAGTGCTTGAGCGTATCAGTGCGGCTAAACCGGCGACCGGCCCCGTGCGCGCAGCTCCAGAGGGCCTGCTCCAGGGTCGGGTCCCAGCGGTTAGGCTTGACAATCAAGGAGCCGCGACTCATCGAGAGTGGGATGACTACCTCCTGTTCGGCCACTAGCTGCGTGCTGCCCTTGCGGTGAATCACCCCCTCGGGCCGGAACTCCAGCAGGTTGTGGCAGCTGTCGGCCAGCACGGGCGTGCCGGCCACCACGTAGTGGTTGCGCAGCAGAAAGTCGTAGGTCTTAACCAAAAATTCCCGGCGCCGACTTGCCGCGTACACCAGTACCCGCGCATATTCCTGCTGGTATTCGGGCGTTGCCAGAGCCAGGGGTAGCCACTCTGCCCCCGGGTTGTGCTCTTGCAACATCCGGCAGTGCTGCTGGTAGAGGTAGATACCCAGGTTGCGGCTGCCCGTGTGCACGAGGATGTAGAGGTAGTCGTCTGACTCTTCCAGAGCCAGGAAGTGATTGCCCCCACCCAGGCCTTCGTCCGTCATGCCAGGGACTTCCCGCTCCAGGGCGCGGTAGTGCCGGGCTTTGTCGAAGGGGCGCAGCACTTGCTGTCGGGGAATGCGCAGATAGGCCACCCCGCAGCCCAGGTCCTTACCGGTGACCAGCGGATAAAATACCTCGGTGGTCTGGAAAGCGACCCCGACGGGGATGGCGCGCTCGGAGCAGTAATGAATATCGGGGAAGACGGCTAGTCGCCCAATGGGTGCTTGTTCCTCGAAGAGGAGGAGGGACTGTAGCGCGTGCTGCTCCACGCCGCTACGGTCCGTAAAGTAGACCGTCTTCACGTTATCTTCTTTAGGAGTTAAAAAAGGGGACGCGCACCAGGGAGCAGCCGCAGAGCGGGCGCGCGTCAGGGCCTCAGCATAGGCCGCCACAAAGGTAAGGGAAGCAGGCGGTTCCGCTACCTTGCTGGCAGCAGGTAGTGGTCATTGGCCGGAGGTGCCGGCATAGGGTCTAGGTGAGGCGCAAGACTCCTCAAGCTTTTGCCCTTCGCACTACCACCAGCTCAGTTAAGCAATAGCTAGGAAGGCTTAGGCTTCGTTGCTTGCTGAGGTAAGTCAGCTTGCAGGCGAACTCGGGGGAGCGATGACGCACTGGCCTAGCGGGTGAGACATTCTGCTAGAAGATATCACGGCTGAGTTATGACTACCAGTACCCGTTAGGCAGGGCCACTGCGGCGGCCGGAGTGCCGGCCACCGCTGCGAACAGACGCTGCTCAAATAAGGCCAGATTATGTTCGATGAGCTCCGCAAACGAACACTGGTCCGGGTCGCTGGCTATTGCAATCAGCTCGCCGCTACTAGCCAGCTCGTAGCGGCCGCCACTCTGCGCTTTCATAATGGGCGCCGACGTGACAATAGTAGCCGTGTGCCCAGCTGCGACTAAGGCCCGCAAGACAAGGGGCGCATTAATGGGGCCAGTGCCCACCACCAGCACGTGGAAGGCGCGGCCCGCAAGGTGCAGCAGCAACAGTAGCTCCTGCACCTTGCGGGCAATGACGGTGCCGGCGGGGGTAGAAGTAAAGTCCCGTGAGACGGTCAGGATGTGTGG
>Ga0308164_10000529_pt1 | contig 61733 bp, 69 predicted proteins | sample PhyTR2_FD_201031 | JGI IMG/M metagenome (GOLD analysis project Ga0308164, IMG submission 201031) | Phyllosphere microbial communities from UC Gill Tract Community Farm, Albany, California, United States - DLSLT.R2 | ecosystem: Host-associated > Plants > Phyllosphere > Unclassified | place: USA... | reverse complement strand
CCGTATTGCAAATATAATACTAATAAAATGATGTGCAAAATCTTAAAGTAGGTGTTGAGAATTTAATTTATCACTATTCCTCCTTATTTGAATACGAGAACCAGTTTCTTATTCTTCTACCGTTTAATGATAGAATATGAGATGAGTATTTGATATTTTTAATCTGACCAACTTGTTCAGCGATTCGTTGTCCTCTATTGTCTAAGCATCTTTCAAAATCCTTAAAGGAAAAATAAAGGTGTGTTAAGAGTTAGACAAGCTTTGAAGTACTCTTCGTGTGGTCTTTAAGAAGGACATATAGATACTTAGATAAAATTACTTATGAGAAGTACCAAAAAAGAAGGTTAAAGTCATCATTATACCAATAATAATAAGAAATAAACCTACAATGCGACCTATTTTTTCTAGAATTTGAACCGTATAGGCATTTCCATAGGATTTAAATTCTTCTACACCTGCTGAGTTTCTTCTGTTAAATTGCCTTTTATTAATTTGAAACCTTAATAAAAACCCTCCAATAATGAATAATATTCCTAAAATAATCATACCGCAATAATAAAATTAAAACCAAATAAATACAATAAATATCCTATCAATAGTGATATAAAAGTATCTTAAATTTGTACTGACAAACTGAGTAATGTATAAACTATAAAACAGGTACGCCTTAATTTGTAGCTTTTTAAAATAAATAACAATAGGGATCAACAAAAATTAGTTTACATGTCAGATTTTGAACCGCCAACAGAGTATAAGAATGCGCTACTCCCTGGTTACATTAATAAATTAGATGCCCACCATAAATTATACATCTCACTCGGTGTTGCAGTTTTAACCTATACCACCACTATTGGAAGCTTGTCAACTTCGATGCATGTAATGCTTAGTTGGCTATCCTATTCATTGACCAGCATTGCTCTATCCTGGACAACGATCTTAACCTCTCATCCAGCGGAGGTTAAGCAAGAAGCTCATGCCCAGGATTCCAGCAGAAAACTGGTTTCATTTTTTGTTGTCGCAGCTGCATTTGCAAGCTTATTCGCCGTTATAATGCTACTAAAGACAACCGGTAACCAATCCAAGCCAAACGAAACGATTGCCATTTTAACGACGCTTTCCTGCGTAGTTAGTTCTTGGTGGTTGGTTCATACCGTATTTACGTTAAGATATGCCCATTATTTCTACTGCGATATTGACCATGATCATAAAGGTAAAAAAGTGAAGCCTGGGGGTTTAAGTTTTCCAAATGAAGAGGAGCCCGACTATTTGGATTTTACCTATTTTTCCTTTGTCATCGGAATGACCTTCCAGGTTTCCGATGTAGAAATCACCTCTCGCCGAATAAGAAGGCTGGCATGGATACATGGTGTATTATCCTTTGCGTTCAATACAGTGATTGTGGCTTTTAGTATCAATATCATTTCCAGCTTAATTCAAAAATAGCTGATTAGGAAAATTTAAATGGCAAAACAAATTAAAAATGGCTTGCAAGGAAAAGGAAGTAAACTTAAAGCTGGCACTATAAAAACCAGGAAAAAGAAACTAGATAGGAACCAACCTAAGCCGTTTCTTATGGTTATTTACTGGATTCTTGGTGTATTGATCATACTATTTATGTACTTGAAAATCAAACATTTGTTTGCTAGTCATTATTAGATATAAATATTTAATAATGAGTGCCTTATATTTAATTTGTATACGATTAACTTATTCCTTTACTTTTCCTACCTTTGCACCGAATGAAATACCTTGCTTTATTTATCAGCCTGTATTGTACGCTGCTTGCTTTCCTGCCTTGTCAGGATAGAGCGGATATGGCTACTGAAATAACCCATGTCATCATTCAAAAAAGCCACGCCAACAGTGAACGGTGTAATCAGGAAACCTGTCCGCCGTTTTGTAACTGCAGCTGCTGCTCTAATGCAAGACAAGTATCCTCTAAGGCGGTTTTAACCGTTTTCACAAAAGCCATTGCTTCCGTTTATCCAGTACTCATTACTCCAGGAATTCAGTCCCAGGCCATTTCAATTTGGCAGCCTCCACAACTCGGTTAATACGTCTTATTTAATTATTGCCAATTGTAAATAACATTGGCCATTTCGCTACGTATTATCTTTTATTTTATGTTTGAAAAAATAATCTCGTTCTCTATAAAGAACAAGGTCACTATTGGGATCATGACGTTACTGCTGATTTTAGCAGGCGTTTATTCTGCCTATCACCTTCCGGTAGATGCACAGCCTGATATCACCAATAACCAAGTGCAAGTCATTACTCAATCCCCAAATCTTGGCGCTCAGGAAGTGGAGCAGTTTATTACTGCGCCAATTGAGCTTTCTATGGCCAATATTGCTGGAATCATTGAAAAGCGCTCTATATCCAGGTCAGGCATTTCTGTTATTACCTTGGTATTCGGTGACAATGTAGACATCTATTGGGCAAGGGCACAGGTCAACGCACAGCTAAAGGAAGCTGAAAATACGATACCTGAAGGATTAGGTGAGCCTATGCTAGCCCCAATCACCACCGGGCTCGGAGAGATATATCAATATGTTATTCATGCTAAAAAAGGGTATGAAAAAAAATATAATGCCATGGAGCTTCGTACCATTCAGGACTGGCTCGTCCGTACGCAGCTTGCAGGCACCATTGGCGTTGCCGAGGTAAGCGGATGGGGTGGGTATGTAAAGCAGTACGAGGTTGCCCTTGACAATGACAAGTTAAATGCCTTAGGGCTGACTATTCCTGATGTTTATACAGCCCTTGAAAAAAACAATGAAAATTCAGGTGGATCTTATATTGAACAGCAAAGTAATGCCTATTTTATCAGGGGGCTTGGGCAGGTAGAAAACCTGGACGATATCCGTAAAATTGTGGTAAAGAATACCAGTGGATCCCCGATCTTAATTCGTGATGTGGCCACTGTCCAGTTTGGAAGTGCCACCCGTTATGGAGCCGTAACCAGAAATGGTGAAGGGGAAGTTGTTGCAGGAGTTACCTTAATGCTCAAAGGAGAAAATTTTAGTGAGGTCATACAGAACGTAAAAGACCGGATGGTGCAGGTTCAGAAATCTTTACCAGAAGGGGTAGTGATTGAACCCTTTATTGACCGAACAGAACTGGTTGGTCGTGCCATTGATACGGTAAAACGTAATTTAATGGAAGGTGCCCTAATTGTTGTCTTTGTGCTTGTACTTCTTTTAGGGAACCTTAGGGCTGGACTGGTTGTAGCCTCGGTTATTCCTTTAGCCATGCTCTTTGCCTTTTCCATGATGCAGCTCTTTGGGGTATCAGGAAACCTGATGAGTTTAGGCGCAATAGATTTTGGGTTAATTGTGGATGGGGCAGTGATCATTGTAGAAAGCGTTGTCCATCACATCACAACCGGAAAATACAAAAAGCAGGGAATTGAAAAGTTAACCTCGGACCAGATGGATACAGAAGTGGCTGAAAGTGCCGGAAAACTAATGAAATCAGCTGCTTTCGGTCAGATCATTATTCTTATTGTTTACCTGCCTTTATTGTCTCTTATCGGGATTGAAGGAAAAATGTTCAGGCCAATGGCTGAAACCGTAGCTTTTGCTATCCTGGGCGCTTTTATTCTTTCTTTGACTTATGTGCCTATGGCAAGTGCTTTGTTTTTAAGCAAGAAAACTTCTTACAAGCGCAATATTTCCGACCGGATCATTGAATTTTTGCAAAGGGTATACCAGCGAACATTAATTGCAGTTTTAAAGGTTAAAGTGATGGTGGTTACTGCCGTTTTTATTCTTTTTGCTGTTTCAATATGGTTGTTTTCAGGAATGGGTGGCGAGTTTATACCAACGCTAGAAGAAGGGGATTTGACGGTAGAAATTTCAATGATGCAGGGCACCTCGCTATCAGAGGTTGTAAAGACATTTGGGAAAGCGGAAAAACTGTTAAAGGAAAAATTCCCTGAAATCAAGCAGGCCGTTACCAGGATCGGAAGTTCAGAGATTCCAACTGATCCCATGCCAATGGAACGGGGAGATATGATGCTTGCCATGAAACCAAAGGGAGAATGGAAATCTGCCGAGAATAGATCAGAGATGATGGAAAAGATGGAAGAGGTTTTAAGTGAAATTCCAGGAATCAATGTAGAAATCTCCCAGCCTATGCAGATGCGCTTTAATGAGCTGATGACCGGGATCCGTCAGGACGTAGCGATCAAAATTTACGGAGAAGACCTTGATGTACTTGCTATCCAGGCTGAAAAGATCGCTAAAATGATTTCTCCTGTTACCGGAGTTTCTACGCCTTATATTGAAAAGGTTTCCGGCCTTCCACAAATTCAGGTAGCCTACAACAGGGACAAGATGGCCCAGTACGGCTTAAACATCAGTGACCTGAATATGATCCTGAAAACCGCTTTTGCCGGAAGTGTTACCGGGGTTGTATTCGAGGGAGAGAAACGGTTTGATTTAGTGGTCAGGTTAGACAGAAACTTAAGAGAAAACATTTCAGGCGTTGAAAACCTGCTGATACCACTGCCTTCAGGAAATAAAGTGCCCTTGAGTCAAATTGCAGATATAGGGTTTAAAGATGCCCCTGCACAGGTTTCCCGTGAAGATGGAAAACGAAGGATCTATGTTGGATTCAACGTCGTGGGACGGGATGTAGAGACTACGGTCAAGGAAATACAATCAAAACTGAATTCCGGGATTAAGCTTCCCAGTGGTTACTATATCACCTACGGCGGGCAGTTTCAAAACTTGCAGGCTGCTAAAGGCCGACTGGCTATTGCCGTTCCTGCAGCCCTTTTATTTATCCTGGTGCTTTTATATGTTACTTTCCGTTCGGTAAAGGAAAGCTTATTAATTTTTACGGCGGTACCGCTGGCCTCCATGGGTGGGATTGCTGCCCTGATCATCACCGGGCTTCCCTTTAGTATTTCAGCAGGGGTTGGCTTTATTGCCCTGTTTGGTGTTGCCGTTTTAAATGGCATCGTTCTAATCGGCTATTTTAACCAGTTGAAAGAAGAAGGGGTAGATGATATTTATCAACGGGTGCTAGAGGGTACTAAGACCAGGCTTCGCCCGGTGCTGATGACCGCCTCCGTTGCATCCTTAGGCTTTCTTCCCATGGCCTTATCAACCAGTGCAGGAGCCGAGGTACAGCGCCCACTTGCAACTGTCGTTATCGGGGGACTGATCACCGCCACCTTCTTAACGCTTTTTGTCCTGCCCTGCCTTTATTTGCTCTTTAACCGCAAAGAGGTATCGAAAGCAAAGTTGCCCAAGGCAGTTGTAATTATGTTCTTAGTTTGCTGTTTATTGTTTCTACAACAGAACCCAGTGCAGGCGCAAAGCACTTTACCTTTGACCCTGGACAGTGCCATTTCCATGGCCGTAAAAAATAATTTAAGGCTACGCTCGGCCGGACTATCGGTAGAACAGGCACGGGCCCTTCAAAAATCAGGAACGGACCTTTCTAAAACCGAGATCCTGGTTACCCAGGATCCAACTAGCGGAGGTAATATGGACAATTCTTTGGGCATAACCCAAAACATTGCCTGGCCCGGACTATATAAAAACCAGCGTAAACTGCTTAGTAAACAGACCCTTCTTGCTAGCAGCACCAGTAACATTACAAGGGCAGAAGTCATCCGGGAAGTTCGGGAAGCGTGGTACGCTTACTTATTAAATAAAGAAAGCCTTCGGGTTTTAGATTTTCAGGATAGCCTTTATAAAGGATTTGTGAATAAGGCGGAAGTACGGGTCAAAACCGGCGAGGCGTCCAACCTGGAACTGATCAGTGCCAGAAATCAATTTCAACAGGTTCAATCCTTAAAGCTTGGCGTTTTGGCAAGTTTGGCAAATAATGAATCTATTTTGAAGCAGCTGCTCAATACCCCTGCTACCTTAGTCCTTGTCCAGGACAAACCACTTGTGTTTCCTATTTCTTTAGACAGCTTAACGCTCAGCAAGAACGCGCAGATTAGTGCGGGTCTGCAAAGCACGGAAGTCGCAAAGGCCCGGATTGCAGTAGAGAAATCCAAGGGAATGCCAGACTTTACTTTAGGGTACAGCCAACAGCTCCTTATTTCCGGATTTAATCCAGCGAACATAAATAGGAACTACTTCCCTGGGACCAGAATAGCAGGAATTCAGGTTGGCGTTGCCCTGCCTATTTTCAATCGGGCAAACCGGGCAAGGGTGAAGTCTGAACAGCTATCTTCTGAAATTGCAAAAACAGACCTGCTGAATACAAAGTCTAGGTTGATGATGGAATATAACCAGGAAGTTCAGCACTACGGACAATACCTGCAGTCCGTAAATTACTATCAAAACCAGGGGCTAAAACAGGCAAGCGAACAGCTAAGAATTGCCCAGGTTTCTTTTGACCTTGGGGAGATCGGCTATATAGAATATATTCAGAACGTATCCTCAGCCGTCCAGACCAGGCTTTCTTATATAGAGGCCTTAAGCCAATTAAACCAATCCGCCATTCAAATCCAATTTATTAAAGGAGAATAACCATGCACTTACATTTAAAAATATACAAATCAATTTTCATAGTTTCCTGCCTAGCAATGCTTTTATCTTGCTCGGGATCCGCAGAGAAAAAAGAAAGCGATACCAAGGAAGCATCCGCAGAAACTGAAACAGAAGAAAAGCCCGAAGGGCTTTCCCTCACCCAAAAGCAGATGAATGCCGTTGGAATAGAAATCGGTCTGGTCGAAAAACGAAATTTAGACGCTGTCGTTAAGGCCAATGGCCAACTTGCGGTGCCCCCACAAAATAAGGCGGATGTAAGTATACTCTCAGGAGGGATTATTAACCACATTTATGTTTTAGAAGGGCAACAGGTGAAACGTGGGCAAACCCTAGCCACCATTGCAAACCAGGAGTTAATAAAAATCCAGCAGGATTACCTGGCTGCAAAAAATAACTTTACCTATATCCAGGCAGAATATGAAAGGCAGACTCAGTTAAAAGCAGCAGGCGCAGGTACAGGGAAGTCTTTTCAATCGGCCCAGGCTACTTATAATGCAGAACGCTCAAGGCTTACTTCCTACCAGAGCCAGCTAAGACAACTTGGCATAAGCCCAGGAAAGGTTTCCGAAGGAAACATTGTTTCCCAATTTCCTGTTGTTTCTCCAATCAGCGGAACCGTAGGACACGTTATTGCCAATACCGGCGCCTTTGTTGCGCCAGGGACTTCCATTATGGAAGTAGTGGACAATTCAAAAATCCACTGCGATCTTACCGTTTTTGAAAAGGATCTGATGCAGGTTAAAGTCGGGCAAAAAGTAGCCTTTCAATTGACCAATCAAAACAATGATTTGATTACAGGCACCATCAACGGAATCAATAAGTCTTTTGAAAATGAAAGTAAAGGTGTAGTCGTTCATGCGGTGATTAATAACAGGGAACATAAGAATCTGATCCCAGGAATGTATGTTACTGCACTGATTAGTACAGGCAGCCAGTTGACTGCTGCTGTTCCAGTTGATGCAGTTGTTCGTTCCCAAGGCAAACAGTACATCTTTACTGTAACCGAAGAGGAAGAAGAAAACGGCAAAGAGAAAAAAGTAAGTTTCAAAAAACAGGAGGTTACCACAGGGGTTAGTGAACTGGGTTACATAGAAATTAAACCGCTGAATCCTTTAGCTGAAAATGTCAAGATTGCTTTAAAGGGTGCCTTTTACCTGGAATCAAAATCAGCCGGTGGTGCCGAGGAAGAATAGCTATGAAAGAATTAGAGCATATCCTATTAGAAAAAAAGATCAATCCAACGGCGATGCGTTTAGTGGTGCTTGACTTTTTGCTGAAACAATCTAGTGCAGTTAGCCTTACTGATATGGAATTAGCCTTGCAAAGAACGGACCGGGTTACCTTGTACCGAAGCATTAAAACGTTTGAAGATCATGGACTGGTTCACCGCATAGAGGACGGAAGTGGCACCGCAAAATTTGCGCTTTGTCAACCCTCCTGTACCGTTGATGGGCACCATGATTTGCATATACATTTTTACTGCAACAATTGCGAGGAAACTCACTGTTTACCTCAAACCCAGATCCCTGAAGTCAAATTGCCGGATGGGTACCAAGGGCAGCAGGTGAGCCTGGTGATTAAAGGGATCTGCAGCGAATGTAAAAATCAATGCAATACAATTGCAGGCCACTAATTAGTAAATTTGATACAAATGACGATGGAAAATATAAACGGGGCAGATGGCCGGTTAAAAGACTTAACCCCCCAGGTCAAAGAAAAGGCATTAACCCTTGCTGAGAAATACAAAAATGATGGAATGGATTCAAATGAGGCGTTGCAAAAAGGAATTGCAGAGGCCGAGGAATGGTTTACTGAATTAGAAGGCTAACAAAATGGAAAATAATAATAACCTGGAAAATAAAGTTGTAGAAACAGAAGAAAACATGGATCCCCTGTTAAAAAGCAGTAAGGAAGTACATCCATTGAGTGAGGATGAGGAAGACGACGATGACGAGGTGCTGGATTTAAACAAGGCCCCGGAAGAAGAAACCGTGCTTAGCCACTGGCCACTGCTTACCGCTCTACTTATCTTATTAGTGATGCTGACCCTTGAATACGGCTTTAAGTTTCAGCCGGCATTTCCCCTGAACCTCATTATTTATACCATTGCCTTTTTACTGGCGGGTTATAATGTTCTGGGTATGGCTTTCAGGAAAGCTAAACACTTTGATTTCTTTAATGAATTCTTTCTAATGAGCGTGGCTACAATCGGAGCTTTTAGCATTGGCTCTTATAGTGAAGGGGTGGCTGTCATGGTTTTCTACTCGATAGGAGAATGGTTCCAGGATGCAGCTGTTAATAAGGCAAAAAAGAGCATTAAGGCCCTGCTTGACATTCGGCCTGATCAGGTCACTGTGCTTAGAAACGGAAATCCGGAAGTTATTGACCCTAAACAAATCGTTTTAGATGAGCTGATCCAGGTGAAGTCCGGCGAAAAGGTAGCCCTTGACGGTATCCTTGATTCTGAGTCGGCAACCTTTAATACTGCGGCGCTGACCGGGGAAAGTAAACCTGACACCAAGCGAAAAGGAGAGCAGGTGCTTGCCGGAATGATCAATCTGGATAAGGTTTCCCAAATACAGGTCAAATCCCTGTTTAAAGACAGCAAGCTTAGTAAGATCCTTGAAATGGTACAGGATGCAACAGCAAGGAAATCTCAGACGCAGTTATTTATCAGCCGGTTTGCAAAGATCTATACGCCTATTGTTTTTGCGTTAGCACTACTGGTCTGCTTTGCCCCGTACTTTTTTGTGGATCCATATAACTTCCACCAGTGGTTTTACCGTGCGCTGGTCTTTCTGGTAATTAGTTGCCCTTGTGCGCTCGTAGTTTCTATACCGCTGGGATACTTTGGCGGCATTGGCCTTGCTTCCCGGAATGGAATATTATTTAAGGGTTCAAACTTTTTGGATGTGATGACCAAAATCAATACTGTGATTATGGACAAGACCGGAACCCTAACTAAAGGAGTGTTTAAAGTTCAGGAAGTCATTACCCAAGACTTTGATAAAAATGAACTGATCAAGCTAGCTTCTGCGATAGAAGCCAATTCTACTCACCCTATTGCAAAGGCCGTCGTAGAATATGCCGGTGATAAATCCGCAGGTTTGAAAGCTGAAAATGTTGAGGAAATATCAGGACATGGTTTAAAAGGAACTATAGAAGGAAAAGTAATTCTTGCGGGGAATGCAAAGCTGCTTAAAAAATTCAACATCGCTTATCCTTCAGAAGTCGATGCACTTGTTGATACGATCGTAGTGATTGCTGTTAATGATAATTATGCAGGCTACATCACCATTGCTGATGAGATAAAAGAAGACGCACAACAGGCCATCCAGCAGATGCACGATCTTAAGATCCAGACGGTCATGTTGTCCGGAGATAAACAGGCGGTTGTAGATAAAGTGGCTAAAGCACTTGGCATTGACCAAGCGTTCGGTGATTTGTTGCCCGAGGGAAAAGTTGAAAAAGTACAGGGTTTCAAAGATGCAGGTAACAGGATCGCTTTCGTAGGTGATGGTGTTAACGATGCCCCAGTAGTCGCCTTGGCTGATGCAGGAATTGCAATGGGTGGATTAGGAAGTGATGCCACGATTGAAACTGCTGACATAGTTATTCAAAATGATCAGCCTTCAAAAATTACAACAGCTATTAAAATTGGTAAGATCACGAGCCAGATCGTTTGGCAGAATATTACCATTGCAATGGTTGTCAAAGTTATTGTCCTTATCCTTGGAGCAGGTGGAATTGCAAACCTTTGGGAAGCAGTCATAGCAGATGTTGGTGTTGCGCTGCTAGCAATACTTAATGCGGTAAGGATACAGAAAATGAAATTATAATAGAAAGTAAAGCAGGGTTCATGCCTGCTTTACCTTTAAGTATTCCGAGGCATGTAAATAATGATACATGCACCAATTAGGGCAATCGATGCTCCTATAATATCATATTTATCCGGCTTAAATCCATCTACTTTCCATGCCCATATTAAAGCTAAAACAATAAAAATGCCTCCATAAGTGGCATATACTCGCCCAAAACTAGCCGTTTGCCAAGTAGCTACGATACCATAAAGTGCTAAAATTATTCCGCCTAATATTCCATACCAAAAAGGCTTATCTTCTTTTAGCCATAGCCAGATTAAATATCCTCCACCTATCTCAAAAATACCTGCAAGAATAAAAAAGAATAATGATCGTATAATTTCCATAAGTGCTAAGGTAGGAAAGCTAATTCCGTTCATAAAATATTGTCCTTTAATTTACCGACATTACTCTTTCAATAAGAGTTAATATAATTATCATTATTCCCTCATTAATTTATAAGCTTGATTGATGTAGGACTTAAATATATTGAAGTTTCAAAAAGTGGCCTAGTTTGATCCTGCCTGATCTTCAATTTTCCCGAAATTGTCATAAAATCATTTCACTAATCAAATGAAATATTCAGTTTTTGATAATGAGTAAATGATAAAATTTAATAGTAGTGAAGGGATGGTATTAGCCAGGTTTTTCTCTTTGCCGAAATTGGCAAAAAAATTCGAAAGGTGTAAAGTAAGGACGAAACCTTCGTTTTTTGAGGCTGTCTTCTTTAATGTAGATACAGGAACATACAGTCATCCTTAATCAAACTTAATGACATTCCTTGAATAACAGTGGATATTTAGAGAGGGCTAAACATTTAGGACTTGTGACAAGGAATTAAAAATAGTAAGCGAAAGTAACTATGAAAGTGTTTTACTTTTTAAGTGAGCTACCGACAATATACTGTATACAAAGAAGCCACCTACTATTGATGCAACAATATCAACCCAGTCAAAGGTCCTTCCCTGGATAAACGGTTGGATACTTTCATAAAGTACCATTACTAATGTACCCATTAGGCTCATTTTAGTAGGGGTAGCATCTTTTTTGCCATTCTTTATAATATTAAAGATTAGAGTAATCAAGACTACAGCAATAAAGTTCGGAAGACTTCCGATCAAGACAGAGCCAATTCCATATTTCTTAAATAAAAATGCTCTAAACCCTAATTGCAGTGCAATAGTAACAAACGCTGCTATTGCCAAATAAATGATTAGTAATTTTTTCTTCATGCTTTAGGTAATGGTCTGCTTGATTTGTGTGACTCAACAATTAAAAAATCTATTGTTAACTAGTTGTTTATGAAGAATTTTTTATATACCGTCTTGCCGCGAATGGCATCCAGATGAATGATTCCATCTTCATCTTCAATAAAAGGAGCCCTAAAATCAATAAAATTTAAAAGGAGCATGGAAAAGTCGACAATCACCTTGTGTAACTCTTGCAACAATATTACTGCCTCATCGATATCTAGCGGCCTATTTGCAACTGCCGTGCTATTGAAACCCTTGTAAGATTGTATAACATAATCCGGCTGTACATCTAAATCCTTAATGTATAAGTCTGCATGATGTTTTAGCGAATTGGCAATATCGCGTACAGTTTTCACAGCAACCTGCGATCTGAATTCTTGAATCTTATCCAAAAGAAAAGTAATGTTGGGCTCCTCAACTCTGATTTCCATAGTCTTAATCAAGCTTTCCCAACGACAGTCCTTGAGCGCTCGCTTGTACTTGCTAGGTGTGTTTAATGTATTTGGATCGCAAAAATCGAAAGCAAACCAGATAATTTGCAAAAGATAGTCATCACAGCTATTATACCACAGTACCGCATTCTTAAGAAATTCGCTCCTGATCCACAACTGACCAGTATAACCGCTGGTCCATAGAATCGGACTTTTATGCAGTTTTTTATGCGCCTCTGTTGCAGCAAACCTTGCAGTAGCCAAGAGCCCGTATAAGTGACGGAATTTATCAAGGGCAATTAAATAACCGAAGTCGCCAAGGGTCACAAATTCTAGGCTGGAAGGAGATAAGTTCAGTTCTCTTGGTATTTCTAGGGATTTCATGAACGTATTATTTTCTTCGACCAGTTCTTTAAGGGAGTAATTTATTCCCTTATAAGTTATTTTCAATAGATCTTCACTTTGCATTAATGAGCTTTATTTGATTAGATAATTATAAGATATTTCTTCCTTTTTTGAGATTGTATGCATCGGTGTAGGAAAGGAACATAGGTTTATAACATCATTTAACCTGATCAACCTTTCTCCTTCCAGAAAAATTCAGTTTACGGAAGGTTATGAGTTATATTGTTATAGTGAGAAACCATTATAAAATAATTTTTCATTATTAAATTCTCGCTTTCTCCTAGTGATATATTCATTCAACGTATCCTCCCTGATTTTAAGTGCCTCATTTGGCTTCATTACAGATATTTCACTATCTTTCCTCTTACCTACAGAATTTACACTAGTGCCAATTCTTAGTCCTGAATTTTTCGTTATTATCCACCTATCATGAAATGGAGGTTCCGGGGAACCTTCGGTGCGACAGAAGTTAATTATTGCAAACGGTGCATCTTCATCAGAGATGGATCTCCAATAATTTTTATACTTCTGTTCTGCATCGGGTAGAGAGTAATCCTTTGATCCGAGGATGTCAATATCTACCTTTACATTTAACTCCTTAACCATTTTTAATAATTCGAGATCTTCCTTTTCAAAGAAGGGATCAGCTATTATTAAAAATTCCTCAACATTATCCTCCATCCAAGATCTAATAAAGCTAAAGGTCTCGTCTCTTGATTTAGGCTTTATAGGTTTATTAGAAGTAAATTCCTCATCTATAAAAAATTGCCTATATGCTTTCTCACTTACTTTTTTCCTTTGCGATAGCAATTGAATTAAATTAGTTGAATTAACTGCTTCTTTGAAATTATCTCTATGGATTCCGATAATATCTTTGTCTGTAGAGGACCTGTAGGTTTTTGCACAATTATTCATGAAATACATATAAACCGGAAAAACTTCATGTAATGAAAGTTTATTTCCCAAGCTTAAATAGGGGGTAATATCAGATATTTTTTTTGGTCCAATTTTTTCTGAATTTAGTGCTTGTAATGCTAAGAATATACTAGTGACAATTGATTTAGCATTTTCCTTCTCCTTTTGTATTAAAGTTTTATTCTTTTTTATTTTATCCGCCACTTCTAATGACTGATAATGTTTTACTAAAAGCTTATTAATCTTGGTTTCGTGATTTTCATTATCCATTCGTTTGATTAACTGTTTGGCGAAGGTAGGATCAATCCGATACATTGAGTCAATAATACTCCTTTGTGAATTATATGTATCAGCTCCGCCATTAAGATTTTTCGAAAGATCAAATGCTTCCTCAACAAACTTTTTCCATGTAGTTGGATCTACATGATACATTGTTTCCGATATATCTATAACTCTTTGAACAAATTCATAGTGAGCAGGTAGAGCTTTTAAGCCGACAGTTACTTTCTCAAACAATTTTTTCTTCTCTGCCAGCCCATTTGTAATTTTTTCGAAGGGGAGATCCTCTAAAATAATAGATTGGATTAAGATGGTATCTGACAAATTAGATATTTTCTCCGCGTCAGTAATAAACTTTTCCCAATAAGCTGGGGGTTTAGTAATGTACTTGTCAATCTTCGCTAGCTTTAGTTCTGAAACGATCTTATAGCCCTCATGTTTGATATTGCGTGGATCAGGAAACCTAGTATTAACTATGTTTTGTAAATCAGACAATAAAGTTCTAAGTTGAGTACGACTAAGATCTCTGTCAGCATATATTGCTTTTGATATGTGGGAAAGCAAATAATATATTGTTACGTCAGTTGCTATATGGGATAATACTTCAACAGCTTTTGATAGATCGCTAAAGTTAGCGGTGTATTTGTGAATATTTGCCTCATAATAATCAAAAGGATTTTTTTTGGTGGTATAAAAATAACAAATACTTTCGTAAGCTCTATCTGAAATTTGCCAATCTAATTTGCTAATATACTTCATAGATAGAACAGGATCTGATATATGAATGAGAGTAAGGACAGGAAGTACATATTCTATATTTTCATTTGAGCTTATTAAATCATGAATTATGATTAGAATGTGGTCATTTAATACCTTTTTGAAAACATCATCCCTATTGGCTTTATACGCAAAAAATCCTATTTCGGTCCATAGTCTCAAGGCTTCACTTTGAGAAGGAATTCTGGCAATCAAGTCTTGTATAATACGGAAGTCACTTTGGGTATAAGAACCAGAGTTGAGAAGGCCATTATAAGCTCTTATAACAAGTTGGATACTGTTTAAATAAGTGAAAGCTACCAATTGAGAGTCTAGCCAGCTACTTTTCTTCAACTCTTCGCTTTCATAAAAGATTTTCTTTGCAAATATGTTGTCATCTTTGGAAAGAGCAAAGCATAATCTGAATCCTTCGTCTATTCTTTCCCAGTCGGCCCCTAGATTTTTCCAATTATTATAAATTTGGCCTTGAACTTTAATTCCTTTCTTCTTTTTCCATTCAGGATCTTTAATTATAATCTTGTAAAAAAATGTGAATCCAGTTATTCTATCTTTAGCACTTGGTAATGAATTGATTTTTTCATAATAAAACATAAGTTTCAATATGAGACTATAGGAAAGTGTAGGTGCATCTGCATATTTTTCTAGTACAAAAAGATAAAATTTTCCTTTTGCATGTATAGACTCGAACGACTTTTCGAATTCATGAAATATATCAGTTGAAAGATACTTGACTTCATTCTCAAGATAAGCATTTAAAGCTAACATTCTACCCTCATCTCTGTAAACCATGTTATTGATCCGATTTATAATTAAAAGAGATAACCTAGGGTTTCTAACAGCGATAGTGGCGAGAAATATCTCACTAATTTTATACTGTGAGGCGGTAGTTGCGAATAGTGAATCAGATAAGGAAATTATTTTGGCATATATAAAATCGATTTTAGGTTTGAGCTGCCGGATGTCCATTATCGTCAATTTGTTAAAGGCTTCTGCAAAGCTTTCTAATTGAATAAGTATATCTGCTGTTGAGTCAATTTCGTTGAGGATCTTATTCAATGAAAAAATAGCCGTATCACCGAAGATTTTAAATTCAGTTTGAAACATATTCAGTTGATATGTGAATTTATCACGGGCTTTACCTAAATCGCTAAGGTCATTTTCAATTCGTTTGAAACGTTTATATAAATTAAGTCTTGCTTGATGATCTCTAATTAATGAAAGCTGGGTTGATAGTTCATTTAATAATTCTATTGTTATTGAGGTTTCTGATGTTGAAGCTATCAATTCATCCAATGCTGCATTAATAACTAATTCAATTTTTTCAATTTCACTTTTATTGTTCGTGATCCATAAACGGAGTAATTTCAACCTTTCTTCATGATCTGATAATTTATTTACTTCAATTAATACTTTTTCAGAATTATAGTTCCCTACCAAAAAAGAAAACGCTTGGTGTACTTGTTTGAATGCCGTTGGGTTGAGAGACTCAATTGCTTTCAATTTTTGGTTGTTTACAGAACCATCATTCCCATTATTAGAATCAATAGCAGCTATTGATAATTTAGACATGACCCAACTGTTAATATTTTTGTCTGAAACCTTTCCAGAAGATTTTTCTATAATTTCTATAGCTAATGTGGGTATGGCATAAATTAGGTAGGTGACAATATCATATATTTTATTTCCCACTGATGATAAATCAATCTGGTTGTAAAGTTCCTGTATTAAATTTGCTAATACTTCATCTACTTTATCAGTTAATTGTTTTTGTCTTCTGGCTATCAAAGCTAATAGCCTTAATCTATCTACTAACAAAATAGCACTTTCCGCCAATGTTATTGCTCCAATAAAGTCCTCTATAGATAATCTAGCCTCAATTTCCGATTCCCAAAACAAATAATTTTCAAGTTCATTAACAATACTTCCTTGCAAAGAATATCTTAAAATGTCAGAACTTTTATTGATTTTTTCAGCTGCTTGTAATCCAAGGGAAAGTGTTTGGTTGACCACTAATATTGACCCGGTTTTCTCTAAAACTTTGCTTGCATATTGATCATTTAATAATTCAATCACCTTTGGCCACTCCCCCTTATCAGAATAGAGTTTTGGCAGTTCAAGAAGCGAATTTATGCTATCTGAATTTGCATAAAATACTATCAGAAGTTCATCAACCTTTGGTTTATTGCCTCTCACTATATTAGCCATATATTTTTTATGCGCGGAGGATACTATGTAGACAAATCGGTCTGATACTTCTAATATCGTTATTTCATTTACTATATTCTTAACTTTATCATTTGGTAGCGATGTAATTTTTGAGATATCTTCGATAGAATAGGAATATGCTGAAAGGCATAATAATGACATTATCACATTAATCTCAGGTATGGTCAAATCAACTGATTCACAATCTAACTCTAACCAGTTGTTATATGTAGTATGTTTTGAAATTTGAGCAAATGAATACCCCTCAGTATTAATAATTCGCTTTAAAGTCTTTAATCTTCCAGGATATCCTTTTGTTATTTTAAATAGCTCCCCAATAAAATTTTCAGGTGTATCCTCCAACTTAAGGTATTTAATAGCTTCATCATCCGAAAAACCAGATAAGATGACCGATTTTGATTCTTCCCGTCTGAGCTTCGGGTGTGCATCGAGAAACTCAGATCGCTTTCCACAGATAATAATTTTAAAAAGGTCTTGACCAAATGGTATAATATCAAATAGCGAGGTTATAAAATTTGATTTCTCAATATTTTTGTCTTCTAAGCCATCTATGATGAGGTTAATTTTTCCTCTCTCCTTTTTTAGATATTTTGAAAAATGGTACAAAGATTTACGGTATTGTTCTGTACTTATAAGACTTTGATTTTCTTCAGGAATTTCTACTTTTAGGATATGACTTATTTGAAGTACAACGTTCGTGCAGAAGTAATCTAAATGATAGTCGAGATCATTCAACGGATTGAAGAAAACTGAAATTGTGCTTTTCCTGTGTTTTCTGGCAAATTGTGCCACCAAAGTGGTTTTTCCTGCATCTTCGTCACCCTCAATGAAAATCAATTTTGATTTATCTTCTTCTTCAATTTGGGATAAATAATTAGAACGTGCCATTAATTGTTCCCACTCTTCCTGAGGAAAACCGTCTGAGTAGTACAATGTATCTATTACTGTTGGACCTTGTACTACCACTTGATTAGCTTTATTTATATCCATATTGAAATGTATACATTTTTTTGGAATTTGCTAGGGCCATGGACAATCACATATTGTAATATATGACCTTCTGAATCTGCAACTGTAAAAGCTAGGCACTAGGATCATGCTACATCTGCGCATGAAACACATTTTTTTTTCTCTGCAGTACTTAACGTCAAATTCAGCTGAAAGAAAATAGAGTATGGGTACCATCGTTTATTTTATAAGAATAGGGACGTCAGTTCAAACAATGATGGCATCTTCTGAAAACATTAGACTTGTATTTTTCAACACTTGTTATTCAAGAATTCAGGCTGAAGCAGTATCGCAATTTGCAGATGCAACCATAGGAATGAATACATCCATTCGAGATGAAGCTGCACGTATATTTTCATCACAGTTTTACTCTTCAATTGGTTTTGGACATTCTGTTGGAAAAGCATTTCAACAGGCCAAAGCGCTTTTAATGATGGAAGGAACAAATGAAGAAAACACTCCGCAATTATTTATTAAAGACGGCTTAAACGCTAATGACATAATATTATTTCAACCATAAAAAAAACTACCACTGACATTGTATAATTGGAAGAGCTCAAAAGAAGTGTTCAAAATGTAGAAAGTAACCTTACATCACAGTCTTAGCTTGTCTTTATTAATAAAAATACAAGTTCTACTTGTATTTTGTAAAAATACTTATTATCTTTGTTTTCAATAAGAGCTAGCAAAATGCACATAAGAAAAAAACGCCATCCAAAAGAAAAAAGCTATAGGTTATATGCCGTTGCCAGTGGACTTGGCATATCGTGCGAAAATCTGGTTGGGCTTTTGAAAAGCAAAGGACGCAGGTTTAATTTTAACTATGACCAGTTTCTATCTGCTGAAGAGATCAGCTATATTAAGGGCCTCTATGTACAGTCTACCCGTGTGGGATTTAAAAAGTTTCTTTCGGGACGTTTAGATACCGCCAAATCCCAGCGGATCGGTGATTATTATTATAACTTGACGATCTATAGCAATACTCCATGGAATAGGGATGTAGAGCCCGCTTATTGGCATCTTGAGGACGATAAGATTGAAAATGAGTTCTTTTGGTTGCTGAATAGGGCAACCAGACTGCGCTCTAGTTTTTCGAGTATCTATGTCTCTATCGTCAGGCGTATTGTCAGGACTGTGAATGTTGCTTCTGGATTCGCCAAAAGTGCTATAGTATCCATCATCCCACCTAATTTGTTTTTTACCTATATCGATGAAGAAGATAGTTACAACGTTGCCACTAACAAACCTGGCTTCGCTGTAACTGGCACCTAATTGATCGGCGGAGTCTTTATTAATAGTTGTTTAATCAAGACGAAGTAAAATGAAGAAGATAGAAACTATCATTGATAGTATAAAAAAATGCAACATGTCCTACGGGGACAAAGAAATATTGATCGCAATATTAAAAGAAGAAAAAACAGATTACACGGGCTTTTTAATAGCCTTTTCAAAAATAGTCGGCGTTGCCAGCGATGTATTCGGGAAGTTTGATCTTGACGTTGGTGAGCTCATCGATAAATTATTATAATATGAATTTAGGAACAGCAGTTAAGGTACTTAGGAAAGAAAAAGGAATGGGACAAAAAGAGTTGGCGGAAAAATGCGAAATTTCTGTGAATGCGCTTAGCCAGATCGAATTGAACAGTTCGTTTCCCCAAAAGGCGACGATCAATAAGATCTGCGATGCCTTGGAGATCCCGGTTTCTTATCTGCTGTTCTTTTCATTGGATGAGCAGGATGTTCCACAAGATAAAAGGTCAACCTTTAATGTGCTCAACGGTGCCATCAAAAATCTTTTGTTGGACAGTAATTAGCATATCAAAGCGCCATCCGGCTTTTTTTAGAGGCTGAATACCAGGGCGATCTGTGTAGTGATGTCCTTTAGCGTTATGTCACCCAGGCCGGCTTCTTTAGCAAGGCCCGTTACGTTAAAGTCTTCTGCTTCCAGTAGATGGATATAATTGGAAATATCTTCCTTGATGATATTTGGGCAGTCCACCTGATCGGTACTAGCAAGGGTGGCAGCTAGCTTGAGCACATCCTTTTTATGTTTTTCGATGTCGTTTGATTGGATCTGGTGGCCTTCTGCCTTCCGCTGGAGGTTGTTGAGGTAGGCTTTGACCTTCAGTACAATGAGCGCCCTTTCGTTGGCGACCATCAGCCCCTCATGTATCTCGCAGTTTTTTAGGGTGAACTCGTAATATTCATCATGGAGCAGCATGGCCGAAAGGCTGGAAAGCTGCTCGTCTGTTGGGATGGGTGTCAGGTGGAAATCTTCCGGAAGGGTAATGCCGTCTGGCTTGCGGGAAAAGAGCTCGATGATGGCCGGAAAATCATCTGCCTGTGGCTGGCTGAACCGGAAAAAGTTCTTTTCGGTCTCTTCGATGTTCCGGTTTATATATTCTCCGTCCCGTATCAGCTGCCAGAATGCTTGCAGGAACTCATTATCGATGGCCTCGATGATGATCAGCATGTCCACGTCCTTTGTTGCTCTGAAGTCGATCCCGCGGGATTCGAGCCTGATTTCACAGGCGGTTCCGCCGATGATAATGTAGTTTTGTGAGTATTGCTCAAAATATGATCTTAAGCGGTCCAGTCCTTTTACCATTTGATGTTATCTATCATTTCTTCTAATGCCATTTTTACCCGTTCGTCTTCCAGCTCACGCATACTAAGGTATAGCGAAAGCGGATCGACCAATTTCTTGCCCGATATGGTCGAGGCATCATATGCCCATACTTCCAGCCGGAATTTGCCGTAGGAACCCAGTGGGATATCTTTATTTTTCTCTAGGGCCATAAAATCTGTTCTACTGATGGCGTACGATGGCTGCTTGCCTTCAGAGAGCATGGAATATCTGGCTAGCGCACTGTCAAAACAGGGTATCGCCTTTGGTTCGCTGTCCAGCGGATAATCCGTGTAGAATATCTTTCTGACCGGTGAGACCATCATTTCTTTTACCGATTCCCAGATTTGTCGTTTGTCATTGGCGTTGAAACGGATCTGCCTTTCTTTTGTGCCTTCCACGGTGATGATGTCATGTTGGTCCAGTTCCTTTACGATCCTTGAAATGGACATGGCATTCATTCCGAAAAGCCTTGCAATCTTCACCAGCGGCATATCCTCTATGGTGCCGACTTCAAGATGGTAGAGCACGGCAAGTTGTGCGGGCAGGTTCAGGTGGGATTTTTTTGGTTCTTCGCTACGGTTTTGTTGCCTGATATCGCTGAGTTCCAACAGTAGTTCGGGTATATAGAACTGTCTGCCGATCTGGATAAAGGCCACTCCACTCTCGATCAGCCTCCTGCGCATATAGGGTTTGATCTCGTTGAGTACGAAAACGACAATTCCGCTGAGTTTATCGCTCAGCAGTTTGCGCTGTTTTTCCAGTTGTCCCGGTGTGTACTCTTCCTGTTTTGGTCGGGCGAATATTAATGTTATGCCATTTAGGCTTGCTTTTTCCAATTCATACCCTCCTTTGAGATATAAGGGAAGTTCGCGCACTTCTGCCTCGGGCAGCTTTACAAACTTTATTGAAAGCCCAAAACTTTCTTCTATATATTGCTGGATTTCTTTCATTCCTCTGCAATACTAACATTCTTTATGCACATTAACAAATAAAATGTTAATGTGCATAGGATATGTTAGTATTCAAATTTATAAGTAATTTTATAAAATTCTGCTTTGGTACGTCTTCATGGTAAATGCATATCCATTACCAAAGGCATTAAAGTTTAGCAATGCAAAATTGAGGCAGGAATGAGACATATATTGTAATTTCTGTATAGGTAAAAATTGATGTAAGGAAGATTAAGGACCAAAATGTTCACATGTAAGGTTTTTTCAGGACGAGACACCTGCTTAGTTCCTCTTTTAATCACTATTTTTTGCCCATTCTCGGCCATATCAATAAATCTTTTTGACGATCTCTAAATTATCTACTTGTAGTTTTCATGGGGTACACATTACTACGCAAATATTTGAAGTTATCACTAATTACATGATAGACTTATCTTATACAACTATATTCTTAATGTGAAAGTTGATATTGTGAAGTATACAGCCATAAATTATATGATGTTGCATTTCATAGTAATAATAAGGATTAATACACTTTACGGGCAACTACTTTTTACGTTGCTCTTCTGAAAGGTTGGCAATGCCTAAAAATCTATACGCTGTTGCTCGGCTTATCGACAGATCATCTGCGATTTCTTGCATTGACTTATCTTGTCTATCATAAAGAACTTTTACCGCTTTGATTTTACTTAGCGTCTCTTTACTGAAACCAGAAGGTCGCCCGCCCTTACGTCCTCTTGCCCGAGCGGCAATTAATCCAGCCTTTGTTCGCTCACTAATTATTTCCCTTTCAAATTCTGCAAGCGAAGCAAATATGTTAAATGTAAATCTTCCAGTTGCTGTACGAGTGTTAATGGAGTCTTGAAGGCTTTCAAATCCAACATGTAGCTTTTCCATTTTTGAGACTAAATCTATTAAGTCTTTCAACGATCTACCAAGCCTATCTAATTTCCACACGATAACGCTATCTCCTTTTCTAAGCGTATCGAACATTCTGATCAGTTCCGGTCTATCTTTAGATTTACCTGAAATTTTTTCTTCAAATATTAACTCACAACCTGCATTTTTCAATGCATCAATTTGCAAACTTAAATTCTGGTCGAACGTACTTACCCTGGCGTATCCAATTTTCATAATAAAACGTTATAAGCAAAGATAATAATACATTGAATAATGAGACGGTTTTTTAAGACTAATATGCCAAGTGATATATACAAATCTAATAGCATATTCAAAAGTCTTATAAAACGATCGTTTTTGACAGTCAGGGCGAACCTGGTTTAAACAGAATGATATTAAAAGACCTGATGTTTGAGAGGCCTTGAATTATATATTGTATTTTTCTCTTAGTGCCATCATTATTATTTCTTTTACTGATGTATCACGGTCGAGCGCAATTGTTTTTAGAGCCTTTAATGTAGTTCTTGGTATTCTTAGAGGATAATTTGACAAATCGATATCATCTTCTTTATTCTGTTCTTCTTTTGCTGAACTTCTAGGCTGTACAGGGGATTTTATAAGGGCATTAACCCCATTGCCTATATTTTTATTATTACTTTCTAAGCCCCCAAAGTCTTTAGTCTTTGCCATAATCTTAAATTTTTGTTAATAGTTCGTCCACTAAATCTGAATAATCCTTTGCTCCATTTGACGTGGGCGCATAATTAAAAATGTCTTTGCCCGACACAGGAGCTTCCGCAAGGTCAACATTGACACGAATTATTGTGTTAAAAAGCGTATTATTAAAATGTTTCTTTACGCTTTCTGTAATACTTTTAGTTAATAATCTTTGGGGATTACATTTAGTAATAAATACCCCACCTATTGCTAGTGTTGGATTAAAATGCAATTGCACAGTTTCAATAATAGTTACCAGCCTATCAATTCCCCTGTAAGAATAAAAGTCTGCTTCTAAAGGTACAAGTACCGTATCGCATGGAACAAGAGCATTCATTGTAAGCATTCCTAAAGCTGGTGGACAATCGATAATAATGTAATCGTATATTTTCTTTAACGGCTCAAGTAACGTAGCAAAAATACGCTCACGATTTGGCCTCGATACAAGTTCCAATTCCGCACCCAGCAAGTCCAATGAAGACGGAACTATGTGCAAATACTCAGAAATTTCCTGAATAGGTAGAGGCGTTTTATACTTAACATCACTAAGGCTTTCATATATTGATGTTTCTACATCTCGAATGCCTAAGCCCTCTGTTAAATTTGATTGTGGATCGATATCTACCAGAAGTGTCTTTTTCTGCAATCGAGCCAGACCAGCACCAATGTTTACGGCAGAGGTGGTTTTACCTGTACCCCCTTTATGGTTTAAAATAGCTATTGTTTTCATTTATATACATCTTTACGCAATGATACAAAGAAACAATGACATAATGACGTTATGACGTCATTTATTTCTTAATAGCTTTTCTAAATTCTCTATGGTTTTGTCCTTCGTGTTTAATAACTCAATATAAAGATCACGTTCTGCTTTTAGGCGATTGATATCTGATTGTAAAAGTTCTATAGTGTTATCTTTTGTATCACTATCCAGTGGAGTAGATGAAATGTTCAATTCGGGTTCATCCGTTGGCATTTCGATATAAAACATTTCTCCCTTGCCATCTAAAAAGGTTATATTAATATGATGAACTAGGATAAGCATTTTTTTAACAGTACCTGATATCCCATTTTTCCCACGCTCGATATCAGAGTATCCCCCCTGAGTCAGGCCTATGGAACTGGCGAAGTCTTTTTGGTTAAGTCCAAGAGCTTTTCGAATTTTCTTTAATTGAACAATTTCACTCATTATATAAAAATAGCTTCGCTTTTTCTTGTATTAAAATATATAGCATAACCGTGTATTGACGTTATTAAAACAGACTGATCCCGAAAACAAAAAGGGATCTTTACAGTCTGTAAAGATATGAAACTTTAGAATAATGTCGTATATGCGTATATATGCATTGAGACCTACATATACCTATGATAAAAGCTACAGAACAAGAAAGAAATTTAGTAATTGATATTTTGACAGACTCGTTTGAAGATAACCAAAGCATAAATTTTATTATAAATAATGACGAGAAAAGAGTACAAAGAATAAGGGCTTTAATGGCATACTCCTTTGATATGTGCAAACTATTTGGGGAGGTCTATTTAAATGACGAGAAGACTGGGTGCGCTTTAATAATGTATCCCCACAAAAAGAAAACTACACTTAATGCCATTTGGTTAGATATGATGCTCGTTGTTAAGTCTATTGGTATTAGTCGGGCTGGAAAAGCAATGAATAGGGAAAGTCAGATCAAGAGCCGTTATCCGAAAGAGCCTTTTTATTACCTTTGGTTTATTGGAGTTGATAGATCCGCACAACATCAAGGAAAGGGGAGCGCATTACTTAGCGAAGTAATTAATGAGGCTGAAAAACAGAAATTACCCATCCTTTTAGAAACATCCACCCTAAAAAATATCCCATGGTATAATAGGTTTAATTTCAAAATCTATGATAAAATAGAGTTTAGTTATACTCTGTTTATGCTCAAACGTGCCTGAACGCATCCAATTATCTATTTATCAGATTACTTATGAAAGTTTTCAATTCGGACATGGAATTGGTCACTGCTGTATTTTTATTTAGCGAAACCATACTATTGTTATATCAAGTCCTTTTCTATCTATTAAACCCGATGGACAAAAAGCAGGGCTATTACCTTACGCTCTTATTCTTATTTGTAACTTATAATTTATGTGGCGGTTTATTTCCAGACCCTCACCAAAGTTTACCTATTGTACTACAAAATCTCTTAGCTTATGGAAGTGGGTTTGCTGTAGCCTGTTATATTCCATTTTATTTTTACAAATATTATGATCTTAAGGCTCTTCGTTTTCATGCTTTTTACGGTGTAACTTTATTTCTAATATTACCCTTTATTGCTTTCCTGGTTATCGAGTACATTATTACGGGAAACATTGAAAGATCAGTGCAGCATGCAATGATAATTCCTGCTATTTATGCCGTTTATGCTATCTATTTTATATTCACTGCTATTCGCAAAAAGCTAAAAGAAGATGGTCAAAGGGACTTGGATCTAATGCTTTTCTTTATTGGTGTTTTACCATGGATGGCCATGCCATATCTAAGCTATTTTAGAGGTGGACAGATTTTAGAAGTTTCCGTAACCAATACAAGTTTCGTAATAATTTCATTCATGTTTTTCTACAATAATGTTAAAGAAACAAGGAAGAAAAACGGGATACTCTTAAAGCTATTATCAACTGAAAACAGCTTAAGCGCAGAGGAAAAAATCGACCTAAATTGCGATAACTTTAAGCTCACCAATAGAGAAAAAGATGTAGCGGTATTAATCTGTCAAGGCCTCAAATATAAGGACATTGCAGACCAGTTATTCATATCTGAAAGAACAGTTACAAAGCATAGCCAAAATATATTTGTTAAAATTGGAGTGTCCAGCAGACACGATTTAAACAGGGTATTAGTAACAGGCTCGCATTCTGTTTAAAACACTTCCTGTATATATGTTGTCTGTATATACGTATATTCATATAGGTAATTATACGTATATTTTTATATACCTATATACCAGTAATTTACAATTGACTACGTAGAATTACTTACTATAAAAATACTATGCTATAATCCCCTAAATAGTATCTATTACGTATTTTTTCCCGTCCCACCTATCGCCAATTTTGAAGTAATCAAACTCTATTGGCCGTTACCAGACTTCACTTCATCTCTTTAATCTAAGAGTTAACCAAAATCGAACCTGATCAGCCAATTATGTTAATTTATTTTTTTTCGCTATAATTCTATTTATCGGATAATCAAATAATTAGATATTAAATATAGCATAACAGTAAAAAAACTTTGTATAATATAGCAAAACCGTATATTTGTATATCTGTATATATGATTTCAAAATATATGTAGAAAAAGGAAGTACTTTGAATGGCAGGGAAGAAACGTTTCTGATGATGAATCAGGAATTATGTGCAGTTGAAATAACCCAAAAAACATACGAGTATGAAAACGGCTTATTTTCAATGAACCATAGGCAGACAGTTTTGTCCGTACGGTAAAGTAGCGACGTGTGTATTCCTAAAAAAATTATATACAGGCAGGATTAATTAGTTAATCAATTGAGGTCAAACTCTCTGCCTGTACTAAGGCTTTGGCCTCAACCTTTTTCTTTTTGCTGTAAGATATTTTACAACTAGGTATAAAGGCATACCCATCTATCCGTATATAGGTATATGCATCTATACATCTATACGTCTATATTAAATATATATACGTTTCTATTAAAGTTTATAAATGATTATAAAAATAACGTTTATCGCCAAATACATATATCTGTATCGCTATATATGGCGATGGAAATTCAGGCGATTTAATAGCCAAACGGTTTGTTGTTTTTCATATTGCAAGATGTGTTTTCGTGTATCACAAAACCCTGCGGATTTTTCGCTTACTCTAACTTCTTGCCCTTCATAAAATCCATTCGTACCTCATTAGATTTTACTGAATGGGGGTAGGGAAAAATTCGCAACTCATTTTTCTTATAACAAATAGCACAATATTATGGGTAGAAATAAAGGTGGCAGACCAGAAAAAAAGCCAGAAGATAAAGCGACACAACAAGTACATCTTAGGTTAACTCCAAAGGAATACAACGCTTTAGGGCAACTGGAAAATGATACAGGTTTGAACAGAACAACCCTTTTCAGAAAGCGAGTTTTAGAAAATCAGAATTTCATTGTTACAAAAGATGTTATCAATCAGTTATCAATCATCGGGGCAGACATAGGCAAGGTGGGAAGTAATATCAATCAATTAGCTAAACACGCTAATACGATTACTAAGACTCATGATCTACCACCAAACGTGGTAACTGATTTCAACAATCAAATGAAAATCTTTCTCGAGCAGGAAAGCGAGTTACACAAGCTTTTCCGTTTGATGTACCGAATTATGAAAGGATAGTATGTTAGCAAAAATTCTTAACAGTAGTAGTTCTTTCAATGGAGTTAGCTACAATACCAAGAAAACTGAAAAGGATTTGGGGGAGCTGATGAAAGTCGAAAATTTCGGCTACCTGCAAAATGTTCCAAACCTCATGCCGGAGGAATACAAAAATTACCTTAAAGCTTATTCATCCATTAATTCGGAAGTAAAGGAAAAGCAATTTCATGCGATGATATCATGTACTGGTAGGGAGTATGATAAACAGGAATTGACAAAAATTGCTGATGCCTATATGAAAGAAATGGGCTACAGTCAAAATCCTTATATGGTCATTTTCCATAAGGATACCGATAACAATCATGTTCATGTTGTGAGTAGTAGAATACAGCCCAACGGTTTGAAAGTACCCGACAGTATGGAATATCTTAAATCAGCCTCGGCCATTCAAAAAATAATGCGTACTGATATTAAGCACGAGACCGCTGAAACCATTAAGAGGGCTCTCGCTTTTAACGTGTCTAGTTTACCCCAGTTTAAATTATTGCTCGAGCAAAGGGGCTTTCATATAAGTAATGATGAAAGCAAAATTATCTTGAGAAAGTTCGATAGTATTCAGGGGGAAATACCTATGCAAGAGGTAAACAAAAAAATAGGGCAATATAATACTGATAAGAAAAGAATTGCCCAAGTGAGGAAGATCATCGGAAAGTATAAAAAATCAAACAGTTCTGAAATTAAGCCAGTGTATGGGCCATCCAGAACCAAAGAACTAAAGCAGGTTGGTTATACCTCTGATCTGGCCGATAAACTAAAGAGGGTAGGACTAGATGTAGTATTTCATGGTAAAAATGGTTTACCGCCTCATGGTTACACAATCATAGATAATAAGGAAAGTATGGTTTTCAAGGGTGGGGAAATAATGCCATTAAAAGAATTTATCAAACAAGTGGAGTTCCAAAAAATTGATACCCACGTAATAAAGATTGATGGCTACAAAGAACAGGAAGCGGTAGACAACATCTTTGCAGATAAAGATGTTGAGGTATCACTTGCTCAAATCCCTAAAGAGAAACTACAAGAAATATCAGCTTACTTAAAATCAGCAGTATATGAGTTCGGTTCAATAAATGAGGGTTTAAACTTCCATAAACTCGAAATATACACACATGCTGGATCTCTCTACGTAATGGATAAAGATAACGGTTACCTGTTAGATGTTAAAAGGGTAACTAGTGAAAAGGAGTTTTCAATCTTGGCAAACAATGAGGGGTTATTACAGCAAAAAGAAAACGACTCAAAATCAATACAGAAGGATTATTTGAACCTTCTTGTAGAGCCAAATAACGAAAACAGTTCAGAATTAGAACCACAAGAATCAAGCAGTTTACTAGAGGCTATTCAGGGCTTTGATCTGAATATTTCAGATGATGTAGACGATAGCCAAATACATGGCCGAAACAGGCGCAGAGAAAAAAAGGCAAGAATTAACACACGCTAAACCACAACTATTATGATAATATTATTTGCAAACCAAAAAGGGGGAGTAGGTAAGTCTACTCTAGCGGTACTCTTTTCAAATTATCTATCCTTAGTGCAAAACAGGGAAGTTGTCATATTTGATATGGACAACCAACAATCTATTTACAATAAACACCAAGCCTCATTAGTTTTGGAGAACCCTCCGCTTTACGAGGTTGAAACATTAGAAATTAATCAATTTGATATTATCAGCAGTGTATTCAAGGAAAATCAAGATCAGATTGCAATATTAGATGTCGCAGGTAATATTGAGAACGATGCACTAATTCCAATATTTAAAGGTGTGGATTTAATCATTAGCCCTTTTGCCTATGATGAATTTTCAGTCAATGCAACTATTGACTTTTCATCTGTAGTAAAATATCTTAACAAAGATGTACCCATAGTTTTTATACCGAACAGGATTAGAGCCAGCGTAAAATATGAAACCTTAGAAAGTGTCAATACTGGTTTACAGAAATTTGGTGCCGTAACCCAGCCAATAACTGAAAGGATAGATTTTCAACGTATAACAACCTACGAAACACCCCCTAATGTCATACAGGTTGTTGCTCCTGTATTTGAATTGATCTATAATGAATTTTTAAGAAGTAAAGCCCATGACAATGCAATCCATTAAAGCGTTAACCGCACAAGTGCGACAGGAGCGTGATAAACCAGTTGATCAAAATTCTTTACAAGTGGAAAAAGCAACTGAAATATATAAAGAAGAAAGCCCACCGCCGATAAAAAATGAACCACCAAAAAAAGATTTATCAAACCGACCAACGTCAAACGGTGGCGATCTGGAAAAGGTAATTTCTGCCATCCGTGAACATAAAGTAATGGGTAGTAAGAAAATGCTGATCAGAATTGATGACAAACATTCAGCAATACTAGGCCATCTAAAAAATGCACTTGATATAGATGTTACCCAATTTATAAACTTCCTTTTAGACGATTTTATGGAGCGTTACCCCGATATAAAAACTGAAATTAAAAATTCACTTAAAAATTCACTTAAAGATTTATAATTATGAGTTGGTCAAAATTTACTCTTATTGTACTAGTTGCTTATGTCTTTTATTACCTCATCAATATTATTATAGATAGCATCAAGTCACAAAGTACTTCGCCATCCGCAAGCAGTTCGGATGAACTAACCTTTCACGAAGATGTTTTGGCTACAGAGGTTGAAGATCATATTCCCATTCCTATTACACAAGAAATTGCTTCCCAAGATGACGTGGAAGAAGAACCCATTGCAAACACAGTTTGGGAGAGGGAGGATGAAGATACAGAGGAACTAAATCTTTTATCCCACAACATCAACCAATCAACGGGTGGTATTACTCAAATGTCCGATTTGATTAAATTGGCAAAAAGTGAGACCATCGATGTAAAACGTTCATTTGTATTTTAATATGAATCGAGGCAAAAAAATTGACCATTCAAAGGTTGTGATACTCACAGCCTTTTTTTGTGCGCTCTGTTTGTATGCCTTTTCGCAACCTGGTCTACAAGAAATAGGCGATGCAACTAGAGAGGTAAAACGTAGTTACAATTCTTTAGTCAATTTGTGCTATGCCGTAGGTGCTATTACAGGTCTAGTAGGTGGTGTTAGAGTTTACTCTAACTGGAATACAGGTCAACATCATATTGATGCCCAAGTTGTCGGTTGGTTCTTGTCCTGTATTTTTTTCGAAATGGTAGCAGTAATGATAGGCGCACTTTACGGGGTTTAATAAAAACCCCTATCGTTTTCGTAGTGGAGCATCCGCAGATCACGTCAGCTCTACCGCAATTTTAATTGTATTTCTGTCCAGAGCAGCTCTACTCGAGCACAAAAAACGATAGCATCTCAAGCTATCCAAACAAGAACATTTCAATGTTAAGTCCATAAATTTTTAATCATTTAATCTCTAATCCTTTTAATTTTTTTCATTATGAAAATGTCAAACAAGTTTAAAAAAGCGTTCGCCCTCGCATTCTTATGTGTTTTAAGTGGACAAGTAGCAATGGCAGACGGTGTAACAGGTATCAATGCCGCTAACACTTCATTGCGTCAGTATGTAGACCCGATTGCCACCCTCTGCCTTGGTATCGGTGCCGTAGTTGGTCTTATTGGTGGGGTTCTAGTTTATATTAAATGGAACTCGGGGGATAAGGATATCAACAAAGAACTTATGGGATGGGGCGGTAGTTGCCTTTTCTTAGTTCTAAGTGCGGTTGTCATCAAAGCTTTCTTTGGAGTTTAGCAACAATGGTAAAACAATTCAACATTTATAGGGGCTTGCAAAAGCCCCTTATCTACAAAGGTTTTCAAGGAAAATTTATTGGTTGGGGTCTCGCTTCACTGGTGATATCCCTTGTGTTGGGCGGTTTGATAGGTAGCTTAACAAGTATGGCACTAGGCGGATTTGTTTGCGTAGGTGGTTTAATTGGTGGGCTTTATTTTACTGCACAACAGCAGAAGAAAGGATTACACTTTAAAACTAGGCACACGGGTGTATTCCAGTTTGGTTCGGATTTTAAAAAATTGAGAAATGGCACAAAAAAGAAAAACGGAGTTTAGTTTACCTTATTTTGGAACAGATGAAGTAGGCAAATATCCAACATTGTACAATCTAAAGGGTGATTATGCGGTTATCATCAAAATGAATAACCCAGTCCTGCAATACTCGGCAGACCCATCGGCATACGACAGTTGCCACCAGTTATATATTAATATGATTAAGATACTGGGAGAGGGTTACGTTATTCAAAAACAAGATGTTCTTACAAAAAAAATCTACGACAGAACAGATGCGAAAGTTTACTTGCAACAAAAGTATGATGAACATTTCAACGGTAGAGAATATACAGAACTAACAACATATTTAGTAATAACCCGAAAGGGAAAAAGAGGAAGTTTCTATTCCTACAACCCCAAAAATTATAAAGAATTTGAACAAAACATCGGAAAACTTGAAGACTTGCTAAAGCGAAACAACCTGTCACCGAAAGTGCTTAATTCAAATGAAATCGATAATTACGTGATGCGTATTTTATCAATGAATTTCAAAACAAAAAACGTTTCATTGAACAACATGAGTGCTGGGGAGGAAGAAATCAGAATGGGTAACAGAGCCATTAGAAGTATTAGCCTTATAAATATCGATGTCATTGATTTGCCTGAAAAGGTATCGACCCATCTTGAACGGAACGATAAAGACAGTTTAAAAGGTTTTCCAATCGACACAATGGGTTTCCTTTATAATGTACCCAACTATGAAACGATTGTGTACAATCAGGTTATAGATATCCCAGCACAAAATATTACCCAGAGAAAGCTAGAGTTAAAACGCAAAAGGCATTCGGGAATACCCGACCCAGCAAATTCAATGTGCGTGGAAGATATTGATCAATTACTGGTTGATGTTGCACGAGAGAACCAAATGTTGGTCAATTCGCATTACAATATTTTAGTTTGTGCTGATGCCGATAGGATACAACAGACCTGCAATTATATTGAAAGTTCTCTTTTTGAACAAGGTATTGTTCCTAATCAGAACGCCTATAATCAAATGGAGCTGTTCAGATCGGCACTACCATGCAACACTGTTGAGTTAAAAGATTACGATCTGTTTTTAACAACCTCTGATGCCGCCCTATGTTTTTTTTTTAAGGAAGCCTTGTCCAAGGATGAAGAAAGTGGTTTCCAAATCAGATTTACCGACCGACAAGGCGTACCCGTAGCTATTGACCCTGCCGACTTGCCGATGCAAACGGGTAGGATCAATAACAGAAATAAATTTGTTCTTGGCCCGAGTGGTTCAGGCAAATCTTTTTTCATGAATGCATTGATTGAACAGTATTGCATGTACAATAATTCACCCGACCCTAAATGGCTGATGGATGTTGTTATTGTGGATACAGGACACTCATACTCGGGCTTATGTAATTATTACGGTGGTAAATACATAACTTATTCAGACGAAAAACCGATTACAATGAATCCCTTTGCAATTAATGAGGGTGAGTACAATATAGAAAAAAAGGATTTTTTAAAAACCTTAGTTTCCCTATTATGGAAAGGAGCAGAGGGCTCGGTAAATCAAGTTGAAAGCGACGTTATTATGCAAGTGATTTCATCTTACTACAGTAATTTTTTCAGTAAGCCTCTTTTTGTAGACCTGACAGATACTCAAGAAAATGAAATTCTTAAAGAAGCGGAAGCAGAAGTAGCCGAGTTTGATTATTCTGATAGAGCAATTTTAGATGTCGACGAGATTAAAAAACAGGCACAGGAACTTACGAATGATTTTGTCGGAACACCTGATGAAAAGCTTGATCAATTTGTAAAGGAGTATGAGCGAATTTATAATTTGGCCAAACAAGCTACTATACAATTGATTAGAGAGGATGAAGCTGATGATGTTTACAGTCGAAAATTATATGAAGCCAAGGCAAAGAACAAAGAGGAATTTAAAAGGAAGAACGTTGTTGAACTCAATTTTAACTCTTTCTATCAATTTGCGTTATATAAAATTCCAGAGATCAAAGAACAAGAAAGAATACCTTTTGATATTGACGAATTTAGATATGTACTTAAAAAGTTTTACAAAGGTGGAGAATTTGACCAAATCCTAAACGAAGAGACAGACGGTTCTTTGTTTACAGAGCCGTTTGTAGTTTTCGAGATAGACAGTATTAAAGAACATAAAGTTTTGTTCCCAATCGTAACCTTAATCATTATGGATGTTTTTATCCAAAAAATGAGGTTTAGAAAAGATCAGAGAAAAGCACTCATAATTGAAGAAGCGTGGAAAGCAATAGCTTCCCCCTTGATGGCAGGATATATTTTGTACCTCTACAAAACAGTTAGAAAATTTTATGGTGAGGCAATTGTCGTAACACAAGAGCTGGGTGATATTATCGGGAACGTTGTTGTAAAAGACAGTATCATTAGTAATTCGGATACTGTTTGCCTATTAGACCAAACCAAGTTCAAAGACAATTTTGATGAAATTGCAAAATTGCTTTCCATCAACCCTCACGAGAGGAAAAAAATATTTACCATTAATCAACTTGATAACATAGAGAACAGAGGCAGGTTTAAAGAGGTTTATATTAGGAGGGGATCAGTTGGAGAGGTTTACGGTGTAGAAGTTTCTTTGCATCAATATTTAGCATTTACAACAGAAAAGCCCGAAAAATCAGCAGTAGAGATTTACAGCAAATATTATAACGGCTATCAATCAGGCTTAGAAAATTTCGTGAACGATTTTAAACGGTCGAACATAAAACTAGATATCTTTTTCAAGAAGATCAATAGTATTGGAAAGCCTTTCTATTGGGAAAATCGGGTTGCTCAATTCGAGTTAAATTAAACACTTATCACATGAAAAAAGTAATCTTATTAGGCCTTTTTTGCCTCAGTATAACTGGGGCAAAGGCTCAATCCTTGTATATTGATCCTGCTGTATCGGCGGCTACCGCTGCTCACGCAAGCATCATCAACACCCAGTTAAATGTTACTAAAGATAAACTAACATCGGTAGAGCGAGGACAGTTGGCGGTAACAGGTCAACTCGGAATAGTCAATGATATGCAAAACCGTATCTATCGAGGTTTATCCGAAGTTAATTCAATCCTTACCAACCTTTCAGATGTACAGGAAATTTCTAGGATAGCAATAGGGATGACGGATGATATCAATAAGGGCTTAGCAATCGCCAGAAAGAACCCAGTCTTCTTAGTCTTTGCTGAAGAACAGGCTAATTTCTTTTATCAAAGAGCCACAAAACTTGCCCTTGAAGTAAGCAGTTTCGCTCTAAAGGGGGGGCAGGATAATTTGATGGATGCAGGTGAGCGGTCTAAGATGATATCTCATATTTTTACAGAGGTACTGATTTTACGATCATTAACATATGGGATGTATAGGGCGATGTATTACGCTCAAATGCGGGGCTTATGGAAATCTCTTAATCCATTTCAGGGTTACGTTAATATGGATGATCAAATGCTAGATGGTATAATACAAAGAAGAAAATACTTAAAATACTAAGCCATGAAAAGATTAATATTTTTATCAGTCTTGTTCCTGCTAGCTTTCAGAAGTTATGGTCAGTTAAATGTTCCCCTACTACATCAATTGGTAGAGAGCAATAAGACTGAATACGGCAAGCAGATCGATGCTAAAAACCAACAAGCAAAGAACACAGCAATCGAATCAACCAATAAAAGTTTAATGACAAGTGTCAAAAACCGATATCGAACACTACAGGAAAGATTTGCTAAAATGTCAATCATTTTTGATGCTGTCAACATAGGAGTAAGCGCAACCCCTTTGGTAAGAGAAATCATCAAAGAGCAACAGAAGATAGTAGTTTATTCCCAAAGTGATCCTTTACTCATACCAATTGCCCTCGACAGTGAGGTTATTTTTGTGCAAAAAGCTAATTCTTTGGTTAATTATCTCATAGGGCTTTGTGCTGTAATCGGTGATGTGAACCAAATGAGAGTTTCCGATAGGCGTATCCTTTTTCAGCATATACTTGATGAACTGCGGACTATTTCTTATTTATCAGGAGGTGTAGCCAGAACATTGCAAGCTTCGGTCTTGAAGAAAAGAGGTACAGACCCTTTTTCAGATTACATCAACAGGGAAGAAACTTTGGTCAATGACATAATGAATAATGTAAAAATCCTCAAACAATGAAAAGGGTTTTGTTAATGTTGGCTTGCTTGTTTGGTATAACAAGTACCTACGCTCAAAGGGTCGTCTTAGATAGAGAACATTTAAATCAAGTTAATGCCAATGCCTCTGTAAGGCTGGGAGCTGAACTTGGATATCACGCCTCTTTGGAAAGGATTAGACGTAATACTGATGATATTGGTATAAATCTATCCAGTGTTGTTTTGGTTCAGACCATGATCAACCGCTCCTTAACGGAAGTCAACGAGGCATTAAGGGATGCAATTCAAGTTCGTCAAATGGGCTACCTGATCAATGATATATTCAAGAACAGCAGTGAGGCAGTAGAGTTGGCTCAAGGGAATCCGGCTTTGCTATTGTTTGCGGAAGATACCTCCCAGCAGTTAAAAATGAGAGGTATAAAAATGGTTGGCGATGTTTCGAGTTTCATTCTTGATAATAAACAAGATGTAATGATGAATTACAATGTTCGTGATGAACTGATCAGCAAGATTGTGAAAGAACTACAGATTATGAATGCTATGATTTATACCATTAAGCAAAATATGTATTGGGCGAAACAACGAGGCTTGATGAAATCTCTTAATCCTTATAATGAATATATAAACAGAGACGTGCAAAAGCTCAATGAAATTATTACTAAACGTAGAATATTGGGACAATGAAAAAGCTTTACTTACTAGTAGGTTGCTTATTTGTGTTTATAAGCGCCAACGCACAAAAGAAAATTACTGATAAAGCTATCATCCATCAACAGGAAAGGATGGTTTATGCGCAGTGGGATGATGATAAATTTGACCCTGAATGGAGTTGGTGGAAACCTAGTTCTTGGACTGCCTATGCTATGACTTGGTTATTACATCCGAATTATAAGGATACAGACCGAAGACCATTGAAAGCAGGAGGGGAGCAAACACAACGGTTGGCATTAGCAACTGCAATGCAGGTAACAAGTGATTATTATAAAAAACAATCTGATACCCTTAGAAACACCGCCTTAGCAGAGTTTACTAACTATTCCAGTACTGTTGCCTTTGCAGATCCACTTTATCAGATGTATTACAAAAAGGAGCTAAAGCCATTAGACAATATCGTTGAAAATGCCTTTACAGGCGTACCTGCAAATGTTGTTTTATATATGGCCGAGAGTGGTGCTTACAATTGGTACTTAACTGAAATGAATAGCCTATTAGATCGCTATAAGCTTGCAAAATCTGTAGACATTGATAGGGGACAAAGAATTTTGATGTACCATAGAATTATGCTTGAACATCGAAAGCTTGCGGAAACATGGAGGCACAAGTTAGATATGGCAGGTATGATGCTCGACTTTAAAGAACAACTCAAAAATCAGAGGGAAAATAAAAACATGATAATTGAAAATCCACAAACGGCCGAACAAAGGCTAAACAACATAATGGAAAGGAGGAAAAACCTAAAATGAGAAACAAAATTATTATTCTATGTATCCTAATGGTCGGGGTACTTACATTTCACGCACAGGCTGACCCAGTAGTCGGTGATAAATATAAAGAGGCAGTAAGCTTCATGCAGGGAAATGATCTATATGAAAGTTCTGTTATGAAATTCTTTAGCAGAATGCGGGATTATGCCTATGGAAACTGGGCACCATTCATATATGATGCACAAGGGTTGGCATGTATTTTTATGCTGATTTTCTTTTCTATAAAAAGTTATGAAATGATGTCAGGCGATAAGAATTTAGAAATAATGCCTCTGCTTCGTCCTTTTGGTTTGATGATGGTGATCATGTGGTGGGGGGTTTTCGTTCGCGTCATTGCTTACCCCACAGAACTAGTGTCTAATAAAAGTCAAGCAATGTTCGAAAGTCAAATTACTGTAGTTAACAATATGCGCTACGAAAGAGCAGGGTTAATGATACAGGTTGGCGACGAACTATTAAAGATGCAAGCAAGTACCGAAATAGCAGAGAAAGAGGCTGATGAAACAAACAAAGGCGTTGGTAAGCAGATTGTGGAGAATGTTAAGGGCTTTTTTGCGGACAATATTTATAACCCCATAGTTGAGATGCGGATTAGAATGCAGACGGCCATTCAACTTTTTGTTACCCAAATGATAGAATTATTAGGCCTTTGGATTTTAAGGATATGCGTTTACATTGTTTTTATGCTACAAATCATATATGGAACGATTTTGGTCATACTCGGGCCTTTTTCCGTTGCCGTAAGTGTTCTGCCTGCTTTTAGGGATGCTTTCACGACATGGATAGCCCGATTTGTATCAGTCAATTTATATGTTGGTGTGGCCTATCTCATTCTTTATGTTGTAGGAATGTTGCAAGAATATACAATGGGGATAGAAATAGACAAGTACAACAGTTTACTAGGTGGTGCTAATACAATGGAAAAATTAGCTTGGTTTGCAGGTAATGGGCTATTATCGTTTGGCCTAGTAATCGTAACCTTTTTAGTAGGTGCTATTGCTATAACAACTGTTCCTAGTATTAGCACATGGATTATCTCAACATCTGGTATTACTTCCGCATCATCAACAGCAGCTCGCACAGGCTCGCAAGTTGCTCGTATCGCTGCCAAAGGATTATTAAAATAAAATACTATTCTTTAGTGTTGCCCAGGAATGAAAGCGCCATCCAAAACGATAGTGTTTTTGTTCAAGATCCCGAGCTGCAGCTTGCCAAAACACAATTAAAATACTTTGACAGGGTTAGTGATCTGCTACAGCTCCACCAATAGAACAATAGTATTTACCTTTTTTACACACAAATAAACAATCAATAAGGGCTTGAATTTTCAAGCCCTTTTTCATTTAACCCCATCTAATATGCTAATCAAAAACATTGAACATAAAATTAGACTAGCCTTAGTTATTTCCGTTGGAAGTTTTATAGCATCCATCCTGATATCTGGTATTGTATCATTCTTTGCATACAAACAGGTTAGCAATGCTAGGGAGAATATATATATTCTTGATAACAGCGTCCCCATATTGGCTAAACAAACCAATATGCAACTTAACCGACCTGCTGAATATAAAGCCTCGGTTGATTTATTCCATAGTATATTTTTCTCTCTTACCCCTGATGATAAGTACATCGATTATCAAATGAAAAGAGCAATGTACCTTATAGATGAAAGTGGAGCATTACAATACAATAACTTAAAAGAAAAGGGTTATTTCTCTTCCATTCTTTCATCCAGTTCGGTCTTGACTTTACAGACTGACAGTATAAATATTGATATAGTAAACAAGAAATTTATCTACTACGGTAAGCAAATTATAGAGAGACGTAGTTCAACTCTAACCCGTTCCCTAATAACAACGGGCGGATTAAAAGATATCCCTAGAAGTGATAATAATTCGCATGGTGTATTGATAACTAACTGGAAAACATTAGAAAATAAAGACTTGACAAATGTTCAGAAAAATCAGTTCTAATAAAGACAAAGATGTAACAGTTACATCTGAAATCAAAAATGAGTTCAGCAAATACTTTACGGTAGCAGAACAAAAAAGCACAGCATTTCTTACCAGCCATTCTAAACAAGTTTATATAGCTATGCTAGTTGCTATTGCCATTTCGCTGATTATGTGTTTCATAGTGTTTTCACCCAGTCAACGGCAAAAAGACAAGATGCCCCACTATGTAAGAGAAAGTGGGGGAGTTGCAACCAATGTTTCTGATGGAATAGGCCAAACCTATAAAGCGGGTGAAAAGGTCTTTGATCTGATCAAATTGAGGGAACAGGTAGAGCAGGTTTTGAAGAAACCCAAGCTTACCCACCAAGACACCTTATTCTTAGAAGAGGCGATCAAACAGTTCGAAATCCACCAACAAAAACCTAAAAAATAGAAAGCGATGAAAATAGATTTTAAAAAACCGAAATATGTTATCCCATTAATCGCACTGCTTCCATTGTTTGGACTTTTTTACTGTTTCAAATCTTTTAGTAAAGATGATGAGAGAATAGCCAAAAAAACTCCTGAATTACAAACGGGTATCGCATCGGTGTCCGATGAAGTTAAAAACGAAGATATCGGAACAAAATTAGATGCTTTTAAGAATAGTTATAAAGAGGGAGACGGTTATACTGCTATAGGCAATTTAGCCGATGATGTTGATGATCGGGGGCAGGTACAAGGACAATATAACGATAGAGAGAAATACATGCTAGATAGCATTGACAATGCATTTAAGGCCAAATATGTCCAGTCAAACACCAAAAATGGAAAGGGTAGCGGTTATTCGGCTTATTCAGGACGTAATAACATCCCTCAAAGCATGTCTGCCTATGAAAACCGAAACACTGGGAACAGTATGAGCAGGGAAGATAAAGAACTAGCAAACGCCTTATCAAATCTGCAAGGTCAGGGGAGAAATGGAAACCGTATCCCCGAAAATAAATCGAGGGAAAAATACGAAGACCCAATGCTACTTTTTAGAGAACAGATGAAAGTAATTGACAGTATAGGAAAGACCAGCGACCCTGATTACCAAGCAAAGAAAAAGCAAGAGGACTTATTGAAAAAGGTTGATAACGTTTCTGTCAAACTCCCGAAATTAGACGTAGTAAAGGCTACAGACGTAAACGAAGCTTTCAATACAGTTACAGTTTCCAAATCTAATAACTTTATTAAGGCCATTATTGACCAGTCAATTACAGGTTACGCAGGTTCAAGGGTTCGCATCCGTTTACTGGAAGATATCAAGGCAGGTAAACACCTAATTAAAAAGGGTACTTATATCTATGCGTTGATATCAGGATTTGACGAACAGAGGGTTAAACTCACCATCCTTTCGGTAATGACAGACGATAAAATACTACCTGTTAAATTGGCTATATACGACTTGGACGGTATGGAGGGGCTTTATGTACCCGCATCATCTTTCAGGGCGTTCACAAAGGAAATTAGTGATATAGGTTCAAGTGTTCAGATGCAACAAAATCCAGAAAATGCAAACCAACTTTATATGAGTGCCTTATCAAAATTGTTTACCTCAACATCTACCGCAGTATCTAAACTGATCAGGCAGAACAAAGCGAAATTAAAGTATGCTTCTTATGTCTACTTAATCGATCCTGATGAACTAAAAGAACAACAAAACAACTATTAATCTTAGACACATGAAAAAAACATTTTTATTTTTAGCCTCCTTTTTTCTTTTTTCCATCAATAGCTTTGCACAAGAAAAAGGTACGGACGGAACTCTATTGAAAAATAAGCTTGAAAGGATTTACTTAACAAAAAATGTATCATTACATTTTGTATCTCCCGAGCCTATCCAGTATGCGGATATTTCAACAAAATCAATGTTGGGAGATTTGCCAGTAAAGAATGTTCTACGCTTGAAGTATATTCCCGATAGCGTTAAACAATACGGTTTTGTAAACCATAGCTTAGGAATTGTAACTATCGTTGGGGAAAAGTTTATAGCCCAGTATGATGTTTGGTACACAGAGAACGAAAGCAGTGTTCAAACCCAAATTGAAATCCTACCAAAAAATACTAACCCTTTAGATGTAGGAACAATTCCTATGTCGCAGAATGACTTGCATAATTACGCTTTGACTGCTCTAAAGAATGGCACGAAGAACCATGCAGTAAGGTCAACAGCTTACGGAATGACTGCACAAATCAACAACGTTTATACCGTAGATGATTTTGTTTTCGTTGATGTAACTTACACGAAATCAACAAATTTGAAATATGACATTGACGAGTTCAGATTTAAGATTGATGATAAGCGCATAACCAAGGCTACAAATGTTCAATCCATTGAACTTAAACCAGCTTACCAGCTTTATGAAAAATCAGCCTTTAAACATAAATATAGAAATGTGTTTGCCTTTAAAAAATTCACATTCCCTGATAACAAGGTTCTTACTATTGAACTATCCGAAAAACAGATTTCAGGTAGGGTAATCACTTTACAGCTTGATTATTCGGATGTTCTTAATGCAGATACACTCTAATGAAAAAGGCTTTATTTATTGCCTTTACAATATTTCTGCTAGGCACAAATGTTAAGGCTCAAAACGGAACGAAATTTTTAAGCTTAAGGGGCGGTTACTTTTTTAACGGTGCCTTTTCTACTACTCTAAGCTTGGATATTAGCACTAAGTATTTTAATCAAAATGAAATCTTCGCAGAGTATTACCAAAAATACGAAGAAGTAAAAACCAAATCCGTTATGGGGGGCTTTGTTCTTAAACCTGTTCTTTGGCGTAATGTAAATACAGCCGTCAGGTTAAGAATGGGAGCGGGTTTAGGTTCTAATACAGAGAAATTTATTTTGGCACCCCAAGCAGGTTTCGAGTTTGCCCAAAGTATAGGTAACGGTTTTGATTTTCTGATCATCAACCGAAACCAGTATGTTTTATTTGGCAATTTATCCGAACGGTGGAGGGTTGGTTTGGAGGCAGGTATAAGAATACCAATAAACTAAAATGCTTTCACTATGGAAACAACAATCTCTTATCAGCCATTTATCAGGACAAAACATATTTTAATGCTTTTGTTAGGCTTTACGATGCTATTAGTATCCTTAAAAATTGATAGGTATGTTAATGTTTATGTTGCAATGTTTTTTATGTTATCAAGCATTGTAGCAGTTGAAACAGTACTAGGATATGTGATTTATTACTCCCTTATCTCTAAGGCTACTCGCTTAAAGTGCTGGACTAAAAAGACCAAATTTATAGCGGTCATTTTCTGTCTGATCGCTTTAGTCTGGTCTGCCATTTTGTTTTTTATAAGTGATAACATCATTAATATTTTACTCCATAACTAACGAATAATTTTAATCAAAAAGAGGCGGTACTTGTTACCGCCTCTTTTGTTTCAATCCTTTTCACATGGAAGAAAAAAAAGAGTTACAGCAATTACACGGCCTGTTGCAATTCGTTATTTATCTCTCTTTATTTTTTGAGATTTTAATGTTTGTCTATGCTGAGCCTGTTTTTATATCGGGAAAGATGGGAAACGGCTTTGCTACTATTTTCAGCAAACTTAGTAACATGGCTTTGTACAAAAACATCCTTGTAAGCAAATTATCTATTTTGGTTATAATTTGCCTTGTTAGCATTGGAACATTAAGCAAAAAAAAATTAGACTTAGACCCCCAAAAACATATTGTCTACCCTTTGGCCGTAGGTTTAATGCTATTCTTTGGCAGTATGTGGTTTCTTCATTCAAATGGAGAATATGTTTTTCCCTATACTTCATTAGCGGATATCGGTTTTATAACATGTTCCTTGATAGGAGCAATTCTGATACATACCTCTATGGATAATATTAGTAAGATCATTCGTAGTAATTTTGGTAAAGATGAATGGAATATCGAGGGGGAGAGCTTTATGCAACAAACCAAAGCCGTAGTTACTCCATATTCCGTAAACATTCCAATGCAATTTTATTATAAAGGAAAGGTTCACAACGGGTACATTAATATTGTAAATCCTTTCAGGGGCACGATATTAATCGGTACACCTGGTTCGGGAAAATCCTTTGGGGTGGTTAATCCCTTTATAAGACAAATGATCGCAAAGGAATACACAATGTGCCTTTATGATTTCAAATTTCCTGATTTAGGACAAATTGCCTATTACCATTATCTATTGGCAAAGCAGAACGGTAAAATGAAAGATTTTCAATTTAACGTTATCAATTTAGATAAGGTGGAGAAAAGTAGACGTATTAATCCACTTAGAGCTGATTATATTGTAACGTTGGCCGATGCATCTGAAACGGCAGAGGCTATTGTTGAAAGTTTGCAAAAAAGTGATGGTGGCGGTGGAGCTGATAAATTTTTTACACAGTCGGCCGTAAACTTTTTGGCTTCTTGTATTTACTTTGTCTCCAGACATGAGGGTGGGAAGTATTCTACATTCTCCCATTTACTTGCGTTCTTAAATAGAACCTATGAAGAAATATTTCAGTGCTTAATCACATTCCCTGTACTTGAAAGTTTACTATCTCCCTTTAGATCAGCACTTGAAAAAAAAGCTTATGATCAGTTGGAGGGGCAGATCGGAACATTAAAAATTTTCATATCTAGGTTGAATACGGAAGAAACTGCTTGGGTGTTTTCGGCTGATGATTTCGATTTAAGAATAAGCGACAGAAAAAACCCATCACTATTAATCTTGGCTAACAGCCCTGCAACGCAAAATATTAATTCAACCTGTTATTCGGTTGTGGTAAATAGATTGACCAGACTAATAAATACAAAAGGAAATTTACCGTCCGCCATTATTGCAGATGAAGCCCCAACCCTATTTATACATAAGGTTGAAAATTTGATTTCAACGGCAAGAAGTAATAAGGTGGCTGTTCTTCTGGGTTTACAAGAATTACCACAATTAAGGCAACTTCAAGGAAAGGATACCGCTACAACAATGACCGCAGTTATCGGTAATGTTCTTTCAGGTTCGGTAAGAAATAAGGAAACATTAGAATGGTTACAAACCCTATTCGGCAAGAAAAAACAAATTGGTGAGGGATTAAGCATCGACCGTTCTAAAACATCGGTTTCCCTAAATGAAAAATATGAACCCTTAATACCTAGCGGTAAAATAGCTTCTTTAAATACTGGGGAATTGGTCGGTTTGATAGCGGAGGATGTAGGGGGAGAATTTACAGGTAAATATCAAACCTCTAATATCCATTGCAAGGTCAATCTTAATATGGCAGATATCAAAAGAGAGGAAGATAATTATAGGGATTTACCAAACTTCTATGATTTTAAAGGCAACAAAGCAAAAATCCTGAATGCAAATTTTATGAAAATCAGGAAAGATGTTGAGAATATCATCGCCTATTATTCATAGAATACTATCGTTTCGATAGTGGAGCAAGTGCAGATCCAGTGTGCTGCACTTCCAAAACAATAGTGTTTGGAAGTTCTGCAGATCTTCCGGAAGAAAAGAAACACTATCGTTTTTGAAATCCTGGAATGAACTGACTACCTAAAAATAATAGTAAAACGTTATGAAAAAAATTATAATTCACTCATATGTGCTTTTTCTTTTTGCTGTCCTTAAAGTCAAAGGCCAGCAGTTCAATTCTATAAGGAGCATTGAGCAGGTTAATTCTGTAGGTATCAAATTGAAGCCAGTTGAAAAGGAAAAGGATACAATCACTAAGGTAAAGATTGTCAGAGATACAATTTTTGCAATCAATAGCGTACCTTATAAAGAACCTTTGGAAATTTCATCGTTACCAATTGATAGGTTATTATTAACATCATCCTTTGGCTTGCGTATTCATCCAGTTTTAGGTGCTGTAAAATTCCATAACGGAATTGATCTTTCTGCAAGACAGGCCGATATCTATTCGGTTCTACACGGTACGGTAGTAGTTTCCAGTTATGATGATATCATCGGTAATTATGTTGTAGTAAATCATGGCTTGTATGAAACTACTTACGGCCATCTTTCCGTCAGGTTCGTTAAGGTTGGAGACTTAGTTAAAGCAGGAACGGTTTTAGGAATTAGTGGGACAACAGGTAGGGTAACAGGGGAACATTTACATTTCATCGTCAAATTCAAAGGAAATAGCATTAATCCACTTCCATTCCTCAAAGAAATTCTTTCCGCAAACAAGAAAGATCAATTAACAGATTTTTTAACTCAAAATAGATAGTATGTCGAAAACTAAAACTGAAATTTCACTCGAAAAAAAATTGCAATTGCTTGCCAATGGCGAGGATGTTGAATTAAATAAGGCAGAAGCCGAATTGTACGGTGTTGACGTTGCGGATATCTTACCTGATGAAGATTTAATAAATGATGAAGAGGGGGTAGAATAATGGCAGAAGAACCAAAAAAACTTTATGAGTTAGTTGCAGACAAGATAATCGAACAGCTTAAAGAGGGAATAGCACCTTGGCAAAAACCTTGGAACAGCGCAGGTACAGATTATGTAATGCCTTATAATGCTGTTACTGGAAAATCCTATAAGGGTTTAAATTCTCTTTATCTCCATTTATTTAACCCTAATTCAGACCCCCGTTTTGCAACTTTCAAACAAGCTAAAGCCGAGGGATGGGAAATTAAAAAAGGCTCAAAAGGCTTGATGATTAATTTTGTGAAAACTCACGATTTAAGGAAAAAGCTTGATGATAAAGGAAAACCCGTTTTAGACGAAAAGGGTAAGCCCGTGATGATTAACGTTAAGTATAATAATCCAATTGTTACCAAAGCCTGGGTTTTTAATGCGGAACAAATCAATGGTATACCACCGCTTCCCATTAAGGAGGTAAATGATATTGACTTATGGGAGAAGATTGCAAGAGCTGAAAGTATCGTTAAAGCTTCAGGAGCAAAAATTGATCACGTTGCAGGCGATCGCGCGTATTACACACCATTATTCGACAAAATCCAGATGCCTGATAGAAAACAATTTCCAACAGCAGATAGGTATTATTCAACACTTTTACACGAGTTAGGCCATTGGACAGGCCACCATTCAAGGCTAAATCGTGATTTGGTCAATAAATTTGGTACTCCTGAATATGCTAGAGAGGAATTGAGGGCAGAAATTGCATCTATGATGTTGGGACATGAGTTGAAAATCGGCCATGATCCTAAACAACATATTGCTTATGTTGACAGTTGGATTAAAATTTTGACAGATACCCCTTATGAAATCCATTCCGCTTCGGCCGATGCTCAGAGGATTGCCGATTATGTTATTGGTCTTGACCAAAAAAGGGATATCAAAATTGAGGTTGATAAAGCCGAGGCTTACAACCCCAACACTTTACAAACGGGAGACGAAATCAAATATAACACTGCCATTCAAAAGGTCTTAAAAGCGGATGGTAAAGAATTTATAATTCAGGATATCGAGACTAAGCATAAAATTAAATTGACTGTAAACGATCAGTTATTTAATTCTCTAATAGAGGCTAAACGAAACCCTGAAAAATCCGAAACTATGAAAGCTGAAAAGTATAATAGTATTTCGACTCAACCCATCCCCGAACGACAAACTGAAAACGATATTAAACGTAAACTTTAAAAAAGAAGATATGAATACGGTATTAGAAAATCAATTACCAGTACAGGAATTGGAGAAAATTGGGCTAATGAAAGATGGCCAATTATTAATGGATAATTCAAACGCTACCGCTCTAAAACGTGGTAATGTAACTGATCTATTAGAGATAAAAGACATTAAGGGCAATGGTTTTGGTATAGAGGCTTTGAATGCCCGTGTATCTATTGTTCAGGAACAGGGTAAAAATAAGGTTAGGTTAGACCCTGTTTATAAGGAAATACAAGACCATCCACTATTAGAAAGTGATGAAAGGGAAAAACTTGTAAATGCGCAACAGGCTAACATTAAAAAAACTGCTTCTATTTATGGTACTCTCGTTTCTCACGGTAAGGAACATTTCCAGTTTGACCAGAAAGAGAGCAATAGTTACTACATGGAAATTGCAAAAAGTGATGGCACTTCTAAACACATTTGGGGTGTGGATTTAGAAAGGGCATTATTCCAGTCAGGTCATAAAATTGGTGACAGGGTACAGCTTAATAATCTTGGTAATAAATTAGTGGAAGTCGATGCCCTAGTCAAAAATGAAAAGGGCGAAATACAGTCTTGGGAAAAGAAGATGGTTAACCGTAATACATGGGAGGTTACAGACGCCCGAGAATTGAAGATAAACCAAAATGACAGAGAGGCCGTTATCGAGTACGACCCACAAACCAAACAGTTTATGAGTTACGACCCAGCTAAAGTGAAACTACCTGAAAAGATCAATGGGGAGACATTAAGCCCAGAAAAGAAACGTAAACTTAAAGAGGGTGAAGTGGTCGCTCTGGAAGATGGTACTGAAATCCAATTGAGCACATCTGATAAAAACGGAGTTCGCTCAAACCGTGCAGGTCTGGTACTTTCCATATTGATAGATGGAGGTATAAGCTATCTCTTGATTACGGGCATAAAAAGCCTTTTAGATAAAGGTAATCAACCCCAAAAGGCAACCTCTAAAGAAAAAGACGAAGCTTATTCTAAAGGGTATCTAAAAGCTTTGGTCGAAGTTGAAAAGCAACTGGAAAGAAAACAGGCACAATTCCCTAACGATAAATCTATTTCTGCAGAAATTTCCCTAGTGAAAGGGGAGTTTAACAAGGCCTCAAATATGTCGGCAAGTAAATTGGATGATATGAAAGTAGTAGATATCGAAGATGTCAAAACTGACATTAAGGTTCATCATCTTGATGAAAATGATCTTCCTGATGCCGTCAAAGAAAGAAATGAGGAGAAACAAAATGATGAAAAACAATCAACAGGCCGAGGCCGATAATGTTACCGTCCCTTTGTTATCAAAATTAAACGTTGGGCAAAATGCCCAACGTTTTTTTTATAACTCCTTTTCAACTGATTTAGCTGGGCGATTAGTGTTTAATTATGATCTTTTCGGCTCTGAAATCGTTGGCTTCAATTCCCACAAACTTTGCATTTCTACAGACTTTTGGTCATGGGGTAATGATAGTTTCCCGACCGATATTTTTCTATTTTTTTCCGCAATGGAGGCTATCGCATTTACAAATTATTTTGAGTTAAATTATGACTTTCAAAGGTGTCTTTTTGTGTCTCTAGGTGTTAAGCCCTCAAAAAGTCAAGTTTTAAAACTTAAATGCCTGTTTCCCTCGGCCAATTACCATACAGTCTTCGGTAATGATCTTTTAGGACATATCTACGATTGTAAAATCTCGGTTTGGCTCAATAATAAAGATTGTCATTTTTCATTTAAAAATGGCATTATTCATATTGCTTCCAGCAATTTTAATAGCTCCTATAAGACTGCCGAGATACACCAAAAGAAATTTAAATTCTCTTCTTTTTGCCGTGTTTTTGGAAAGCGTGTCAACTTGAAAATACATAAGCCGAAAAACGACCAGTACATATATTTCTTAGACCTTTTGAAATCAAAAGAATGAATTTACGATGTATAACTACATCAAGACGTCAATAAGTAAAATCTTTAATTTATGAATAGAAATTTAAATTGCCCTGTTTGCAATCAAGGAGAATTGATTGAGGGCGCAAATGGCTATTTGTGTAACCATTTTAAAAGTATGGATGACAAATGTAGCTTTCGGATTTTTAAAACGTATTTCGGAAAGAATATGACCGATGACATAGTTAAACAGTTGTGCGATAATAGGGAGACTGTTTTTTTTGATGATTTGGTTAATAAGGATAGTAAGCCTTTTGGTGCTAAGCTGACAATTGTTGACGGTTATATTAAGCCCCAGTTTGATAATCAGGAACAGCTCAAATTACAGAGCGGATGCCCTAAATGTGGTAAAGGCGTGTTTGTGACTAATAAAGCATTTGCGTGCGAGGATTATTTTAATGATAAAGCTTGCGACTTGTTTATTGGAAAAAAGATTGCAGAGGTAGAACTTTCTAATGACGATGCCGAAACACTTTTGAATGGCAATTCGACCGATTATAGGACTGATTTTATGAGTAATTCTAGCAAGGAGTTTGGTGCTAAGTTGAGCCTTGACGATGACTATCATTTGAATTTTGATTTTGAAATTGTGAAGTGTCCAAAATGTAAGACGGGTAGCGTTTCGTCAAATAACAAAGCGTATGGATGCTCGAATTATAGGGATAAAAACATTAAGTGCGATTTTACAGTTTGGCGTGAGGTTTCGGGCGTTAAGATTATGCTTAATGACCTGATAGATTTGCGTAATCGTAAAATAACTGGTGTAAAATTGTTTAAACCTAAAGATGCGCAGCAGTATAAAGGGCATTTTCAATTAAATGATGAATATAAGTTAGAGATTTTGAAAATTTCTTAAAATAAGATTTTGGGCATTCCAACGCTTTAGGCTTGCACGGGCTATCCGTTCATATCTTTTTGCCTTTTCCTCTAATCCCCCCACATCAAAAAGGATAACCACTACTATCCCTGATGCTCATCAAATAGAGTTATTTACTTACCCATTTTATCATCTATACCGCAATAAGAAACATAAGTGTCTCAAACAATTAAAATTTAAAACCTAAAAAAATGGAAATTCTTTCGCTACCTGTTCAGGTTGCTATGCATACCCCTGAACAAATTGAATTAGTGTCTAAAGAACAAAATTCAAAACTTAAACTTAGTCCCGAACAAGAAAATCTATCCCTGATGTTATTGATGGATTTAACCTTTCCAAAAAGGATAAACAAGACCTATATTTCGATAAATTTCAGCCACCCACTAAAGATGTGTATTATTTCGTAGACAAAAATCAAATTATTGCTATGAACGATGGTAAAGAGCGGGAAAGTGGGACAAAATTTCTTAGTTTTGATAGTGTTAAATTCGATATGAAGAAAACTGAACTCAACTTAGACAATTTTGATTATTTAAAAAACAGCCTTAAATATTTGGGGTTTGGCGAAAATCTTAATTCTGCTTTGGAGGCTAGAATGAGAGAGGGAGCCGATAAATTCACACTTGGAGCAACAGCACAGTTTAATACCCCGTTAGCAAAAGACCTGATTAATTATGAGCTTAGATTTAGCAAAAGTGCCACAACTGATAAATTTTTCCTAAACAACTATCAGGCATCTTTAGAAAAAGGGCGTAAAGATGGAAAATTCGAGAGCCCAGTAAATCAGGTTTTTTTCCTGAATAAAGGAAATGATATAACCGCTAAAGAGGCTTACAATCTTTTATCTGGGCGAGCCATCCAAAAGAAAGCGGAGCTCGGAGGTAAGGTTGTTGATGGTCAGGAAACCCCAAAACATAAAGAAGAGATTTGGATAAAATTAGTCTTTGAAAAAAAGAACGATCAGGGAAATTTCCCCTTTAAGACGTTCCACAAAGAATACGGTTTTGACTTAGAGGCCTCTTTGCAAAAACATTTAATCAAAGAACTGAACGACCCTGATAAAAGGGAACGTTTAATTTCATCCCTCAACCGTGGAAATTTACAGGCTGTTACCTTTGAAAAGAGTATCGGAGAAGATAAGGGCTATGTATCTGCAAACCCTCAATATAAGAATCTCAATATCTACGATAAGGATATGAAGCTACAGTTTGAAAAGAAAGAGGATATCAAAGTAGATAATCAGGAAACTAAAACCCCATCGAGAGGACGATAATATGGACAGCATAGGGACACCAGTAAAGCAACCCTATTTGCAGTTAAGCCCAACATTAAGCTATTCCTTTTTAGCCATCTTCGGATGGCTTTTTCTTTCTATAGCTTTTTTAGTTGGGGCATATTGGATAAATGTGCTTTGCTTACCTGCAATTATCATTTTGGGTATTGCATTTTATCGTTTTTGGACTATCAGAAATACCATCTACATCCTTACGGAGGAAACATTAAAAATCCGAACTGGTATTTTTAGTTATACCCTCATTACACTAGAACTTTACAGGGTCAAAGATTACATCATAACCCAAAGCTTTATCATGCGGATTTTTAAAATAATGACCTTAACCCTGATCACTACTGATAAGCAAGATGTAATAATTTCCCTGACAGGGGTTAAGCAATCAACGCTTGGGGATACAGTTAGAATGTTGGTACAAAAAGCCCGCTCAAAAAGCAAAATCATTGAATTAAATTAAAAACAACTTAAAAAAACAGATTATGAAAAACGTACTTTATTTATGTTTAATAGCCTTGCTATTTGTTTCTTGCAGTAAAAAAAGTGAAGACGAAATAAGCCCAACTACGGACAAAAAGGTAAGGGTCGAAGTTGACCTTTCAGGTAACTATCAAAATTATCAATTACTTTTTGCTGTAACTACCTTAACCACTTCTACAGGAGGCTTTGTTGTTCCTGAAATCACAACACCAGCAAATACAGCTTGGACACAGATTATAGCACAGGGAAACGCTTACAACTATATTGGCGAGCCTACAAGTTCTAAACTGGTTATTGACAGTAAAACGGTTGCAGGTAACCTAGCTTTTACCTTTTCGGCCACACAGGTGAATAATATCGATGATACCGCACAAATACAAATTACTGCAGTTATAAAGGTTTTTGCTGATGGGAAGCTATTGGATACATTTAATTACACCGCCAAACCAGTTGGGCAGGTTACTGATCCATTGGTAAAGTCAATTAAAATAAATTAGAATACTGGATTTGATTGAATGTCATTTTAGGGCGTTAGCTTCGGCTAACGCCCTTTTTTACTTTAATAAATTTTATTATCATTTCAATAGTGGAGCATGTGTAGATCCATTCATCTCCACTCCTATTTTGATAGTGTTTTGAATTTCTGCAGACCAGGTATCCAAGGAAAAACACTATCGTTTCTTCCTTCCTGGAGAAAGCCGGCCATTCAAAAACAATAGTAAAAAATGTACCTCAGGTGACCAGATTTATCAAGTTTTGATAGTATTAAACGAATCGCATATAAGTATGGGGGGAATTACCCTAATCAATTTACATACAAAGTTCGGCACTAATCCCGAAATGTGCCCTCCCCTTCTTTCTAGCACACCAAATTTTTAAAAAACAAAATGGGTATCCCAAAGGGAACCCACCGCATTTTCTTTCTTGAAAATTTGCACGTATTCGTTCTTATTGCCAGTGATGGATATATAAATCGATTCAGGTTTATATTAAAATTTATGAAATGAATACTATTAAATTGAATCCAGAATTGGCTAAAAAGTATGGTGTTGAAACCCTTGAAGATTATGGAGATATGATGATTACTTATTGCGAGGCCGACAACCTGCCAATAATCAAAGAAATGGCGGATGCTTTATCTGATGAAGAAGCAATAGCCCTTGGTTCAAACTTAACAACTGCTTTCCATTATGATAGTTTCAACAGTGATGAAACAGAAGAAGATTTTTTAAAATCTCTATATCTGAATAGAAGCCCTGTTTAGGGCTTTTTATTCAAGCTTTAAAAGCTTTGTAATTAATGATAAGGCGTATATAAGTAAGGGGGGAGTTCGGACATATCCCCGAAACGTGGGCAACCCCTATCCTACCCCACCAAATAATTTAAAAATAAAATGGGCATCCCTAAAGGGAAAAACCCACCACATTTTTTTTTGAAATGAATTGCACTTATTCGGTTATAGTGCCGATGAAACGCATATAAACTAATTCAGGTTTATGATTAAGATAAAAAAATGGAAAATTTTAAATTAAACAACACACATGAATTTAAAGGATTTATTGGCGGTTCAGAAAACTTCTATAAACATACTTTCGGTTCAATTTACACCGATGGAATAAAATACTTGGCCGATACTTATGAATGTTATTGGTTCTTAGATACAATTTCCATTTACTCAAATAGGATAAAAGGAGAAGAATTTCAGGTTTGGAACTTAAAAAGAGTAAACGAAACCTCTCAATTTAGAATAACCGTTACCGACGGCAATAAGAATGTACTTAAAACTCTAGATATCTCTTTCTCGGATTTTAAAGCCAATCAGTTAGATGTTTGGTGTGTAAATGGTACAATTATGTTACCTGCTGAATATTAAATCTTATAACCCCAGTAATGGGGTTTTTTTATAATAATACGCTAAGGGTCGAAATACTATTATGGTTTTTGTGTATCATATAACTAATAAATCCCCCATACGCTACCGATAGGCAGATTTACAGCAAAAGAAAAAAACCGTACTTTTAAATGCACAAAAGATCAAATAAATACCTTACTATTTTTGTTAATATAATATATATTGATATATTTGCGTCAAGACGTCAAGACGTATAAATTTAATTATATGAGTACACCCGATATTTCAACTTTAAGCTATAACCTTTCAAGAGTTGACAGGTCTATCGCAGATAACTTAATGGACATCGATAAGTCATTTGGGAATGATGCACAGAATGTTTTAGACTTTATCATTTTTATGAGTAAAAAGTTAAACAACAATCTGTTTGGCTATACCCGATTCACAATTAAGGAATACAGCGAATTTACTGGTATTACTGCGCAAAATCTTTGTTCAATGCATCCTGATGTTGCTAAAGGCATTGCAGGAAACACCGTTTATTCAGATCATAGTTTTGAAAGTATATTAGAATTTACGTTATTGAAGATGCTTAAAAACAACATTTTGTTTTCAAAAGTAATCCAATATAAAGATGATGGTAATATCATCCAGCTTGAAAACTTCCCTATCCTGAAAGATATTATTATTCAGGGTGGTAATGTAATGGGTACTAAAAAGATTTATGAAGTCAGACTTTCTGATGTGATGATGAACGGTTTTGTTCAGCGTTATTATACTTTAGATACCACACGCTTACCAGTGATCGGCAAGGGAAAAGGAGGCCACAGCAGAAAGAAGATCTATATTTGGCTTAACAAGGTTTTTCATATTTATTCATCGAGAGGAAACAATGAACAGATACCATTCTATAGCATAGATTTTTTAGCAGATATCGCAGGTGTAAGATTTAAAAAGGAACTAGAGAATAAAAAACAAGTAGAAAAAGAGCCAAAACACAAAAAAGAGGCTGTAAGTAATATTCTTAAGGCAATTCATAAGCAGATTAATAGCGAGCAGAATAAACTTCACTTCTCTTTTGATTATAAATTTGTAAATGGAGATACGAGTAACCCGTATCAGGAAGACTATTTTGTAAAGTTTGATTTCAAATCTAATTTGCACCCTGATGTTGTTAAACAGCTACAAGTTAGCCACAACCTGAAATTCTCACTTTTAAAGGATTTAAGGATGTTCTTTGATATCTCCTACCCTATTGAACGTTTAAGTAAAATAGAAGCTTTAGAGACAGAGGCAGACAATTTCCAACGCTGGTTAAATAACAATGATGCTGATTTGCAAAAGAAAGTTGAAATCCTTAAGAATGCCCACTTTAAAGCTAATAATTGGGATAAGAAAAAAGAACTAAAGGACAAGGAAGCAATATCTATGATATATAGCGGTTTTTTAAGCATCGAGCCTATTTCAATACCCCAAGACCCTAATAGTATACCGACCTCCGCTAATAGTATACCGACCGACCCTAATAGTATTTCGACCGCTAAGGCAAAAGCATAATAGTATTTCGACCGACCATAATAGTATTTCGACCGAGGGTATAAAAACCCTAATAGTATTTCGACCGAGCTCAATTGTATTTCGACCCTAAGAGGTGACCCTAATAGTATTTCGACCGAGCCTAAAATAAAAGTGCCATTCATTTGATTGAATGGCACTTTTATTTAACAACCCTAATAGTATTTCGACCATTACTATATCTTAATAACATAATCTATATATAAGGCGTTTGCAGAAAAACCGCAAACATTGTTTTTATTTTTGCCTTCGGCCATAGTTTCAAAAAAAACAATTTAAAGCCCGTCAATCGTTTTTGTTTATGCTTAACGTCTAAAGTTACACTTTTACAAATAAAACTGTATAGAAAGGCTTAAAAGAAGATTTACAGGATAGTCTCATACCTTTCTACAGAACTATTACAGCAAAAAGAAAAAAATAGACCTTGACAAAAGCCACTAAAATATTTATTTATCAATTTACAGTAAAGGAAAAAACTGCTTACTTTACTAAGGTCGAAATACTATTACAGTTTTTGTGTATCTAAAAACTAGTAATCAGCCCTTATTTAGCTCTATACTTTTTTGAAGAACCTGAAACAGAAAGTACAAATAAAATCCACACTACAAATGCCAGGCTAATTAATAGAACTGGATAACTTGACCCTAAAGCACCGATCATTAAAAAGAAACTTACAAAAACTGCTACAATAAATTTTCCTACCCCAGTCATAACATATATAATTAATTATTACAGATACAGATTTTATTACGTCAATGCATCTTTACGTCTAAAATACAAAATTTATGCGACTATCCCAAAAATATTAGCAATTAAAAGTCAAATAAAAAGACGTCAATACACCAATACGTCAATATATATATTTATATTTGTGACCAGATTAACAACTAAAGAAAATAACATGGGAACTCTAACAGTAAAATTGACTGATTTTGATGAAAGCGTAGTAGAAGCGGTAAAAAACAAGCATAATATCAGCACTAAAACAAAAGCACTCATGCACTGCTTAAACATTAATAGAAAGCATGAAGAACAAATTGCTAGACTTGAACAAGAACGTAAAGAATTATTAAGTAATTTGGCTAAATATAGGGAACATTCTTTAGACCTTTTAAGCGGAATAGCTGGGCTACAAGATTTAACAGAAATTAAATTAAGTTGACGTATAGACGTCTATGTGTAATTACATAACTACTACTATGGATATCACAAAGCACCGCCTTTATAAAAAGGCTAAGTACAAGTTTTATTTTTCCCGATGGATTTGGGTTATTTGGAATGGTTTTGTTTCTTTAGCTTTTCTCTTGCAAGCTAATATCTTCAATAACTTTTCATACATCAATTTTGCTATTTTTTGCTTGACATCTTCAATGGCTGTATTCCTAATGATGGTTATGCCTCGAGGTAATTTTGAAAACTCAAAAGATTGTGAGAAAGTAAAATCAGAAATAAAAGCATAAAGACGTCAAGACATAAATAAGTAATAATGTATTAGTGTATTGACGTCTTTATTCTTATCTTTACATAAATCAATTACGATTATGTATAAGCTAGGAATTTCAGTTACTTTTGATACTGCTTTAGGACGACGTACAGGCTTTCTGCTTAACGTTGAGGCTTTCCCTTTAGTAGACTTCGTTACCTTAAATGAGGGCTTTATAACTACTGCTTTTGAGTTAGCAACGGGCTTAGAGGTAATGAATAGTCAATGTTTTACAATTGATGATTTTGTAAGTGATATGGTATTTGCCATGAAGAATAAGGTTTTACAGATTTCACTTTCTTTAAAAAACTTCATTCTGATACACTGCTTAGAAAATGGGGAGTTCGTGGCCTAGAAGTTATTAATGAAAGGCCATCATACAATAATTGATTACAAGCAGAAATACAGCGTGTAGATAATTTACCATTATTGTATACTATTGATGAAATTGGCCAATTAAATACAATCATATTAAAAGCTTATAAATATGGCTTAACGGATTTTGCACGAATGTTGGAATGTGACATGGTAAAAAAGCTTGAAAAAGGGATGATTAAATCTGATCCTGCTTTTCTTGAAAAACATTTAGAAGATTTAAGACTTGAAAAACTTTATGATGATCTTAAAGCCGAGGGTAAGCCCCTTCCAAAAGGAGTTACCCAAATAACACTCCCTTATGATCTTTCTTGGCAAGGTATGATAGACTACCTACACGCTGGAAGAAAGCGCCTATTAACAAAATATATTCCTGATGCTGTATTGCAAAAGTTTTTTAAGATGTATGTGATGTGCGCCAGTGTAAATATGGATTATGGGTATTATAGATTTCGGTTTGATGATGGCAGCCTTTTAAGAATTGCCATCGATAATAAAAAAGAAAGGAATATTGATGCTGGTGTAGCAAAATTTGAAAATTACCTGAACAGAATAATTGAAGAAATAGACAACTTAAAATAAATATTATGGACTTACAGAGATACGTCATAGAAATTAAGGACTTAGGAAAGTTTGAGGTTGAGAGTAACAACATATTTTTTGCACTGGATGAAATCAAGAAAAAACAAACCAATGCTCGGGTTAAAGACCTGATCATTCTTTCAGCGTTTGTAATAATCAATAATGACTTTTTAATTGACATTACTTCATCTTTAAATTGTAACTAATTTAAATACTATCATTTCAATAGTGGAGCAAGTGCAGATCTGTTCAGCTCCAACTTAATATCAATAGTGTTTTGCATTTCTGCAGATCTCCTTGAACCCCCAAAATACTATTGTTTTGTAAACCCTGGAACAAGCCGGCTCATCTAAAATGATAGTGTTTAAGTCATATAAAGTTTTATGGATATATTTGTTATACTAAATATAGAACTTATGAAAAAGATATTATTTGTGTTAATGCTTGGTCTAGTTGCTTGTACGAGCGAAAATAAGCAAACTAACGTTGTAACGGATACAACAACGGTTGTTAAAGATGTAGATACCATTAAAAAAGAAACCGTAAAAGTTTCCCCAGTGAAAGAAAAATCTATCGAACAAAAGGCAGATGATAGACTAGATAACATAATGAAAAAAAGAAAGTCCGTTAAATAACATATATCGGGCTCCTAAATTTATAAAGAAAATGGACTTAAAATTAATTGAAAAATACAATGCTTTGGGTATAGCTGATGTTATAGACCATGATAAATTTAACAATATTTCTATTGTCCATCATTCTACAGTTTTGGAGGGTTCTACCTTAACCGAAGTTGAAACACAGGTTTTAATTGACGAGGGTCTAACTCCAAAAGGAAAGCCATTAGCGCATAGCTTAATGGTTACAGATCACTTTTCGGCATTACAATTCGCCTTAAAGGAGGCCAATAATAAAAGGCCTGTTTCTGTTTCACTTATTCAAGAATTAAACTCATTCCTTATCCGTAATACTGGGTTGGTGTATAATACAATACTGGGAACGGTTGATGCCACCAAGGGAGAATTTAGAAAAGGCAATGTTACCGCAGGAAGTACCTACTTTCCCAACTATGACAAAGTTATTCCGCTTACTAAGAACCTTGCCGATGCAGTTGTTAAAGGGATGAAACCCGATCTATCATTACTTGAACAAGTACAACTTTCTTTTGACGCTCATTATAACTTAGTAAGTATCCATCCCTTTTACGATGGTAACGGTAGGACCTCGAGACTACTTATGAATTACATTCAGGCCTATTACAAATTGCCCCTTGCAATTGTACATCAGGAATCCAAAGTTGACTATATTGAGGCTTTAAAGGAAACTAGAGCCAAAGAAGACATTAATATATTCAGAAATTTCATGGGCAACGAATATACTAAGCTTTTGAAAGATGAAATCAAAAAGTTCGAAGAAACCATCAAGCCTAAAAAGGGTAGGGGTTTTCACTTACTATTTTAATAGCGACATATATATTTACATATTGACGTCAATACATTTTGATGTAAATACGTATTTTTGTGTGTTTGTTTATCAAAAGCAATTTATAAAATATGAAACGCTATCATTTTGAATGTGCTTGCGCACTCGAAGGTTGGCGTGCTGAACAGATGTATAGAACTGTAGCTTATGGGCTTTTTGCAAGAGGCTAAAAAAAAATAAAAAAAAAGTTGATTTTTCTTTTTTCAAAGTATTTATAATTGATGTCAAAGTCGAATGTAAAAAAATTGGATAGTGATAACGGGATGTTACTCACGCCAGCAGAAAAAAGATTTTTTAATCCTGATCGATTGAAAATAATGCTTGACCTAATTGAATTTATGTCAAAACGCTAACTAATTTGCCCACTAAAAAAGTGGGCATTTTGTTTATTAATTTAAGATATTAAAAGCATGTTCGGTGCCATATATCTGCATAAACCAATAATATAAGTATTTTTTTTTATTAAAATGACTTTATAATCAAACGAACTTTTAAATGTAATCCAGCCCAGCCGAAATAAATTTGGTTTTTTTATACTTTAAACATTACACAAAACTATTACACAAAACACATTACACGAAATTAACAGATAATGACCTTTTAATGTAATATTACAATGGCTAAAATCAATTATGCACAACTGACAGAACAGGCCTCTAAAATTAAGGCCGAAGTATCCTTACTGGATTACTTTTTCAAACTTGAAGAATTAGGAGAATTGCGATTTGATGGGAAAAAAGGTAAAGAGTATTTCTTTGGCTTCCATCATCAGAAAACGGGTTCGATATCTGTTAAGGAAAAAGACAATCTTTGGTATGATCATGCTAAAGGAGAGGGGGGCGATATCATCAAAGCTGTACAGCTTTTTGAAAATAAAACTTTTGTTGAGGCCATAAATCGACTTGATAGAAATACCGACATAATAGCCGATGCCTACCAAGCATTTTATAAAAAGAATGGGGAAACGGAATATAATGTTTCAATAACTAAGGTTCTGGATAAGGTACAGCACCCAGCCTTAATAAATTATTTGGGAAGCCGAGGTTTAGAATTAAAAGACGTTGCCAACGCTGGTAAAGAAGTTCATTGGACAAATGGAAAGGATAATTTTTTTGCCATTGGATTTCAGAATAAAAATGGCGGTTATGCTGTAAGGTCAAAGCTGTACAAGGGCAACTTAAACGGTGGTGGTATTTCATCTTTTACTATTGGTACAAGCCCACAAAGTATTAAGATGTTTGAGGGTAGTATGGATTTTAGTAGTTATAGAAAGTTAAATCCGAAAGAAAGCTTCTACGCAATCGTATTGAACAGTACAGGTAATCTCACAAAAAAGTTAAGCATTAATGTAAATGATAAATCCATCGAAAAGGATATCCCAGTACATCTGTATTTTGATAATGGAGTAGGAGGTAAGAAAGCAACTGAAAAGGCTTTAGAGCTTATCAAGTTGGCCGAAGATAAAAGTTCTTTCTACAGTGAAATTGGATTAGGCGATATCAATGACTTTTTAGTACAGCAAAAGCAAAAAGGTGTTAACCAAATGAAACGATAAATGCACTATGACCAATATTTATACATATATGGATATCCTGATCAAATCCCTGTACCTAATGTATTGACATTTTACCTAATTCTATTGATAGTATTTTCAGGAGCTCTCTTAACTGTCTTTACTCTAATTTTGGACCAATTTCTAAAGGATGATTTAAAAAACTACCAACACGAAATTAACGCAGACCTCAAAAAAATAAAATACTATCATACCACTGATGGAGCATGGCCCGATCAGTAACACCCACTTTTCAAATTAATGGTATTTTCAATTTGTTCAGATTTTCTCGATATTCAAAAACAATAGTATTTTTACAATCCTGGACGAAGCTGGCCATTCAAAAACGATAGTAAAAACATCGCTTGGCTGATCACCTTCTTGATGTGAACTTTATCATTATTTTGCCTTTTTCTTTAGCGGTATCTTGCGAGCAGACTTAAAGGGGTTATCATTATTCCACCGTTTTTTGATAGAAATTGAGATGAGTATTTGATAAACAGTTATAGAACTATTGTGTCTTTTCTAGCAGGCCAGCGATGAAGTAAAGTCTACAGTTGTTTCCTTTCAACCATCAAGAAAAAGGAAGAATACAAGTTATCCTATGAGAGATTTTTGGCTATATTGTAATCACCTACATTTATTGAAATGAAAAACGACAAAACATCACAAAACTACACGTTAAACAGACGTAATTTTGTTACTGGAATTATCCCGGTGATAGCTGGCGCAACAATACCATCCTGGGCTTCGGCGAAGGAGATTCAACAAACCAGAGAAGACAATGACTTTCCAGGACTTATTACGCGAGAGAAAAAGCCATTAAATATGGAGTTTCCATTTCCTACGTTAAAAAACAGGATTACTCCAAATAACCAGTTCTTCATCAGGAGTCATTTTAATATTCCCAATATTGATGCTACAAATTGGGAATTAGAGATTGGCGGCAACACCAATCATGTCATAAAGATCAATCTGAGCGAACTTAAAAAGCTTCCTGCAAAAAAGGTAATGGCTACTATAGAATGTGCCGGAAACGGACGTGCTAACCTCGCCCCAAAAGTGAAGGGTTTAGGATGGGAACAAGGTGGGATCAGCAATGCTGAATGGACAGGAGTACCTTTATCCGTATTGTTAAAGAAGGCTGGCATAAAGGTGGGTACGGTAGACATTATTTTGGAAGGGAATGATGAGGGGATGATTACAGAAGAGCCGAAATCACCAGGAAAAATCAAATTCGCCCGAAGCATTCCGTTAAATATAGCAATGCAGGATCACATCATCATCGCCTATGAAATGAATGGAAAACCATTGAGTGCTGAACATGGTTTCCCGGCAAGGGCAATTATTCCAGGATGGTATGGTATGGCATCTGTGAAATGGCTGATGAAAATTACTGCATCTGAAAAGCCGTTTGATGGCTATTGGCAGACGATTGAATATGCTTACTGGAAGCGTGTTGAAGGACTACCTACCTTGACGCCCGTAACCACTACATTGGTTAAGTCTGAAATATCAAGGCCGGTATTGTTTGAAGCGGTGCCGGCTGGAAAACCTTATCAAGTAAGGGGTGCAGGATGGTCAGGTGATAGTAACCTATCGAAAGTAGAAATAAGCACGGATAAAGGAAATTCATGGCAACCAGCAAAATTAATTGGTCCTGCTATCCCTTTCGCCTGGCAGCTATTTGAATTTGAATGGGTGGTTCCTGCTAAGACTGGAAGATATAGTTTAATGGCTAGAGCGACAGATCAAA
>Ga0308164_10000528_pt1 | contig 61756 bp, 41 predicted proteins | sample PhyTR2_FD_201031 | JGI IMG/M metagenome (GOLD analysis project Ga0308164, IMG submission 201031) | Phyllosphere microbial communities from UC Gill Tract Community Farm, Albany, California, United States - DLSLT.R2 | ecosystem: Host-associated > Plants > Phyllosphere > Unclassified | place: USA... | reverse complement strand
TCGCGCATCGTGCCAGTGGAAGACATGCCATACATGGCGGACGGTACGCCGGCCGACGTGGTGCTGAACCCGCTGGGTGTACCATCGCGTATGAACGTGGGTCAGATTCTCGAGACCCACCTCGGTTGGGCAGCGAAGGGCCTGGGCATCCGTATCGGCGAAATGCTGCAAGCGCAGATCAAGGTCGAAGAGATGCGCAAGTACCTGACCACGGTCTACAACGAATCGGGTCGTCCGGAAGATCTGGACAACTTCGACGACGAAGAGATCATGAAGCTGGCGCACAACCTGAAAAAAGGTGTGCCGTTCGCCACGCCGGTATTCGACGGCGCGCACGAATCGGAAATCCGCCGCATGCTGGATCTGGCTTACCCGGACGACGTCGCTGCCAAGCTGGGCATGACGCCTTCGAAAAACCAGGTCACCATGTACGACGGCCGCACCGGCGAAGCGTTCGAGCGCAAGGTCACCGTCGGCGTGATGCACATGCTGAAACTGCACCACCTGGTGGACGACAAGATGCACGCGCGTTCGACCGGTCCATACTCGCTGGTAACGCAGCAGCCACTGGGCGGTAAAGCCCAGTTCGGTGGTCAGCGTTTCGGTGAGATGGAGGTGTGGGCACTGGAAGCGTACGGCGCATCGTACGTGCTGCAAGAGATGTTGACCGTGAAGTCCGATGACGTGAATGGCCGTACCAAAGTGTACGAAAACCTCGTCAAAGGCGACCACGTGATCGATGCCGGCATGCCGGAATCGTTCAACGTGCTGGTGAAAGAGATTCGTTCCCTGGGTATCGATATCGACCTGGAACGTAACTAAGTCGCTGGCCGCCGTCATCCTCGCGAAAGCGGTGGTCCGCCACAGCGGGATCCATAGTGAGTTTGAGCTATCGTGATGCACGCTCAGCATGGATTCCCGCTTTCGCGGGAATGACGGACTTTGAAAGTATTTAATCACTACTGGAGTGATACATGAAAGCACTGCTCGATCTATTCAAGCAAGTACAGACGAACGAGACCTTTGACGCGATCAAGATCGGTCTCGCTTCGCCTGAAAAAATCCGTTCGTGGTCCTACGGCGAAGTTAAAAAGCCGGAAACCATCAACTATCGTACCTTCAAGCCTGAGCGCGACGGTCTGTTCTGCGCCAAGATCTTTGGCCCGATCAAGGATTACGAGTGCCTGTGCGGCAAGTACAAGCGTCTGAAGCATCGCGGCGTGATCTGCGAAAAGTGCGGCGTTGAAGTGACCCTGGCCAAAGTGCGTCGTGAGCGCATGGGCCACATCGAACTGGCGTCGCCAACCGCGCACATCTGGTTCCTGAAGTCCTTGCCGTCGCGTCTGGGCATGGTCCTCGACATGACCCTGCGGGACATCGAACGCGTGCTGTACTTCGAAGCATATGTCGTGACCGATCCAGGCATGACCCCGCTGAAGAAGTGCCAGATCATGTCGGAAGACGACTACGCCGCCAAGTACGAAGAGTACGGCGACGACTTCACCGCCTTCATGGGCGCCGAAGGTATCCGTGAACTGCTGCGCTCGATCGACATCCATCGCGATGCCGAAACCCTGCGCGTGGAACTGAAGGAATCGAAGTCCGAAGCGAAGATCAAGAAATACGCCAAGCGTCTGAAAGTGCTGGAAGCGTTCCAGCGTTCGGGCATCAAGCCTGAGTGGATGATCATGGAAGTGCTGCCGGTGCTGCCACCGGAACTGCGCCCACTGGTGCCACTGGACGGCGGCCGTTTCGCGACCTCGGATCTGAACGATCTGTATCGCCGCGTGATCAACCGTAACAACCGTCTGAAACGCCTGATGGAGCTGCGCGCTCCAGAGATCATCACGCGCAACGAAAAGCGCATGCTGCAAGAAGCAGTCGACTCGCTGCTGGACAACGGCCGTCGCGGCAAAGCGATGACCGGCGCCAACAAGCGTCCGCTGAAATCGCTGGCCGAGATGATCAAAGGTAAAGGCGGTCGTTTCCGTCAGAACTTGCTGGGTAAACGCGTCGACTACTCGGGCCGTTCGGTCATCGTGGTGGGTCCACAGCTGAAACTGCACCAGTGCGGTCTGCCGAAACTGATGGCGCTGGAACTGTTCAAGCCGTTCATTTTCAACAAGCTGGAACTGATGGGCTTGGCTACCACGATCAAGGCCGCCAAGAAGCTGGTCGAGATCCAGGAGCCAGTCGTCTGGGACATCCTGGAAGACGTGATCCGCGAACATCCGATCATGCTCAACCGTGCACCAACCCTGCACCGTCTTGGTATCCAGGCGTTCGAGCCGGTCCTGATTGAAGGTAAAGCGATTCAGCTGCACCCACTCGTTTGCGCGGCCTTCAACGCCGACTTCGACGGTGACCAAATGGCTGTGCACGTACCGCTGTCGATCGAAGCACAGATGGAAGCACGTACGCTGATGCTGGCGTCGAACAACATCCTGTTCCCGTCGAACGGCGAACCGTCGATCGTTCCTTCGCAGGATATCGTGCTGGGTCTGTACTACGCGACCCGCGAAGCGATCAACGCGAAAAACGAAGGCATGTTGTTCCCTGACGTGTCGGAAGTCATTCGCGCCTACGACAACAAGGAAGTGGAACTGACCACCCGTATCACGGTGCGTATCGTCGAGAATCCAAAAGATCTCGAAACGGGCGAGTTCGTCCGTACCGTTACCCGCTACGAGACCACGGTTGGCCGCGCCATCCTGTCGGAAATCCTGCCTAAAGGCCTGCCTTTCTCGGTGCTCAATCGCGCACTGAAAAAGAAAGAGATTTCCAAGCTGATCAACACCTCGTTCCGTAAGTGCGGTCTGCGCGCGACGGTCGTGTTTGCTGACCAACTGATGCAGTCGGGCTTCCGCCTGGCAACCCGCGCCGGTATTTCGATCTGCGTGGACGACATGCTGGTACCGCCACAAAAAGTCACCCTGATTTCGGCTGCAGAGTCCGAAGTCAAACAGATCGAGCAGCAGTACGCTTCGGGTCTGGTGACCGCCGGCGAGCGTTACAACAAGGTCGTCGACATCTGGGGCAAAACCTCGGACGAAGTCGGCAAGGCCATGATGGACCAGCTGAAAGTGGAAGACGTCATCAAGCGTGACGGCACCAAGTCGACCCAGGAATCGTTCAACGCGATTTACATGATGGCCGACTCGGGCGCACGTGGTTCGGCAGCGCAGATTCGCCAGCTGGCAGGTATGCGTGGTCTGATGGCGAAACCGGATGGTTCGATTATCGAAACGCCGATTACCGCGAACTTCCGCGAAGGCCTGAACGTGTTGCAGTACTTCATTTCGACCCACGGCGCTCGTAAAGGTCTGGCCGATACGGCACTGAAAACCGCGAACTCGGGTTACCTGACCCGCCGTCTGGTCGACGTGACCCAGGATCTGGTTGTCATCGCCGACGATTGCGGCACCACCAACGGCGCGCTGATGAAGGCGATGGTCGAAGGCGGTGAAGTGATCGAAGCGCTGCGCGACCGTATCCTCGGCCGCGTGGTGGTCAACGACGTCGTCAATCCTGAAAACCAGGAAACGCTGTACGAAGCCGGCACGCTGATGGACGAAGACATGGTCGAAGAGATCGAGCGTCTGTCGATCGACGAAGTCAAGGTTCGTACGCCGCTCACTTGCGACACGCGCTTCGGCCTGTGCGCCAAGTGCTACGGTCGCGACCTGGGCCGTGGCATGCTGGTCAACGCCGGTGAAGCCGTCGGTGTGGTGGCAGCGCAGTCGATTGGTGAGCCTGGTACCCAGCTGACCATGCGTACGTTCCACATTGGTGGTGCGGCATCGCGTGCAGCAGTGGCATCGTCGGTGGAAGCGAAGTCGAACGGTACCATCCGTTTCACCTCGACCATGCGTTACGTTACCAACGGCAAGGGCGCGCAAATCGTCATTTCCCGTTCGGGCGAAGTGCTGATCACCGACGACCACGGCCGTGAGCGTGAGCGTCATAAAGTGCCGTACGGCGCGACCCTGATCGTCAAGGACGGCCTGGTCATCAAGGCCGGCACGGCCCTGGCAACCTGGGATCCGCTGACCCGTCCGATCATCACCGAGTACGCTGGTACCGTCCGCTTCGAGAACGTCGAAGAAGGCGTGACCGTGGCCCGTCAGGTTGACGAAGTGACCGGTCTGGCTACCCTGGTGGTCATCGATGCGAAACGTCGCGGCTCGCTGACCAAAACCCTGCGTCCACAGGTCAAACTGTTGAACGAAGAAGGTCACGAAGTGAAGATCGCCGGTACCGAACACGCTGTAGCGATCGGTTTCCAGGTTGGCGCACTGATCATGGTGAAAGACGGCCAGCAAGTGTCCGTGGGTGAGGTTCTGGCGCGTATCCCGACCGAATCGCAGAAAACCCGTGACATTACCGGTGGTCTGCCACGCGTAGCCGAGCTGTTCGAAGCACGTTCGCCGAAAGACGCGGGCATGCTGGCGGAAGTGACCGGTACTGTAGCCTTCGGTAAAGAAACCAAGGGCAAGCAGCGTCTGGAAATCACCGACATGGACGGCAACAAGCACGAGTTCCTGATCACCAAGGACAAGCAAGTGCTGGTCCACGATGGTCAAGTCGTGAACAAGGGCGAGATGATCGTGGACGGCCCGGCCGATCCGCAAGACATCCTGCGTCTGCTGGGTATCGAAGCGCTGGCCCGTTACATCGTTGACGAAGTGCAAGACGTGTACCGTCTGCAAGGCGTGAAGATTAACGACAAGCACATCGAAGTGATCGTGCGCCAGATGCTGCGTCGGGTTCAGATCGTCAACGCCGGCGACACCAACTACATCGTTGGCGAGCAGGTTGAGCGTTCGGAACTGCTGGACGAAAACGATCGCATGGATCGCGAAGGCAAGATCCCTGCGACCTACGAAAACGTCCTGCTGGGTATTACCAAGGCTTCGCTGTCGACCGATTCGTTCATCTCGGCCGCATCGTTCCAGGAAACCACCCGCGTGCTGACGGAAGCTGCGATCATGGGCAAACGCGACGGTCTGCGTGGCCTGAAAGAAAACGTGATCGTTGGTCGTCTGATCCCAGGCGGTACCGGTCTGGCGTTCCACCGCGCCCGCAAAGAGAAAGAACTGTGGGAAGTGGAAGAGCGTCAAGCCCTGCTGCAAGCAGAAAAAGCCGCCATGTCCGGCGGCGATGTGGAAGTGACCGAATCGGTTATCCCGCACGGCGACGAAGCTTAAATCAGCTTCCTAGCTCTCTAAAAACGGCGCCTGCGGGCGCCGTTTTTTTATGGCCTGCCAACCCGCACCCCCAGGCCGGGGTCGGACCCCGTACGGGGTCCGACCCCAAGCGGTGAAGTACGCGTATCGATGCAAGCGGGGAAAGGGTTCACCGCCAGCAAATAGTGCATCCATGCTAAGATCTGGCTCATGATCGCCCAAGCCCTCTTCACTCCTGCCCAGCAAAAATTGCTGGGTTTGCTTTTTATACGCACTACCGACGGCTATCACCTGAACGAAATCATGCGCCTCACCGGACTCGGTAGCGCCTCGGCCCAGCGCGAACTGAAGCGCTTGCACGAGGCCGGCGTGATCGTGTCTGAGCGCATCGGCAACGTGCGCCGCTTCAAGCCCAATCCCGACTGCATGGTGTACGAAGAGCTGACCAGCGTGGTGAAAAAGACGTTCGGCCTGGTGAGCGTACTGAACTCGGCGCTGGCGCCGCTGCAGCACGTCCTTAATGTCGCGTTCGTGTACGGCGCCACCGCCAAGGAGCACGAGGGCATGAATACGCCGGTGGAGTTGCTGCTGATCGGCGAGAACACGAGTTATGGCGAGCTGCTGTCGCGGCTGCCGGTAGCGGAGCGGCTGTTGCGCCGTAAAATCAATCCTAACCTGTACACGCTGCCGGACTTCAAGCGTCGCTTGCGGGAGCAGCAGGGGTTTATTTTGCAGGTGCTGCGCGAGCAAAAAATTTATGTCCTTGGTGATGAGGCGGATCTCGACAAAATCGTCAGCGAGCAGCCTGTGGCTGAGTAACGCATTCAGTGTTCTGGCCATCAGCCTTTAAGCCGTCATTCCCGCGCAGGCGGGAATCCAATTTGCACGCAGACCGTAGACTTTAAATTGGAGCCGACACGGCGCGCCGGAATTAGATTCCCGCCTTCGCGGGAATGACGTAGCGAGGTGCGACGGATGGGATAGAAGGCGATTCTCAGCGCTTAACCGCTCAACCGCTCAATCGCTCCACCGCTCCACCGCTCAGCTTATTTCACTGCTGCTGCGCAATCCACCGATCCACCTTCTCCTCCAGCAACGCCAGCGGCAACGTCCCATCGCCGAGCACCACCTCGTGGAACTTCGGCAGACTGAACCGTTCACCCAGCGCTTCCTCCGCGCGCTGGCGCAATTCCACGATTTTCAGCGAACCGATCTTGTAGCCCAGCGCTTGCCCCGGCCACGCCATGTAGCGCTCGGTCTCGCTTTTCGCCACTTCGTCGTAGCCCAGCGTTTCGCGCATGTACTTGATGCTTTGTTCGCGCGTCCAGCCTTTGGCGTGCATGCCGGTGTCTACCACCAGGCGCGTGGCGCGCAGCAGTTCGTCGTTCAGGTGGCCGAAATACTGGGCCGGGTCGTCGAACAGGCCCATTTCCTTGCCCAGCGTTTCAGCGTACAGCGCCCAGCCTTCGGTGAACGCGTTGTTGCCGCCGAATTTACGGAAGTTCGGCAAGTTCAATTCCTGCATCAGCGCGATGTGGAAGTGGTGGCCGGGCTTGCCTTCGTGCAGGAATAGCGTGGTCATGCCGGTGCTGCCGTACTTGGTCGGGTCCGTCACCACAGACCAGAACACGCCGGGGCGCGAACCGTCGATGGCGGGCGCCGTGTAGTGGTCGGATGCGGTGTCGCGGCTCAGTTCGGGTTCCAGGCGCAGGTCGAGCTTGGCCTTCGGCACCAGTGTGAACATCATCGGCAGCTTGGTGTCGAGGATGGCGTTGAGCTTGTGGTATTCGGCTTGCACTTGTTGTTCCGTCTTGAACGGACGGAACTTCGGTTGCGCCGCCACCCACACCGGCAGGCCGGCCGGCGGGCCGTCGTAGCCGAGCTTGGGGCCGAGGATTTCAAATTGCGACTGGATGCGCGCCACTTCGCGCAGGCCGATCGCGTGAATCTCGTCCGGTTTCAACGACGTGGTGGTGGCGTTGGCCACGCGTGCCTGGTACCAGGCGGCGCCGTCGGGCAGGGCGCCGAGGCCGGTCGTGGTGCGGCACGCCGGGATGTAATCTTTTTCCACGAACGCGGCCAGGCGGCCCAGCGCCGGCATGATCTGCTCGGCAATCTGCTTGCGGTACGCTTCGGTCAGGCGCGCCTTGTCAGCGGCGCTGAAGTTGGCCGGCAATTTCGTGATCGGGGTGTAGTAGATGCTGCTCTCGGGCGTTTCGCTGAGCAGCTTTTTGTACTGCGGCAGCGCCGAGATCATGATCGCCTTCGGCTGCGTGATGCCTTTCTTGATGCCGTCGCGCATATTGCTGATGGCCTGGTCGATCCACGCCGGCATCTGGCTGATGCGGCTCAGGTAGGCGTCGTATTGCGCCACGGTGCCGATCGGTTGCGATGCTTCGCCGCCCGCGTAGTTGGCCAGCGTGACTGGCACGCTGTCCATCTGGTTAATCGGCAGCAGGTGTTCGGGGAAGCGCTCCATGGCGATCAGGCCGCGCAGCTCGTAGCGCAGGATGTCGTAGTCGAGGCGGTCTTCGGCATTGAGCACATCACGGCGGATGGCTTTGATGCGCTTGGCGAAATCGCGGTACAGCTTGAACTGCAAGGCGCGCTTGCCGGGCGAGATGCTCAGGCCCAGCTGGTCGTCGTAACGGTTATCACCGTTTTCGGTGGCGTTGAGCGGCTCGAAGCGGGCCACGGCGTCGTAGTATTCGTCGGCAATTGCCTGCAGCGCCTGGTGGGCCGGGGTGGCGCTCACGCGCGGCACCGGGCGGTTGGCGGCGTCGGCCAGCGGCATGGCAAAGGTGTTGCTCAGTGGGATAAATGCCAGTGCGACGGCGAGGCTGGCGGCAAAGTTTCTACTAATGCGGGTTGTGCACTTCATGTCTGTTTCCTGGTCCATGTAATTCTAGCGTCGACTAGGATAAGCCATGCGCGACCGTACCGCGCAACAAATTGTATCAATCAAATCCGGGCCTTCAACGGCTCAGGCGGTCGCCTCCGCCAGCCGGGTCTGGTACAGCGCCGCCACCAGGTCGGACTGGGTGATGATGCCAACAAAACGCTGCTCCGCATCGACCACCGGGATGTGGTGGAAGCCCGAGTTGGCCATCAGCGGCACCAGGTCGACAATCGGCGTATCGACGCGCGCCGTGGTCGGCTGCGCAGTCATGATCTGGCCTACGACCTCGGCCTTGTCGGTGTGCGTGATGCCGCTCTTGCGCAGGAAACGTTGTAGTTGCTGACGCATGCTGCCGTAGCTGTCGAGACCGCCGTGTTCGAGGAAGTCGGTCTGGGTGACGATGCCGATCACGCGCCGGGCGCGATTGAGTACGGGCAGGGCGGCTACGCGGTGGTTGCGCATCAGTTGCCAGGCCGGTTCCAGTTCGGTGCCGAACTCGGCGCTGACGACGTCGCGCGACATGATGTCGGCGCACGTGATCACGCCGAAGCGGCGCTGGTAGGCACGCTGCTCGGTTTGCATGAACAGCGATTCCAGGTCGTCACGGCTGATGTCGAGCACCTGGTTGTACTGTTTGAGCACGGCATCAAGGTCTTCCGGTTTGAAGCCGAGCCGCACGGTGGGCGCCGCGTCCTGGGTGCCGTGGGTGTTGGCGGGCTTGTGTTGCAGGTGTGGGTAGCGGCGGCCGGTGAGATTGTTGTAGACGATGGCAACCGCCACCAGCAGCGCGGTGTCGATCGCCACCGTCAGCAACACGAACTCGAAGCCGGCCGCATGCACGACCGGACCGCCGAGCACGGTGGTCAGCGCCACGGCGCCGCCGGGCGGATGCAGGCAGCGCAGGGCGAACATGGCGGCAATCGCCAGCCCGGTCGCCACACCTCCCAGCACCGGCAACGGCATGCTGTCGCCGAACCAGCGTACGCAGGCCACGCCGATCAAGCCGCTGATCACATTGCCGCCGAACACAGACCATGGCTGCGCCAGCGGGCTGGCCGGCACCGCGAACAGCAGCACGGCCGACGCGCCCATGGGCGCGATCATGAAAATGGAGGTGCCGGTACGGGCCAGCAGGTAATGGGCAAACAGGGCGGTGATGATCAGGCCGCACAGGGCGCCGGTGGCGGCGCGTAGTTGTTCGGGGCGACTGACGGTGCCAGGCAGCCAGCTGAAGAATGAGCGCATGGCTTAAATCATGTATTTGAAAGGATGCATTATCCCATGATCGGCCCGCAGCCGCACTTTATTGGTGCAAAACTAAATCGAGCGGCAGGGCGGTGGTGAACTTGATCTGCTCCATCGAAAACGCCGACGACACGCCGGTCAGTTGGCCCACCTTGATCAGGCGCTTGTAAAACGCGTCGTAGCCTTCGATGTCGGTGGTGACGACTTTTAATAAATAGTCGACGTCGCCACTCATGCGGTGGAATTCCTGTACCTCGGGCAAGGCCATGACGGCGGCAGCAAACCGGTCCAGCCATTTGGCGTCGTGCTGGCCGGTGCGCACGCTGACGAACACGGTGACCGGCAAGCCCACCTTGCGGCGGTTGACGATGGTCACGCGGCTCTCGATATAGCCTTCTTCTTCCAGCCGCTTGACGCGTTTCCAACACGGCGTGCTGGACAACCCCACCTTTTCGCTGAGCGCGGCAATCGACAGCGTGCCGTCGAGTTGCAGGGCGCCCAGGATGGCGCAATCGTATTTGTCGAGAGAGTGCATGGGCGGTCACAGGCAGTAAGAGGAAATTTATTCTACCGGATTTTATTATGAAGCATAAGCGTGCTTTAAAAGTGAAATAGTCGAGGTGGCTTTGGCATGTATTCTCGCCCGAAGTTCGCTAAACTGTTTAGCTCATATCGATCATTCCCGTGCCTGTAAAAATGAATAACGAAATTTACCTCGATGGCAACGCCACCACTTGCGTGATGCCTGCCGCCGCCGCTGCCGCCTTGGATGTCATGGGCCAGCGCTACGGCAATCCCAGCAGCTCGCATGGCACTGGCTTGCGGGCCAAGGCCGTGCTGGACGGCGCGCGCCAGTGCGCGATGCGCTTGCTGGGCGTGGGCGCGGGACGGTTGCTATTCAACAGCGGTGCCACCGAGGGCATCCAGACCGCCGTGCTGTCCGCATTGATCAACGTGCGCGAACGCCAGTCGCGTGGCGAGCCGGTGGGCACCTTGCTGCTGTACGGCGCCACTGAGCACAAGGCCGTACCGGAAGCGCTGGCGCACTGGAACCGCCTGCTGGGCACCAGCCTGACCTTGACCGCGCTGCCGGTCGATGGCGATGGCTTGCACGATCTTGCCGCGCTGCGCGAGCTGGCACCCGACGCGGCCATGATCTGCACCATGGCCGCCAATAATGAAACCGGCGTTATCAGCAACCTGGCCGGCATTGCCGCCACCATTACCGCCAGTGGCAGCGGTGCGCTGTGGATGGTCGATTGCGTTCAGGCGCTGGGCAAGCTGAGCCTCGATCTGGCGGCAACCCGTATCGATTACGCGCCGTTCTCCGGCCATAAACTGCACGCGCCGAAAGGAATCGGCATGTTGTACGTGCGTGCCGGCGCGCCGTTCACGCCGCTGATCATGGGCGGCGGCCAGGAGGCGGGCCAGCGCTCGGGCACGGAAAACATGGCCGCCATTGCCGCGCTGGGCGTGGTGCTGGCCGCACTGGAACGCGGCGACACCTTTCCGTCGCACGCACAACTGCACGGCTACCGCGCGCGGCTGGCTGATGCACTGCGCGCGGCATTGCCGGGGGTGGTGTTCAACAACCCGTTCGACAAGGCGTTACCGACCACCATCAATTTCTCGGTGCCCGGTGTATCGAGCCGCGAACTGATGGATGTGTTCGACGCGGCCCAGGTGCGCGTCAGCGCCGGCAGCGCCTGCTCGGCCAGCAAGGCAGCGCCCAGCTACGTGCTGGACGCGATGGGCGTGCCGCTGTGGCGCAGTGCCGGCGCCATCCGCATGTCGTTTGGCGCGCTGGTGGACGACGCGACGATTGCCACCGCCTGTGAACGCATCGTCCACTGCGGCGCGGCATTGCGCGCTGGCGGCCTGATTGTGGACGAGCACGCTGCTGCCGAACCCGATGACGGTCTGCTGCAACTGGGCGTGGATGGCGAATGCGGCTGGCTGGTGCTTGACGCGGCCAGCCGCAGCGCCATTGTCATCGATCCGCAGCCGGACCTGACCGCGCGCATCACTGCCATTGTACGCGGCCACAATTACCGGGTACTGGCGCTGGTGGCGACCAGCGGTGCGGACCACGCGCCATTGATCAAGGCGCTGGGCGCCCACTACGACGACCAGGCGTTGACGGATGGCTGCGGCTGGCCAGCGATCACCGCGCATCGCCTCACGCTCGACGATGGCGTGGAAGTCAACGCGATTGCCATCGGCAGCCAGGTGCTGGCGCAGGCGGCGGGCGGCGAGGGCACGCGCGCTTATCTGCTGGGTGCGGCAGAGGGCGCGCGCTTGCCGGCAGCGAACGTGCGTTTTGCCTTTGCGGCGCAGGCGCTGGCCCAGTCGAACGTGACGGGCCCGCAGACCTTGCTGTGTCCCACGCGCGATGCGCGCAACCAGCTGTGCGCGGGCCATACTGGAGTGGTGGCAACTCCTGATGCCGATCTGCAACTCGACTGCGGTGCGCTCGACGCCTTCCTGCTGGCCCATCCCGACGCCGTACTGGTCGACGTGCGCGAGCCGTACGAATTCGCCGCCACTATCGACCAAGGAGCTGGCGACCGCGCAGCGCGCAGCGTGCCGCTGAGTCGCCTGGTCGAGCACGCCAGCGTGTGGCTGCATGACGACAGTCGCGCGCCGTTGGTTTTCGTTTGCCGCAGCGGCAACCGCAGCATGAAAGCCGCGCAATGCCTGCGGCGCCTCGGTCACCCCAGCAGCTACAGCCTTACCGGCGGCCTGGCACTGGCTGCCTGAACCCTACACCGCTCCTGCTACGGGGCGTGCCTCTGACCACAGCGCCGCCCGCCCCCTTCCCCCGCGTTTACCACGACGCATGCCTTACCGCATGGGGTCGGACCCCGTACGGGGTCCGACCCCGGCTTGGCCGTGCGGGTTTCGCACGCTATGTTCGTAAGCGCACAGTAGCAAATTGTTACACGTCATATCATTGCCTGGCACACACTCCCACTAATTGCCGCGCCGGATCATCGGACGCGGTTTTGTCGCGCACGTCCAAGCGAGGTTTACGTTGAACAAGTCCAATCCCCTGCTGCCCGAGATGTCGCTCGGCTTTCGCGAATCCAGCACCTCGACACTCATCGCCGAAGAAGATGAAGACCTGCCCTTAAGGGCGGAGCTGTTCAGCGCCGCGCAAATGGCGGCGCATGGCCGCGCGCTGGCCGCCCACCACGAACTGTCCACGCGCGGCGCTGGCGATCAGCTGCTGGCGCGCCTCAGCGACAACGCGGAAGTCATCAGCGCAACCTGCGACGAACTGACCGCCGCCATCAAGGACGGCCGCCAGATCACGCCCGCCTCCGAATGGCTGCTCGATAACCTGTACCTGATCGAAGAACAGATCCGCATCGCCCGGCGCCACCTGCCCAAGGACTACAGCAAGGAGCTGCCACGGCTGGCCAAGGGCGCGCCCGAAGGCTGCCCGCGCGTGTATAAACTGGCGCTGGAAATCATCTCGCACGGCGATGGCCGCGTCGATCCGGAATCGCTGTCGCGCTTTGTGGACGCCTACCAGGAACTGGCGCCGCTCAAGCTGGGCGAATTATGGGCGATTCCCATCATGCTGCGCCTGGCGCTGATCGAAAACCTGCGCCGCGTGGCCGCCCGGGTGGCAGACAACCGCACCGAACGCGATCTGGCCAACAGCTGGGCCGACCAGATGGCCGAAGAAGCGGAAAAAAATCCCAGCGGGTTGATTTTAAAAGTGGCCGACATGGCGCGCTCCAATCCGCCCATTACCAGTGCGTTCGTGGCCGAGCTGTCGCGCCGCCTGCAGGGCCAAAGCCCGGCACTGACCATGGCGCTTACCTGGATCACCAGCCGCCTGGCCGACGCCGGACAAACCATCGAACAGCAAATCCAGGCCGAGATCCAGCAGCAGGCCGCCGACCAGGTGTCGATCGCCAACAGTATCGGCAGCCTGCGCTACCTGGGCACCATGGACTGGCAGGAGTTTGTCGAGACCATGAGCGTGGTCGAACAGACCTTGCGCGGAGACCCGGCCGGTGTGTACGGCCGCATGGAATTTGCCACCCGCGACCAGTATCGCCACGTCATTGAAAACATCGCCAAGCGCTCCGACCGTTCCGAGTTCGAAGTGGCGCAGCAGGCCTTGCAACTGGCGCAGGCGCACGCGGGTACGGACGATCTGCGTCACAGCCACGTGGGTTTTTACCTGATCGGCGGCGGCGAAGCGGCGCTGGAAAAGCAGGCCGGCATGCGCCGTCCGTGGCTCGAATCGCTGCAACGCACCACCAGCGCCTCGCCGCTCACGTCGTACCTGGGCGCCATCGTGGTGCTGTCGGTGATCGCCACCGCGCTGCTGCTCGAGCGCTCGTCGTTCCACGGCGTGCATGGCGCCGTACTGATCGCCATGGGCGTGCTGGCGCTGATCGGCAGCAGCCAGCTGGCCCTCAACCTGGTCAACTGGATCACCACCAAGGTCACCTATCCCAAGCCGCTGCCGCGCATGGACTTCGAGGACGGCATCCCCGCCGATGCCCGTGCGCTGGTGGTGGTGCCCACGCTGGTGTTCAGCCGTGAGAATATCAACGACCTGTGCGCGCAGCTGGAAGTGCGCTTTCTGGCCAACCGCGATCCCAACCTGCGTTTCTGCCTGTTGACGGACTTCGCCGATGCCGCCACCGAAACCCTGCCCACCGATGCCGCGCTGATGGACTACATGCGCGAGGCGGTCGAACAACTGAACAGCAAATACGCGGTGCATCCCAACGGCGATCCGGCCACGCCATTCCTGCTGCTGCACCGCCCGCGCCTGTGGAATCCGCAAGAGGGCGTGTGGATGGGCTATGAGCGCAAGCGCGGCAAGCTGCAGGACATGAACCGCTACCTGCGCGGCGGCGCGCGCGACAAGTTCGCGCTGGCCGTGGGCGACACCACCGACCTGGAAAGCATCAAGTACGTCATCACGCTCGATACCGATACCCAGCTTCCGCGCGACGCCGCGCGCCAGTTCATCTCCACCATGATGCACCCGCTGAACCGCCCGCGTGTGGACAAGGCGTTGGGGCGCGTGGTCGAAGGCTACGGCATCCTGCAACCGCGCGTGGCCGTCAGCCTGCCCAGCGAAAACGCGTCGCTGTACGAAAAACTGTGCGGCGGCGAGCCGGGCATCGACCCGTACACGCGTACCGTGTCCGACGTCTACCAGGACGTGTTCCTGGAAGGCTCGTTCGTGGGCAAGGGCATTTACGATGTCGATGTATTCGAACAGGTACTCGGCCATCGGCTGCCCGACAACCAGGTGCTGAGCCACGACTTGCTCGAAGGCGCTTACGTGCGCGCGGGCCTGATGAGCGACGCCCAGTTGTACGAGGAATACCCGAGCCGCTACAGCGACGACGTCAATCGCCGCCACCGCTGGATCCGCGGCGACTGGCAGTTGCTGGCGTGGCTGCTGCCGCGCGTGCCGGGCCCTGGCCGCCGCCGTGAAAAAAATCCGCTGTCGCTGCTGTCGCGCTGGAAGCTGTTCGACAATCTGCGCCGTTCGCTGGTGGCGCCAGCCCTGGTGCTGGCGCTGGTGGTGGCCTGGCGCTGGCTGCCGGCGCCATGGCTGTGGACCGGCGCCGTGCTCACCGTGATCTTCCTGCCGCCGCTGGTCAACGCGCTGCACGACCTGCTGCACCGCCCCAAAGACACACTGTGGGGGCAGCACCTGCGCAACACGGGCAGCAGCATGGGCATCCAGTTGTCGCACGCGCTGCTCACGCTGGCCTTCCTGCCGTACGAGGCATACTTCAATCTCGACGCCATCGTGCGCAGCCTGTTCCGCATGTACGTGTCGCGCCGCCACCTGCTGCAATGGCGTGCTTCCACGCTGGCCAAGTCCAGCTCCGGCAGCACCTGGGTCACCATGTGGGCCGCGCCGGTCACCGCGTTGTTCGTCGGTGGCATGCTGCTTGGCTGGCGTCCGGCCAGTCTGGCGCCGGCCTCGTTGTTCCTGCTGGCGTGGCTGGTGGCGCCGGCGGTGGCCGACTGGATCAGCCGCCCCATCAAACGCAAGCACGCCGACCTCACCGCAGACCAGCACATATTCCTGAACAAGCTGGCGCGCCGCACATGGGCATACTTCGATCGCTTCGTCGGTCCCGACGACAACTGGCTGCCGCCCGATAATGTGCAGGAGCATCCGTCGCAGGTGATCGCCCACCGCACGTCGCCTACCAATATCGGCATGGCGCTGCTGGCCAACCTGACCGCCCACGATTTCGGCTACATCACGGGCGCGCAGCTGGTAGCGCGCACCGGTGCCACGCTCACTACCATGGACCAACTCGAGCGTCACCTGGGCCACTTCTACAACTGGTACGACACGCAGTCGCTCAAACCGCTGCATCCCGTATACATCTCCACGGTGGACAGCGGCAATCTGGCCGGCCACCTGCTGACGCTGCAACCGGGCCTGATCGGCATGTACGATCAGCCGGTGGTGGGGCCGCAATACGTCGACGGCCTGCTGGCCACGCTGCGCGTGCTGGAAGAGACTATTACGACCATCGACAGCACCGTCACGGTGGGTGCGCAAGCGACCATCACCACGCCGGTCATGGATGCGCCGGTTGCCGCCGGTGCTGGCGACGTCGCCGGCATCGACATGCCCGAGCTGTTGGCCTTGCGCGCAGCGCTGGTTGAACGGGTCGACGCCACCCATCTGCCGCAACTGCACGCATGGCTCACGCGCGCGGCCCAGGCGGCCGACGCCCTGCGTCCGGCCGTGGCTGCTCAGCCTGACGTGGCCATGTGGGCCAACTCGCTGGCGCAGCAATGCCATGCGGCGCTCGACGAGCTGGCGCTGCTCACGCCATGGGTGAATCTGCCTGCCGGCACCGTGCTCGATACCGGCCTGCTGCGCGTGCCCACGCTGCGCGAACTGGCTGCCATGGCCAATGCCGGCGCCGCCATTCCCGTGTCCGACCTGGCGCCGGCCGAGCGCGAACGCCAGCAGCAACTGGCGCAATTGCTGGAGCAGGGCGGCGCCGCCGCCCACGACCGCATGCGCCAGCTGGCCGACCTGGCCCAGCGCAGCATCGCCTTCGCGCAAATGGAATACGGCTTCCTGTACAACCCCACCACCAATTTGCTGGCGATCGGCTACAACGTCAGCGAACGCCGTCTGGATGCCAGCTATTACGACCTGCTGGCGTCCGAAGTGCGCCTGGCGAGTTTCGTCGCCATCGCCCAGGGCCAGCTGCCGCAGGACCACTGGTTCGCGCTCGGTCGCCAGCTGTGCATCGTGGCCGGCAAACCGGTACTGCTGTCGTGGAGCGGCTCGATGTTCGAGTACCTGATGCCGCTGCTGGTGATGCCGACGTATGAAAGCACGCTGCTCGACCAGACCTACCACTCGGTGATCGACGCGCAAATCGCGTACGGCAAGCAGCACAACGTGCCGTGGGGGATTTCGGAATCCGGTTACAACACCACCGACGCCAACCTCAATTACCAGTACCGCGCGTTCGGCGTGCCGGGCCTGGGCCTCAAGCGCGGCCTCGGCGACGACCTGGTCATCGCACCATACGCCAGCATGATGGGCCTGATGGTGCAGCCGGAAGCGTCGTGCCTGAACCTGCAGAAAATGGATGGCCTGGGCTTCATGGGCCGATATGGCTTCTACGAGGCGATCGACTACACGCCTACGCGCCTGCCGCGCGGCATCAGCCACGCCGTGGTCCGTTCGTTCATGGTCCACCACCAGGGCATGGGCTTCCTGGCCCTGAGCTACCTGCTGCACGACCGCCCGATGCAGCGCCGGTTCGAGTCCGATCCGCTGCTGCAATCGACCTTGCTGGTGCTGCAGGAACGCAGCCCGCAGGTGGGCGCGTTCTATTCCACGTCGGTGGAGTCGGCCGCCATTCGCACCACGGCGCCCGATTCGGGCATGCCGCTGCGCGTGCTTACCGCGCACAGCACGCCAGTGCCGGAAACCCAGCTGCTGTCCAACGGCCGTTACCACGTGATGGTAACCAACGCCGGCGGCAGCTACAGCCGCTGGAAAGACCAGTCGGTCACGCGCTGGCGCGAAGACAGCACCCGCGACAACTGGGGCATGTTCTGCTACGTGCGCGACATGGAAGACGGCGAGTTCTGGTCCACCACGTACCAGCCCACGCTGGTGGAGCCGCGCCGCCACGAAGTGATCTTCTCGGAAGGCCGCGCCGAATTCCGCCGCTCCGACCGGGGCATCGATCTGTACACGGAAATCGTCGTCTCGCCCGAGGATGACATCGAACTGCGCCGCACCCGCATCACCAACACCAGCGACCGCGTACGCACCATCGAGGTCACCAGCTTTGCCGAAGTGGTCATGGCGCCGGCAGCAGCCGATGCCGCCCACCCGGCGTTCAGCAAACTGTTCGTGCAGACCGAAATCCTGCGCGATGAAAAAGCCATCCTGTGCACCCGCCGTCCGCGCGGCGGCAACGAAGCGATGCCGTACATGATGCATACCATGACGGTGCACGACGCGCCGGTGGGCAGCGTGTCGTACGAAACCGACCGATCGCGCTTTATCGGCCGTGGCAATACGGCGGCCGCACCGGAAGCGCTGCTCGACGACGCCCCGTTGTCCGGCGGCGAAGGCTCGGTACTCGATCCGGTAGTGGCCATCCGCTACACGATCACGCTGCAACCCGACCAGACCGCAACCGTGGACATGGTCACCGGCATGACCGAACAGCGCGACGCCGCGCTGCACCTGATCGACAAGTACCACGACCGCCACCTGGCCGACCGCGTGTTCGAACTGGCATGGACCCATAGCCAGGTGGTGCTGCGCCAGCTGAACGCCACCGAAACCGACGCCCAGTTGTACGGCCGCCTGGCCGGTTCGGTGATCTATCCGAACGCCTTGCTGCGCGCGGAATCGTCCACCCTCATCAAGAACCATCGCGGCCAGTCCGGCCTGTGGGCGTACGCGATTTCGGGCGACCTGCCCATCGTGCTGCTGCAGATCAAGGACTCGGCCAACATCGAGCTGGCGCGCCAGATGGTACAGGCGCACGCGTACTGGCGCCTGAAAGGTCTGATCGTGGACCTGGTGATCTGGCACGAAGATATCTCCGGGTATCGCCAGCTGCTGCACGATCAAATCATGGGCCTGATCGCCTCGGGCATCGATGCCCAGGCCATCGACCGTCCGGGCGGCATTTTCGTGCGCATGGGCGACCAGATTGCCGCCGAAGACCGCATCCTGCTGCAAACGGTGGCGCGCGTCATCATCAGCGACACGCGCGGTACGCTGGCCGAACAGATCAAGCGTCCCGGTCCGCCGCCGCTGCGCATGCCGCCGCTGGTTACCGACGGCCGTGGCGACTACGGCGACGTGGTACCGCCGCCGCGCCCCAAGCGCGCGCTGCAACTGGAAAACGGCATCGGCGGCTTCTCGGAAGATGGCCGCGAATACGTGATCACCACCAGCGAGGAACAACGCACGCCGGCGCCATGGTCCAACGTACTGGCCAACGCCAGCTTCGGCACCGTCATTTCCGAGAGCGGCCAGGCCTACACCTGGCACGAGAACGCCCACGAATTCCGCCTCACGCCATGGCATAACGATCCGGTGAGCGACGCCAGCGGCGAAGCGTTTTATCTGCGCGATGAAATGACCGGCGAATTCTGGTCGCCGTCGGCACTGCCCGCGCGCGGTGACGGTCCGTACACCACGCGCCACGGCTTCGGCTACAGCGTGTTCGAACATACGGAAGCGGGCATCGCCACCGAGATGACTACGTTCGTGGCGACCGACGCACCGATCAAGTACACGGTGATCAAGGTGCGCAACGATACGCTGGTAGCGCGCAAGCTGTCAGTCACCGGCTACGTGGAATGGGTGCTGGGCGACATGCGCTCCAAGTCGGGCATGCACATCCTGACCGAAGTCGATCCGGTGAGCGGCGCGCTGTTCGCCCGCAATCCGTACAACACCGACTTCACGGGCAGGGTGGCGTTCTTCAATTGCGACGCCACGCTGCGCACGGTCACTGCCGACCGCGCGGAATTCCTGGGTCGTAACGGCTCGCTGGCGGCTCCCGTCGCCATGCGCCGTTCGCGCCTGTCCGGCAAGGTGGGGGCAGGGCTCGATGCCTGCGCCGCCATCCAGGCGCCGCTCGACCTGCTGCCGGGCCAGGAACGCGAAATCGTGTTCGTGCTCGGCGTGGCCGGCCGCCGCAATGCGGACGCCAGCAGCATGGTGCAAAAACACCGCAGCGCCGGCGCCGCGCAGGAAGCGCTGGCCGCCGTGCACGCGCACTGGAACGACACGCTGGGCGCAGTGCATATCAAGACGCCGGAACCGGCGCTCGACGTCATCGCCAACGGCTGGTTGATGTACCAGACCATTGCGTGCCGCATCTGGGCGCGCAGCGGCTACTACCAGTCCGGCGGTGCGTTCGGTTTCCGCGACCAGCTGCAGGATGCGATGGCCACCATCCACACCAGGCCGCACCTGCTGCGCGACCAGTTGCTGTTGTGCGCCGCCCACCAGTTCATCGAGGGAGACGTCCAGCACTGGTGGCATCCGCCTACCGACCGGGGCGTGCGCACGCACTGCTCGGACGATTACCTGTGGCTGCCGCTGGGCGCGTGGCGCTACGTGTCCAGTACCGGCGACATGACCATCCTGGAAGAGCAGTTGCCGTTCCTGGAAGGGCGGCTGGTCAAGCCGGAAGAAGATTCGTACTACGACATGCCCGGCCGCTCGAGCCAGACCGGCAGCCTGTACGAGCACTGCGTGCGGGCGATCCGCCACGTGCGGTTCGGTGAACACGGCTTGCCGCTGATCGGTTCCTGCGACTGGAACGACGGCATGGACAAGGTGGGCGAGCATGGCAAGGGCGAGAGCGTGTGGCTGGCGTTCTTCCTGTGCGAAGTGCTGCAGCGGTTTGCCGAAGTGGCCGACATGAAGGACGACGCCGCGTTCGCCCAGGAGTGCCGCGACCAGTCGGTGAAACTGGCCGCCAGCGTGGAGCAGAACGCGTGGGACGGCGAATGGTATCGCCGCGCGTATTTCGATGACGGCACGCCGCTCGGTTCGCACACCAACGAAGAATGCCAGATCGATTCGATTTCGCAAAGCTGGGGCGTGCTGTCCGGCGTGGCCAACCCGGTACGGGTGCGCGGCGCGATGGAGCAGGTCAACGAGCGGCTGGTGCGACGCGACTCCGGCATCATTCAACTGCTCGATCCGCCGTTCGACAAGGCCGGCCCGAATCCCGGCTACATCCGCGGCTACGTGCCGGGTGTACGCGAAAACGGCGGCCAGTACACGCATGCCGCCATCTGGACCGCGATGGCGTTCGCGCGCCTCGGCAATACCGAACGCGCATGGGAACTGGCGCGCATGATCAACCCGGTCATGCACGGCACCGACGCCGAAAACGTCGCCACCTATAAAGTGGAGCCGTACGTGGTGACGGCTGACGTGTATGCCGTGGCGCCGCACGTGGGGCGTGGCGGCTGGAGCTGGTACACGGGGTCGTCGGGCTGGATGTATCGCCTGATCGTGGAGTCGCTGCTGGGCGTCACGCGCAGCGCGCACGAACTGGCGCTGGCGCCGCGCATGCCGGCCGAGTGGAACGAGTTCACGCTCACCTACCGCCACGCCAGCAGTTCGTACGTGATCCGCGTGGCGCGGGCGCAGCCCGGTGAGGCAGCCACGCTTACCGTCGATGGCGTCACGCGCGACGGCAACGTGATTGCGCTGGACGATACCGGCGGCACGCACCAGGTGCAATTGCTGCTGCCGGCGCTGCCGTAAGCGTTAAACCCGCACGGCCAGGCCGGGGTCGGACCCCGCTGGGGTCCGACCCCAAGCGGGCGGCATGCGTATCGCAAAAAGTGGGGGCGGGGTTAGTTCGCCAGGCCGGCGCCCACACCGAGCAGGGTGGCCGCGCCCAGCACCGCGAAGATGAACGCCGCAATCCCGTGCACCAGCTTGAGCGAGATGCGGTGGGCAATGCGGTCGCCCAGGTACACGGCCGGCACGTTGGCCAGCATCATGCCCAGCGTCGTGCCGGTTACTACCGCCAGCAGGCTGTCGTAGCGCGCGGCCAGGGCCACGGTGGCGACCTGGGTCTTGTCGCCCATTTCGGCCATGAAGAAGGCGATCAGGGTGGTCATGAACACGCCGTAGCGGGCGAACTTGGTATCTTCTTCATCGAGCTTGTCGGGCACCAGCGTCCACACGGCCATGGCCAGGAACGAGGCGCCCAATACCCAGCGCAAAATGTCGGGGCCCAGCAGGGTGGTGATCCAGGTGCCGATGGCGGCGGCAAACGCGTGGTTGGCAATCGTGGCGACAAAGATGGCGGCAATGATCGGTACGGGACGGCGGAATTTTGCGGCTAGAACGAAAGCGAGCAGCTGGGTTTTGTCGCCGATTTCTGCCAGCGCGACAATGCCTGTGGAGATGAGGAATGCTTCCATTGGGTGATGAGTGAGATGCGCGGGCCGGACGATAAGAACCGATGATCCAGGGCGCGTCCCCGGCCCACTATGGCCGCGCCTCGATCATGGTCTCGTCAAGTTTTTCAACCATTTGCACCACGGTCTGCGGACCGATCATGTTGATGCAAATTCCTGCGCCATGGCGGCACAAGCCGACTACTCCCCACTTACGGCCGACATCATAGCACAGCACCATCGCCACCTTGCAAGCCAGCCCGGGGCCTGTACACATTCCTGATACATGGCTATGCTATTCTGCTTCGCGCTTCATAAAACATTGAAAAGATCACCATGCAAATCAAGAAGACCTTGTCCGCGTTCGTGCTATCCGCACTGATGTCGCTGGCCGTGAATGTAGCCCACGCCGATCCGTTGAGCTATGCCCGTTACGACCAGGTGCGCACCAGCGACCTGTATCTGGACCTGAAGGCAGATTTCGGCCGCAAGACCCTGTCCGGCTACGCCGAACTGACCTTGAACTGGATCGACAAAACCTCGCGCACGCTGGTGCTCGATACCAAGGAGCTGAATATCTCGCGCGTGCAGGTACTGAACCCGGACGGCCGCTGGACGTCCACGTCGTACATGCTCGACAAGTTCGATCTGCAAAAGGGACGGGCACTGCGCATCGCGCTGCCGTTCCAGCCGCAAAAAGTGCGCGTGTATTACCGCACCGCGCCATCGGCTGCCGCGCTGCAGTGGATGGCGCCAGCGCAGACCATGTCGGGCAAGCGTCCGTTCATGTTCAGCCAGTCGCAGGACATCAATGCCCGTTCGTGGGCGCCGGTGCAGGATACGCCTGCCGTGCGCTTCACCTACAGCGCCCGCATCGACGCGCCGACCGGCCTGCGCGTGCTGATGAGCGCCGACAACGACCCGAACGCCACCGGCAAGGGTGGCTGGAAGTTCAAGATGACGCAGCCGATTCCTTCGTACCTGCTGGCGATTGCCATTGGCGAGATCGACGTGCGCACGCTGGGCCCACGCTCCGCCGTGTATGCGGAACCGGCGCGCATCGAAGCGGCGGCCAGTGAGCTGGCAGATACCGAAAAAATGATCGCCGCCGCCGAGAGCCTGTATGGCCCGTACCGGTGGGAGCGGTACGACATGATCGTGCTGCCGCCATCGTTCCCGTACGGCGGCATGGAAAACCCGCGCCTGACCTTCCTCACGCCGACCATGATCGCCGGCGATAAAAGCCTGGTGGATCTGATCGCACACGAACTGGCGCACTCGTGGTCCGGCAACCTGGTGACCAACGCGTCGTGGAAGTACATGTGGCTCAACGAAGGCTTTACCACCTACGTCACCACCCGCATCGTGGAAAAAATCTACGGTCCCGAAGTGGCCGAGATGAACCTGCAAGTGGAACAGGAAGAAGCCCTCGCATCGCTGGCCACCATCCCGCCAGCCAAGCAGGCGCTGGCCACGCGCGGCCCCGACGTCGACCCTTCCGCTTACTCGGACGGTAGCCTGATTTATCCGAAAGGCGCCTGGTTCCTGCGCACGCTGGAACAGCGCGCCGGCCGCGAAGCGTTCGACGTGTTCCTGCGCGGCTGGTTCGACTCGCACGCGTTCAAGTCGGCCACCACCGAAGAATTCGTCGACTACCTGAAGAAAAACCTGCTCGATGCGCATCCCGAATACATGGCGCAGGTGGAGCTCGACGAATGGCTGTACGGCGCCGGCATTCCGGCCAACGCGGTGCGCGCGGCGTCGCCGCGTCTGGCCGCGCTGGACGAACAGCGCAACACCTGGCTGCGCGGCGAGCTGCCCACGGCGGACCTCAATGGCAAGGGCTGGATCGCACTCGAGTGGATGCACTTCCTGAACGATATCGATGGCAAGGCCACGGCTGCGCAGTTGAAGGAACTCGATCAGAACTTCGGCCTGGCGAAAAGCGGCAACAACGAAATCGCGTTCCGCTTCTACCTGGCGTCGGTCAAAGCCGGTTACGACGTGCGCGAACCGCTGACCAAGTTTTTGATGAGCGTGGGCCGCCAGAAGTTCGTGGTGCCGCTGTACACGGCGCTGCTGAAACAGCCGGCGCAAGCCGAGTGGGCGCGCGGCATCTACGCCAAGGCGCGCGATCATTACCATCCGGTGACGCAGGCATCGGTCGATAAACAATTCAAGAAATAAGCCGATGAAGATAGCTCGTACTTTTGCCGCCAGCGCCCTGGTGCTGGCATTGTCGTCGCTGGGCATGGCAGTCCCGGTGCTGGCCGCACCCGCAACGTCGGCGGCAGTCCCCGCCTACAACCTCGACGCCGACGTCAAGCTGGCATTGAAAACCTTCGACGTGCCGGGCATCGCGATCGCCATCGTCAAGGATGGAAAGGTGGTGGCCACCAGGGGTTACGGCGTGCGCAAGCTGGGCGACCCCACGCCGGTGGACGGCAAGACGCTGTTTGAAGTGGCGTCCAACTCCAAGGGCTTTACGGCTGCCGCGCTGGCGATGCTGGTGGACGAGGGCAAGCTGAAATGGGACGACCCGGTAACCATGCACCTGCCGGGCTTCCAGATGCACGACTCGTACGTGACCGGCGCCATGACCATCCGCGACCTGCTTACGCACCGCAGCGGCCTGGGACTGGGCGCCGGCGACTTGCTGTGGTGGCCGAGCACCGAGTTTTCCACCGACGAGATCATCAACAAGCTCCGGTACATCAAGCCGGCGACCAGCTTCCGCAGCAGCTACGCGTACGACAACCTGCTGTACATCGTGGCCGGCAAGATCATCGCGGAAAAGGACGGCAAGACCTGGGGCCAGTCCATCCACGACCGCATCCTGGCGCCGCTGGGCATGAACGGTACCAAAACCAGCGTGGCCGAGATGCTGGCCACCAGCGATTATGCCGCGCCGCACAGCAAGATCGACGGCAAGGCGGCCGTGGTGAAACCGATGCCGGTGCCGAACGCGGTGGGCGCCGTCGGCATCAACACCAGCGCCGAGGACATCGCGCGCTGGATGACGGTGCTGCTCAATGAAGGCAAGGGTCCGGATGGCACGCAACTGATCAGCGCCAAACAGATGGGCGAGCTGTGGAGCCAGCAAACGCCGATGCGCATCCGCGAACCGAAGCCGCCGCTGGCCGCCACCAAGCCCAATTTTGCGGCGTATGGCCTGGGCTTTTCGCTGCGCGACTACAAGGGCCGCAAGATCGCCATGCACGGCGGCGCGTTGCAGGGCTTTTATTCGACGGTGCTGATGGTGCCCGAGGAAAAACTGGGCATTGCGATTCTGACCAACGCCGAAAACAGCCCGGCGATGGCGGCGCTGTACTGGCGCATTCTGGACCAGTACCTGAAGGTGCCGGCCAGCGACTGGATCAAGCTGTATGCGGATCAGCAGCAAGCGTCGCACCAGGAGGAACTGGAACGGCAGGCCAAGGCCACGACGGCGCGCGCAGCCGAGTCGCAACCATCGCTGCCGCTGGCGGCGTATGACGGCGAGTACGAGGATGCGTGGTACGGCACTGCGACCATCGGCGAGGAAAACGGCAAACGCATCATGCGCTTCGCGCGCACGCCGGACCTGACCGGGGAACTGGAGCACTTCCAGCACGATACGTTCATCGTGCGCTGGAAGGAGCGCAACTTCAACGCCGACGCGTACGTGACGTTCTCGCTCAACCCGGACGGCAGCATCGACCGCATGAAGATGGCGCCGATTTCGACCGAGACCGATTTCAGCTACGACTTCCGCGACCTGGAGTTCAAGCCGAAGGCGAAGCCGGAAAAATAGCTGTTAGCCTCCAATCCGTCATCCTCGCGCACGCGGGGATCCATAGAACATGCGAGCTGTGGCTGGGCGACACTTCGCCACGAAGCAAACGGTCTATGGATCCCCGCTTTCGCGGGGATGACGGAGCGACGGATAGAGGTACTTACCGAATATTTACTGCCGCGCCACCGCCGCATCATGTCGCAGCAACTGCGACATGTACTGCGGCGTAATCCCCAAAAACGACGCCACCACCTTCTGCGAGATGCGCTGCTCCAGTCCCGGGTAATCGCGACGGAACGCTTCGAGCCGGCCCTGTGCCGGGCACACGCTCAGGTACAGCCGGCGGCTTTGATCGATGATGCCGCGCTCCGACACCTTCTGATAATAATCGCGCAGCACCGGGTGCTGTTCCGCCAGCGCCCACAGCGCGCGCCAGTCGAAGCGATACGCCTGCACCGCCGTCTCGGCCACCATGAAATTGTGGGCCGGTTCATCGTACTGCGCACGCAGCACGTCGTCGTGCGAGGCTGCCAGGTGGCCGTCGGTGCGGAAGAACAGCGTGACTTCGCTGCCGGCGTCGGTGACGAAGCCGGCGCGCGCCACGCCGCTGTGCAGCCAGTAGATGTACTGCGCCATCTCGCCGCTGCGCTGCAGGTAGTCGCCCTTGCGCACGCTGACATGCGAGGCCAGCGGCGCCATCAGCCGCGAAATCTCGTCATACATATCGGTGGATACCCGGAAGCGCTGGGCGAGGATTTGCTGGTACTTTGCTCGGTGGTCTAGAAATGCCTGATTCATTGTTCGATGGCGCGGCTGGGATGACCGGCGATGGCGTGATTAATTTCCGGTAAATGAATAGCCGCAAAAACAAGCCAGCAGTGTAAACCTTTTTTGAGTCAAAAGTGCAAATTTAATTGCGATTTAGCACTAATTTTTCGTCCTGGTTTGCCACCGATAGTTCAAACTTGAATCAGTTGAAATACTGCCCGCCGCGCACCCCGCATCGCACCGGCAAACATACCGTTTTGCTAGTCACCATAAGGCGCCGTTGCTCGGTTGTTTGTGTGCAACAGCAGTTGACAAGGGCTGCGTTCGATTCAAAATTTTAAGCAACATTTACCAAATAATTGCGCTAGAGTGGGACCTCGACGCCGCCATTTTGCGACGTTGCTTACCTCCGTGGGGTGCCATCGAGTGAAGACGATTTTTGGATACGAGGGCAGTGTCAACGCCAAGCTGGCGCCGTTGGCGATTGCGCTGGCGGGCGGCGCGGGCACCATCGCGGCCGGCTGGAGCGGGTGGGGCTGGTACACGGTGCTGTGGGCCGCACTGCTGCTGGCGGGCGCCGTCTGGCATGCCTACGCGCCTGCGGCGGCGGCCGGCGGCGACACCATGATCGCCAGCTACCTGCAAGGCCGCGAGCAGTTCGGCGCCGCCGTGCTGCCCGTGTGGGGCCGCCACATGGAAAACTCGCGCACCCAGATGGAAGACGCGGTATCGGATCTGGCCGGGCGCTTTTCCAGCATCGTCGACAAGCTCGATCACGCACTGCACGTGTCCAGCCTCGCCGGCAACCAGGACGGCGCGCAATCGATGACGGCCGTGTTTTCGCACAGCGAATCGCAGCTCGCATCGGTGGTGGCCTCGATGAAATCGGCGCTGCAATCGAAGCAGGCCATGCTGGGGCAAATCCGCGACCTCGAACGGTTTACGCGCGAACTGCGCGACATGGCCGAAGGCGTGGCCAGTATCGCCGCCCAGACCAATTTGCTGGCGCTGAATGCCGCCATCGAAGCCGCGCGCGCCGGGCCGGCCGGCGCCGGCTTCGCGGTGGTGGCGCAGGAGGTGCGCCATTTGTCGAGCCGCTCGGCCGAGACGGGCCGCAATATCTCGCAGCGCGTGGGCCAGATCAGCAGCGCCATCCTGGCGGCCAGCCACGCCGCCGAGCAGTCGAGCGACGCCGAGGACCAGAGCATGCAATCGGCCGAGGGCATGATCGACTCGGTGCTGGCCGACTTCCGCACCATGACCGACGCGCTGGTGCAGTCGTCCGACCTGCTCAAGCAGGAAAGCATCGCCATCCAGGGCGAGGTGGGCGAAGCGCTGGTGCAGCTGCAATTCCAGGACCGGGTAAGCCAGGTCATGACGCACGTGCGCGAAAACCTCGAACTGATGCCGGCGGTGCTGGAAGAAAACCGCCGCCACTACGAAGCCACCGGCGAGCTGCTGGCGCCCGATCCGGCAGCGCTGCTCGACGCCTTGAAAAGCACCTATGCGATGGCCGAGGAGCACGCGGTGCACGGCGGCAGCAAGCACGTGGCGCCCAAGGCGGCGGACGCTGACGAGATTACCTTCTTTTGAGGAGTGAAACGGCATGGCAAAGACGATACTGGTGGTGGACGATTCGGCCTCGCTGCGCCAGGTGGTGGGCATCGCGCTCAAGGGCGCCGGCTACGACGTGATCGAAGGCCGCGACGGCGCCGATGCGCTCACCAAGTGCACGGGCCAGAAGATCCACCTGGTCGTGTGCGACGTGAACATGCCCAATATGGACGGCATCACGTTTGTCAAAGAGTTCAAGAAGCTGGCCAGCTACCGCTTCACGCCGGTGATCATGCTCACCACGGAATCGCAGGAGAGCAAGAAGGAAGAGGGCAAGGCGGCCGGCGCCAAGGCGTGGGTGGTCAAGCCGTTCAAGCCCGAGGTGCTGCTGGGCGCCGTCGCCAAGCTGGTGCTGCCGTGAGTGTGCAGGCCATTCACAACCTGACGCTCGACGGCGAAATCAATATCTATCGCGCCGCCGATCTGAAGCTTGAAGTTCTGGCCGCGCTGCGCCGCGCGCCGGTGCTGGAAATCGACCTGGCCGGCGTGACCGAACTTGATACCGCGGGGTTGCAGGTGCTGATGCTGGCCAAGCGCACCGCCACCGAAGAACAGCGCGAACTGCACCTGCTCAACCACAGTCCGGCCGTGGTGGACATCGTCGAGATGCTGAACCTGGGCGCGTTCTTCGGCGACGCCGTGTTGATCCATCGTTGACCGGAGCCGCCATGAACCTCGACGACGCCCTGCAAACGTTTATTACCGAAAGCCGCGAGCTGCTGGAGGACATGGAAAACGCGCTGCTCAACATCGACCTCGCTGGCGATCAATCGGAAGCGATCAACGCCATCTTCCGCGCCGCCCACACCATCAAGGGTTCGGCCGGTTTGTTCAGCCTCGATCACATCGTCGCCTTCACGCACGTGGTGGAAAGCCTGCTCGACGCGGTGCGCGACGGCCGCCTGGTGCTGAACGACGAGATGATCACGCTGCTGCTCTCGTGCTGCGACTACCTGACCGGCATGACCGATGGCCTGGCGGCGGGGCGCTACGACGCCGATCCCGATACGGCCGCCGATGGCGAAATGCTGTTGCAGCAGCTGCGTCGTCACATGGGGATGGAGTCCGAAGCGCCCGATGCACACGCTGGCGCACTGGCAGTACAGCCCGAGCCTGACGTCGAGCGCATGGGGGGCGACGCCGGCGACAGCGACTACTGGCATATCTCGCTGCGCTTCGGCGCCGGCGTGCTGCAAAACGGCATGGACCCGATTGCGTTCCTGCGCTACCTGGCCCGGCTGGGGCGCATCGCCGGCATGGCCACCGTGGCCGATGCGCTGCCGCCGGCCGCCGACATGGATGCGGAGCTGTGCTACCTCGGTTTCGAGATCGCGTTCGACAGCAACGCCGACCGCGAAGCGATCCTCGGCGTGTTCGAATTCGTCCAGGACGATTGCGACATCCGCCTGGTGGCGCCGCGCAGCAAGGTGTCGGAATACGTGGAACTGATCCGCGCGCTGCCGGAAAATCCGGCGCGCCTGGGCGAGATGCTGGTGTTGTGCGGCAGCGTGACGGCGGCCGAACTGGCGGCCGCGCTGGCGCAGCAATCGCAATCCGAAACATCGGCAACGCCGGACCATAGCGCAGACATCCCGCCGCGCCTGGGCAGCATCCTGGTCGCTGCCGGCCAGGTGGCGCCGGTGGTGGTGGAAGCGGCGCTGAACAAGCAAAAGCAGGTGGTGGAACAAAAGGCGCAGGAAAACCGCTCGATCCGGGTGGACTCCGACAAGCTCGATAAATTGATCGACCTGGTGGGAGAACTGATCATCGCCGGCGCCCGCGCCAGCGTGATCGGCCAGCGTCTGCACAGCACCGAGCTGCAGGAAGCCACGTCCACGTTGTCCGGGCTGGTGGAGGAAGTGCGCGACGCCGCGCTGGAGTTGCGCATGGTGAAAATCGGCGCCACCTTCAACCGCTTCCAGCGCGTGGTGCACGACGTGGCGCGCGAACTGGGCAAGGATATCGGCCTGGCCGTCGATGGCGAGGATGCGGAACTCGATAAAACCGTGGTGGAAAAAATCGGCGATCCGCTGATGCACCTGGTGCGCAACGCCATGGACCATGGCATCGAACCGGCCGACGTGCGCATTGCCGCCGGCAAGCCGGCGCGCGGCATGATCAAACTGAATGCCTTCCACGAGTCTGGCAGCATCGTGATCCAGGTGAGTGACGACGGCGGCGGCCTGCGCAAGGAAAAAATCCTGGCCAAGGCCATCGAGCGCGGGCTGGTGGACGCCGACCGCAAGCTCACCGACGCCGAAATCTACAACCTGATTTTTGAAGCGGGCTTTTCCACCGCCGAGAAAATCACCAACCTGTCCGGGCGCGGCGTGGGCATGGATGTGGTCAAGCGTAACATCACGGCGCTGCGCGGCAGCGTGGACGTGGGCAGCAGCGAGGGCCAGGGTACCACCGTCACCGTGCGGCTGCCGCTCACCTTGGCCATCATCGACGGCTTTTTGGTGCAGGTGGGCGATTCGGTGTTCGTGATCCCGCTCGACACCATCGAGGAATGCATCGAGTTTGCCGCCGAACCGGGACAGGACTACAGCAACCTGCGCGGCCAGGTGCTGCCGTTCATCCGTTTGCGGTCGCTGTTCCACATCGGAGGCGCGCCCACGCGGCGCGAAAGCATCGTGGTGCTCAGGTTCGGCAAGGTGCGCGCCGGGCTGGTGGTGGACACCTTGCTGGGCGAGTTCCAGACCGTCATCAAGCCGCTCAGTCCCATCTTCAGCGAAGTGCGCTGCATCAGCGGCTCCACCATCCTCGGCACGGGCGACGTCGCGCTGATCCTCGACGTGGGGGCGCTGCTGCAGGCAGTGGATGGCAAGGGCGCGGCATTGCCGGCGCTGGCCGCCTGAACTCACTGGGAGACCTGCCATGCCACTGACCGCAATCAATCTCGCCTCCGCACCGCTGCCCAGCCAGTACCTCACTTTCGTGCTGGGCGAGGAGCAGTTCGCGGTGGGCATCCTGCACGTCAAGGAAATCATCGAATACGCCGCCATGGCCACGGTGCCCATGATGCCGGACTGCGTGCGCGGCGTGATCAACCTGCGCGGCGCGGTGGTGCCGGTGCTCGATCTGTCGGCGCGTTTCGGCCGGGGCGTGGCCCGCGTCGGCAAGCGCACGTCGATCATCATTGCCGAAGTGGCAGCCGAGGCGGACGACGAACAGCGCGGCGGCAAGCAGGTGCTGGGCATGATGGTGGACGCGGTGAATGCGGTCGTGGAGATCGAGCCGGCCGACATCGAACAGGCGCCGTCGTTCGGCACCCGCATCCGTCCCGATTTTATCGCCGGCATCGGCAAATGCAATGGCCGGTTCGTGATCCTGCTGGCGCTGGAACGGGTGCTGTCCACCGGCGAGGTGGTGGCGCTGGCGCGCAGCATGGCCGAGCAGGAGCGCGAGCATGAGCACGCGCATGAGCACCACCCATGGCCGGCGTGACAGGCGCCATCGATGACCGCCGTTGCCCTGACCGATAACGAGTTCTCCCAGTTCCAGCGCTTTATTTATGACGCGGCGGGCATCAGCATGTCCAACGGCAAACAGGCGCTGGTCAGCGGAAGGCTGGCCAAGCGCCTGGCCCATCACCGCTTGGGCAGCTACGGCGACTACCTGCAACTGCTGCAAAGCCGCCGCGATCCGGCCGAGCTGCAAATCGCGATCGACCTGCTCACCACCAACGAAACCTATTTTTTCCGCGAACCCAAGCACTTCAACCTGCTGCGCGAGCTGGCCCTGGACGTGCGCAAAAAAGGCCGCAGCATGCGCGTGTGGAGTGCTGCCAGTTCCAGCGGCGAAGAAGCGTACAGCATTGCCATGGTGCTGGCCGACGTGCTGGGCGAGGCCGCGTGGGAAGTGCTGGGCACCGACATCAGCACCCGCGTGCTGCAGCGCGCCCGTCACGGCCACTATCCGCTCGAACGTGCCAGCCAGATGCCGCACGATTACCTCAAGCGCTTTTGCCTGAAAGGGCAGGGCAGCGAGGAAGGCACCATGCTGATCGAGCGCCCGCTGCGCCAGCGCGTGCAGTTCCAGCAGGTGAACCTGAACGAGCCGCTGCCCAAGGTGGGACTGTTCGATGTGATTTTCCTGCGCAATGTGATGATTTACTTTAATCTGGAGACCAAGCGCCAGGTGGTGGCGCGGCTGCTGGCGCAGCTGCGGCCCGGCGGCCATTTTCTGATCGGGCATTCCGAGACGCTGAACGACATCAACGACACCTTGTCGGTGGTGGCGCCGTCGATCTACCGTAAGGATCAACAGCAATGAGCGGCACAATGAACGTCATCAAGGTCATGATCGTCGACGATTCGGCCGTGGTGCGGCAGGTGCTGAGCGGCCTGCTCAACGCCGCGCCGGGCATCACCGTCACCTATGCGGTGGCCAATCCGCTGCTGGCCATCGAGCGCATGAAGATGCAGTGGCCCGACGTGATCGTGCTCGATGTGGAAATGCCCAAGATGGACGGTATCTCGTTCCTGCGCAAGATCATGGCCGAACGGCCTACGCCGGTGGTGATCTGCTCCACGCTCACCGAGCGCGGCGCGCAAACGTCGGTGGAGGCGCTCACCGCCGGCGCCGTGGCCGTGATTACCAAGCCGCGCCTGGACCTCAAGCAGTTTTTATACGATAGCGCCGACGAGCTGGTGTCGGCGGTGCGTACCGCCGCCGGCGCCCATGTCGTCGAACCGGTAAAACACCTGCCGGTGCGCCATGCACCACCACCGGTGGTGACGGAAAAATTCAATGCCGACGCCATCCTGCCGCTGGGCGACGGGCGGCCCATGACCGCCACCACCGAGCGCGTGGTGGCCATCGGCACGTCCACCGGCGGCACCCAGGCGCTCGAAGAAGTGCTCACCGCGCTGCCGCGCGTGGCGCCGGGTATCGTGGTAGTGCAGCACATGCCCGAGAAATTCACCGCCGCCTTTGCCGCGCGGCTCGACAGCGTGTGCGAAGTGCGGGTGAAGGAAGCGGCCAATAACGACCGCGTGCTGCAGGGGCAGGTGCTGATTGCGCCCGGCGGCAAGCACATGCTGCTGCGGCGTAACGGCGCCCAGTATTTTGTCGAGGTGGTGGATGGCCCGCTGGTCAACCGTCACCGGCCATCGGTCGATGTGCTGTTCCGCTCCGCGGCGCGCGCGGCCGGCGCCAACGCACTCGGGGTCATCATGACGGGGATGGGCGACGATGGCGCTGCCGGCCTGCTGGAAATGCTCAAGGCCGGGGCGCGCACGGTGGCGCAGGATGAAGCGTCATGCGTGGTGTACGGCATGCCGAAAGAGGCGGTGAAGCGCGGGGCGGTGGAAAAATCGGTGCCGCTCAATGCGATTTACCGCGAGATTTTGCAGCAGCTCTCATAGCGGCACCGTGCGGGGTAAAACTTACGGCTTCACGAACTTGAGCGTCATGCGGTCGCTCTCGCCAATCGCCTGGTACTTGGCGCGATCCTCATCCTTGTTGGTGTAGGTGGGCGGCAGCGCCCATACGCCGCCCTTGTGGTCGGCCGTGTCCTTGGGATTGGCGTTGATTTCCGATTTGGCGGCCAGCTTGAAGCCTGCCGCCTCGGCCAGGCCGATCACGTATTTTTCATGCATGTAGCCGGTGCTGGCCGTGTCGTCCTGCTTTTGGCTGGCCGGCAGGCGGTGCTCCACCACGCCAAACACGCCACCCGGTTTCAGGCTTGCGTACACGCTGGCGAACAGGGTTTTCAGGTTTTCCGGTCCGGCCGGAATCCAGTTGTGGATATTGCGGAACGTGACCACCATGTCGACGCTGTTATTCGGCGCGAACTCGTATTTGCGCGGTGGCGAAAACACGCCCAGCGCCACTTTGTTGTACACGGCCGGATTGGTGTTCAGGCGTTCCATGAAACGCTCGGCGCCCTTGCGTTCGCGCTCGTTGGGCGAGGCCAGGTCGTTGCCGGCGGCGATCAGCTTGCCGTGGTCGCGCAGGTAGGGCGCCAGGATCTCGGTGTACCAGCCGCCGCCCGGCACCAGTTCCACCACCGTCATGTTGGGACGGATGCCGAAGAAGTGCAGCGTTTCGTATGGATGGCGGTAAGCGTCCCGCTGCACGTTGGCCGGGGTGCGCGAGGGGGCGGCGATGGCCGCCTTGAGCTGGGCATCTTCCGCTTGCGCCGCAGCGCCGCCGGCGGCGAACAGCGTGGTGCAGGCCAGAGCGGCCACGAGGTAGTTCTTCATACTCGGTCTCCTGAGGGTTCGATGGCGGCGCCGTTGCCGCCCTGCGCGATCATGGGCGAGGCGGGCACGCAGGTCAAGCGAATCGAGGCTGTCAGGGTTGCCAGTTGCGCACCTGCTCCGGCATGGCGATGGCGCAAGCCGGATCGGTGACGGGCGCCAGCTGGGTGCGGGCAAACGGCAGCACGCCGGCCCAGACCGGCCATGACAGGTCTTCCTCGTCGTCCTTGGGGCCGCCCGCGCGCACCTTGCAGGCCGCTTCGTCCAATCCGATGCGCAGCACCGTGGTGGCCGCGTATTCCTTGTCCGAGCCGGCGCGCACCTGCGCCTGGCGGCCCGGCAGCAGCTGCTCCATGAATACTTCCATGGTCCGTCGCCGTGCTGCTTCATCGGCCACCAGCTCGAAGCGGCCGTAGATCATGGCCGAGCGATAGTTCATCGAGTGGTTGAATGCGGCGCGCGCCATCACCAGGCCGTCCAGGTGGGTGATGGTCACGCAGGCATCGCTTTCCAGCAAGCGCTTGAGCATGCGGCTGCCGTTGGAGCCGTGAATGTACAGGTGCTCGCCGTCGCGCCAGCAGGCGGTGGGAATGCAGTGCGCCCCGGTGCTGTCGGCAAAAGCGACGTGGCACAGGTAGGCGTCGTCGATGATGGCGTGCAGGGTGGCGGCGTCGTACCGCGCGTTGGCGGCAACGCGGCGCACGCGGGTGCGGGCGCCAGGCGCAGAACTAATTTGAGTCATGGTCTCGATCCAGTAAGGTGAAACACCAATATAATGCGATGCTGGCTCTGAAATAAGATCCAGGACCACCAATTTTTATGGAGCCACAGAATCGTGGATTTTGTCCTGCTGCTGTCCACCTACGCGGCCAGCAATCGCCACCGGCAATGGCCGCGCCAGCGCCTGCTGCACGAAGGCCTGCGCGCCGCCATCCGCAATGGCACGCTGGCGCCCGGGGTTCGGCTGGCGCCCACACGCGCGCTGGCGCAGGAGCTGGGCGTGGCCCGCAACACCGTGCTGTATGCGTACGAGCAGCTGGCCAGCGAAGGTTTTGTCACGACCGACCGCCGTGGCACCGTGGTGGCGGCAGTGGCGCCCGAGCGTGCGTCTGCAACCGGTGCCAGCGCCACCGCCGGCCGTGCCGACAGTGCCGGTCTGGCGCACCGCGCCCGCGATCTGCGCGCCTTGCCCGGCCCCGCCGCGCGGATGGGGGCGTTCGTGCCCGGCGTGCCGGCGCTCGACCACTTTCCGATGGCGCTGTGGCGGCGCCTGCTCGACCGCGCCTGGCGCGCGCTCACGCCCGCCCAGCTGAATTACGGCGAGCCGGCCGGCGAAGATGCGCTGCGCGCGGCCATTGCCGACTATTTGCGCGCCGCGCGCGGCGTGGTGTGCGAGGCAGCCCAGGTGTTCATCACCGACGGCGCCCAGAGCAGCCTCGATCTGTGCCTGCGCGCGCTTGCCGACGCCGGCGACACCATCTGGCTGGAAAACCCCGGCTACGGCGGTGCGCTGGCAGCGGCGCGCGGCGCCGGCCTGGCGATCGCCGGCATCGATGTCGATGACGACGGCATCGCGCCCACGGCCGAAGACTGGCTGCTGCGGCCTCCGCGCCTGATCTACACCACGCCGTCGCACCAGTACCCGGTGGGCAGCGTGCTCAGTTTGCGGCGCCGGCTGGCGCTGATCGACGCGGCGCGCGCGGCCGGCGCGCTGATCGTCGAAGACGACTACGACAGCGAGTTCCGCCACGACGGCGCGCCGCTGTCGGCCATGCAGGGACTGGCGCCCGACGCGCCGGTGGTGTACCTGGGGACCTTCAGCAAGACCATGTTCCCCGGCCTGCGCATCGGTTTCGTGGTGGTGCCGCCCGCGCTGGCGCCGGCTTTTGCGGCGATGCGCGCGCAGTCGTATGCGAGCGGACGCGCGGCCGAGCAACTGGCGCTGGCGGAGTTCTTGCGCAGCGGCCAGTTCGCGCTGCACGTGCGGCGCATGCGGCGGCTGTACCGGCAACGGCGCGATGCGCTGGTGGCGGCATTGGACAAGCACCTGGGATCGGTGGCCACCGTGCATGGCGGTTCGGCCGGCATGCACCTCTCGCTGCGCTTTGTCGATCAGCGCCTGGACGACGCGGCCATCAGCGCGCAGGCGCTGGCGCATGGCGTGGCGGTCAATGCCCTGAGCCGCCACGACACGCATGGCAGCTCGGGCTGGAAGGGATTGATGCTCGGCTATGCGCAAGTGTCGGCCGGGCAGATGGAGGCGCTGGTGGCGCGGCTGGCGGCGGTGATCCACCTGGCGGCATACACCGCCGCCCACGCAGGCAAGGTTTAGAAGGCCGTATCGGCGCGCACGTACATCGAGCGGCCGTTCACGCCGAACGGGCAGGTCTCCCAGCAGCGCGTAAAACCGAGCTTGGGGAAGTCGCCGCCGTTGGTCCATTCGGACGGCAGCGTGTCGAACAGGTTGTTCACGCCCACGCTGAGGAACGTGCGCTTGCTGAACGCGTAGCGCAGCGAGGCATCGACCAGCCATTTCGCATCCCACGTATGCAGCGGGCTGAAGCTCTGCGCCTGTACTTCGCCGTAGTAGTTGGCGCGGGCGTTGAGGTTCCAGGCGCCGGTCGTGAAGTCGGCGGCCACCACGTGGTGCTTGCGCGGCTGGCCGCGTTCGATCAGGGTCACCTGCGCCTGGTCGAACAGGGTTTCGCCGCTCAGCACCGATGACGTGGAATGGCGCTTGGTCACCTCGGTTTTATTAAAACCCAGCTGGCCGGACAGCACCAGTGCCGACGCCGCGAACTTGCTCGTATGTTCGGCCACGATGTCGAGGCCACGGGTGCGCGTGTCCACCGCATTGGTGAAGAACTGCGCCTGGCCCACGCCCAGCGGCGCCAGCACGCTGGCAATCGGGCCGCCGTTCGCTTCCGGCGCGATTTCGCTCGAGAACACGATGCGATCCTTGATCTTGATCTGGTAGGCATCGACCGTCAGCGACATGTTCGATGCAGGGCGCAGCACCAGGCCCACGCTGGCGTTGTTCGAGGTTTCTTCCTTGAGCGGGGCAATGCCGAACGCGCGGGTGACGGCGCTGCCCTGGCGCGCGGTGAGGGTTTCGGTAAGCACGCCGTCGTTCAGGTTGGTCGATACGGAGCTGTAGAACTCCTGCTGCACGCTCGGTGCGCGGAAGCCGGTGGACACGCTGCCGCGCACGCCCACGGTTTTGCTCGGGTCCCAGCGGGCACTGAGCTTGCCGGTCACGGTGTTGCCGAAGTCCGAGTATTTTTCGTAGCGCACGGCGCCGGCCAGCGTGACGTTGGTGACCGGCTTGTATTCGGCGTCGAGGAACAGCGCGATGTTGTGGCGGCCGTCGTCCACGGCGGTAGCCGGCGTGTAGCCGGGGAAGCCCTGGATGCCCGAGGCGGCGGTATTGCCGTTCTGGCCCACGATGGCAATCGCCGGATTGTTGGTGAGGCCGTACTGGTACGACACCGGGTCGCCCGCCACGATCTGGTAATGGTCGCGCCGGTATTCGAAGCCGGTGGCCACGAACACGCTGGCGTCGCCCAGCTTGACCGGACCCTTGACGTCGGCATTGAACGTGGTCTGGTTGAACTTGAGCGTGCCGGTGTCGGCCTCGCGCGGCGATTCGGCGTAGATGCCGCCTCCCGGTTTCGGCTCGTACCAGTAGCTGGTGTTGATGCTGTCCGATTCGTGGAACGCCAGTTCGCTGGCGCCATGGTTGATGCTGATGTCGGCCTTCCAGTCGCCCGCCAGGTCGCGCCGGTAGCCGAACGCGAACGAGGCGTCCTTGATGTCGGTGCGAATCGCCGGCAGGAAGCCATTCGGGGAGACTGCGGGCACGGTGCGGTCGTCGCCGGCCGAGCGGAAGAAGCCGAACGATTCGCCCTTGCGCTTGGAAGCGCCGCCAAAGGCATAGAATTCGCTGTCCTTGTCGATGGGCAGGCCGGCGTTCCACCAGAAATAGGCGTCGCGGGTATTGCTGTCACCAATGTGCTGGGTGACGCGCGGCGGATTCACACGCAAGGAGTCCACGCCGGCGCGGTTGGTTTCGCCGCGCTTGCGCGCTTCCACCGTCAGGTTCAAAAAGCCGCCGTCCTGGCCCAGCGCCACGCCGGTGTTGGCGCTGGCGGAATATAAATCGCCGTCGCCTTCCGACGTGGTGCCGTAGGTGCCGCTCACCGAGGTTTCGCCCACCTGCGACTTGAGCACGATGTTGATCACGCCGGCAATCGCATCCGACCCGTACTGGGCAGCGGCGCCATCGCGCAGCACTTCGATGTGGTGGATGGCCGCCAGCGGTATCGCATTGATGTCGGTGCCGGCCGAACCGCGCCCCACGGTTTGCTGCACATTGACCAGCGCCTGCTGGTGGCGGCGCTTGCCGTTGACCAGGACCAGCACCTGGTCCGGCCCCAGCGAGCGCAGGGTGGCGGGGCGGATGCTGTCGGTACCGTCGCTGATGAAGGTGCTGGAAAAATTGAACGAAGGATCCAGCGTTTGCAGCAGCTTGCCCAGTTCCAGCGGCCCGGCCGTCTGCAAGTCTTTCAGGCTGATCAGACCCACCGGCGACGAGGTGTCGAGTGCGGTCTTGGCCACCGAGCGTGAGCCCAGCACGACCACAGTTTGTTCCTTGGCGGCCTGGTCTTCTGCGGCTGACTGAGCGGCCGCGTGGCCGGCGGCCAGCAGGGCGATGGCGCCGGCAACAACGCCGGCAAAATGGCTGCGCTTGAAGTGGGGGGCTCGTGTCATCAGTCTCTTTCTAATATTTTTGGGGGCGGCCGGCGCCAGGGGTTACCGGGCCGGTCGAAAAATACTAGTCTGAGGAGAGCGGTGCAGCAATGCCGCGTTGCATGCTAAATGCCCACAATGTTGTAGAAAGAGTAAAAACAAAGATATTACGTGTCTTGTAACGCAATGTATCGTAAGCTGGGACGGCAGCAGCCGCGACCGTTGCGGCGGCACCGGCAAAAGTGTCGCGCGCGCGCATCGCCGGGTTATTACTGCTGGTCGAGCATCCAGCCCTTCAAGCCGTTGACCCAGGCCTTGGCGGGCAAATTCAGAGTTTTCTTGATCTGTCCCGCGCGCTCGTACAGCACCGAAAAATCAATCGCCGGCGCTTGCTTGAAGGCGATCACGACGATGTTGGCGTCATGTACTTCCGGCAGCCATACCACGGCATCGAACACCAGTTCCATGGCCTGCAGATTCTTGTCGTAGTTGGAAAAGTCGCCAAATACATTGGTGGTCATTACGCCGCCGTCGGTCAGGCTGTCGTAGCAGCCCTGGTAGAACTCGGGCGTGTCGAGTACCGGGCCGCGCGCCTCTTCGTCGTACAGGTCCACCTGCAGCACGTCCACCGTGCCGTGGTTGCCCGGGTCAAGCACGAAATCGAGCGCATTCATTTCGCGCACGTTCAGGCGCGCGTCGTTGGACGGCAGGCCGAACTGCGCCTGGCACATGGCGATCACGTTGGGGTTGAGCTCGGCGACGGACACGCGCGCTTGCGGAAAGCGGCGATAGCAGAACTTGGTCAGCGCGGCGCTGCCCAGGCCCAGTTGCACGATGTGGCGCGGGCTGTCGTTGAACAGCAGCCACATCATCATCATCTGGACGTATTCGAGCTCGATATTGTCGGGCTTGGCGAGGCGCATCGCGCCCTGCACCCACGAGGTGCCGAGGTGCAAACTGCGCACGCCCTGGTATTCGGTAATGGTGGCCGGTGGATGGCCGGGCTGGTCGAAGCGGGTGGGAATGGAAGACATGGCCGTCATTGTAACGGCTATGGACGAAAAAAAAGACGCCGCAGCGTCTTTTGGGAGGAGCTGCTACAGCTCAGCCTTGTTTGCGACGACGTGCCATGAAGCCCAGCAGGCCCAGGCCGCCCAGCATCATTGCATAGGTTTCCGGTTCTGGAACGGCCAGCACGTTCAGGGTGCCGGCGTAGCTGGCGTTGGTATTGGCGATGCCGCTGATGGTCAGCACCAGCGGGCCGGTGATGTTGGTTGGCAGCAGGAAGCTCGAGGTCAGCGCAGCGCCCGGGAACGGGGTGCTGTTGACGAACGTGAAGGCAACGCCGTTCAGGTCGGCGCTGGTGAAATCAATGCCAAACACCGGGGTGTAGGAAATGTTGAAGAACGTGGCATCGGCCAGGCCCGTAACGCTGGGCGTGAACGTGTAAATATCGGTGAATTCTCCAGCGGTGTGGGATGCGCTGTAGCCAGCGGTCCAGGTATTACCAACGGCTGACAGCGGGATGCTGTATTCCGATGTTGCGGCCATTGCACCGACGGAAGAAACAGCAAGCATTGCAGCCAGCAGCAGGGATTTTAGTTTCATGATTCAACTCCAGGGTTAGGTTGAAGGGTTTGAGCGACATCAGCACGGGATGTGAAAAAGACATTATCGTTTTATTTTTCATAAGTCAACGGGAAAATGCTGCGGCGCAGGGTTCGTTTAAGCAATGCGACACTGAAGTGGCATAAACGCGTTTATAAAATTACCGCTGGCAACTAAGCTGTTGTTTATAAGGGAAAAATTCCCAAAAGCATCATGCTGAGTTTGCTTCAAAGATACTCGTTTCCAGGCAGTATTAATGTCACTGTCAAGCCGCCACCCTCGCGGTTGGCCAGCATGATGCGACCGCCATGCGCTTCGACGATTTCGCGGGTTAACGCCAGGCCCAGCCCGGTTCCGCTGTGCTTGGTGGAATAGAACGGCACCAGCGCGTTGGCCAGCACGGTGTCGCTCATGTCCGGGCCGCGATCATGCACATCGATGCGCACGGCGTCTTGCAGGCGGCGCACTTCGAGCGCGATCGCGCTTGCCCTAGAGCCAGACTCGTGGGCGTTCTTCAACAGATTGAGCATGGCCTGGCCCAGTTGCGCCGGATCGAACGCGCACGCTTCCAGCGGTGGCGTTGCCAGCACCGTGAAGGCGATCTGGTCAGCCAACTGCGCCAGAAAGGGCGCCCATTGTTGCGGCGTGCATTGCGGCGCCGGCAATTTGGCAAAGCGCGCATAAGCGAGAATAAAGCTCTCCAGGTGGCGGCTGCGCTCTTCGATGGTGGCCAGAATTTGCGGCAGGCGCTCAGTTTGGCCGCGGCGCACCAATTCCGCGCCGGAATGGGCCAGCGACGTCAACGGCGCCAACGAATTGTTCAATTCGTGGCTGATCACACGGATGACTTTTTTCCAGGTTTGCACCTCTTGCCGGCGCAGTTCCATGGTCAGCTGGCGCAGCAGCAACAGTTCGTGCCGGCGGCCATTCAAATGGAAGCTGCGCCGCGCCAGGTGGTAGACCTCTTCGTCGCCATCGGCGCCGCCGGTGGTAAACAAGCCGTCGCCGCCGCGCGCCAGCGCTTCCGACAGCGCCGGCGCCACCTGTTCCAGGATGGCGTGCAACTGGTGTCCTTCGAGCTTGCGGCCCTCGGCCAGCAACTGGCGCGCGGCCACGTTGGCATACACCACCGGACCGTTATCGGCCACCAGCAACATCGCCACCGGCGTGTTTTGCACCATGGTGTCGAGCAGCAACTCGCGTTGCACCAGTGCCAGGCGCTGCTGGCGCAGCACGTCGCCGAGCGCATTGTGGGCCGCCACCAGGTCGCGCAGCTCATCGTTTTGCGACCAGTGCAGGCTGAACGAAAAATCGCCGTCCTGATAGCTGGTGACGGTGCCGGTCAGTGCGCGGAACAGCGACAACATGTGTTCGAGCTGGGCGCGGATGGTGATGATGGCGATGGGCACCACGCACAGCAGGCATACCGCCAGCACCAGGCCGGGCCGGTTGGGGAAGTAATAGCTGAGCGCCTGGGCAATCACGATGCCCACCGTGAGCAGGGTGGCGATCAGCGCGGTCCAGCGCGTGAGCAAGGACAGCCGCATGGGCGGGCGCGGCGGCCGTGGTGCTTTGGGCGGCGCCATCAGGGACGGGCGATGCCCAGCCGTTCCATGCGCCGGTACAGCGCCTGGCGCGACAGGCCCAGCTCGGCAGCTGCCTGCGCCACCACGCCGCCCGCGCGCGCCAGGGCCTGACCGATGGTGTCGCGGTCCGGCTCGCGGCCGCCATCGTCGCTGGCGGCCGCAGCAGCGGGCGCGGCTGGCAGGCCGAGGTCGGCTACCTGTATCAGTTCGCCATGGGCCAGCAGGCTGGCGCGCAGCATGACGTTTTTCAGTTCACGCACATTGCCGGGCCAGCCGTGCGCCAGCAGCGCGGCCCGGGCATCGGCATGCAACTGCTTGCCGGCGCCGAGAAAATGGCGTGCCAGCGGCACGATGTCGGCCGGGCGCGCGGCCAGCGGCGGCAGCTTCAATTCGATCACGTTCAGGCGGTAGAACAGGTCTTCGCGGAAGGTGCCGGCCCGGATCATGGCCGGCAGGTCGGCGTTGGTGGCGCTGATGACGCGCACCTTGACCTGGCGTTCGCGGTTGGCGCCCAGGCGCTCGAAGCGGCCCGTTTCGAGCACGCGCAGCAATTTCATCTGTCCCGCCAGCGGCAGGTTGCCGATTTCGTCGAGGAACAGGGTGCCGCCATCGGCGGCCTCGAACTTGCCTTCGCGCGCGCGGGTGGCGCCGGTGTAGGCGCCGGCTTCGGCGCCAAACAGTTCGGCCTCGATCAGCTCGGCGGGCAGGGCGCCGCAGTTGAGCACCACGAACGGGCCGTCGCGCACGGCCGAGTTGGCCTGGATGATGGCGGCTATGCCTTCCTTGCCGGCGCCGTTGGGGCCGCTGATCAGCACCGGCACGTCGGCGCGCGCCACCTGGCACGCCAGGTGGATCACGCGTTCGGTGGCGGCATCCTGCCACACCATGCCGCGCAGGTCGTGACCGCTTTCAAGCTCGCGGCGCTGGCGCTGTTCGGCCTGCTCGCGGCGGGCCAGGTCGCGCCTGGCCTGGCCCAGCGCGATCAGGTTGTGGACGGTGGCGACCAGGCGGGTGTCGTCCCACGGCTTGGCCAGGTAGTCGGCGGCGCCGGCTTTCACCAGGTCCACTGCCGCATCGAGGTGGGTCCAGGCCGTGAGCAAGATCACCGGCAAGTCCGGGTGACGGGCGCGGATGGCGCGGAACAGCGCCACGCCTTCCGCGCCTGACGTGGTGTCGGCCGTGAAGTTCATGTCCTGCAACACCAGGTCCACCTGGTGCCGGTCGAGCAGGTCCAGTCCCTCTTGCGGCGAGGCGGCGCGCAGCGCGCTGATGTCGTGCAGCGAGAACAGCACGTCCAGCGCCATGGCGACGCCGGCGTTGTCATCGATAATCAGTACGGTAGGCATGCCATCAGCATAACATTGCCTTTCACGGGCGTGTGTCATTCGTGGCCGCTTCCTTACGCGCTGCGGGTGGCAATGGCGGGCGAAATGCTGGCCGCGCGCCACGCCGGACCGTACACGGCCAGCACACCGAGCACCCAGAACAGGCCGGCGCCGGTGAGCAGGTAGCCGGGCGGCAGGCGCGCCATTTCAAACTGGCTCACCAGCAGCTGGTTCAGGCCCAGCGCCAGCAGCACGCCAGCCCCCACGCCGGCGCTGGTAATCATGAAATTCTCGGCCAGGAAATACCGCAGGATGTCGACCCGGCGCGCCCCCAGCGCCCGCCGCACGCCGATCTGCTTGCGCCGCTGCGTTACCCACAGGCTGGCCATGCCGACGATGCCGCTGGCGGTAATCAGTAGCAGCAGTACGCTGACCGTGACCAGCATCCAGGCCATGGCGTTGTCAGCGCGGTAGCGGGCAATCCGGTATTCCTCCATGCTCTTGGTGCGCACGATGATCGGCGTGGGCGAGGCGGCGCGCAGGGCGGCTTCCGCTTCCTTCATTACGCGGTCGCGCTGGCCCGGTTCGGCGCGCACCGTGTAGTAGCCTCCTGGAAAACCGGTGAGGCGCGCGGGAAGGATGGTGGAAAATTCGCCGCGCTCGTCGATTTGCGCGGCCGGGGTTTGCAACCGCTCGATCACGCCCACGATCTGCATTTCCCTGGCGGTGGCGCCAGTGCCGTTGTAGATGGTCTTGCCCACCACGTTGGCGCTGTCGGGGAATAGCTTGCGCGCCAGCGCCTGGGTGACGATGGCCGCGCGCGGGCTGTCGCTGCTGGTGCGGGTGTCGATGTCGACGTAGTCGGCGGGCACGAAATCGCGCCCGGCCACCAGCTTCAGTTCCCAGGTCTGCAAGACCGAATCGGGCACCGAGTAGTTGGTGGTGTTGGCCTGCGAAACCAGTTGTTTGCGGTCGGTGGTCAGGCCGCCATAGTTGCCCATGCGGCTCAGCGGCGCCTGGCTGGTGCCGGTGGCCGACTGCACGCCGGCCACCGCACGCAGCGTGGCGGTTTCGCGCTGCAGCAGCGCCATTTCCTCCTGGTGCGTGCCCACGTTCATGCGGCGCACCTCGACGTGGAAAATCTGCTCTTCGTGCGCCACGCCGGACGGGCGTGCCGCCACCGCCTGGCGCAGTTGCACGATGTGCAGGGCATTTGTCAGGATGGCCAGGCTCAGCGCCACCTGGGTGGCCACCAGCAGCGGGCCGGTCTTGTTGCGCCACAGCGCGGTCAGTATCGGATGTGCCATCACGGCTCCTTATTGGGATTTCAGTTGCAGGGCCGGCGTGACCTGGCAGGCACGCCACGTCGGCAGCAGGCCGGCCACGATGGCGGCGGCCACCGCCAGCGCAAAGGTGGACAGCAGCATGATCCAGTCCATGTGGGCAATCGTCGTCAGCTCCTTCGATTGCATGGCGATCAGGGCCAGCGCGCCAAATGCCAGCACCAGGCCCAGCACTCCGCCGGCCAGGCCCACCACGGTGGACTCGAGCAGGAACTGGTAAAAGATTTCGCGGCGCGAGGCGCCCAGCGCGCGGCGGATGCCCACCTCGGGTGCGCGCACCGAGAACTTGGCCAGCAGCAGGCCGATCGTATTCACCAGGCACAGCAGCAGGAAGCCGAACGCCAGCCACACCGACAGCCGGTTGTCGTTGCTGACCACTTTCTGGAAGTCGAGCCATTCGCGCACGTCGTACAGTTTATTGGGGGCCTGGCGTTGCAGGCGTCCCAGCTTGCGCTGTTCGGCCGCATAGCTGTCGAGATAACTTTGCAGCGCGGGGCGGTCGCTGCGGCTGGCCAGCTCGAACCAGAATTGCAGCCACGTGCATTCCGAGTCGACAAAGGCCTGGAAACCGGGGCCGGGGTCGCTGGTGCAGCCGCTGCTGCCATTGCGGCCCATCTGGCGCTGCATTGCGGTCGAGAGGGGCACGTAGTATTCGGGCTCGTCGCTAAAGGCGCCGCCGTCGGTGCCGATGATGCGGTGGAAGCGCGGCACCACGGTCCATTTTTCCAGCACGCCGATAATCTGGTAGGCATTGCCGCCGAGCCGCAGGCGGCGTCCGACCGGCGACGCGTCGCCATACAGCTTGGCCGCCAGTTGGCTGCTGAGCAGGATCACTGCGGCGCCAGACTGGTCTTCCGCTGCGCTCCACGCCCGGCCGTGCCGCAGCGGCACGTCGAACATTGGAAAGAAATCGGCGGTGGTGGCTTCGCCGCGCGCCGAAAACACGCCTAGGTCGGCCCGCTCCGATTCGACCGGCCCCGCCACGCCATACACGGCCGTGCGCCGTTCGCCCACTTTGCTGTCGAGCAGGTTGCGGACGTCGCGCCAGCTCAGCTGTTCATCGTTGGGATCATCGCCGGGCTTGTAGCCTTCCAGCGGGCCGTTGTCAAGGTTGGGCACGAACAGGCGGTCGCTTTTATGCGGAATCGGATCGCCCGACATTACGTGCAAAATGGTGAGCGTGGCAATGCTGGCAGCCACGCCCACGGCCAGCGTGAGCACCAGCAGCGCGGTCAGGGCCGGGTTGCGGCGCAGGCTGCGCAGGCCGAGTAAAAAATAATACTGGAACATGGGGACTCCCTTACGCAACGTGGTTGGCGTGGTTGGCGTCATACAGCGATGGCGTCTTGCGCACCAGGTCCGAGACCTGGCCGTCGATGATGTGGACGTTGCGCTGGGTGCGGATGGCCAGTTCCGGATCGTGGGTCACCATCAGGATCGTGGTGCCCTGGGCGTTGATGTCTTCCAGCAGTTCCATCACGCCGCGCGCCATCTGCGTGTCGAGGTTGCCGGTCGGTTCATCGGCCAGCAGCAGCTTGGGCGAGCCGGCCAGCGCCCGGGCGATCGCCACCCGCTGCTGCTGGCCGCCCGACAGCTCGGCCGGGTAGTGCTTCATGCGAGAGGCCAGGCCCACCTTGGCCAAGGCATCCTCGATACGCTCGCGGCGTTCGGCGCGGTTGAAGCCGCGATAGCGCAGCGGCACGTCGACGTTATCGAACAGCGACAGGTCGGGAATCAGGTTGAAGCCCTGGAAAATGAAGCCGAGCTTTTCGTTGCGCAGGCGCGAGCGGGCATTGTCGTCCATGCCCTTCACATTCACGCCGTCGAGGATGTATTCGCCGTCGGTGAATTCCTCGAGCAGGCCGGCGATGTTCAAAAAGCTGGTTTTTCCGGAGCCGGACGGGCCGGTGACGGTAACGAATTCGCCCTGCTGGACGTTGATTTCGAAGCCGCGCAGCGCGTGGGTTTCGATCATGTGGGTGCGGTAGACTTTGCTCAGGTTATGCATGCGCAGCATGGCGGGCCTCTGGAATGGTGGGGTTAATTGTTGATCGACACGCGCGGGGCGTTGTCGAAGGTTTCACTGCCGGCAATGACGATCTGGTCGCCCGGTTTCAGGCCATCGAGAATTTCCACGGCCGACACGCTGGTGGCGCCCAGGCGGATCGCCGTGCGCACGGCCACGCCGTTGCGCACCACGTAGGCGAAGCGGCCGCCTTCCGATTCCACGAACGGGCCGCGCTGGACGATCAGCGCATTCGGCTTTTCATCGATCAGGAGGCGCGCGGTAACGCGCTGGTTCTGGCGCAGGCCGGGCGGCTGCTGGCCGTTGAAGCGCACCCGCGCCAGCACCTGGTTCTTGACCACTTCCGGCGACAGCGCCGACAGCTTGCCGCTGGCGGTGCCGGTGCCGAAGTTGATGTCGGCGCGCATGCCCAGGCCCATGTCGGCCACATAGGTTTCCGGCACTTCCAGCTCCACTTCCAGTTGCGACAGGTCCACCAAGGTCATCAATGGCGTGTTCAGCGGCACCACGCTGCGGTTGGCCACCGACAGCGTGCCGATGAAACCATCGACCGGCGCGCGCACCGTCAGCTCATCGACGCGGCGCTGGGCGTTGGACAGGATCATGCGCTGCTGTTCCAGCTGCTTGATCTTCGATTGCAGTTCCAGCGCCACGTTGTCGCCTTCGAGTTCGGCGGCCTGGCCGGCGTGGCGGGCGCGGATCTCGGCCGAGTTCAGCGCGTCCTTGGCTTTCTGGTAATCGATCTTGGCAACGATGCCGTCGTTGGCCACGGCGTTGTAGCGCTCGAGCGTGCGCTGGGCCGACAGGCGGTCGATCTCGGCGGTGTCGGCATCGCGCCGCGCCAGCAGTTGCTGCTTGCGCGCCAGGATGCGCTGGCGCGCCACGTCCGCCTCAATCTGGGCGTAGGCCGATTGTTCGCGCTTGAGGGCATCGGCCAGGTCCGGCGATTCGAGCACCGCCAGCACGTCGCTTTTCTTGACGGTATCGCCGGCCGCCACCTTCAGGGTGACCGTGGCGGGGGACGTCGAGTACAGGGTCGGGCTGACGGCAGCAACGATGCGGCCATTCACGGCGGCATCGCGCACCAGCGTGCCACGGCCCACTTCGGCAATGCGCAGGCGGGCGATCGATACCGAATGGTCGGTGTCGCGCCAGGTGTGGAACAGGTAATAGCTGACGCCCAGCAGCAGCGCGACGCCGGCGCCGATAAGCAGGCGGCGCTTGACGTGCTGGCCACGGGGGGCGGCGATGACAGCGTCTTGGTGGGAAGTATCTCGGATCATGGCACGTGGATGTGGTGGAATACCCAACGTTATGCAGAAAGCGTGCCAGATGCTAAGTGATTGATTTGATGCGATTTATTGTTGCGGTGTCCGCTGTCCGGCGGTGTCCGGGGTGTCCGCGCATTGATAGTAAGAGGAATAAATAAATTTCCAATCACCATATGGACCGCATTGATATTCTTGCAAGCACGCCCATTTAATGCGCATCCGAAACTTTTGAGTCTTCCATGCGCCTGTTTGCCGGTCTTGCCCGCTTGTTGCTGCCCGCCCCGGCGGACATAGTCGATTACCCGTTCGTGGCCAGCGATGTCGCGCTGTACCAGCGCACCGTGCACGGCCATGACGACAATTATGGCGCCATCGATGCCCAAACCTGGACTGACTTGCTGCTGGCGCAGTACAGCGCGCGGCTGGCGCCCGGGACCAGCATCTTGGGTCAGCAGGAATTGCACCGGCGGTTGCTGGCGCCGGATGGGGCCAGTCTGCCGGCGTCGGCGGCGCAAGTGCGCGCGCTGGTGGCCGAGCCGGACCGGCGTCAGCGTTTGCAAACCGCGTGCGAGGGGCTGCGCCGGGCCGACCGCGAGGTCAGCGAAACATTGTTCGGCGCGGCGCTGGCGCCCACGCCGCGCTGGGTGCGGCTGCTGGGCTGGCTGCCGCCGGCGTTCCTGGCGTCCATTGTGCTGGCGCTGGTGCTTGGCTGGCTGCCGCTGTGGGGCGTGGCGATCGTGTTGTGGCTGGTGTTGATGGCGATCCAGGTGCAGTTTCACGATGCGGCCGCGCAGTGGCAGCGGATGCTCGATACCATCGCCCAGCTGTTGCGCGCGCATGTGCTGCTGGCCGGCCTCGACGATCCGGCATCCGCAAGCTTGCGGCCTGACGCTGCTGCTGCCGGCAAGCTCAATCGCCGCCTGGCGCGTTCGCCCTTGACGGACATGACCGGCGCGCGCGAATACAGCGACTGGCTGTGGTTGAGCAACATCCGCCATTACTTTGCCAGCCGCGCCGTGGTGGCGGCGAGTCTGCCGCTGCTGCGGTCCAGTTTCGCGCGTGTGGCCGCTGTCGAGGCCGACGTGGCGCTGGCGCGCCACCTGGCGCACACGCCGCTGTACTGCTGGGCCGAGACTTCTGCCGAAGCCGACGCCGATGCCGGCGCCGGCTTCGCTTTCGGGCAAGCCGTGCACCCGTTGCTGGCGGCGCCGGCGCCGCTGTCGCTGCGGGTAGGGGGCGATGGCCGTGGCGCCTTCATCTCGGGCCAGAACGGCATCGGCAAGAGCACCTTGCTGCGCACCGTGGGCCTGAACCTGGTGACGGCGCGCGCGTTCGGCTTTTGCTATGCGCAGTCGGCCGTCACGCCCGCGCTGCCGGTGTACGCGAGCATGCAGAACGAGGATGCGCTCGACAGCGGCGAAAGCCTGTACGTGGCGGAAGTCCGGCGCGCCGGCGAACTGCTGGCGCTGTCCCGGCGCGGCCCGGCCATCTTCATCATCGATGAAATTTTCCGGGGCACCAATCACCTGGAGTCGGTCTCGGCGGCGGCGGCCGTGCTCGACACGCTGGCGGCTTCGGGCCGGGTACTGGTGTCGTCGCACAACCTGATCCTGGCGCGGCTGCTGGCGCGGCGGCTGGCGCCGCTGTGCGTGGAGCGGGTGGATGGCCGGTTGCTGGTATCGACGGCAATTCTCAAGGACACCAACGGCATTGCGCTGCTGGCTTCCATCGATAGCGGCGGCGTGCTGGCGGCCAAGTCGGCGCGCGTGTACGAGCGGCTCAGTGACTATTATCTTGCCTATCCGGACGGCTGCGATTCTGTGCTGGATTAGCCACGTCTTACCTCCAGCAGAGGCCGATTTCATCCCCGGAATGTCAATTCCTTGGTATATTCTGGCTTCACACTATTGCCAAGAGGCAATGCCTAACTGATAATTATGCTGGAGATACAATGAATAACGTGACTGTGCGCGCAAGCCTGTTGGGAGTTCTGCTGGTATTTACCGCCATGCTGCTGGCCGGAGCCGGGCTCGGCATCCATGCCCTGAGCCAGGCCAATGACGCCATGTCCACCATGTACCGGACCAGCGTCCAGGTCATCACCATCAACGATGCCTACAAGGACACCACCCGCACCCGCTCGGCCATGACGCGCGCCTACACCATCGTTGCCTCGAATGGCGACAAGGAGCAGCTGGACCTGGCGCTGGCCACCGCCCGCAAGACCTATCTGCGCGGCCTCGAATTCATCGCCAAGTATGAAAAGGCGCCTGCCTATCCGGGCGAAGACCAGGCGCTGAAAAAAGCGCTGATCGATGCCGGCCGCGCCCAGTCCGCCGTGATGGAACGCGCCGCCGCAGCGCTGGCCAAGGGCGACGGCGATGCCTACACCACCATCAACTTCAAGGAACTGACGCCGACCGGCGCCGCGTTCTCCACCCAGCTCGACAAGTACCAGAAGCTCAGCGACGAACAGATGACCGCGCTGATGGATGAACGCCAGGGCGCCTACAACCTGGTCCGCTGGCTGGTGGGCTTCGGCCTGCTGGGCGCGCTGGTGCTGGTGGTGGGCGTGCACCTGCTGCTGAAATCGGTGGTACTGAATCCGCTCGAACGCGCCGTGGTGCTGCTCGACCAGGTAGCCCATGGCGACCTGACCGCGCGCATCGACGAACCGGGCCAGAATGAAATCAAGCGTTTGCTGCAAGCGATTGCGCGCATGCAGCAAGACTTGCTGAGCACCGTGTCGCGTGTGCGCGGCGGCGCCGAGATGATCGACCGTGGTTCGCGCGAACTCGCCGCCGGCAATATGGAATTGTCGTCGCGTACCGAAACCCAGGCCAGTTCGCTGGAAGAAACCGCCGCGTCAATCGAGGAACTGACCAGCACCGTCAAGCAAAACTCGGAAAACGCCCAGCACGCACGCGGCCTGGTCGAAGATGCATCGAGCACGGCCGCCAACGGTGGCGAGGTGATGCAGGAAGTGGTGTCCACCATGAATGCCATCAACGAAGCCTCGCGCAAGATTGTCGACATCACCGGCGTGATTGACGGCATCGCGTTCCAGACCAATATCCTGGCGCTGAACGCGGCAGTGGAAGCGGCCCGTGCCGGCGAGCAGGGCCGTGGCTTTGCCGTGGTGGCGTCGGAAGTGCGGAACCTGGCGCAGCGGTCGGCCTCGGCCGCCAAGGAAATCAAGGTGTTGATCGACGCTTCGGTGCAAAAGATCCAGCTCGGCACCGAGCTGGTGGAAAAAGCGGGCACCACCATGAACACGCTGGTGGGGAACGTCCACCAGGTGACCCAGATCGTCGGCGAAATCGCCACCGCCAGCCGCGAGCAGAGCGAGGGCATCGAGCAGGTGAACCAGGCGATCGCCCAGATGGACCAGGTCACCCAGCAAAATGCGGCGCTGGTGGAAGAGGCGGCAGCGGCCACGCAATCGCTGCAAGACCAGGCCACCGAGCTCACGCAGACGGTCAGCATCTTCAAGATCGATGGCGCTGCCACGGGTGGCCGGCCAGGCCGCGCCGCCGGCCGCGGGCTGGCACTGACGTAATCGCAGCGACCACGCTTGACATCCCTGCCGGGGAATTCTATTATTTCTGTAACGACAGAAATCAAAGAATTCCCCGCTGGTGCGCCGGCTCCGGCACCAGCCTCCCGAATTCCTGCCTGATCGATTTCCGCCGTTAAAAATTTATCCAACTATTTCTGTTTCTACAGAAATTACTGACGGAGGCCGTATGCGGGTACTGGTGACAGGCGCAACCGGATTGATCGGTTCCCACGTGGTGCGGGCGCTGCGCGCCGCCGGCGGCGCCGTGACTGGCCTCAGCCGCCAGCGCCCGGCCGGCGAATGCCCGGACGCCTGGGTTGCGCGGGACTTCGGCTGCATGACCACCGCGCAGGATTGGCTGGCGCTGCTGGAGGGCGGCGCCTTCGATGCCGTGGTCAACTGCGTAGGCATCATCCGCGAAGCGGCGCCGGGCGACTTCGACCGCCTGCACCGCGCCGCGCCGGTCGCGCTGTTTGCCGCCTGCGAGCAACTGGGCGTGCGCGTGGTGCAGCTCTCCGCGCTGGGCAGCGACAGCGATGCCGCCACCGGCTACTGGCGCAGCAAGGGCGCAGCCGAGGCCGACCTGCTGGCGCGCCGGCTACCTGCCACCATCATCCGGCCGTCGCTGGTGTATGGCGCAGACGGCGCCAGCAGCGTGCTGCTGCGTATGCTGGCCACCTTGCCCGTGTTGCTGTTGCCGCTGGCGCAACGCGCGCTGGTGCAACCGGTCCACGTGGACGACCTGGCGGACGTGGTGGTGCGGCTGCTCGCCGGCACCGGCGGCGTCACGCAAGATGCGGATGCGCCGGCGGCCAACGTCGATGCTGCACCGCGCACACTGGCCGTGGTCGGCCCGCGCGCCACCACCATTGCCGGCTACGTGGGCGATCTGCGGCGCGGCATGGGGGCGCCAGCCGCGCTGGCGCTGACCTTGCCGCTGGCAGTGGCGCAGCTGGTGGCGCGGCTGGCCGCGCTGCACCCGGCCAGCGCTTTTACGCCCGAGTCGCTGCATATGCTCGCTGCCAGCGCCGATGGCGGCAACACGGCAGATCCCGCGCCGGTGCAAGCGCTGCTGGGTCGGCCATTGCGCGACCCCGCCACGTTTGCACGGCCCGCAGACCAGCTGGCGGCGGTGTGGGCATGGGGCGCGCCGCTGGTCACCGTGGCCTTCGCGCTGATGTGGCTAATCACGGCGTACGTATCGTGGTTCAGCTGGCCCCATGCCGACAGCCGCAGCTGGCTGGCCGCATGCGGCGTGCCGGCCGCGCTGCAGGAGCCGCTGTTGCTGGCGGCCAGCGTCACCGACGCCACCATCGGCGTGCTGCTATTGCTGCGGCCACGCCGCTGGCTGTGGGCCGCGCAGCTGGCGCTGGTGGGCGGTTATACCGTCATGCTCAGCGTGTTCCTGCCAATTTTCTGGTCGCATCCGTTCGGGCCATTGCTGAAAAACCTGCCGCTGCTGGCGGTGATGGCGCTGCTGTGGCGCCTGAGCCCATCGAAGTCATAAGGAGCTTGTCATGGAATATTTTGCGATCAAGGTGTTGCACATCCTGTCCGCCACGCTGATGGTGGGCACCGGCTTCGGCACCGCCTTTTATATGTTCTTTGTAAACCGCACCGGCAACCTGCAGGCAATGGCCGTGGTCACACGGCTGGTGGCCCGCGCCGACTGGTGGTTTACCACGCCCGCCATGATCATCCAGCCGCTGTCCGGCTTCTGGATGATTCACCTGGCCGGCTACCCGATGGATTCGCGCTGGATCGTCTGGTCGGGCGTGCTGTACGTGGTGGCCGGGCTGTGCTGGCTGCCGGTCGTATGGCTGCAACTGCGCATGCACGACATGGCCGCCACCGCAGCAGCGGATGGCGAACTGCCCGCGCGCTACTGGCATTACGAAAAAATCTGGACCGTGCTGGGCGTGCCCGCGTTTGGCGCGCTGATGGTCGTGTACTGGCTGATGGTGCACAAGCCGGTATAAACGCTCCCACTATTTAAAGGAATCACCATGACACTGGCACCGACCATCCAGAAATACATCTTGCACTGGGGCGAGATGGGCACGCGCTGGGGCGTCAATCGCACGGTGGCGCAAATCCACGCGCTGCTGTTCCTGGTCAACCGGCCGCTGCACGCCGAGGAAATTGCCGACACGCTCACCGTGGCCCGCTCGAACGTGAGCAACAGCCTCAAGGAGCTGCAAAGCTGGGGCCTGGTGCGCGTGACGCATATTGCCGGCGACCGCCGCGACCATTTTCTTGCGCTGCAAGACGTGTGGGAAATCTTCCGCGTCATCGTCGAAGAGCGCAAGAAGCGCGAAATCGATCCTACCTTGAGCGTGCTGCGCGAATGCGCGCAGGAAGCGGACAGCGACCCGGCGCTCGAGCACGCCACCAAGGTCAAGATGGACCAGGTGCTGGCATTCCTGGAAATGCTCACCGCCACCTATGGCGACTACAAGCACCTGCCGCCCGCCACGCTGCAACGCTTTTTGAAAATGGGCGGTGCGGTGGCGCGCCTGATGGGCGACGACAAGAAAAAATCATGAAGCAGCCGTCCGAAGGAGAGCTGTTCAAGAAGATCCTGGGGCCGCAGTGGCAGCTGCTGCACCCCGACATCCAGGCCCGGTTCGACAAGAACCCGCTGCCGGGCCAACCGCTGCGCTACCAGGGCCGGCTGTCGGAACTGCGGTGTTCGCGGTTGGGCCGGGTGCTGGGCTACTTGAGCATGCCGTTCATCGACGGCGCGCTGATGCCGTACAACGATGCCGATTTTCCGGTCGATATCGAGGTGTACTCGAAGGCCGGCAGCGCGGCGATCTTCAAGCAACGGATTTACCGGCTCAACCGGCGCCAGCCGGTGAAGTTCACCTCGTTCATGGCCGAGAGCGAGCAGGGTGAAGTGCTCGAGTACGTGGGCATGGGCCTGGGCATGAAGCTGCAGTTGTCGGTCCGGGACGGCAATCTGCATTTCGAGAGCGACGGCTATTTCTGGGACGTGCTGGGCGTGCGGATACCGCTGCCGGGCCTGCTCACGCCGGGCAAGACTTACCTTTGCCATCGCAACAACCACGCCAACCAGTTCGACATCCGGATCGAAATCCGCCATGCGCTGTTTGGCACCACTTTTACGCAGGCGGGCGTGTTCCGCGAGGTGACGTGATGAATACCCATTTGTTGGCATTGCAGTTGATGGCCGTCCAGGGCTGCCTGGGCGCGTTCGATACCGTGTACCACCACGAGCTGACCGAAGCGCTGCCGGGCCGCGCCACGGCGCGCCGCGAACTGTCGATTCATGCGCTGCGCGCGCTGATTTACAGCGCGCTGTTCATCGGCCTGTCGTCGTGGGCTTTTCACGGCGCGTGGGCGCTGGTGGTGTTGCTGGTGTTTGTGGTGGAAATCGTGCTGACCTTGTGGGACTTCGTGGTGGAAGACCGCACCCGCCTGCTGCCAGCCACCGAGCGCGTCACCCACACGGTGCTGGCCATGAACGGCGGCGCCTTTATTGCGCTGCTGGCGCTCGATACGCCGCAGTGGCTGGCCCTGCCCACGGCCATCGTGTGGCAGCCGAACGGCGCGCTGGGCGTGTTCCTGGCCGTGTGCGGCGTGGGCGTGGGGTTGTCCGGCCTGCGCGATGCCTTCGCGGCGCGGGCGCTGGGCCGTCAGGCCGATACCGCCGCAGCCGCCGGCCCGGCATCCAGCTTTGGCGCCGCCGGCCGCAGCTTCCTGGTCACGGGGGCCACCGGTTTTATTGGCCAGCGGCTGGTGTACGCGCTGTTGCAGGGTGGCCAACGCGTCACGGTGCTCACCCGCCAGCCGCGCCAAGCGGCGTGGTTGTTCGACGGCCGTGTCGATTGCGTGGACAGCATGGACCAGTTGCCGCCGTCGCGCCGCATCGACGTGGTCATCAACCTGGCCGGCGCCCGCATCCTTGGCTGGCGCTGGACGGCGGCGCACCGCGCGGCATTGCGCCGCAGCCGGGTGGCCTTGACGAATAAAGTGGTGGACTGGATCGCCAGGGCCGAGCACAAGCCGGCGCTGCTGCTGTCCGGCTCGGCCATTGGCTACTACGGCGTGCAGCCGCAGGGCGACCAGACCGAACTGACGGAAGACGCGCCGCCGCAGCCGGTGTTCATGTCCGACCTGTGTCGCGAGTGGGAAGCGGCGGCACGCGGCGCGGAGTCCCACGGCGTAACGGTGGCGTGCATGCGCTTCGGGCTGGTGCTGGGACGGCAGGGCGCGTTGCCGATGTTGCTGCTGCCGATCAAGCTGGGACTGGGCGGCCCGCTCGGTGGCGGGCGCCAGTGGCAGTCGTGGATTCATGTCGATGACGTGATCGCCGGCATGGCCCACCTGTGTCGCACAGGTGTTGGTGGCGGCGAGGGCGGCAGCTACAACTTCACCGCGCCCGAGAGTCTGACCCAGGCGCAGTTCAGCAAGGTGGCGGCTGGCGTGCTGCACCGTCCGTATGGCTTCCCCACGCCGGGCTGGCCGATGCGCCTGGCGCTGGGCGAGCAGGCCGACTTGCTGCTGGAAGGCCAGCGCGTGGCGCCACAGCGGTTGCTGGCCAGCGGCTTTGTATTCCGCTATCCGCAACTGGCTGCAGCGTTGACCAGCTTGCGTTGAACCCGCACGACCAAGTCCGGGGACTCGGCGTCCCCGTCGGACCCTGTTCAGGGTCCGACCCCATGTGGTAGCGGTGGCGTAGCGTGGAAAACGGGGGGCGGGTGGTCTTACTTCTCCCGTTTCAAAGGCGTACCCTTGTCGATCACCTCGCGGCAATCGCCCTTGAACGTGGCGTTGTCGTAGTTGGTCCAGCCGTAGCTGTCCACGTAGCGTTTGTGCGGCTTGAACTGCTTGTTCAAAAAGCTCCATTCGACGTGCTGGTCGGGGTATTCGATGTCGCCAAGGTCGAGCAAACTGTGGAACACGTTCTCGGTGGCCAGTTTTGCCTTGCGCAGGCGCTTCAGTTGTTTGATCTTGTCCGGGTAGCGCGTCTGGTACTGGTCCGAATACCACACCATGGCCGGCACGTGGAAATCGAACTGCGTGTTATGGCCGTGGAAGGCAATATTGCAGGCGCCGTCGTACAGGACCTGGCCGTGGTCGGCCACGTACAGCATCGACGTGCGCTGGCCGCTTTCCTTCAAACGGCCGATCACCTGCGCCAGGAACCAGTCGGTGTACAGGATCGAATTGTCGTAGCTGTTGTTCAGCTCAAGCTTGATCTTGACGTTGGTATGCTCGGGCTTGTCCACGCCGAACAGCGACGGCTGCCACTTGTCGAACTGCTGCGGGTAGCGCTGGCTGTAATTCCAGTGGTTGCCCAGCGTGTGCAGCACGATCAGTTTTTTCGGCGCCGGGTCGTGCATTGCCTGTTGCAGCGGCCCCAGCAAAATCTGGTCGAGGTTGGAGCGGTTATTAAAACTGCCCAGGTTCATGAACTGGATCACGTTCGCTTCCTTGGCGAACACCGAGACCGGGGTGTCGAACTCGCCGAACGAAATCTGGTTCGACAACCACCAGGTTTTGAAGCCCGCTTCCTTATAAGCGGTAAGGAACGATTTTTCCGAGAAGCCCGCTTTCAGGCTCTGCATCGCCGGTTTGCGCGAAATAATCACCGGCACCGACAGCCGCGTGGCCGACACCGCCGTGATCAGGTTGGTCAGCGATACCAGGTTCGGTTCCTGGGCCAGCAGCGGCGTGGTGTCGCGCTCGTAACCATTGATGCCCCAGCGGTCGTAGCGTGACGATTCGCCAAGCACCATTACCACCACTTCGGGTTCCGCATCGGGCGCGGCCTGGTGCGCCTTGAAGGTGAAATTGCTGCTGCGTTTGCCCAGCTCGGCCAGATAACGGCGTTCGTTGTAAAAATCGACGCCGCGCGCGGTAAGGCCGAACGGCCAGGAATTGGCAAAGTTATTAAAAGTGAATGGCGCGTGTTCGAACACGGGCGTGGGCGTGGGCCAGCCCAGCACGGTCAGGGCGGCAATGGCCGGCACCGCCAGCCAGCGGGTCTTGCCGCGCCAGACCAGCTCGGGGCTGCGGCGCGCGGCGACGAAGATGGCCACCCACCAGGCCAGCACGGCCGCCAGCACCGCGCCCATCAGCCAGATTTTATTGCCGAGGAATTCCATCGCCTCGACCGGGCTGCTCTCGGCAATGATGCCCAGGTGGTGGGTGGAAATACCCTGACCATAATAAAAGAACAGATACAGCTCGGTGGGCAGGCCCAGCAGTGCCGGCAGCAGCAGCCAGTGGAACCAGGCCGGACGCTGGAACACGCCCCAGACAGCGAACCACAGCAGCACCTGCAAGCCGAGGATGTGGCCGAGGTCGGGCGCCTGGCGGCCCAGCAGCAGGGGCACGCATGGCACCAGGGACAGCAGCAGGTAGCTGGCAAGCACGAACAGCGGGGAAGGGCGCAACAGAGATCGCATGAAAGAAAAAATCGCGGTGCCGGAATGAAGAGACGGCTATTATCGAGGGTTTCTGCGGCTTGTGGGCAGCTTTTCGGCGCTGCCACAGCAGGCCGGGCAACCTCCGGCGTACAACAGCGGCAGACTATCTTTCTCCCAATTATGTTGACTGGCCGGTCCAATTGCCCTACACTCGCGAGTTCTCCATTTAGTCTGCGCATCGTATACGCTGTTTTCGGCTGGTCCCAGAGACTGGTTGTGCGCGCCTTCGATGTCCCCTGAATTGAGACTGAGATTCGTCCCCGGACAGTCGTCCGGGTTGTCCACGTTGTTATTAAGTTGGGTTTAGAACGATGCCAACCATCAATCAACTGATTCGCAATCCACGTGTCGCCCTGACCGTGAAAAGCAAATCGCCGGCGCTGGAAAACAGCCCGCAAAAGCGCGGTGTTTGCACCCGTGTGTACACCACCACTCCTAAGAAGCCTAACTCGGCTTTGCGTAAAGTCGCCAAAGTGCGTCTGACCAACGGTTTCGAAGTCATTTCGTACATCGGCGGTGAAGGCCACAACCTGCAAGAGCACAGCGTTGTTCTGCTGCGCGGCGGTCGCGTAAAAGACTTGCCAGGTGTGCGTTACCACATGGTTCGCGGTGCACTGGATACCCAGGGCGTTAAAGACCGTAAGCAAGCTCGCTCGAAATACGGTACCAAGCGCGCTAAAGCCAAGAAGTAATCTGCATTAAAAGTTTTCGCTCAGTGGCAACTAGCTAAGTGAATGTAATCGACCGGAAATGGTCGAGTAAGTGGATGGTTATGATGACCCTCCGCGAGAGTGCGAACCCATATCTGCGCACCTCAACTGAAGATTGAAAGGAATTGATATGCCACGTCGTCGTGAAGTACCCAAGCGCGAAATCCTGCCGGATCCAAAATTCGGTAACACGGATGTCGCCAAATTCGTGAACGTTCTGATGCTGTCCGGTAAAAAATCGGTCGCTGAAAACATCATCTACGGTGCCTTCGAGCACATCGCTGCCAAGTCGGGTAAAGATCCGCTGGAAGTGTTCGCTACCGCGATCAACAACGCCAAACCACTGGTTGAAGTAAAATCCCGTCGCGTCGGTGGTGCAAACTACCAGGTGCCGGTTGAAGTACGCCCAGTACGTCGTATGGCGCTGTCGATGCGTTGGCTGCGTGAAGCTGCTAACAAGCGCAGCGAAAAATCCATGCCACAACGCCTCGGCGGTGAGCTGATGGAAGCGGCTGAAGGCCGCGGCGGTGCAATGAAGAAGCGTGACGAAGTGCACCGTATGGCAGAAGCGAACAAGGCGTTCTCGCACTTCCGCTTCTAATAAAATCGGCCAGATCCTGCGGGGTCTGGTTGTTATCTGTTGTTCGAGGCCGGGCTCATTTTTTTCACAAAAAATGGTGCTCGGTTTTGTCCATTCAAAGATTTAGGATTAATTATGGCCCGCAAGACCCCCATCGAGCGCTACCGCAACATCGGTATCTCCGCTCACATCGATGCAGGTAAGACCACTACCACCGAGCGCGTCCTGTTCTACACGGGCGTGAACCACAAGATCGGTGAAGTTCACGATGGCGCCGCCACCATGGACTGGATGGAGCAGGAACAAGAGCGCGGCATTACCATTACGTCCGCAGCGACCACCTGCTTCTGGAAAGGCATGGCCAACAACTTCCCAGAACACCACATCAACATCATCGACACCCCGGGCCACGTTGACTTCACCATTGAAGTTGAACGCTCGATGCGCGTGCTCGACGGTGCTTGCATGGTTTACTGCGCAGTGGGCGGTGTTCAGCCACAGTCGGAAACCGTATGGCGTCAGGCTAACAAGTACAAAGTGCCACGTCTGGCCTTCGTCAACAAGATGGACCGTACCGGCGCCAACTTCTTCAAGGTGTACGAGCAGATGCGTGCTCGCCTGAAGGCCAACCCGGTCCTGATCCAGATCCCTATCGGCGCTGAAGACAACTTCAAAGGCGTGATCGATCTGGTCAAGATGAAAGCTATCCTGTGGGACGAAGCTTCGCAAGGCATGAAATTCGACTACGTCGATATTCCTGCAGAGCTGGCTGATTCGGCCGCCGAGTGGCGCGAAAAGATGGTTGAAGCTGCTGCTGAAGCCACCGAAGAGCTGATGAACAAGTACCTGGAAGAAGGCGACCTGACCGAAGCCGAGATCAAACAAGCGCTGCGTACCCGTACCATCGCTTCGGAAATCGTTCCAATGATGTGCGGTACCGCCTTCAAAAACAAGGGCGTACAAGCCATGTTGGACGCGGTTATCGAATACCTGCCGTCGCCACTGGACATCGACGACGTCGGCGGTACGGATGAAGACGACCAGCCAACCACCCGCCGTCCTGCGGACGACGAGAAGTTCTCGGCGCTGGCCTTCAAGATCATGACCGACCCGTTCGTAGGTCAACTGGCCTTCTTCCGCGTGTACTCGGGCGCCGTCAATTCGGGCGACACCGTATACAACTCGGTCAAAGGTCGTAAAGAGCGTCTGGGTCGTATTCTGCAGATGCACGCGAATCAGCGCGAAGAGATCAAAGAAGTGCGCGCCGGCGACATCGCCGCTGCCGTTGGTCTGAAAGACGTGACCACGGGCGAAACCCTGTGCGATCCGACCTCGATCATCACGCTGGAAAAAATGATCTTCCCTGAGCCGGTGATTCAACAGGCGGTTGAGCCAAAAACCAAGGCTGACCAGGAAAAAATGGGCCTGGCGCTGAACCGCCTGGCACAGGAAGATCCTTCGTTCCGCGTGAAGACCGATGAAGAATCGGGCCAGACCATCATCGGTGGTATGGGCGAGCTGCACCTGGAAATTATCGTTGACCGCATGAAGCGCGAATTCGGCGTGGAAGCAACCGTCGGCAAGCCACAAGTGGCTTACCGCGAAACGATCCGTAAAACCTGCGAAGAATCGGAAGGCAAGTTCGTCAAGCAATCCGGTGGTCGTGGTCAATACGGTCACGTTGTGCTGAAGATCGAGCCGCAAGAACCGGGCAAGGGCTTCGAGTTCGTTGACGCCATCAAGGGCGGCACCGTTCCTCGCGAGTACATCCCTGCAGTGGAAAAAGGCGTGCGCGGCACCCTGAACACCGGTGTGCTGGCTGGCTACCCAGTGGTTGACGTCAAGGTCACGCTGTTCTTCGGTTCGTACCACGATGTGGACTCGAACGAAAACGCGTTCCAGATGGCCGCTTCGATGGCATTCAAAGAAGGCTGCCGCAAAGCATCGCCAGTCATTCTGGAGCCAATGATGGCTGTGGAAGTGGAAACGCCGGAAGACTACGCCGGTACCGTGATGGGCGACCTGTCGTCCCGCCGCGGTATGGTGCAGGGCATGGACGAAATCCCAGGCGGCGGCGGCAAGATCATCAAAGCCGAAGTGCCACTGTCGGAAATGTTTGGTTACTCGACCACCCTGCGTTCCGCAACGCAAGGTCGTGCTACCTACACGATGGAATTCAAGCACTACTCGGAAGCGCCTAAGCACGTGATCGACGCGATCGTTACCGCGAAAGCCAAGTAATTAGTGTCATTGCGGTCCCGGTCGATCACCGGGCCGCAAATTTACAAACAATGTTTTAAGGATGATTCAAAATGGCAAAAGAAAAGTTCGAGCGGACTAAACCGCACGTCAACGTAGGCACCATCGGTCACGTCGACCACGGCAAAACCACCCTGACCGCAGC